>Ga0268298_10006197_pt1 | contig 10921 bp, 7 predicted proteins | sample WWTPWeurt_MetaG_FD_194462 | JGI IMG/M metagenome (GOLD analysis project Ga0268298, IMG submission 194462) | Activated sludge microbial communities from WWTP in Nijmegen, Gelderland, Netherland - WWTP Weurt | ecosystem: Engineered > WWTP > Aerobic digester > Activated sludge | place: Netherlands... | reverse complement strand
GGTCTCGTGGATGTTCTTGCCGGTGGAGAGATCCATCACCGTGTCGCCGCCCCAGCGGATCGACCAGGTCATCTTGTCGACTTCCTCGGAGATGGACGAGGTGACCGCCGAGTTGCCGATGTTGGCGTTGATCTTGGTGAGGAAGTTGCGGCCGATGATCATCGGCTCGGATTCGGGGTGGTTGATGTTGTTCGGGATGATGGCGCGGCCGCGGGCGATCTCGTCGCGCACGAACTCGGGGGTGATCGTCGCCGGCAGGCTGGCGCCGAAGTTCTGGCCCGGGTGCTGGCGCAGCATCATGTCGGCCATCTTCTGGCCCTTGAGGCCGCCGCTGGCGCGCAGCGAGGCGATGTACTGCTCCCGGTTGAGGTTCTCGCGGATGGCGACGTATTCCATCTCGGGGGTGATGATGCCGCGGCGGGCGTAGTGCATCTGCGACACATTGGCGCCGGCCTTGGCGCGGCGCGGCTTGCGGTGCAGGCCGGGGAAGCGCAGCTCGTCGAGGGCCGTGTCGGCGGCGCGCTGGCGGCCGTACTCGGACGAGAGATCGGGCAGCAGCTCGGTGTCGCCGCGCTCCTCGATCCAGCGCTGGCGCAGCGCGGGCAGGCCCGAGCGGATGTCGATCTTCGCGGCCGGGTCGGAGTAGGGGCCCGAACAGTCATAGACGAAGATCGGCGGGTTGTGCTCGGCGCCGAAGGAGGCCGGAGTGTCGGCCTGGGTGATCTCGCGCATCGGCACGCGGATGTCGGGGCGCGAGCCCTCGACGTAGATCTTGTGCGAGTTGGGCAGCGGGGCGATCGCGGCCTCGTCGACGTGGGCCTTGGCGGCGATGAATTTTTCGTTGGCGTTCATGCTGTCTCCTGGGGAAGTTCGTGGTGTTCGTGGTTTAGATCGGGGTCGCGGCAGCTGCCTTTCCGCGACCCACGCGAGCATTCACATGCAGGCGCGGCGGCGGCCGCGAACCTCGGCCCGCGATCCGCGCAATGACCCGCTCATCGCTTCCACAGCGCGTGGAAGTGATGCACCGGTCCGTGGCCGCTGCCGACCGCGAGCTCGCCCGCATGCGCGATCGCGCCGAGCAGCCACTGGCGGGCGTGGCGCACCGCGGTCTCGACCGGGCGGAACTGGCCTTCGGCCTGCGGCAGCAGCGCGGCGATCGCCGAGCTGAGCGTGCAGCCGGTGCCGTGGGTGTTCTTGGTGTCGATGCGCTGCGCCGGCAGCTCGACCATGCGGTCGCCGTCGAAGAGCAGGTCGACCAGCTCGTTGCCGGGCAGGTGGCCGCCCTTCAGCAGCACCCAGCGCTCGGAGGACAGCGGCAGCAGCTCGCGCAGGCGCTCGGCGGCGCGGTACATCTCCTTGACGGTGTCGGGCGCGCGCTGCTCGAGCAGCACGCCGGCCTCGGGGAGATTGGGGGTGACCAGGAAGGCCTGCGGGAAGAGCGTCTCGCGCATCGCCGAGATCGCACTCTTCGCGAGCAGGCTATCGCCGCTCTTGGCCACCATGACCGGGTCGAGCACCACCCGGGCCGCCTGCCAGTGCGCGAGGCGTTCGGCCACCGTGGTGGTGACCTCGGCGCTGCCGAGCATGCCGATCTTGGTGGCGTGGATGGTGACGTCGGCGAACAGGGTGTTGATCTGCAGGCGCAGGAAGTCGGTGGGCGGAACATGCACGCCGGTGACCGCCTGGGTGTTCTGCGCGGTGAGCGCGGCGACCACGCCGCAGCCGTAGGCGCCGAGCGCGCTGAAAGCCTTGAGGTCGGCGAATACGCCGGCGCCGCCGGACGGGTCGACGCCGGCGATGGAGACCACGTTCGGGATGCGGGAGGACGTCCCGGAAGAGCGGGACGGGGCGCTGCCGGAGGCAGCGGGCGACACGGACGGCTTCATGACTTACGTTTCCCTACGCCGGTGCGAGCCGGATCAGGTTCCAAGGGTGTTTCTCAGCCCGTGCGCGGCGGGCACCCCCAACGAGAGCGATGGAAGATACTGTAAGGACTTTCGGGTGGCAAGCCGCTCAAGATCCTGTCCTCGTGGTCGTTTAGCAGGATGGAACGCCACGCCATGCCGACGCCGATGAAAAAAACGCGCCCTCTCCTTCTTGCCTTGCTGCTCACCCATGTCGCAGGTGCCGCCTGCGCCGCCGACTGGCAGCTCGTGCTGAGCGACCGCGACCGCCGCATCGAGATCGATCGTGCCAGCATCCTGCGCTCGGACGCGGGCACCAAGATCTCCTGGGGCCGGGTGGTGCTGACCTCGGAGGAGGCGCAGCGCTCCGGCTACGCCATGATCAAGGCGCTCAACCGTTACGACTGCCGCAACCGCACGTTCGCCACGGTCAAGCGGGTGTATGTCGATGCCGACGACAATATCGTGAGAGAAGAGCCGGTGTCGGCCGAGGCACCGATGGCGGTGGCGCGCAACACGGTCGACGAGCGCATGTGGCGCGAGGTCTGCGACCCACCCTCGGCGGTCGAGCTGCAGAAGCTGGCGGCCGAGGCGGCCCGGGTCGCGAGCGGGCCGCCGGTGGAGAAACCGGCTCCGGTCGTCGTCACGCCTCCCGTCTCCCCTGTGTCGGCTGCGGCCTCGGCCGCCGTCTCGACGCCCGCGGTCGCTCCGGCCACCGCTGCCCTGCAGCCGACCGGGGCGAAGCCTGCCGAGTCGGCGCGCGCGCAGTCCGGCAGCGTGCGCCAGCCCGGTGCCGAGTCCGTCTCGGCAGAGGTCGTGCGCACGGGGGGTGAAGCTGCCGCAGCCACCCCCGCCTTCGAGACCCATGTCGAGATCCCGGCGAAGTTCCTGCCAGGAGGACAGGACGCCGCGGCGCCCGAGACCGCGCGCAAGTCCATCCTGCCCGCGCTGCCCAGGTTGTCGGCAACGGCCGAGCCCGCGGCGGAGTCCGCGCCCGCGGCCAAGGAGCCGGCGCGCGAGCAGCCGCGTGTGCAGGCGCGTAGTCAGCCGGCTGCGCAAGCCCCCGCGCCGGTCCGGCAGGCGCTGCCCGCGCCGGGGCGGGCCGAGGCGCTGCCGCCACGCGCCATTGCGCGCGAGAAGCCCGTGGCCAAGGCGGAGCGGTCCGGCCCGGGAAGGCCGACGCCAGTGCGCGCTGCCAGTCCGGAACGCGCGGCCCCCACGGCACTGCCGGTGGCCAAGGCCGCGGTTCCGGTGACGGGCGAGCGCCTCGCCTCTGCCCGCGAGGAGGCCTTGCGCGCGGCTGGCATCGAGCTCACCCGCCTTGCCCCGGGCATGTCCGAGTGGAGCTACGAGGGTGAGTCCGGCCCGGACAACTGGGGCCGGATGCGCCCCGAGTGGCGGATCTGCGAGGAGGGCTTGCGGCAGTCCCCGATCGATCTGCGCGACGGCATCGCCGTCGATCTCGCTCCGGTGCAGTTCGACTACCGCCGCACGGGCTTCCGTATCCGCGACACCGGTAACACCCTGCAGGTCGAGGTTGGCGAGGGCATGGGCATCACCGTGCGCGGGGTGCGCTACGCGCTCGAGCGCTTCACCCTCCACCGACCCTCGCAGGACCGTGTCGGCGGCATGGCACACGACATGGCGATCTACCTCCAGCATCGCGCCGACGACGGCCGCATGGCGATCCTGTCCCTGCTGCTGTCGGCTGACGGCGAAGCCAACCCTGCGCTGCAGACGCTGTGGAACAACCTGCCGCTCGATCGTGGGCGCGAATTCGTCCCCGACACGGTGCTGGACCTGCCGGCGCTGCTGCCGGCCGAGCCGGGGCACTTTCTCTATACCGGCTCGCTGCCGATGCCGCCGTGCACCGAGGACGTGCTGTGGGTGGTGATGAAGCAACCGGTGGCGATCTCCGCGGACCAGCTCGATGTCTTCGCCCGCCTGTATCCGCGCAACGGCCGGCCGATCCAGCCGACCAACGGGCGGCTGCTGCTCGAGTCGCGCTGAGCGACCTGCGACCGCGCGGCATCCTCCGGACCCGCCCGGGGGAAGCGTGGCATGGCGGGAGCGGTCCGCGACCGGCAGGGCCGCGTGCGGGCGGCGCGTGGGTGACCATGGTCACGCGGGCAAGGCGCTACACTAGCGGCCTCGCTCCGCGTCCGCGGGTTGTCGGCAGGGGCGCTCCCGATCGCCATGAGATTCCCATGCATTTCCGCCCCCTCCCGTCCATGCTGGCCGGTCTGTTCGCGCTGGCCGCCTGTTCCGCGCCCGCACCCCAGACCCCGCCGCCGCCCGCGTTCCTCGTGCGCACTCTCGATGCCGCCAGCGCTCCAGCGGCCGCCCAGGTCTATGCCGGCGAGGTGAGGGCTCGCATCGAGTCCGACCTCGGTTTTCGCATCGGCGGCAAGTTGGTCGAGCGCCTCGTCGATGTCGGCGCCGAGGTCGCCGCAGGCGCGCCGCTGGCGCTGCTCGACGCGCAGGACGTCCGCCTGGCGCTGGCCTCGGCGCAGGCCGCGGCCGCGGCCGCCGAGTCCGATCTCGCGCTGGCACGCACGGAGTTCGCCCGCGCGCGCGAGCTGCAGGCGCGCAACTTCGTCTCGTCCTCGGTGCTCGACGCCCGCCGCACTGCGCTGCAGGCCGCCGAGGCACGCCTGCGCCAGGCGCGCGCACAGGGCGAGGTCGCCGCCAACCAGGCCGGCTACGCCCGCCTCGAGGCGCCCGCTGCGGGCGTGGTCACCGCGGTGCTCGCCGAGCCGGGGCAGGTGGTTGGGGCGGGCCAGACCGTGCTCCGGCTCGCCCGTCCGGACGAGCGCGAGGTGCTGATCCACGTGCCGGAGGGGCGCGCCGCAAGTCTCGCGCCCGGCCGCGCCGCGCAGGTACGTCCGTGGGCGGCGCCCGGGCGCGAATACGTCGGCCGCGTGCGCGAGGTCGCGCCGGCGGCCGACGCAGCGACGCGCACCCATGCGGTGCGCGTCGCGGTAGCCGGGGCCGACGCGGCGCTCGCGCTCGGCGCCAGCGCGAGCGTGGCCTTTGCCGAGGAGGAAGGCGATGCCGGCGGCGTGCTGCTGCCGCTGCCCGCGGTGACGCGGCAGCCGGGCCAGGCCGACGCCGGCACGGTGTGGGTGGTGGGCGGCGACGACACCGTGAGGCCGCTCGCGGTCGAACTCGGTGCCTGGCGCGAGGATGGCGTGGTGGTGCGCGCCGGCCTGCCTGCGCAGGCACGGGTCGTGGTGGCCGGGGTGCACAAGCTGATCGAGGGCACGCGCGTGCGCGCGGTCGAGGAAGGCGCGCCGGTGCTGCTGGACGTGCGCAGGTGAGCCGCCGCGACGAGGGCCCGATCGGCAGCGGGCGCTTCAACCTGTCCGAATGGGGGCTGACCCACCGTTCCCTGGTGCTGTACTTCCTGATCGTGTGCACGCTGATCGGCTTGTTCTCCTACACCCGGCTCGGCCAGTCGGAGGATCCGCCCTTCACCTTCAAGGTCATGGTGGTGCGCGCCGAGTGGCCCGGGGCGAGCGCGCGCGAGATCGAGCAGCAGGTCACCGACAAGATCGAGAAGAAGCTGCAGGAGATCGCCCAGGCCGACACGATCCGCAGCTACTCCAAGCCCGGAGAGGCTCTGGTCTTCTTCGTGGTCAAGGACGCCACGCGCTCGCGCGACATCCCCGACATCTGGTACCAGGTGCGCAAGAAGATCGGCGACATCGCCCACACCTTCCCGACCGGGGTGCGCGGGCCGTATTTCAATGACGAGTTCGGCGACACCTACGGCAACCTCTTCGCCCTGCTCGGCGAGGGGGTGAGCCACGCCGAGCTCAAGCGCCACGCCGAGGCGATCCGCGGCGAGTTGCTGCGCGTGAAGGACGTGGCCAAGGTGAGCTTCTTCGCCGAGCAGCCGCAGCGCATCTTCGTGGAGATCTCCAACACCCGCCTCGCCACCCTGGGCGTGCGCCTGGACGACGTCGTCGCCGCGCTCGCCCGCCAGAACGCGGAGACCGGCGCCGGCTTCTTCGAGACCGGCGACGAGCGCATCTGGCTGCGACCGTCCGGCCAGTTCGAGGACCTCGACGCGATCCGTGCCACGGTGATCCGTGCCGGCGGGCGCAGCGTGCGCCTGGGCGACATCGCCGAGGTGCGCCGCGGCTACGCCGAGCCGCCGGCCGAGCGCCTGCGCTACATGGGGCAGGAGGCGCTCGGCATCGGCGTGTCGATGCGCAGCGGCGGCGACATCGTGGCCCTCGGTCGCCAACTCGACGAGGCGACGGCGAAGATCGACGCGCAGCTGCCGGCCGGCATCCGCCTCGAGCGTGTGGCGGACCAGCCGCGCGCGGTCACCCGCGCGGTGGACGAGTTCGTCAAGGTGCTCGCCGAGGCGGTGCTGATCGTGATGGCGGTAAGCCTGCTGTCGCTGGGTTTCCGCACGGGCATCGTGGTGCTGGTGATCATCCCGGTGGTGCTGGCGATCACCTTCATGTTCATGCACCTGCTCGACATCGGCCTGCACAAGATCTCGCTCGGCGCGCTGATCATCGCGCTCGGCCTGCTGGTGGACGACGCGATCATCGCGGTCGAGATGATGGCGAGCAAGATGGAGCAGGGCTGGGGCCGGGTGCGCGCGGCGAGCTACGCGTGGACCTCGACCGCGATGCCGATGCTCTCCGGCACCCTGGTGACCGCGGCGGGCTTCCTGCCGGTGGCGCTGGCGGCGTCCTCGGTGGGCGAGTTCACCCGCTCGATCTTCCAGGTCACGGTGACCGCGTTGCTGGTGTCGTGGATCGCCGCGGTGCTCTTCGTGCCCTATCTCGGCTACTACCTGCTGCCCGACTTCAGCAAGCGCGCGGGCCAGCCCTCGCGGCTGGCGCGCCTGGTCGGGCGGATCTGGCCGGCGCTGGGGCGGCGGATGACGGAGCGCGACCTCCACGCCCACGAGCAGCACGACGAGTTCGCGATCTACCACTCGCCCTTCTACACCCGCCTGCGTAGCGTGGTGGATGCCTGCGTGCGCTGGCGCTGGGTCGTCATCGTGCTGACTGCGGTCATCTTCGTCGGCTCGCTGTTCGTGTTCGCCCGCTTCGTGCCGCAGCAGTTCTTCCCCGACTCGACACGGCCCGAGCTGCTGGTCGACCTGCGCCTGGCCGAGGGCGTGTCGCACCACGCCACCGAGGCCGCGGTGAAGCGCCTGGAGGCCTTCCTCGACGAGCAGGAGGGCATCGAGAACTACGTGGCCTGGGTGGGCAGCGGCAGCCCGCGCTTCTACCTGCCGCTCGACCAGCAGCTCGCGCAGACCAACTTCGCCCAGGTCGTGATCCTCACCGCCGGCCTGGCCGAGCGCGAGGCGCTGCGCGCCAGGCTCATCCGCCTGTTCGAGGACGAGCCCTGGCCGCTGCGTGGCATCGTCAACCGGCTCGAGAACGGGCCGCCGGTGGGCTTCCCGGTGCAGTACCGCGTGAGCGGGCCGGACCTGGCCGAGCTGCACTGGCGCGCGCAGACGGTGGCCGAGGCGATGCGCGCCAATCCGCACCTGTCCAACGTGCATATGGACTGGGTGGAGCCGTCCAAAGTGGTGCGGGTGGCGATCGACCAGGACAAGGCGCGGTTGCTCGGGGTGTCCTCCCAGGACCTTTCCAGCCTGCTCGCCACCTCGCTGCAGGGCATGACGGTGACCCAGTTCCGCGAGGGTGCCGAGACCATCTCCCTGGTGCTGCGCGGGGCCGAGGCCGAGCGCGCCCACCTTTCGCAGCTGCCCGACCTCGCGCTGCCGGTAGGCGGCGGGCGCAGCGTGCCGCTGGCGCAGGTGGCGCGGCTGGAGCACGACTTCGAGCCGGGGGTGATCTGGCGGCGCAACCGCATCCCCACGGTGACCGTGCGCGCCTCGCTCTACGACGGCACCCAACCCGCGGTGGTGGTGGGCCAGCTCGCGCCGCGCATGGCCGAGCTCTCCGCGCAGCTGCCGCTCGGCTACCGCCTCGAGGTCGGCGGTGCGGTGGAGGAGAGCGCCAAGGGCAGCGGCTCCGTGGGCGCCGGGATGCCGGTCTTCGTGCTGACGGTGCTCACGGTGCTGATGCTGCAGCTGAAGAGCTTCTCGCGCACCATCATGGTGGTGCTCACCGCGCCGCTCGGCCTGATCGGCGTCGCCGCCTTCCTGCTCGCCTTCGGCAAGCCCTTCGGCTTCGTCGCGCTGCTCGGCACGATCGCGCTGTCGGGCATGATCATGCGCAACTCGGTGATCCTGGTCGACCAGATCCGCCAGGACGTCGAGGCCGGGCGCACGCAGTGGGAGGCCATCGTCGAGTCCGCGGTACGCCGCTTCCGCCCGATCATGCTCACCGCCGCGGCGGCCATCCTGGCCATGGTGCCGCTGTCGCGCAGCACCTTCTTCGGGCCGATGGCAGTGGCGATCATGGGCGGGCTCACCGTGGCCACGGTGCTCACCATCCTCTTCCTGCCCGCGCTCTATGCCGCCTGGTACCGGGTGAGGCCGGCGGAAGAGGAGCGCGCGGCGGCGGATCGCAGCGCAGCAACTGCGCTAGAATGACGAGGTTTTGCCTTCATGGATAACGCTATCCATTAGCGTGTGCTAATATTTCGCCGGGAGCCCCTGATGAACTTCGAGAAAGCGCGCTTCAACATGGTCGAGCAGCAGATCCGCCCCTGGGAGGTGCTGGATCAGGACGTGCTCGACCTCCTGATGACGGTCAAGCGCGAGGAATTCGTTCCCGCCGTGCATCGCGAGCTGGCCTTCGCCGACGTCGAGATCCCGATCGGCTGCGGCCAGGTCATGCTCAAGCCGGTGATCGAGGGCAAGATCTTGCAGGCGCTGCGCGTCACCAAGTCCGACACCGTGCTCGAGATCGGCGCCGGCTCGGGCTGGTTCGCCGCGCTGCTTGCAGCGCGCGCCGAGTGGGTGCGCACCATGGAGATCGAGCCCGAGCTGGTCCGCCTGGCGAGCGCCAACCTCGAGCGCAACGGCGTGCAGAACGTGGTCGTGGTCGACGGCGATGGCGTGCAGGGCTGGTCGGGCCGCGCGCCCTACGACGTGATCGTCGTTTCCGGCGGGTTGCCCTTCGTGCCGCAGTCGCTGCTCGAGCAGCTCAAGGTGGGTGGGCGGCTGTTCGCCTTCGTCGGCGAGGCGCCGGTCATGAAGGCGCGCCTGATCACCTGCGAGGCCGAAGGCCGCTTCCGCACCGAGGACGTGTTCGAGACCGTGGTGCCGATGCTCAAGAACGCCCCCCAGCGCGAAGCGTTCAGCTTCTGAGGCGAGGCCGCGATGCTGCAGATCACGCCGACCATGCTCGCCGAGCGCCTCCAGGACGTGCAACGGCCCGCACCCCTGCTGCTCGACGTGCGCGAGCCGTGGGAGGTGCAGATCTGTCAGATCCCCGGCTCGCTGACGATGCCGATGGGCAGCGTCCCGGCGCGCTTCGCGGAGCTGGATCGCGACCGCGAGACGGTGGTGGTCTGCCATCACGGCGGGCGCAGCTGGCAGGTCGCGATGTTTCTCGAGCGCCAGGGGTTTTCCAGCGTGGCCAACCTGTCCGGCGGCGTCGCCGGCTGGGCGAACGAGGTCGATCCCAACATGCCGCAATACTGAGCGCGGCGCAGCAGCAGCGGAGAGCACGATGAAGCGAGTCCTGGCAGTTCTGGTGGCGGGCCTGTTCGCGGGAGGCGCCGCGGCGGCCGACTTGATGCAGGTATACCAGGACGCGCTCGCCAACGATGCGAAGTTCTCCGCTGCGCGTGCGCAGTTCGAGGCCGGACAGGAGAAGGTCGTGCAGGGCCGCGCCGGGCTGCTGCCACAGGTGGGCATGGATGCCAACAGCACCTGGAACGATGCCAACCTCAAGCCGGTCGGCAAGTCTCCCATCGTCGAGAGCTACAACAGCAACGGCTACGGCGTGCAACTGACGCAGCCGTTGTTCCGCTGGCAGAACTGGATGCAGTTCAAGCAGGGCGAGCTGCAGACCGCGCTCGCCGAGACCCAGTTCGGCATCGCTCGCCAGGAGCTCGTGCTGCGCGTGGCCGAGGCCTACTTCAACGTGCTCAACGCGCAGGACGCGCTCGCTGCGGTGACACAGCTGCGCACCGCCGCCGGCGAGCAGCTCGAACTGGCCAAGACCAGCTTCGAGGTCGGGACGGTGACCATCACCGACGTGCACGAGGCGCAGTCGCGCTTCGACCTCGCCTCGGCGCAGGAGATCGCGGCGCAGAACCAGCTCGAGGTCGCGCGCCAGACCCTGGCGCAGATCATCGGCAAGCAGCCCGAGCACCTCGCCGGCCTGCGCGAGGGAGTGGGGCTGCAGCGTCCGCAGCCCGAGAACATCGCCGACTGGGTCGCCGCAGCCGAGTCCGGCAGCTTCGGCGTGCAGGCCCAGCAATTGGTGCGCGAGATCGCCGCGCGCGAAGTCGAGCGCGCGCGCGCCGGCCATCTGCCGACGGTGGATGTCGTTGCCCGGCACGGAGTCAACAACGATCTGCAGCTGTCCGCCGGACGCAATGAGGTCACCAGCGTCGCCCTGCAGCTCAACGTGCCCCTGTTCGCGGGCGGTCGTGTGTCCTCGGTGTCGCGCGAAGCCGCGGCGCTGCGCGTGAAGGCCGACGCCGACCTCGAGGACGCCCGCCGCAGCGCTGCACTCGCCGCGCGCCAGTCCTGGCTGGGCGTCACCAGCGGCATGGCGCAGGTTAAGGCGCTGGAGGCCGCCCGGGTGTCCTCTACCTCGGCGCTCGACGCCAACAAGCTCGGCTACGAGGTCGGCGTGCGCATCAACATCGACGTTTTGAACGCCCAGACCCAGCTCGCCGACACCTTGCAGAAGCTCGCCCGTGCGCGCTACGACACCCTGCTCGCTCAACTGCGCCTGAAGGCTGCCGCCGGCACCCTGGGCGAGGACGACGTGCGTTCGATCAACGCGCTGCTTGCACCCTGAGCGCTCCCGGGGAGATCACACTCCCTGCGCCTCACGCCTCACGCCTCACGCCTCACGCCTCACGCCTCACGCCTCACGCCTCACGCCGAC
>Ga0268298_10006195_pt1 | contig 10922 bp, 13 predicted proteins | sample WWTPWeurt_MetaG_FD_194462 | JGI IMG/M metagenome (GOLD analysis project Ga0268298, IMG submission 194462) | Activated sludge microbial communities from WWTP in Nijmegen, Gelderland, Netherland - WWTP Weurt | ecosystem: Engineered > WWTP > Aerobic digester > Activated sludge | place... | reverse complement strand
TGAACCGCCCCGCTCATGACCGCAACATCCCCCCAGGCCCTGCACTTCGCCAGCGCCGACGACAGCGAAGAGTTGGCCCGCGCTGAGCTCTACGGCCTGCTCTCCCGCTTGTGGCATGCGCCGCCCGATGAGGCCTTGCTCGCGCAGTTTCGCGTGGCGGTGACGCAGGCGCCCGAGCCGGGCGGCTTTCTCGAAGCGCCCTGGGCCGATCTGGTAGCGGCCCTGCGCGCCACCACGCTGGCCGAGGCGGCGGCCGAGCACGAGGCGCTGTTCCATGGCGTGGGCAAGCCCGAGGTGTTTGCCTATGGCTCCTACCACCTCAGCGGCTTCTTGAACGAGCGCCCGCTGTCGGTGCTGCGCGAGGACCTGGCCCGCCTGGGCCTCACCCGCGACGAGGCCAGCCTGGAGACCGAGGACCACATCGCCTACGGCCTGGAGGTGATGCGCTGGCTGATCGCCGGCGACGACGTGGCCGTGTGCAACCTCGAGCAGCAGCGCCGCTTCTTCCGCGCCCACCTGCAGCCCTGGGTGCCCCTGCTGTGCGATGCCGTGCTGGCCCAGCCCCGGGCTGTCGTCTGGCGCGCGGTGGCCAACCTCACCGCCGCCTTCATGCAGGTGGAGACCCAGGCCTTCGACCTGCTGGAAACCTGATGCCGACCATGCCCATCCCAACGGATCAAATCACCGGCGTGGTGCTGGCCGGCGGCCGCGGCAGCCGCATGGGCGGCGTCGACAAGGGCCTGCAGAATCACCTGGGGCTGCCCATGGCCTTGCACGCGCTGATGCGCCTGCAGGCCCAGGTGGGCCACGCCATGATCAATGCCAACCGCAACCTGGCGGCATATGAATCGATGGGCGTGCCCGTGTGGCCCGATGCCTTGCCCGACCACCCCGGCCCGCTGGCCGGCTTTCTGAGCGCGCTGGAGCACTGCGAGACGCCCTACCTCGTCACCGTGCCCTGCGACACCCCCCACTTCCCGCTCGATCTGGTGCCGCGCCTGGCCGATGCGCTGTGCCAGGCCGATGCCGACATCGCCATCGCCGAGACGCTGGAGCAGGGCGTGCCCCAGCTGCAGCCCGTGTTCTGCCTGATGAAGGCCAGCCTGATGGAAAGCCTGGTGGAGTTCATCCACGGCGGCCAGCGCAAGATCGACCGCTGGACCGGCCAGCAGCGCAGCGTGGCCGTGCGCTTCGACGATGCGGATGCGTTCTTCAACGCCAACACGCTGGACGAGTTGCAGCGGCTGCAATCGCGCTGAGCCTGGCAGCGGGCTGCGCGCCGGGCGCACGGCGATAATCGCGCATTCCCCCCGGAGCAGCCCCCGATGAGCATCAAGAGCGACAAGTGGATTCGCCGCATGGCGCAGAGCACCGGCATGATCGAGCCCTTCGAGCCCGGCCAGGTGCGGCAGTCGGCCGACGGGCAGAAGATCGTCAGCTACGGCACCTCGAGCTATGGCTACGACGTGCGCTGCGCGCGCGAGTTCAAGGTCTTTACCAACGTCTACTCCACCGTGGTGGACCCGAAGAACTTCGACGAGAAGAGCTTCGTGGACATCGAGAGCGATGTCTGCATCATCCCGCCCAACAGCTTCGCGCTGGCGCGCACGATGGAGTACTTCCGCATCCCGCGCAATGTGCTCACCGTGTGCCTGGGCAAGAGCACCTACGCGCGCTGCGGCATCATCGTCAACGTCACCCCGTTCGAGCCCGAGTGGGAGGGCTATGTGACGCTGGAATTCAGCAACACCACGCCGCTGCCGGCCAAGATCTACGCGGGCGAGGGCTGCGCGCAGGTGCTGTTCTTCGAGAGCGACGAGGTCTGCGAGACCAGCTACAAGGACCGCGGAGGCAAGTATCAAGGGCAGCGCGGAGTTACCCTGCCGAAAGCTTGACCCCCCCGGAGCGCCTCCGGCGCTGCCCCCCGAGGGGGCGACCCCGGTGGCCCGGCGGAGCCGGTTCCACGGCGTCCGCTGGGTTGACTGCGCAGAGTGGCGCACTGGATTTGCGGTCGTTGAGGGGTGCTTCTTTGGGCACTCCTGCGGGGCCGGCAGCGCGATCATGTCGGCCATGGCGCGCTCAGAACACCCTCTGCCCCTGCACGATCACGGCGATCTGGACTGCATGCCGGCGGGGTTCTTCGGCGGTGGCCGCATCCTGCCGGCGCTGGTGCCGGCGTGTTGCATCGACATGGGCCTGCTGGCCAGCTTTCGCGAGCTGATGGCCGAGGCCGGCGAAACGGTGCGGGTGCAGCAGATGCGCTACGACCGCATGTACGCCTTCGAGCGCCTGGCGATGGGGCACAGCATGGCCGACACCGGCCTGCGCCGCCTGTCGGTCATCCTCTTCGAGCGCTACGTTGATCCGGGGCTGGACTGAGCGCTTCTAGACTCTGCTGAAATGGGGGGTCGGCGGCTGCCCTGCCGCCGGGAGTCCCCTCATGATCCCCAGCTCCCACGCGCACGAGCGCATGTCGGCCCTGCGCTCGGCCCACCGCAGCAAGGTGGTGACAGCCGCCGAGGCCGTGCAATTGCTGCACGACGGCGACATGCTGGCCACCAGTGGCTTCGTCGGCATCGGTTTCCCTGAGAACCTGGCGGTGGCGCTGGAGCAGCGTTTTCTGGGCACGGGCGCGCCGCGCAACCTGGGCCTGGTGTATGCCGCAGGGCAGGGCGATGGGCAGCGGCGCGGCCTCAACCACCTGGGCCATGCCGGCCTGGTGGGGCGGGTGATCGGTGGGCACTGGGGCCTGGTGCCGGCCTTGCAGCACCTGGCCGTCACCAACCAGATCGAGGCCTGGAACCTGCCGCAGGGGGTGATCACGCACCTGTTCCGCGACATCGCCGCGGGCAAGCCCGGCCACCTCTCGAAAGTGGGCCTGGGCACCTTCGTCGACCCACGCCACGGCGGCGGCCGCATCAACGAGCGCAGCCGGGCCGAACGCGTGCGCCTGATGGATCTGGAGGGCGACGAGTACCTGTTCTACAAGGCCTTCCCGATCGACGTGGCCTTCGTGCGAGGCACCACGGCCGACCCCGACGGCAACGTCACCATGGAGCGCGAGGCGCTCACGCTCGAGGCCCTGGCCATCGCCATGGCGGCGCGCAACTCGGGCGGCATCGTCATCGTGCAGGTGGAGCGGCTGGCGGCGGCGGGCACGCTCAACCCGCGGCAGGTGAAGATCCCCGGCGTGATGGTGGATTGCGTGGTGGTGGCCGAGAAGCCCGAGTACCACATGCAGACCTTCGTGGAACCCTACAGCGCGGCCTTCGCCGCCGAGATCCGCGTGCCCGAGGGCGAGGTGATCGCCATGCCGATGAGCAAGCGCCGCCAGATCGCGCGCCGCGCCGCGCTCGAGCTGCAACCCAACAGCGTGGTGAACCTGGGCATCGGCATGCCCGAGGGCATCGCCGCCGTGGCGGCCGAAGAGCGGGTGATCGATCTGATCACGCTCAGCACCGAGCCCGGCGTGATCGGTGGCATCCCGGCTGGCGGGCTGAACTTTGGCGCGGCCATCAACACGCAGGCCATCATCGACCAGCCCTACCAGTTTGATTTCTATGACGGCGGCGGGCTGGACATCGCCTTCCTGGGCCTGGCCCAGGCCGATGCCGAGGGCAACCTCAACGTGAGCAAGTTCGGCCCGCGCCTGGCCGGAGCGGGCGGCTTCATCAACATCAGCCAGAACGCCAAGCGCGTGGTCTTTGTCGGCAGCTTCATGGCCCTGGGGCCCGATGGCGCGCCCATCCCCAAGTTCGTGCAGCAGGTGGAGCACCGCACCTTCTCGGGCCGCGAGGCCTGGCGTCGGGGCCAGCCGGTGCTCTATGTCACCGAGCGCTGCGTGTTCCGCCTGCACGCACGCGGGCTCGAGCTGGTGGAGATCGCGCCGGGGCTCGATCTGCAACGCGACATCCTGGCGCAGATGCAGTTCGCGCCGGTGATCGAGCGCGAGCCGCAGCGCATGGACGCGGCCATCTTCCGCGACGAGCCCATGGGCCTGCGCGCGCGCCTGCTGCTGCTGCCCCTGGCCGAGCGTTTCAGCTTCGTGGCCGAGCAGCAGACGCTGTACATCAACTTCGAGCACCTGAGCATCCGCAGCCGCGACGACGTGGACGCGGTGCGCGCCGAGATCGAGCGCCACGTGCGGCCCCTGGGCCGCAAGGTGGACGCGGTGGTCAACTACGACCACTTCGTGCTCGACGCCGAGGTGCAGGACGATTGGGCGGCCATGGTGCACGAGCTGGTGGAGCGCTATTACCACCGCGTGGTGCGCTATTCCACGTCCAGCTTCCTGCGTGCCAAGCTCGGGCCGGCCCTGGCCGCGCGCGGTGTCACCGAGCCGATCTACGAGAGCGCCGAGCAGGCGCAGGCGGGGCTGCGCCGCCCCGATCCCCCTGAGCAGGCTTGAAGCTCAGACCTTGGGGAAGGTGCCTGGCAACAGCATGCTGCTGTCCACCTGCGCCATCTGCGTGCGGCCGCAGAAGGCCATGGTGAGGTCGAGCTCCTTGTGGATGATCTCCAGCGCCTTGCTCACGCCGGCCTCGCCCATGGCGCCCAGGCCGTAGAGAAAGGCGCGGCCGATGTAGGTGCCGCGGGCGCCCAGGGCGCAGGCCTTCATCACGTCCTGCCCCGAGCGGATGCCGCCGTCCATGTGCACCTCGATGCTCGAGCCCACCGCGTCCACGATGGCGGGCAGGGCGCGGATGCTGGATTCGGCGCCGTCGAGTTGGCGGCCGCCGTGGTTGCTGACGATCAGCGCGTCGGCGCCGCTGTCCACCGCGATGCGCGCGTCCTCCACGTCCTGGATGCCCTTGAGGATGAGCTTGCCGCCCCAGCGCTTCTTGATCCACTCCACGTCGCCCCAGTTCAGGCGCGGATCGAACTGCTTGGCGGTCCACTCGGACAGGCTGCCCATGTTCTCCACGCCCTTCACGTGGCCGACGATGTTGCCGAACTGCCGGCGGCTGGTGCCCAGCATGCCCAGGCACCAGCGCGGCTTGGTCATCATGTTGAGGATGTTGGCGATGGTGAGCTTGGGCGGCGCCGACAAACCGTTCTTCAGGTCCTTGTGGCGCTGGCCGATGATCTGCAGATCGAGCGTGAGCACCAGGGCGCCGCATTGGGCGGCCTTGGCGCGGTCGATCAGGCGCTCGATGAAATCGCGGTCGCGCATCACGTAGAGCTGGAACCAGAACGGCGCCTGCGTGTTCGCGGCGATGTCCTCGATCGAGCAGATGCTCATGGTGGACAGCGTGAAGGGGATGCCGAACTTCTCGGCCGCCTTGGCCGCCAGGATCTCGCCATCGGCATGCTGCATGCCGGTGAGCCCTGTGGGCGCAATGGCCACGGGCATCTTCACGTCCACGCCGACCATCTTGGTGGCGGTGCTGCGGTGCTCCATGTTCACCGCCACGCGCTGGCGCAGCTTGATGCTCTGGAAGTCGCTCTCGTTGGCGCGGTAGGTGCTCTCGGTCCAGCTGCCGGAATCGGCGTAGTCGTAGAACATGCGCGGCACGCGCCGCTGAGCCAGTTGGCGAAGGTCTTCGATGTTGGTGATGACGGGCATGGGCTGTTGGTCTCCTCAGCCCGGGATGCTAGACCGTCTTTCGGGCCAGGGCCCGCCGATTTCGCTCAGGCGCCGCAGCTGCCGCCACCGCAGCCGGTGATGGGTTCGGCGTCAGCGAGAGCCATCTCGCGGCGCTCGCCGGTGACGGGGTCGAAGCCGACCGCCGCCATGTGCTGCGCCAGCGAGGCGTCCATCATCTGCGCGTGCTGCGGGAACCAGGTGGCCAGCTCGCCCACCGCGAGGCGCAGTGGCTCGAAATCGTTCTCCACGCGGGCGCGGCGGCCGCACTCCACCATCACCTGCAGCACCGCCTGGTGCTGGAAGCTGTGGCAGTTTTCGGACGCGAAGCCGGTGGCGGTCATCCAGTCGTCCTCCTGCTTGAAGTGCTCGACCGTGTGCGCCACCAGGCTGTCCCATTGCGCGAGCAGGCGGTCCTCGGGGCCGGGCAGGGCGAGCTCGGCATCGGCCAGCAGGGCGACGAACTCCTGGTGCGTGGCGTCCATCTGGGGTTGGTTCAGCGCGAGTTGGTCGGTCCAGGTGAGCGTGGTCATGGCGTACGGCGGGTGAAGGTTGGAAATCCAGCGCGGGAGACTAACAGGCGCCCCGCGGCCATGGCATTGTCCCGCGTCAAGTTTGCGGGCGGCGGTGTGCGGTCTTGCCGTAGCATGCCGGCCCATGCAGCCTGCCTCGTCCGCCATCGACATCCCCGTGCCGCGTCGCCCCACCTGGCAACGCGTGCTGTGGCTGCTGGCCGGCCTGCTGAGCCTGGCCACGGGCATCGTCGGCATCTTTCTGCCGCTGCTGCCCACCACGCCCTTCGTGCTGCTGGCGGCCTTCTGCTTCTCGCGCGGCAGCACGCGTTGCGAGCACTGGCTGCTCAACCATCCGCGCTTCGGCCCGATGGTGCGCGACTGGCGCGAGCGCCACGCCATCCCCCTGCGCGCCAAGCAGTTGGCCTGGACGATGATGACCGTCGGCTCGGTCTGGGCCGCCTGGGTGCTGCCCGCTCGCGTGGCCTGGGTGCCGGCGCTTTGCTGTGCGGCGGTGGCCTTCTGGATGTACCGGCTGCCGACGCGACCCGCCTGAACGTGGCAGTGCTCAGCCTGGGCCGGCGGCGCGGCGCAGATTGCCCACGCGCACGCCCAGCAGGCGGATGCGCCGGGTGAGGTCCACGCGCTTCAGGCACAGGCCGGCGGCCAGGCGGATGGTGCTTGCCTCGGCGGTGGGCTGCTCGATCGACAGGTCGCGGGTGACGGTCTTGAAATCATCGAAGCGCAGCTTGATGCCGATGGTGCGGCCCTCGTAGCCCTTGCGCTGCAGGTCCTTGGCCACTTGGGCCGCGAGCTGGCTGAAGATGGCGCCCAGCTCGGCGCGGTCGCGCTTGGCGTGCAGGTCACGCTCGAAGGTGGTCTCGCGGCTCATCGACACCGGCTCGCTGTGCGTCACCAGGGGCCGGTCGTCCACGCCGTGCGCGGCATCGTGCAGCCAGGCGCCGTAGCTCTTGCCAAACTGCGCCACCAGCGTGGCGCGCGGCTGCTCGGCAAGCTGGCCGATGGTCTCGATGCCCAGCGCCTGCAGCTTGGCGCCGGCCTTGGGGCCGATGCCGTTGATGCGCCGCACCGGCATGGGCCAGATGCGCTCGGGCAGGTCGGCCATGGTGAGCAGGGTGAGGCCATCGGGCTTGTCCAACTCGGAGGCGATCTTGGCGAGCAGCTTGTTGGGCGTGACGCCGATCGAGCAGGTCAGGCCCGTGGCGCGCTGCACGTTGTTCTTGATGTCCAGCGCCACCGCGCGCACGCCGCCGTGCGGATCGTGGGCCACGCTGTCCTGTGCGCCGGGGTGGTCGGTGAGATCGATGTAGATCTCGTCGATGCCGCGGTCCTCGATCAGCGGGGCCACCTCGGCCACGGCGGCCTTGAACAGGCGCGAGTAGTGGCGGTACTGCTCGAAATCGGTGGGCAGCAGCACGGCCTGCGGTGCGCGCAGCGCGGCCTTCATCAGGCCCATGCCGCTGTTCACGCCGAGCGCCCGCGCGGCGTAGGTGGCGGTGGTGATCACGCCGCGGCCGGTGTAGTCGGCCAGCAGCGCGTAGCGGCGCGTGCCATCGGCCTGCACCTGCGGCTGGTGCCGGCGCCCGCCGCCGATGACCACCGGCTGGCCACGCAGATCGGGGTAGCGCAGCAGCTCCACCGAGGCATAGAACGCGTCCATGTCCAGGTGGGCGATCCAGCGGCGGCGCGCATGTTGCATGCGCGGATTGTGGAGCTTCAGTTCACAGCATGAATCTGGCGCCTGCGCTCCACATAGCCGGGCTGAGCTGCGGCGGCGGCATTGGGGCAGCTCGAGGCATTGCAGGCCACCACGTCGATGGTGAAGACGCGGATGGCTTGCGGCGTGCCGGGTGCGCTCTCGCCTTCGTTGAAGCTGCGCGAATCGCAGGTGACGGTGGCGTACAGGCCGTAGTCGCTGCGCAGGTCGAGCGTCTGGCTGGCGCTGCTGCAACTTGTCCAGCTGCCCTTGAAGGCCTGGTACAGGCCCCACTCCATGCCGGCGCGTGCGGCTTGCATGGCGCGCTGGGACATCAGGTCACGCGTGGACGTGGCCTGCTCGGCCTGGCCCATGCGCACGATGGCCGCTGCCAGTGCCGACAAGGCCACCAGTACCACGATGATGGCCACCGCACCCAGGCCTCGCGCGGGCCGGCGGCGTGTGCCCAGTGCGGTGCCGCGGTTCATGGCGTGTTCGACACGTGGGCGCCCACCACCAGGGTGGCCGTCTCGTTGTCGCGCGCGAGTTGCAGAGTCATCGACACGAAGCCGTATTGCTGCGTGGCGCCCTGGTTGGGGTCGTACAGGAAGGCGCAGCTGCGCACCTGCGTGGCCATCACCGGCGCACCGGCGGTGGACGGGCAGGCCGAGGGCGCCGCGGCATTGAAGCCGTAGTTGGACAGGCGGTACAGCGTGCCCTTGCCGTTGCCATTGCTGTCGAGCGTGCCGTCGGCGCCGCTGCAGACGTAGAACACGGCCTTCTGGCTGTCGGGCACCACCACGAAGCGGCCGCCGTCGTAGCCCAGCGGGAACTGCTTGCTGGCCACGGCAATGCGGTGCCGGCCCAGCGCGGCGGCGGGTGTGGTCACGGCGCTGATGGTGCTGCGGTTGGCGCCGCTGTAGATGTCGTTGGGGTTCTGGTTGTCCATCGCCACCCAGTCGCCCACGGCGGGTGTGGCGGGCAGGGGCGAGAGCACGTCGAAGCTGGTGGTCAGGCCCGTGGTGTCGAGCACCGCGGCGCCGGCGTTCACCGTGTCGTTGGCCACACGCGCGCGGCCGCCCATGCTGGTGGGCACCACCTCGAAGCAATTGCTGCCCGGCGTGCGCACGGAGTTGGGCACGGCGGCCTGCACGTCGCGCTGCATGCGGCGCAGGCTCTGGTCGGCGGCCTCCACCAGCGCCGCGCGGTTGCGGGTGGCCACGAAGCCGGCCACCACGGGTTGATAGAACACCACCAGCGTGGCCGACAGCACGCCGAAGATGACGAGCGTGACGATCAGCTCCACCATCGTGAAGCCGCGCGCAGCACCGGGCAGGTCACGACGCATAGTCGGCCCTCCAGCCCATCAGCGTTGTGCTTTGCGTGCCGCGTGTCACCGTCACCACGATGCGCTTGGCGGCGGCCACGCCGCCCAGGCTGCCGCTGGCCACGCTCACGCCGATGCTGTAGCCGTTGAGCGCCGCGATGGCCGTGCCGTCCACCGCGCAGATCTGGTTGGTGGTGGCGTAGCCGTTGTAGTCGCTCACGTCGTTGAAGGTGTCGCGCGCGCAACCCGCGGCCGCCGCATTTGCCGCAGGTGCATAGGGCTTGAGCAGCACCTCTTCGAGCATGGCCTGCGCGGCCGCCTGCAGCTGGCGCTGCACGATCGGGTCGGCGCTGTGGCCCATCACGGTGCGGAACACCAGCAACAGGCCCGCCAGGGCCACGCCCAGCACCATGATGGCGACCAGGGCCTCGATCAGCGTGAAGCCGCGGCGCAGCAGGCCAGGGCGCGCGGGCCGGCGGCTCATTGCAGCGCCCCGGTCTCGCCGACGGTGGTGATGGCCGTCTCGCCGGCGATGGCGATGCTGGCGTTCAGGGCATTGGCGCCGGCGCCGTCGCTGGTGATGCGCCCGGACGGCTGGAAGTACAGCGGGCCAGCCGGGCTGACGGTGGTGCTGGGCGCCTGTGCGGTGTGGGCGTAGCGGCTGTCGCGGTCCGGTCCCAGCCAGGGCTGGTTGCAGGCGGTGGCGCCGAACTGATCGGCGATCGTCAGCGTGACATCGCTGCTGCCGACGCTCACGCACACCAGCCGCCGATGCGCCTGCGCCAGGCTGTGCGCCTCGCGCAGGGCGGACAGCACCTGCTCGCGCCACGCCACGCTGCCCATGGACAGCGCCGCGCCCATTCGCGGCAGCAGCACGATGGCCAACACCCCCAGCATCACCATCACCAGGATCAGTTCCACCATGGTGAAGCCGCGCGGGCGAGGCTTGTTGGGCAGCTCAGAAGATTTCGCGCACATGGACGGTCTTCTTCGATTCGGGCGTGTAGATGCCGAAGGATGCGCGGGCCGAGGGGTCGCGGTCCGCCGTGGCGGCACAGCTGCCATTGATCGATCGCAGCCAGGCGCGCGCTGCACCGGTGCTGGCGGGGTGGTTGGCGGCGCAGGACTGGTCGGCGGTGGTGAGCCCCAGATTCAGCGCCAGGTCGAACGTGACGCCACCCGTGGCGGGCGCAGGGATGCCCAGGCTCAGCAGGCCGCTGCCCGCGCTGATGGTGATGGGTGCGGACGCCGTGGTGGTGGCTGCAATCCCGTTGCCAGCGTAATTTCGAGCGTTGGAGGCCACGACCGAGGCGGCTGGCACGGTCGTGCAGCTGTCGGCCGCGTTCAGCAGCCAGGACGAGCCGGTCCAATATTCGGACATCACCGGCACGGCCAGCGCCTGTGTGATCCGGCCGAAGGCATTGGACAGGCGCAGTCGCCCGCTGCGCAGTGCGATCGCGCCTTCGGCGTAGCCTGCGGAGCTGACGCCGTCCGCATCCACCGCGCGCACCGTGATGCCCTGCGGCGCCGTCTGCTTGTTGGTGAAGCTGAAGTAGGGCGTGCTGCTGATGCCCACGCCCCCCGAGAAGGCGCTGACCGCCATGGTCTGGCCGGCCAGGCTGCCGGTGGCGTTGGCGCTGGCGTCAGACAGGTTGACGGCGCGGGCCATGTTGGGGTTGGTGGCCACGGTGCCGTCGTAGTTCAGCGTGGTGGCATTGGCCGCGTTGCGCGCCGTCACGGTGGCCGTGAAGGGCTGGCCCGCGTGGCTGAAGCTGTTGCAGG
>Ga0268298_10006194_pt1 | contig 10924 bp, 8 predicted proteins | sample WWTPWeurt_MetaG_FD_194462 | JGI IMG/M metagenome (GOLD analysis project Ga0268298, IMG submission 194462) | Activated sludge microbial communities from WWTP in Nijmegen, Gelderland, Netherland - WWTP Weurt | ecosystem: Engineered > WWTP > Aerobic digester > Activated sludge | place: Netherlands... | reverse complement strand
GGGGACGCCACGGCCTACCCCATCGACATCCCCGAGAGCTTTCAACTCAGCCCTGCCCAGAACGAACGTCTGGATGCTTATCTGGAACAGCGCTTTCAGGGCAAGTTTACCATGGCTGGCATTCGCTTTTGGCCGGAGATGAGCGGCCTGGATGAGCCTCTGCTGGCACGCATCCGCCAGTACCGGCAGATGGTGGTGGTGTTCAGCAACGTGATTTTTGATACCAGCCAGGTCCACGCCAACAAGGTTTTTGCGGATATGTTCCACTGGCTGGATGAAGTCCGAAACATGGCGCAGGAAAACCCGGATACATTGTTTGTGCTGCGCGCCCACCCCGATGAACTGCGCCCGGGCAAAGAAAGCCGCGAGAGCGTGGCAGACTGGGTGGCCCGGAGTGGATTTGAGCGCCTGTCGAATGTGATTTTCTTCAATTCAAACCAGTACATCAGCTCGTATGAGTTGATCCGGCGTTCGAAATTTGTCCTGGTTTACAATTCTTCGATCGGCCTTGAGGCCTCGCTGATGGGGGCGGTGGTTCTGAACGGCGGTAAAGCTCGCTATACCCAGCTTCCCATTGTGTACTTCCCCAATACGATCGAGGCCCACCGCCAGGCCGCCAGGGAATTCCTGGGCACAGAGCACCTGGATCCGGACCCGGTTATGCAGAACAATGCCCGCCGCTTTTTGTATTACCAGCTTTTCCGCACTTCTTTGCCTTTTGGTGAATTTTTGGACCGGCATCCCAACCCGACCATGGTGAAGATTCGCAGTTTCCCCTGGCAAAAGCTCGATCCGCAAAACTCGCCGGTGATGAAAATCGTGACCGAGGGGATTTTGAACGGGCGTCCCTTCTTGCTGGAGACCGAATAATTTTTAAAGACAACCTGGAGATTCTATGACTCGAATTGCAGCGCTTGTTCCCATGCGACATCATTCCCAACGGGTGCCGGGAAAAAACTATCGGCTGATGGCTGGCAAACCCCTCTTTCATCACATTATTGGCACCCTGCTTGCCTGCCCGGAAATTGGCGAGGTGGTTGTGGATACCGATAGCCAGCCTGTGATGGATGGTTTGCGCCAAAACTTCCCCACGGTGACCATCCTGGAACGGCCGGAACATTTGCGGGCCGATGCGGTGCCAATGAATGAGATTTTGGCTTATGATACAGCCCAGGTCCAGGCGGATTTCTTTTTACAAACCCATACCACCAATCCGCTGCTGCAGGCCCAGACCATTTCGCGGGCCTGCCAGGCCTTGCTGACCAGCTACCCGATGTACGATTCGTTGTTTACCGTTACCCGCCTGCAAACCCGGCTGTGGGACCAATTGGGGCGGGCCATTAACCACAACCCGGCGATTTTGCTCCAAACCCAGGATTTGCCCCCGGTGTATGAAGAAAACTCGTGTCTGTATATTTTTACCCGCCAAAACTTGCTCGCCCGGCGCAATCGCCTGGGTGAACGCCCAATGATGTTTGAAACCCGTCCTGAAGAAGCCTGGGATATTGATGAAGAAATTGATTTCGCCATCACCGGCTTTTTGATGGAGCAAATGGCTGAAAAGAAATGATGATGCTCAAGAAGCTTATTAAGAAAATTACTCCGGAGCCGGCCCTGGAAGTTGTGCGGGATACCGTGGACGCTGTGCGCCGTCTGCCCGACTTGCCTCAGGCGATCTACCATCCCTGGCGGCGCGCCAGCGTCAGCCGGCTGGCGCAGTACAAAGATATTCACCGCGGTCAGCGCTGCTTTATCATCGGCAACGGTCCCAGTCTGAATAACACCGACCTGACGAAGCTGCGCGGCGAATACACCTTTGGGCTCAACCGGATTTATCTGATGTTCCCGGAGCTGGGCTTTACCACCACCTATTTTCTCTCGATGAACGACCTGGTGATTGAGCAGTGTGCCGAGGATATCCGTGCCCTGACCATTCCGAAGTTCATCTCCTGGCGGGCGAGGCGGCATATCCAGCCCACAGAGGATATGATGTTCCTCTATACCAGCTATACCGGCCCGCGTTTTTCCCGGGATGTCAGCGGGCGGGTCTGGGAAGGCGCAACGGTAACCTTTGTGGCCCTTCAGGTGGCCTTTTTCATGGGTTTCGATCAGGTGATCCTGATTGGTGTGGATCACAATTTCGCCACCAAAGGCCCGGCAAACCAGACGGTTGTCTCGCAGGGTGATGACCCCAACCATTTCAACCCTGGCTACTTTGGCAAGGGTTTCCGCTGGCAGCTCCCGGATCTAGAAACTTCCGAGCGGGCCTATCAGATGGCGCGCACGGCCTATGAGGCTGAGGGCCGCCAGGTGCTGGATGCCACCGTGGGCGGCAAGCTGACGGTCTTCCCGAAGGTGGCTTACGACAGCCTGTTCAAGACGGCTTCAGAAGCATAGGGTGGGTTCAGAACCGGTGAACAACCTGCCGCGCATCACTGTCATTACGCCTTCGTACAACCAGGCTGCTTTTTTGGAGCACACCATCCGGTCTGTGCTTGACCAAAATTACCCAAACCTGGAGTATTTTGTGGTTGACGGCGGTTCCACCGATGGCAGTGTCGAGATCATTCAAAAATATGCCGACCGCTTGGCCTGGTGGGTGTCTGAAAAAGATGCCGGGCAGGCGGATGCGATTAACAAAGGCTTTGCCCGGGCAACGGGTGAGATTGTGGCCTGGTTGAATTCTGATGATGTTTACCAGACTGGGGCGATTCTGGCTGCCGTCCAGGCCCTGCAGGCCGATTCAACCCTGGCTTTTGTGTACGGCAATATGCTTTCGATTGATGGCGCCGGTCAGGTGATCAATGTCCAAAAATTTTCCAACTGGGGATTGGCTGGAATCATGCGTTTTCGGATCATCGGCCAGCCGGCGGTTTTTATGCGCCGGGCAGCTTTGGAAAAAGCCGGTTACCTGGACCGGCGCTTTCACTTTATGCTGGATACCCATCTCTGGCTGCGGGTGGCTCAGCAAGGGCCAACCCTGCATGTGGACCAGGTCTGGGCAGCGGCCCGCTATCATGAAGGCGCCAAGAATATCGCCAAAGCGCCTGAATTTGGGCGTGAAGCCTACGAGGTTTTGGCCTGGATGCAGACCCAGCCCGGGTTGAAATCGATCTACGAGCGCGACCGGACCCATATCTGGGCAGGCGCCCATCTCTTTGATGCACGCTACCAGCTTGATGGCGGGCGGCCGCGCCAGGCATTGAAATCTTATCTGCGCTGTTTTTTGGCCTACCCGCCGGCTTTTGTCCCGGAGCTGCATCGCGCCGCCTATGCACTCGTCAGCCTGGTAATTGACCCGGCCAGACTGCGCGATTGGTATTTAGCCCGCAAGGCCCAAAACGCCCGCCGCAGCGCCCAGAAGTGAGCCAGATGAGCGTAAAAATCTTTGGGTGTTTTTTGGGTGGCGTAGCCACCCAGAAAACACCCAAAAATTGACGGTAAGAAAGGAATACAGCCATGACTTCTGTTGATACACGTTTGCCGAAGGTGTCGATTGTGACGCCTTCCTATAACCAGGCCCACTTTCTTGAAAAAACAATCCAGTCGGTTTTGAGTCAGGACTATCCCAACCTGGAGTACATCATTGTGGATGGCGGCTCAACGGATGGCAGTGTTGAAATCATCCGGCGCTATGCCGATCGCCTGGCCTGGTGGGTATCGGAGCGGGACAAAGGCCAGACGGATGCCCTGAACAAAGGTTTTGGGCGGGCAGCGGGCGACATTTTGGCCTGGATTAATTCGGATGACACCTACAACCCGGGCGCCATTCGGGAAGCGGTTGAGTATTTGCTGGCGCACCCCGAAGCTGGGATGGTGTACGGTGACGCAGATTTAATTGATGCGGACGGGGTTGTGCTCGGCCGGTTTCCTGCCAGTCAGACGGATTACCGCCGCCTGCGTCAGGGGTATGTGCATATCCCGCAGCAGTCCAGCTTTTTTCGAGGGGAATTGTGGCGCAAGGTCGGCCCGTTGGATCCGTCCTTTTATTTTGCGATGGATTATGACCTGTGGGTGCGCCTGGCCCGTCAGGCGCCACTGCACTACATCCCCCGCCTGTGGGCCAATTTCCGGCTGCACAGCTCAGGGAAAAGTGTGGCCAGTGATGACCGCTGCTGGCCCGAAATGCTCAAGGTGCACTGGCGCGAGGGGGGGGTGATCTTTTCCTGGCTGGTCTTGAAGGCCTATGTGCGCCCGCTGATTTACGGCTGGATGCCAATGAAGCTGCGCATGAAGATCCGGCAGATCGTTAAACTTTAGGCGCTATTTCTTTAACAGCCGGCTGCGGATGGACTGAAAAAATTTTTCGCGCCCGCTGCCTGGCGGAAAAACCGCAACCCGGGTATTCATCAGCGCCTGGGCGATTTTCCAGCTCAGGCTGCGGTCTAATTCATCCACCCGAAACTGGAGCTCATTGAGCTTTTGCCCGGTTTGGGCGGTGCGGCTGGCGGCTTCGGCGGACTGCTGCGAAAGCTGCTGGGTCAAGTCTTGAATATTCTTGTCACTCTGCATCGCCTGTTGGCGCATTTCATTCAGCAGGCTGCGTAAATCTGAGTTTTCTTTCCACAACTGGGCAAATTTTTGCTCATATTCGCGCACGATGACGTGGGCAGGGTCTTTGCGTTTGCGGAAGCGTGCGGCCCAGGGTGTGATAAAGCTGGCGTCAAAATTGACGTCCCGAAAGTATGCCTGGCGTCCAAACATTTCGGCCCATACTTCGGGTGGCTGGACATTGAAATGGGTTAATTCGCGGTAATCGTAGGGCGTGGAGGAAAATAAAACGTCGTCGCTGAACTGGCAGAAATTGATCAGCGCCTTTTCGGACTCGGCTTTGGGCATGTGCTCGAGCACTTCAATTGACACGATCAGATCGTAGCGGCGGGGGAATGGGTCAACGATCGACCCGACTGTGCAAAACGGCTGGACATCGGGATGGACCTGCTGGATGGCGTATTCGGAAATGTCGATGCCATAGGCTTCAACACCGCGTCTGCGCAGACTTTCAACCAGGAAACCCATGGCGCAACCAGCATCCAGCACACTGGCAGGGTTGATATCGCGCACGATCCGGTCTGCTACCATTTCGAAAAACGCCAGGAAACCTGGGCTGCGTCCGTACGGCGCTCCACAACCGTGAGCATAATAATAAGCATTGAAAAAATCTGCAGGATTTTCGACAGTCATAAGCTTTCTCAGAATGGTATCAGAAAATGAGTATACCATGTATCGGGGGCAGACAGCTTTTTGGGCGCTCAAGCCCTTCAGGGTTTCTGAAAAGTCTGAAAACCCTAGCGCCAGAAAAGCAGAAAATTGATTTGGGGGTATTTTTGCGGGCGATCGCCCGTAAAAATACCCCAACTGAATGAAAAGCCTGCCACAATTCGCCTGGGGCTGGTTATGGTAAAATTAGACCTCATCGGGGGTGGTTTGTTTATTTATCTGTATGTTCAGAAATAGGAATATAATTCTTGCAGAATAGAAAACGGTTTGGATTTAAGGATATTGTAGCATGAAGGTTCAAAACGATCCGCGGTGGGTGTACGACAGCGCTCAGCGCGGTGATATCGCCCTGGAAGAAATTCGCGAATTGTTCAATTTTCGCCACCTGATCTGGCAGTTGATCCGGCGGGATATTTTGACGCGCTATAAGCGCTCCTTCCTGGGGATCGCCTGGACAATGCTGAACCCGTTGGGGATGATGATTGTCTGGACGATCGCTTTTTCGCAGATATTCAAGGCGGCAGAACTGCCGGCTTATCCGGCATTTACGCTGAACGGCCTGCTTGCCTGGAGTTTCTTTTCTCAAACCACGACTGCATCCATGGTAAACCTGGTTTGGGGGGGCAACCTGCTAAACCGGATCTACATGCCGCGCGCTTCCTTCGCCCTGGCTGCCATGGGCACCGGACTGGTCAATATCAGCCTGTCGCTGGTTCCGCTGCTTGTGATCATGCTGGTGAGCGGGCTTTCTTTGACCTGGCATGTTTTGTTTGTGCCAGTTCCGATGTTGATCCTGATGGCTTTTTCGTTGGGGGTTGGGCTGTTGATGTCCACCTTTGCGGTTTATTTTCCGGATGTTTCAGAAATGTACCAGATTATGCTCCAGGCCTGGATGTTTCTGACCCCGATTATGTATCCTGAAACGGTGCTGCCCGAACAATACCGGACGGTAGTGACCATGCTGAACCCTATGTACCACATGGTGAAGCTTTTTCGTATCCCGCTTTACTACGGCCGTTTGCCGACAGCCTTTGAATTGCTGACCCCCCTGGCGATTGCGATTGTGGTCTTGACGGTTGGTTGGATTGTTTTTACCCGGAAATCTGATGAATTCTCATACCGCATCTAATATCCTCTTTGGGCAGAAAGCTGCCTCTTCCTCGGATGGCCCTATTATCAGTCTGACAGATGTTTCGGTGCGCTACCGGGTTCCTCAGGAAAGAATAGGCACCTTTAAGGAATATATGATCCGCTGGCTGCAGGGTCAGGTCAAGAACCGCGAATTTTGGGCATTGAATGGTATCAGTCTTGAGATTCAACCGGGCGAGATTTTTGGCCTGATCGGGCAAAACGGAGCGGGAAAAAGCACCCTGCTGAAACTGATTTCGCGGGTCCTTCGTCCGACAGCAGGGCGGTTGGTGGTGAATGGCCGGGTGGCGCCGCTGCTTGAAGTGGGGGCAGGGTTTCATGCAGAGCTGACCGGGCGTGAGAACATTTATCTGAACGGCGCAATGTTGGGCTTCAGCCGGCAGGAAATGGAGGCCAAATTTGAGCGGATCGTGGAATTTTCTGAGTTGGGCGAGTTTATCGACGCACCGCTGCGCACCTATTCTTCTGGGATGTGGGCCCGGCTTGGTTTTGCAGTTGCCACCGATTCTCAACCCGAAATCTTGATTGTGGATGAAATTCTTTCGGTGGGGGATGAGGCGTTTCAGCGCAAGTGCTTTGACCGCATCCAATCCTTTGAGGCCCAGGGCGCAACGATCCTGATGGTTTCGCACAGCATGAGCACAATTGAAACCATGTGCCAGCGGGCAGCCTGGCTGGACCACGGCAAGGTGGTGGCTTTGGGGCCGGCCCGGTCGGTTGTGGCCCGCTATCTGGGCCGGGTGAAGGATCATGAGGCCGAAAGGCTGGCGGAAGAAAGCAGCCAGGTGAACGACCAGCGCTGGGGCGACCGCCGCCTGGAGATTAAACAGGTGCGGGTTTTGAATGCTGAGGGAAAAGAGCAGCATATTTTCCACACCGGCGAGTCGATCGTTTTGCAAATTGATTATTTCGCCCACGAACCGGTCGTCAGCCCGATTGTGGGGATTGCGATCCATAAACAGGATGGCGTCCACATCACCGGGCCGAACACCGGTTTTGCGGGGCTGGATCTTGGCCGGGTTGAAGGCCCAAACAGCATTTCATACACCATTCCTGCAGTTCCCCTTTTGGAGGGTCTATTCCATTTTTCGGTCGCAGTTGTCGACAGGGAAGATTCGACCGTCTACGATTATCACGATCGTCTGTATCCTTTCCGGATCGACAACCGTGGGTATCAAATCCCCGAGCTGTATGGGGTAATGTCGATGCAAGGGAAATGGGAAGTTGTGTAAACGATCTCTATGGCGATGAAAAAATTGCAGGGTGGGTCCGCCATCCCAATGTTTATACAGGATGTAAAACGCAAAGGCGTTGTTTTTGCTGTTCGAGCCTGGGTGCGTAAGGTTCGCACAGTACTTTATAAGCGTTTCATTTATTTCCAAGATCGGTACGGTCTCTTTTCCTACCAGCGTTGGCTGCGAGAAAATGAACCAGCCCGGTCAGAAGTCAGCCGGACGGCTGGCACGACATCCTTTTCGTTTTTTATTCTGGTCTCAGACCAATCTGCCCGCTGGAAAGATTCGCTTGCCTCTTTGCAGGCCCAGGTCAGCGGAAACTGGCAGGCCTGGGTTGTATTCGTAGAGGGTGGCCCGGCGGAAGCCCCCTTGGTAGAGGACGAGCGGGTCCATCGGCTATTTTGGCCAGCAGCGCCCACAATCGACCAGTTTCTCGCCCAAACCGGATCGGAATGGTTGGGCGTGCTACAAGCCGGCGACACCCTTTCGCCGAATGCTCTGGCGCTATTTGAAGATCACTTCGCCAGGAACCTGCAGGTAGAAATCATTTATACAGATCAGGACCATCTGGCTGCAGATGGCAAGACTCGGCAGTCACCGTTCTTTTGGCCCGATTGGTCGCCCGAACTTCTTTTTTCGGCCAACTACCTCAGCCAGGCTGTCGTCCGGCGAGAACTTCTTGCAGATCTGGCTGAGGTAAGTTTTTGGGAGGCTATTTTGCGCAGCACTGAAAAAATCAATTGCCAGATCGGGCATATCCCCAAAGTGCTCTGCCACATTCGCCATCAATCTTCTGGCGTGCCCCAAGCAGCGCAGCTGCCTCCGGAGGTTTTGGCGGCCCACCTGGAAAGAACCGGAGCCTCGCGGGTGAACTGTGAACTGCTCAAAGATGGGCGGGTACACTTCACCTGGCAGCCAGCCGATGAATTGATTACGATCATTATCCTTTCGTCCGATCAGGCCGGGCTGCTGGAGCGCTGCGTAAAATCCATTTTCAGCTTTACCAGCTATCCTCACTTTGAAGTTTTGATCATCGAGAACAACAGCCGGGAAGCGGAAACTTTTCGTTGTTATGAAGGACTCCGCAAAAACCCGCAGGTGCGGATTGTGGAGCATAACCAGCCGTTTAATTATTCTGAATTTAATAATTTTGGCGCCGGGCTGGCCCACGGCAGCCTGCTTTTGTTTTTGAACAATGATACCGAGATGACTGAAGCTGGCTGGCTGACGGAAATGGCGCGCTGGGCGCAAAGACCGGGAATTGGTATGGTGGGCGCCAAGCTGCTGTACCCCAACGGTTTGATCCAGCACGCCGGGGTGATTGTGGGGCTGGAGGGCCATGCGCAGCATGTTTTTTCCGGAAAGGCCGAAAGTTCTTGTGGGATTTTTGGTTCGGAAGGTTGGTACCGCAACTTCTCTGCCCTGACGGGAGCCTGCCTGATGGTGCGCAGGGATGTGTTTGACCAAATCGGCGGGTTTGATCCACACTACAGGATCGCATTTGGAGATGTGGAATTGTGTCTGCGGGCCAGGGCGGCGGGTTTCAGGATAATCTATACTCCTTTTGCGCGTCTTGTGCATCATGAAGGCATGACCCGGGCCAGCTATAACCCTCCTGAGGATATCCGTTATTCTCGCAGCCACTTTTTGCAGCCGGTTCAAGCTGGTGATCCATTTTATAATCCAAACCTTTCTTACGCAGTCCGGATCCCAACCTTCCGGCGGCGTGGAGAGGAAGATCCTGGCGAGCGTTTCGAATATATTTTGGCGCTCATGGGTTAATATGATGCGGATGAGGAATTCCAATGAGCATTGAACATATTTTGTGTTATTCGTTTCCATTGGATAGGCTGGAGCCTGTGGCGTATATCCGGCTCGCGGCGCCATTTCAGGCTGCCAATCTTAAGATCATTAATGGTTTCCAAAAACGTAAATTCACGCATTGGCCAGCCGACTGCGGCGATGCGGTCCTTTTTCAACGCGAATTCCCAATGTTGTTCAGCCAGTGCCGGAAAATTGTTCAGACTGCCCGGGAGCTGAATAAGCCGGTTATCTTTGATCTGGATGATTTACTTTTCTTTTTGCCCTCCAATCACAGCGATCGGAATACGGGTTACTTCACACCATCACTGGTGCCGATGCTGCAAATGCTGATGGATGCCGATCTGGTGACCGTTTCATCGAATCAGCTTTGCAGTGTGGTGTCCACGTTCAGTCCGAACGTCAGGGTGCTGGCGAATTATTTTGATGATGGTTTATGGAAGCTCAGGCCGCCGAGTGTCAAAAATTCGGCCCAGGAGCCGCTTACAATCGGCTATATGGGCTCGAATTCGCACAAACCTGATCTGAAGTTTATTACACCGGTACTAATCGATCTACTTCAGCTGTATCCTGAAAAAATCCAGCTTCATTTTTGGGGGATTAAGCCACCCGCAGAGCTGATGGCTTTTCCCCAGGTGACCTGTACGCAGGAGTATCAAAACTCATACCAGGATTTTGCGGCTTTTTTTCAAAAGCAGGCTGCCGATATTTTTATTGCGCCGTTGGTGGACAATCTATTTAACCGCTGTAAGAGTCCGATTAAATATTTTGAGTACAGTGCATTGGGGGCGCCAGGTGTTTACAGCCGGCTTGAACCGTACAGTGAGGTTATTACGCATGGGGTAGATGGTTTGCTGGCTGGCTCGCTGGCTGAATGGAAAGCAAACCTGATTGATTTGATTGAAAATGACAGCAGGCGGCTGCAGCTGGCGCACGGCGCGCAGACGAATATCCGGGCGAAATATCTGCTGTCCCAAAATGCGTACCGCTGGCGGGAAGCAATTCAGGGTTGTGAAAAAGCTTCGCCATCCAGGAACAAGGAAACGATCGGTTTTTTTGACTCGATCAATATTCAATTGCAAGAACTGTTGGAAGTGAATGAAGCTAAGGCTGATTCTGTGGCTGAACATTTTGCCCAAACCCAAAAGTCTATCAAACAGGAGCGCGACAGGGCCAATCGTCTGCAGAAGGGACTGTCTGAGGCGCAGTTAAAAATACGCCAGGTTGAACTGAATTTGTTGGCTGAACAGAGCAAATTGGCGCAGAATTTGTCGGCCGAACAGGCTAAATTGGTGCGGCTTCAAGCTGAATTTGATCAGTTGAATTTTGATAGTGCAGCTAAACAGGCAGAAAGCAGTAAACTGGCTGCCGAGGTAAGCCAAAGAATATCTGCACTTCAGACTGAAAATGACGCTCTAAGGGCAGAGGTTTTATCGTATGTTCTCAGTCATAGCTGGCAGCTTACCCGACCATTCCGAAAAATAAAACGCAAAATCAGC
>Ga0268298_10006193_pt1 | contig 10927 bp, 5 predicted proteins | sample WWTPWeurt_MetaG_FD_194462 | JGI IMG/M metagenome (GOLD analysis project Ga0268298, IMG submission 194462) | Activated sludge microbial communities from WWTP in Nijmegen, Gelderland, Netherland - WWTP Weurt | ecosystem: Engineered > WWTP > Aerobic digester > Activated sludge | place: Netherlands... | reverse complement strand
GCGGCACCTGATCGGCGATCTCGGCCGCTCCGACGAGCAAGGGATGGAGTGGCGCAGGCACTGGGTCGCGATTGGCCTGGACGCGCTGGAGAAGCAGCTCGGGGACGGGGAGACTGGCACCTTCTGCCACGGGGACGCGCCGACGATCGCGGACTGCTGCTTGATCCCGCAGATCGGCGCGGCGAAGCGCTGGGGGCTCGACATCGGGCGCTGGCCGACGATCGCGCGCATCGGGGAGCACGCGAACACACTTGCCGCATTCCAGAAGGCGGCCCCGGAGAACCAGCCGGACGGAAAAGCGAGCTAGCGGGAGCTAGCGGGGAATTTCTGGGGACTTTTTCACCACGGAGGCGCGGAGGTCGCAGAGGTCACAGAGGATTTTTCCAAGGGCCCGCCGTTCGAGCACAGACAAGCTGCCGTCGCCGTCGCGTCCGGCTCAAGGCGCTGTCGCCGTCGCCGTCAAAAGCAGGGAAATCTGGGCGAAAAAAAATCTCCGTGCGACTCCGTGCTCTCCGTGACTCCGTGGTGAAAAGAGCCCCATCTCACTTGCGCCCCCCGCACGCGCAGGAGCGCGGAGCGCGACGAGCATGCTTGGGGGGCGAGGCCGCGTGAAACGCGGCACGTGGGGGGCATCCCTGCTCCATTTTGCGGCGTCCCCCCGCCAAGAGACGACCGATGCTCGATCCGCTTGCATGCCGGGACAGAGGTTGAAATGCTCAGGGAATGAGCCGACTTCGAAGTTGCCTTTCTTTCTTGCTCGCGCTGCCCCTCGCGGCTTGCTCGCTCATCAACGCGCCCGACGAGATCAAGACGAGCTCCGGCGGAGGCGGCACCGGCGGCGCCGGCGGCACCGGCGGCACCACGAGCTCGCAGATGTGCGTCACCGCCAAGGACTGCGCGGACCCGGGCGTGTGCATGGTCGTCGACTGCAAAGACGGGGAGTGCAAGGTCGATCAGGCGCCCAACAACTCCCCGTGCGACGACGGTCGGTTCTGCACGGACGGGGACCTGTGCGCCAGCGGGCAGTGCGTGGGCGGGCAGGAGAAGGCGTGCGCCGCGCCCGATGACTGCCACGTGTCGATGTGCAGCGAGGCCGACAAGGAGTGCGTCGTGGCGCCCAAGCCCGACGGCGCGATCTGCGATGACGGGGACGCGTGCACCGCGTCGAGCACGTGCCTGGGCGGGCTCTGCACGAGCGGGCCGGGGTGCCAGAACGACGAGTGCAGCACGAGCACGTGCGATCCGGCGGTGGGGTGCATCACGTCGCCGAACCCGGTGGGGACGCCCTGCGGGAACACGTTCTGCGCGACAGGGCAGTGCGACGGGACAGGGAAATGCGTGGCGATGGCGCTCAACGTGGGGCTGCCCTGCGACGACGGGCTGTTCTGCACGAACAACGAGACGTGCACGCCGTTCGGGCTCTGCCAGGGCTCGCAGTCGCCGTGCGTGGACCCGGCGCCGTGCATCAAGGCGACGTGCAACGAGGACGCGGACAAGTGCGACTTCAACTCGATCCTCGCGGGGGAGAGCTGCGAGGACGGGGACGCTTGCACCGGCGGCGAGACGTGCGACGCGTCGGCGCAGTGCGCGGGGGCGCAGGCGCCTGTGGTGGCGTTCTTCGAGACGTTCGCGAACGGGAACGGGGCCGGCTGGGACGTCGGGCCAGAGTGGCAGATCGGGGCGGCGACGGCGTCGATGGACGGGTTCGTCTGCTGCGATCCGGCGGCGGATTTTGACGGAGACGGGCAGATCGCGGGCGTGGCGCTGGGCGGGAACGCGATGGTCGCCGAGCCGATGCCGCAGCACCCGTTTTATTATCTGACGAGCCCGCTCGTGGACACGTCGGCCGTGCCAGGGCCGCTGTTCTTGACGTATTATCGGTGGCTCTTGAGCGACTATCCGCCGTTCATGCACAACACGGTGGAGGTGTCGATGGATGACGGGGCGAGCTGGTTCGTCGTGTGGTCGTGGGAGATCGGCGGGGTGATCCAGGACACGGCGTGGACGTTCTTGTCGCACGAGATCACGGCGTACAAGAGCCCGACGATGCGGTTCCGGTTCGGCTTCGACATCGGGCAGTCGGGGGTGTACCAGGCGGGGTCGTGGAACGTGGACCACATCAAGGTGCAGAATACGAGCTGTCCGCAGTAGTGGGGCAGTGGGGGGGGAGGCTCACTTGGTGACGAAGAAGGAGCGGGTGATCTCGCCGAAGGGGCCGGGGACCGGCTTGGCCGTGTAGGTGACGGTGATGGTGGCCTTGGTGGCGCCGAGATCGGGGTTGTATTGCAGCAGGGTGAAGCGAGAGGCGTACTCGCCGGGGCGGGCGTCCTTGAGGCGAAGGGGCTTGTTCTCTTCGATGGGGAGGCCGATGCCCCTCTCGATGCCGGGGCCGCCGACGGAGAGGGTGACGATGAAGTCGCCGTGCTTGACCGTGGCGTTGGCGACGAAGAAGTCAATCAGGACGCCGTCGCTCGGGGCGGGGCCGCGCTCGGGAGGGGTGTAAAAGAGCATGGGGGAGCCGTCCTTGTGGATCGGCGGGACCTTCTTGCCGACGAAGAAGGAGACGGACGCGAAGGGGACGGACTTGCCCTCGGGGCGGTAGAATTCGCCGTTCTTGCGGCGGGCGAGGACAGAGAATACGTGCTGTCCTTCGTCGAGGGCGCCGAGGTCGGCGAGGCGGACGGGCTTGGAGGCGTCGGGGACGGGCTTGCACGAGCCGTGGTCGAGGACGACACAGACGTGGTCGCCGGGGGCCGGGGTCCAGCCTTTGGCGGTGACGCGGGCCTCGAAGGTGGCGATCTTGGCCGTGGGGATGAGGGTGTTCTTTGCAGGGGCCGTGATGCCGAGGACAGGGGGTTTGCCTGTGGGTTTGGTGGGCTCGACGATCACGAGGGTGGGAGTCGGGAGAGCGGGAGTCGCGGCAGAGGGAGAGGTGGACTGGGGGGAAGAGGTGGACTGGGCACCTGGGGCGGTCGTCGCAGCCGTGGTGCTCGAGGCTGGAGAGGCCGAGCTCGTCGCGGCGGAGGTGGGCGCGCCCGAGGCGTCAGGGGCGGCGGTTGTCCCTGGAGAGGCGGTGTCCGCGGGGTCGGGGGCGTGCGCCGTGGGGGCCGCCGGGCTGCACGCGGCGAGGGCGAGGGCCGCGCCGAGGAAGAAAGACGGCCGCAGGAGGGCGGGGCAGGAGCCGATGGGCCGGGTGAGGGACATTCCATGCCCGTACGCGGCCGGAGACGAGAACGCAACGGGTTTGGCCGTGGCGCCTACCCTCCTCGCCGCTCCCCCTCGCTTTGTGCGTGTCGCATCCGCCTTGCGTGCTGCATCAGATAGCGGTCCACGGCCAGCAGATCCTCGGCAGACACCAAGGGGGCCACCCAGCCGAGAGCGCGGCCATGGCGCAAGAAATCTTCGGGGAGGCCAGTCCCATAGTGTTCGACGTACTCTGCCGCGTCACGACGCCAATAGTAGGCGCCATCCGTGAGGATCGCGCTCCCTCCTTCCACCCCGAACTTGCCGCCGACGGCCTCCAGGATAGGGATGCCCGGGCGGAGCTTGTCTCGACGAACCTCCGAGAATGCGCCCACCACGTCAGTCGTATACTCCATGATTGAAAACACGATCGAGCCAGATCGAAGGTATTTCGCGATCGACGAGCGCTCGTGCTCAGGGATCTGGCCGACGAGCGCGACAATCTCCGGTCGAAGCGTGTCGAGCTCTGGCTGCCCTGCCACGACTCCAAACACGCCGAGCGGTGCAACGGGTCGGGACTTTGGCTCAAGGAGAGGGGTGGTTTCTTTGCTCATGTGGAGCTCTCATTGTGGTCGGAGCAGGCCAGTTGCGGGATCGAGATCGACCGGACCAGAAATGCTGGTGACCTCTACGTCCAGAGCAGCGCCGACCTCCCGGGCCAATCCGCAGCCTCCCCAACAAGTGACCAGCCTGACAGGCTGCCCATTGTAGTGTGGGTTACCCAGCAGGGCATCGATGACTTGTTGTTGGTGCGTGGGCATGCCGTTCACGACGAACTGCGCTTCTTTCGCTTCTGCGTCGATTAGCCTACCATGGACGATGAGATCATGCAATCCCTCTGCGCCGCGCGACCGTGCCAGGTTTTGTAGGGTGTCCGCATCGCTTCCGATGGCCGTCGCGGTAGAGGAGTAGCGGATTATTGCGCCATTTTCCGTCTCGCCAGCCTCTACCCACCCCATGGCGGCGGATGCGGTCTCCCGCTCAAGTACAGACGCACCGAGCAGCCTCCCCAGCCCTCCCCAGACAGCACCAAGCCCTTTGCCTGCGCCACCCAACGCAAGGTACACCTCGACATCACTGGTGCTCACCGGAACTCTAACGTAGTTGGGGGCGATCGACCGGCAGTTTGTGGCGCTCTCACAGTCATAAAGATCGTGGCCGCGGCCATCGACGGCGTTGGGGTCGATATCAATCCAGTCTTTCATCCCACTCTGCGTGGCAAAGCGACCGTCGAGCACCTGGTCGCTCCGGGATGGGACTGTTCTGTGGGGCGACTCGGACTCAACCTGTTTCTCGGCGTCCTCGACCGGAAGTGAGCCGTCCTCGCCCTCAACAGCGCCTGCACCGGTGACATAGTCCACGACGGCACCTGCACCGTCAATGATACTGGACACAACATCTTCCCAGAAGCTCGGCTCGCTCCCTCCGACCAGGGCAGAACCGCTCTGACCGACGTCGTCCATCCCGGTCGGATCGACGAGCACGGTGGGCAGGTTGCGCACGTACGAGTACCCGTTCCAGCTCTGCGCGTTGAGCGGGTTGGTGACGTGGGGATCCACGTTCAAGAAGCGGCCCAGGCGTGGATCATAGAGGCGCGCGTGAAGATCGATGACGCCGATCTCGTGATCCTCTTCTTGACCGGTGAAGCCCAAAGAAGCGAGCGGACCGAACGATGGCGAGGAGGCGCTCGTCCAGTCGATATCTCGGCGACGGCCGAAGGCGTCAAAGCTCACTCGCTCCTTCACTTCGCCGTCGTCGTCCGTCACCGCGTCGAGCGAGCCGAGGTGATCCACGTGCTGGTATTCCGCGGATTCCGTGAGCGGCTTTCCCGGTTCGCTGGCCCGTCGAACGATGTCCACGACCGCCCGATCCCGGCTGAACACGTGGAACCGGTGTTCGACTGCACCCTGCGGATCGACGCGACGTTCGTACATATTGCCGAACCAGATCGTTTCCGCCTGACCCTTGGAGCTTGCGCAGGCGTTCGCCGTCCGCAGTGTATTCGAAACGCACGACGTCCGCGTTGCTCAGCTCGTACGAGCTCGGCTTGTTTCTCGCAGTGTATGTGATCCCTACGAGCCCGCGGCGTGTCTGGTTGCCTACTGCGTCGTATTGGTACTCTTCGCCCGCGCCTTCGACTCCGCTCGTGAGCGTCACGGCGTGTGGATGCGCGACGTCCCCATAGGTATACTCGCCGACGTCACCCTTGAAGTCGATGTTCCCGTTCGGGAGATAGGCAACATCTAACGCACAGGGGCCTTGTGGCTCGATGGCTCCTGTCCCGACATGCGTGCACACCAGCCGACCGAGCGCGTCGTAGTCGAACCACTCGCTCACGCCGCCGAGCCCGGCGTTCCCTTGAAGGGCGTCCTGGCGACTGCGCAGGTTCCCCCGAGCATCGTAGTCGTAGCTCAACGCTTGAACGGTGGGCGATTGCCCGCCGACGGTCGTCTCGATCGCCATCACGGCGAGGGTCGCGGGATCGATGCTCGTGCTCGTCGAGGCGCCGTTGCCGAAGCTCTCCAGACGGGTTCTCCCCGAGGGGTGGGTCTCCTCCAGCTCCCAGAGGCGCTGGTAGCCCGGCAGCACTTGGCCATGACCGAGGCGCATCCCATCGACAGCCCAGAGATTTCCACGTGAATCGTAGTGATGGCGGACGGAGAATCGAACCCCGCTGCCATCCTCCGGATAGCTCACCTCCCAGGGACGTCCGTCCTCGTCATAGGTGATCTCACTGTCGAATTGCTCGCCTGCGCGCTCGATCGTCGCCCCTGTCAGCCGGCCGTAACCATCGTACGTGAATCGTCGTTCGTTGACGGTGGCGCCCTGAGCGACGAGCGTTTGTCTCGACAATCGGCCTTTTCCGTTCGTGGCCGAGTCGTATTCAAAAATAGACGAGCCATCCATGTCCTGACGCTGGACAACGCGGCCGATCCCGTCCCGCTGAAGGGTGACTGTGCGACCTGCGGCGTCCGTCGTGGTCTTCGGTTCACCGTAGCCGTTGAAGATGGTGACTGTTGTTCCTTGATCGGGATCGTGCTTCTCGACCAGACGACCATACGGGTCGTAGGATGCTGCTGTCGTCTCGGCAGCGGCGCCGTTCACCTGGACCAGGGCCGTGACACCAAAGGGCCCATATGTGTAGCTGGTGGTCGTTTCCAGGGAGTCCTCCACCCACGCGATTCGGCCCATACCGTCGTGGGCGGTGGTCGTCTTCGCGAAGCCGTCCGAGGTGACGGTGGTCATCCCCTCGTACTGGGTCTCGATAACGAGCCCACTGGGCAGCGATCGCTTCACTTCGCGCCCAACGGCGTCGTACTCGACGTCTTCGTACTGTTTGGGGGTGGTTGCGTCCCCAAGGATGTAGGGGCGGGAGACCTGCGTACGCCGACCGAAATGGTCGTACCGCTCATCGACGCCAAGGAGAGCGCCATTCTCGCAAGAACCGGCGTGGCTGCAAGTGGCGCGGTCGGGGCCGGCGGTGAGGGTGCGAACGGTTCGACCGAGGCCGTCTCGGAAGGTCCGCTGCCAGCTTCCGCCGCTGGTCTCTGTGGTGCTGACAGCGCAGAGTGCCATTCCGTCGTCACCGCAGCCTGGCTCCAGGCTCAGAGAGGTGTGAATAGACGTCTTGTCGGGGTTTGACTGCTCTCGGACTCGTCCGAAGCCATCAACCGCCCAGCGAGTGACCAGATCGTTCGCGTCGCGCACGCCGATCTTCACGCCGAGCCCGGGGTGGTACTCGGCGCGGGTCTCCAGCGACTCCGAGTTGTTGGTTCCGACGATGAACACGCCCTCACCGTCGTATGTCGCGCAGGTGGACCGCTTCTCGCCGAGCCCATCCACCAAGACCGTGTCTCTCACGTTGCCGCGGTTGTCGCGCGTGTACCACGTGTGGAGGATCGTGGTCAGATCCGATGGATCCCCCGATCGAGTGTGCACGAGCTGGCCTTTGGCATCGTACCACCGGAACATGGACCGGCACTGGGTCACTCCATCGACCGTACTGCACGCCAGGCGCTCTCGCTCTCTGCCAAGGAGCCAGGAGGCCAAATCGTTGTCGAACGTGTAGGCGGCGGTCTCGATGCCATCGATTCCCTCCGCCTTCGTATTCTCTGAAGTCACGTTCCCGAAGGGGTCCACGTTCGTGACCATGTGCGTTCGAGCAGAGAGAACGGCGCTGGGCGAATGGCTTTCTTCTTCCACCTTGTCCAGGAGTCCGTAGATCCCATTTGCGGGGTTGTACTGCGCCTCGTCGGTCCACACTCGGCTCACGGCCGCATAGCGGAAGTAGCTCCCGCCGGCAGTCGGAACGACGGAGTAGAGCGTTCCCGTGAACGTCAGCTCAAGTTGCTGTGCGTCTGGCTGGCCGGGGAGCGCCGGCCTCCACTCCCAGGTCGCGGTGGGGAGCCCCGCAAATGGATACACTTTGAGACCAGTATCGTACTGCTCGTTGTCCATGAAGGTAGCGCTGCCGGAGAGCGCGTCGAGGTCGACACGCATCACGGCTCCGAAACCGAGGAAACGGTGGCCGGACACGTCGTATCGCCCGTCGCGATAGAGCATCGCGACCGAGCGCTTTCCTTCGAGGCCGTCGGTGAGGCGATATTTCGAGACCACTTGACGCGAGCCAGCCACACACGAGACCGGCCATGTGCAATTCGGGCTGTGCCAGCGCGCCTGATACATGTCGTTCGGTGTTGGTCCAGGCTGGTTGTTGCCCACGTTTTCTTCACCAAATGCGACAAGATCCGCGGTGGTCTGTCGGCGGTCGACGAGAGAGCCATATTCGATCTCGACGGAGGGCACGAACTTGGGGTCCCCCTCGGACCGTGGATTGCGCCCCTCGATGATGCGCGACACTCGCCCGACGGTGACGGGCCGGCGGTACACGACGAGCTCGTTCGTCCCCTCCAAGACAACGAGGTCGGCGCGACCGTTTCCGTCGGTGTCCGTGGGTTGCACGGTGCTGGCCTTCGGCGAAGCGTATTCACCCGGGGTCGTTTCCCATCGATAGGGGATGTCGGTCTTGATGATCTGGAGTGGAGCGCCGAGATCTCCCGTGGAGCGAAGGACGGCATAACACGTCGTGTCCGGTGCCGCAGAGCAGGAGCCCTGTAGAGGGAAGAGGATGTCGGCGAGGGTGTCGTCGTCGTAGTGGAAGGCCAGCGCTTGATCGATGAGGGGCTTCACGATCGGACGGGGAGCAGACAACTGGAGCTCCACAGTTTGGCCTACCGGTGAAGTTGTTCCCCAAAGTCCAGCACTTGCATATTGGGTGACTGGTGATTGCCCCAGCGTGATCACCGCGTCAGTGGTCCAGCATGCGGGCTCGTTCGACGGTTGCCCTGGAACTGCGTCCTTGGACTTGCGGCCCTGTTCACCAGCAAGACATTGACGGGTTTCCCGTTTGAGAATGGCAAGATCCGCGACGCCGTCGCCGTTGAAGTCTGCGACCAGAGGCCGTCTGCTTTGGTCGAAAGGAGCCTGATCGTGCCATCCAACACTGTCGACACCAACCTCTGGAAGATCAGCTCCGACATAGAGACCGGTAGCAACATCCTCGAACGCGCCCCCAGCGTTGGGCTGTCCAATCGCGGCATAAGCTCCATGTGAGTACGCATATGGGCCAATGCTCAATCCTCCAACAACTGAGACCAGGAATACGCCATAGCCGTCGCTCAACACAGACGACTTGCCGCTGCTGAAAACGGGAGCAACCAACAGGCTCGTGGCCGATTCGCATCCCGTTGCGAACGCGGATGCGCCGATGCCGAAGCTCGCCGACCCCTCGTTGCGGTAGAATCGCATTTCCTCGGCGACAACATAGAGATCATTGTTCAATTGCAGGTTGAAGTACTCCCCCGGCTGCCAGCTTGAGGCATCACCGACCAGAGTTGCTTGACGAGCGCACCGAAGCACATCGATTGCTCCATCCCCATCGAAATCCCCAAGCTTCAGGGAATTCTCCCCGCTCAAGAACTGGTTCACCGCGTCCTGCGGGTCGCGCGGAATCGTCGTTGTCACCGGCTCGAAATGGGGCAGTGGAAACTGCCCATTGGCCGGTGCGGCTCGCAGCCATCGTACGCTGGAGGACTCGTCTTGTTCATTCTGAAGTACGAGGTCGATGCGCCCATCATTGTCGAGATCCGCCGGCAGCATGTCATAGCGGCCACTCAGCCCCGGTGGCGGCGGCATCTGCAGCCAGAGCATCGGATCCTGAAACGGATGGGCAGCATCCCCCGTCGCAAGGGCGACTCGAAAGAGGACTGCGCCCGCGTATGTCGAGAGCACAACGTCATCGAGACCATCCCCGTTCACATCCGCCAACACCCAGGCATCGTCCTCGCCGACCTGAATGGACGTGGGCACGCGTTGGAATCCCCCCTCCACCGCGCCCCCCGACCAATCAAAGCGCGTCGCCGGAAGGCAGCGGCGGCCGTAGGACTGACCCAGCCAACCGTGCGTGCACTCCTGCACCTGCGAGAGTCGGCTGGATGGCAGATCGGAGCCAGTGTAGCTGACCTCGTAGTCTCGAACGAGCTCGTGCTGGGGGCCGAACATCGAGATCTTCTTGAGCCGTTTCGATCTCGTGAAGTCCATCCGGCCCGAAAAAGCATGAACGACCGGCATGTCGTCATATTCGAGCTCGACGCTTCTCTGAGGATTGGGCGTTGTATACTGGATGGCTTTGAGGCGTTGTTCCCCTGTATACGAAACACTGAGTGAGGTGCCGTCCGGCTGGGGCTCGTTCGTGACCGTGGTGCTGCTCTCGTAGGTGTACCGGATCCCGTTCAGGTTCTGGTCCGTGACCTCCGACAGCGCCCAACCAGCGACATACCCGTTTCGGGCAAGGACCCGCGCATCGACGCTCTTACCATACCACTTGCGCACTCCCGACGGCTCATCGACCTCGAAGAAAACCGGGCCCGCAGCCTCCGCCGTGTGAACGGCGAGCACCCTCACGTGGGAGTCGGGGATCGTTCGATATTCCTTGGTGTTTCCTTGGTCATTCACGAGCAAGAGCCGCTGCCCGTCGAGGCAATAGGCGTCCGTATCGTCGTATGCGATCGCATGAGCCTCACCGTCGATCTCCAGGTTCTTCACGCAACGTGTGACTCTGGAGAGACCGGAGAGCCCGAATCCTCGGCCGAGAGGCCCGTCGCCGCCATCACTGGAGTAGGAGATCGCAAGATTGGGCACCATCCCCGCTCTCCCAGGAGGAACGGACAATGGAATTGTGTAGGTAGCCTCCCCGGAGGTCGTCACCGCAAAGGAGCCGGGACTCCATCCCACTTCAGGAGTCTCCACCGGATCCAGCGGGGAGAGCCCGAGACTGTTGGGCAGCTCCACGGGGCAGGATGCATCCGAGACGGGTGGGATCTGCTGCCCGCCTGAGGCCCATACCGGGGAGACAACCCCGGCGAGGGCCAGCACGATGAGGGACAAGGCGCTCTTGGTCCGGGGGCGACGTGGGTGCGGCCCTGGCCTTGGAGTATTTGATTCGTTCCTTCGCATGGTTTCTCTCTTTCGCGAGGTCAAACGGAGACGTGGGCAATCGACGGAGCTCGCAGGCCCGTGCAATTGGCGCACGTTGACCAGTGCGGCGCGCACTTGGCCTCTGAACTGATCTATCCACCCGGGACCGGCGTTTGTTCGGCCGGCCGTTCATTTTTTTCCGAAGAGG
>Ga0268298_10006192_pt1 | contig 10929 bp, 8 predicted proteins | sample WWTPWeurt_MetaG_FD_194462 | JGI IMG/M metagenome (GOLD analysis project Ga0268298, IMG submission 194462) | Activated sludge microbial communities from WWTP in Nijmegen, Gelderland, Netherland - WWTP Weurt | ecosystem: Engineered > WWTP > Aerobic digester > Activated sludge | place: Netherlands... | reverse complement strand
ACCGAGAACTGAGCGTTTTGTGCTATCAATAGTTTTATTCACTCCATAGTATTGGTGATACAAAGCCATCTTCTTCGTATAGGTCACTGCATCACCATCTCCGTCAGCCTCAAAGACAGTGAAGTTCTGTATGACATCAAGCAAGCGTGATTTGTCGAAAAGACCTTTCGCAAGCACTTCGAGTTCCGTCGCACCCTTAGTCGCATCGGCTTCTGATTCGATGCCCTTCCATGTGCCATAACGCTCCCAAGAGGAAGAAATTGTTCCGTGACGCGCTTCGGTAAGATCAGACAGGCAGAGAATCTGGTTACAGAAAAATAACTTCGGGATTTCTTTCTTGTAGTATTCCATGTCGCGATACGCCTGACCGATTGTCGCCTCTTCTCGGACTGGACTTTTGAGTTCAAGTACAGAAAGAGGAAGGCCGTTCACAAAAATAACCCCATCAAGGCGACAGACGTTATCGATACCCTGAACCGTAAACTGGTTAACGAATAGAAAGTCATTCGCTTCGACATTCGTAAAATCAATCAATTTTACAGCTTCAGTCCTCTCCTCACCATTCTCACGCCACGTCTTTTTTACTCCCTCGGTGATAAAGGCAAACATCTCTTTATTGCCAAGGACTAGGTCTGCATTATGATAGCCAGCAATATCCACAACAACCTGTTCTGCTTGCTCAGCAGGAAGCTGCGGATTGAATCGGCGAACAGCAGAAAGCAGGCGATTTTTGAGTATAACACCACGAAAATCCTCACGCTCTGCGTTAGGTTGCCCGGGAGCAATCGCTGGACCGTAGACATACTCATAGCCTTGGCCTTGTAGCCATTCGATGAGTGATTGCTCCGTGAGGTTGTTTTCGTTTAATGGGTTCATGGACTCTATTTTTGCATGATTGTATTCATGACTTCCTTTACGGGTGTACTGACCTCTATTTGGTCTTTCGACAAGTAGCCTGTCGAATCCACCTGGAACAACGCGGCACTTCCTTCTTTGAGTAGAGCATCTTTCAGCCCCTGGTCTTGGTTTGTCTGGGCTAAGAATCCCTCGAGAGTTGCCGCTACGTTTTCCCGGTGTTTATTTCCTGTTGATATATGTTTTGTAATGTTGTAATTTCTCAAGACCATCCTTAAATAAAAGAAAATACTAGCAATAAACGTTGCGCTGAAAACCGCATATTCTATTTTCCCGGATGAGTCAATGTTCCTCGTATAAGCAACATATCCGATAGCTAGAATAATTATTGCAGCAACGAGTCCAACGGAAAGTCCAAGGACCCATTTTTGCCATTGTGCAGCCTCTATGTTAGCTTGCTTTGCTTGAGCTTCGAACTGCTGAGAAAGATATTTAGCAGACACGACTCCTCTGCCTTGTTCAACAGAAGCCCTATCTTTTTCTAGCTTCTCTTTTTCTCCTTTAACTTCAGCAACGAGAGACTGGAGTTCCTTTGCAAGTTTTCTGTATTCGGCCTCGTTAGTCTTGGTTGATGAACGGATATTGTCTCTCAAATAAAGAAGTGGCTGGCGAATTTGAGATGCGAACGTATTTTGGTAGTAGCTTTGGATACTACTTACAAGGCTGTCTCTTATTTGAGTACTATTTGGCTGTGCAATTGAAAAACTTTGTATCTGGGAAATAAAATTTAGCACTTGGGTACGCGCTTGTTCAACCTGTCCCATCTCAGACTGAGTTAAAGAAGACCTATAGTCATACTCCTCCATTTCAATCACTTCTGATACCATCTGTTTCAATGGTTCAATAATTGCTGTAAAATCAAGCTCTCCAAATTTACTGTCAAGGCAAATTTTTTCTATGTCGACTTCTTTAACCGAATCGGGGTATTTATTGTCCATAATAGTTTAAATTAATTTAGCTAGTAATTGATCTCTAGATTGCCCCAGTAAAGCGTTCTCTTTCTCCCTTAGTCATTTTTTCTACTATTGGTTGGACAAACTTAGAGAAATTTTCAGCTAGTTCTACTGGCGGCATAGCAAACATTTGCTGTTCAAATTCAGGCCAATGTCCCTTATACTCTTGCATCCTGACCTTATTTTTTGTAAGGAAGTAAATATAAAGAGTCGGGTAACCGGATGCCCCGATGTACGGCAAGACATTTTGAATAGCAGAAAAAGGGAAAGTTACAAGACGATAGTTGCACGTATGGTTAGTAAAAACTACGACTGGATTATTGATTCCCGCAACCACTCCTGGTTCTTCATTGTGGTACCCAATAAAACCTGATTGTCCTTGGTCAAGTATGGGCACTCGGCCTACGGCAAGGGCTGTTTTATTCTCGAACTTTTTTCCAACAGAAACTTTCTTGATTATTTTTGTGACATTTTTTACCTCCCAACCCTCGGGTATTTGTCCGAGCTCTGAATCAATGAATTTGCCTCCACTAGATTTATAGGGTTCCCCGCTTTTTGATGGAAATTCAAAATCCTCAAACCAATGCTTAAACAAAGCGTCAGCAACCATTCCTAGAGCACCATTCTCTGTCCGTAAGAAATCAACCTTGTCACTCAGTTTGTCCAAACCAACCGACTTGAGCTGAAGTTTAATCTCATTATTGATTCGAGTTTCTTCAGAGATTTGGTTTTCAAGTTTTACGTTGAGCTTGTCGATGTACAACTCAAAAGGTTCGTCGTTATTGTCACTGATCGTATGACCTACGTAACGATTAGGGGTAAGATTGAATCCTGCTTTAGAGATTTCTACCAACGAAGCAGATTTGCAGAAACCAGGGACATCTATGTATTTGCGACTAGGAAACTCTCCTCGCCAGGCTCGAACAGTATCTGCTATTTCTTGAATATGTTCCGGATTGAACACAACTTGCTTACGGGAAATCTGCTCGAATATTTCCCGAGCATCAATAAACAGAGTCTCGTCTTTTCGATTACGAAAACGATCGCTACTCTTATTTTTTGCTAGGAACCAAAGTGATACTGGGAGCGACACGTTATAGAACAACTTAGAAGGACAAGATATGATCACATCGACATAATCTTGCTCAATGAGCTTCTTACGCATATCGCCTTCTCGCCCAGATACAGTCAGAGCGCCGTTATGCATTACGAATCCTGCCATTCCACTTGGCGTCAGGTGGTGTGCAAAATGCTGAACCCACATAAAATTTGCATTACTAGTAGGTGGAGTACCCAGTATTATACGAGGGTCACTATCAGCAAGCTTGGACGGCTCCCATTCTCCATTGAAGGGAGGGTTCGCTATTACAAAGTCTGCCTGCAAATGAGGAAACTTGTCTTGGTAATAAGTGTTCCCGAGCTCAATCTTTCCAGAGAGTCCACGAATAGCGAGGTTCATCTTTGCGAGACGGAGCGTGGTTTGGTTGCTTTCTTGTCCGCTGATTGCGAGCTTAGACGGATCCTGTCTGTGGTTATGAAGGTATTCGCCCATAGCAACAAACATCCCGCCACTACCACAAGCAGGGTCGAGTACGCGAGCATTCTCGTACGGCTCTAATATTTCTACCAAAAGCTTAACAATTGATCGTGGTGTAAAAAATTCACCGCCACGCTTGCCCTCAGACGATGCGAACTGACCAAGGAAGTATTCGTAGATACGACCGAGTATGTCTTTCTCTCGATCGAAGTTGTGATCAAATGAGATACGAGAGAAAATGTTTACAAGTTCGCCAATGACTGCGTGATCAAGAGTTGTGCGCGTATAGATTTTTGGAAGCACGCCTTCGAGCTCGGCTCGGTTATCCTCTTCGATGAGATCCATGGCTTTATCGAGTGCTTGTCCGATGTCAGACTGCATCGTCTTTGTTTGCAAATACTCCCAACGTGACTTTTCTGGGACATAGAATACCCCAGCACTCTTGTAGAAATCTTTTGTTTCGAGAATCTGAGCGCGAGCATTGTCATCCTTCACGTAAAAATCTTCGTTCTTTGAATCGCGAGTAAAGCCAGCCAACTCTTCGCGCCGCTTGTAGAAAGCATCAGAGATATATTTCAAAAAGAGAAGGCCAAGAACGATATTCTTGTATTCAGAAACATCAATATTGCCACGAAGCTTATCCGCTGCTTCCCAAAGTTCCTTCTCAAAATCCAGATCGTGATGATGGCTCTTCTCGATCACGTTCTTTGTGGCTTCTTTTTGACCACTACGAATACGTTCCTGAAGATCGGCAGGAAGGGCAGTTTTAGATATCAGATAATTACGCCCAACCTTTTCGGCGGGCATTTTCCCCTCGGTAATCTGCTTGTTTATAGCCGCTCGGGTAACCCCAAGCATCTTGGCCATTTCAGCGACTGTGATGAATTGTGATTTGTTGGTTGACATATGTATACCAACATTATACACACTTCTAGATTTTTTGCAAGTATACATACGTAAACTAGGCAATTTGAGGGCTTCTTGAGGGGTCTAGACAAGAATCTGGGTCTGCGTCATTGATGGGGGTACACCTATGGATAACATAAGCCCCGCAACCCAAACGACTGTAAAAGTAGAGATACCGCTCAAAACGAAGTACTGTCTCTACGCTCGAAAGAGTACCGAGTCCGAAGAACGACAGGTGCTTTCGATCGATTCTCAGGTAAAGGAAATGCTCCAGATTGCTGAGCGGGATGGGCTGGAGATTGTAGAGATACGGCGGGAAAGCCACTCGGCAAAGAATTCGGGACAGCGCCCCGTCTACAATGAGCTCATGAGCGATATACGGAACGGTCGGTTCAATGGCATCCTCACGTGGGCGCCGGACCGGTTGAGCCGCAACGCGGGAGACTTGGGGTCGCTCGTTGATCTCATGGACCAAAAACTTCTCCTCGAAATCCGCACTTACGGACAGTCCTTCACCAACTCTCCGAATGAGAAATTTCTTCTCATGATCCTCGGCTCGCAAGCAAAACTTGAGAACGACAACCGAGGGGTAAACGTGAAACGAGGTTTGCGAATGCGATGCGAAATGGGAATGTGGCCGACCTACGCTCCGACCGGATACCTCAATGTCACTTCGCCAGATCGAAGGGGGCAAGTGATTGTCGACCCGGAGCGCGGACCAATCATACGAAAGATGTTCGAAAAGGTCGCCCACGAGCACTGGAGCGGACGAAAGATCTATCACTGGCTCAAGTTTGACCTTAACTTCAAGTCCAAGGGAAACAAAAATGTTTCGCTCAGCAACATCTATCGTATTCTCCAAACGTACTTCTACTACGGTTCCTTTGAATTCCCGAGGGGCAGTGGCAAGTGGTACGAAGGCAAACACGAACCCATTATCACGAAGGAACTTTTCGACCTCACCCAAGAACAGTTGAAGCGCGATCGGATCACGCGGGACAACAAGGAATTCGCCTTCACGAAACTCCTCACCTGCGAACTCTGCGGTTCCGGCATCACAGCGGACGAGAAATACAAACAGTTGAAAAGCGGCGGCACCGCAACCTATATCTACTACGGATGCACCCGTTCGAGAGATCTTTCCTGCAAACTCGGATATATCCGCGAAGAAGAACTCATATCTCAAATGGTCGCGATTATTGATCTGATCGATATCAATGAAATCGGGCTTAAAAGACAGTTTGAGGATGAAGTGGAACGGTACAATAAATTTCAACGGACGGTACTCAAGATGAACGGGAAGGAGCCTGCAGTGAATAAAGAAAAAGAATTCGATATACGGACATACGCCAAATACATTCTCAAGGAGGGTCGGATGATCGAAAAGCGCGAACTCTTGGCTAGCTTGAAAAGCAGACTCATCCTCACAAGAGATAAGAAATTGATACTGCGAAAATATGAAACCGCCATAGAAGACCAGGGTTGATTTTTGTCCTTTAAAAAGCTATAGTAGTCGTACAATCTTGCCTAACCTTCTGTCTGAAAAGAGAGGAGCATGGCTCAATAGTAGAAACCTACGTCAATAAAAACGGTCTTCCGACCGGCACTTATTGACGTAGGTCGATGTCTCGAAAGAGATATCGGGCGGTTTCGAAAGGAATCGTCTGCTTGGTCGGATGACCATTTTTGTACCTTAAAAATCTAGAGTTGGATCCTAATTCAAAAAAACCTACGTCAAATTTATGAATCAAGAAAACCAGCCCAAAGGACAGGCTCAAAATGTCCCAACAAAAAAACCGTGGTATAAGAAGTGGTGGGGAATTCTGCTGACAATTGCACTCTTCCCTCTCATGGTTCCCTATTTAGTCTGGACTAAAACTAACTGGCATAAAGGAATAAAGATTGGCATTACACTGGTCTGCATCCTCTTTGTTGCCTCAAACTATTATAACGATAAAAAGCAAGAGGTCGCAGATCGTGCAAAACAAGTAGAAGAAGCAAGACAAGTAGAAAGTATTGTAGAACAAGCGGAAGGCTCTATTAAAGAAAATAAAATTGAAGAAGCGATCGTCGCTTTAGACAAGATAACGGGGCTTGATCAGAACATTAATAAGGATGCCGCAGTTGCGTTACGAACAAAGATAAACGAACTTCAAAATACGCATATCTTCAAGAGAGTCCTAACTAGTATGTCTGATAGCGATTTTGACCTTCTGCAAAAAGGTGAATTTAGCGCATCTTTTATAGATCACGATGAGCTCAATAGGTTATTTCTGGTAAAACTTCAAGAGAATTCTAATCAGAGAGCTGTATATATTGCTGAAGCCGAAGAGCTGAAGAAAAAAGAGCAGGCAGAGACTGAGAAGAAAAAACAGGAAGCTGAAGCAAATGCAAGAAAAGAAATGTTAGGGAAGCAATTTAGCGCATGGGATGGTTCTCATATCAAACTCGCAAGAATGATAAAGGATTCCATGAATGATCCCGATAGCTATGAACACGTTGAAACGAGGTACTGGGACATGAAAGACCACTTGATTGTAACTACGACATTTAGAGGAAAGAATGGTTTTGGAGGGGTTGTAAAAAACACAGTGAAGGCAAAAGTTTCTCTCGATGGCGAAAACATTGAGATTCTAGAATAATCTTAGTCTGAACGAAGTGGTGAACTAAACGAACAGGAAACAAAAAAACAGCGGTCGAAATGATCGCTGTTTTTTTGTTGCCCGTTTTCGAAGCACTCGGGTCACCCTCGATACTATGAGCTTGATGCGGAGGAGGTGAGATTCGAACTCACGGTACCCTTTCAGGTACGGCAGTTTTCAAGACTGCTACCTTAAACCACTCGGTCACTCCTCCCGATATACCCTTTAAAAGGGTAGCAAGAAAGAAACGCTCTGTAAAACATGCTATACTGAAAACTGAAATCCAAAGGAAGTATTTTTCCTCCTTTTTCCCGCCTATGGCACCGTCACCATCTATGCCCGCGCAACAATCCAGCGTACAGTGGTCCGCGCCGTCATTCGACGCGTCTTCCGGACATCCGAAAGCGCCGCTCATTTTGATGGGGATATTTCTCATTGTCACTATCTACGCGCTCGTCGAGAATAGCCCGATTATGGCGATCACCTTCGTACTCTTTGGCACCGTCACCTACCTCCAGAGTCGAAAAGCGCTGAAAACACTTGATTGCCGCGTAACACATCGAGATGTGATCGCGGGAAACGAAGCGTACGCATTCGAGAATATTGTGTCCTTTTGGATCATCTATGAACCGGGATGTCGCGCACTTTTTCTCCAAACATCCGGTCTCATCGCCCCTTCCGTCCGCGTACCACTCGGAGACGCCGACCCTTCTCGAGTAAGAGGAGCTCTCCTTGCCGCCGCCCTTCCCGAAAAGCCCTATGAGCCGACTATCATTGACACCCTCTCAAATTTCCTGCATATTTAGTCAGTCACTTTCGTCCTCGTAGCTCAGTGGATACCTGCCTGCCAGTAGGCGGGGAGCGCCCCGATTCCGATCGGGGATGTCGCAGAGTTTTTTATCAACAATATTTTCGTCCTCGTAGCTCAGTGGATAGAGCGTCTGGTTGCGGTCCAGAAGGTCGCAGGTTCGATTCCTGCCGAGGACACTTTGAATGTTTCCAAGAAATCCAAGAGGTCACAGGTTCGCCCCGGCATTCGCGGGACGCCCGGTCGAATGACCGGGCAATTCCTGCCAAGGACACATGATAGAAGAGGTCTCAAAAGACATCCTAAAGTCCATCTCGCAGTGGGAAAAGCAGAAAAAAACAAAAAACGAGCATTTCTGCTCGTTTTTTTTGTGCCTTCCTTGAGAGGAATCTCCTCACTCTCACGGCGCCCAATAACTCATCATAATGCCAAGGTCGCGAGTATTGACAGTATTATCCGTATTGATGTCAGCTGAAAGTCCCGTGCCGTTTTGGAGCCACTGCGCAACAAGTGCGGTAAAGTCCGCAATGCCATATGTTCGCGACTGTGTCGTCACCGTAACCGATGTCGACTTACTTGACTCTCCGAATCCACTATAGGCCGAGACAGCATATACGTACGTTCCAGCACTCAAGCCGGTATCGGAAAATGTCGTCGTGGTCGAATTTGTCGTCCCCACCTGTGCGGTCGGCGTACACCCAGTACCGCTACAGCGATACACTCTATATCCGGAGAGCCATCCATCCGTAACCGCCGTCCAAGAAAGATTGATCTGCGTTTGTGATGGCGATGACCCCGCAAGTCCCGTCGGTACCGGCGGCGCCTGCGCTGGCGGCGGAGGGGGCGGTGGAAGCGTTTGCGCAAGAGCCGGTAAGAAGAATACCGCGAAGGCAAGAGGAAGCGCCCCGAGAAGTATCCATCGCTTCGTTCGCTTTCGGCTGGTCGATATGTGTTTCATAGGTTGTTTTTTATACATTTTAGAGAAGTTACCATACGAAACCCTATCGAACCCGAATGAGGATTCGCTTCACCGTTCGATTGCCCGCTTCGTCATAGGCGGTCAACTGGAACGTGTGAATACCGGTCGGCGCATTCGCGGGGATATTGAACGACTTACTCTTCGTTGAATCCGACTTCCCGAGGAACGTATAGCGATAGTGATCCATCTCATCATTATCTTTTGCCGTCCACCATACCTTCTCACCGCGCGCCTTCATCAAGAAGAGAGGGAGATCGGTGATACGAGGATCTTCCGTATCGATTTTTACGCGATACTCGTCCGACTTGTCAATCTCATTGCCGCTTGCATCGAGATAGCGCACGCGATATTCATAGGTACCGTTCTTCTTTTCCTTCATACGGAGCGACCATTCGCCACTGTCGCCAACCGATTCCGTTTTCTTGAGATCCCCACCGCGATATATTTCCACCTTCCCGCCCTTTATCGATTCATCGGATCCGCGAAAAGAAATTGTTTTGTTGTCAGTGAGCACCTTTTCCGATCGGGAGAAATCAAGCGTCTCCTCCTGAATTTTTACCTTCCGCTTCCCGCACGACCGAGTCACCTCGGCTGTTCCGCCCGTACAGCCGGACGGTATCGAAGCGGTAATGGATCGGGTTTGCTTCCCATCCCTGCAAGTTCCCCATTCGGAATACTCGAAGCTCGTACACGACGTCGTGCCACCACCGGTATAGGTACAGCTCTGTGTCGATGACGGAGGGTTGCCGCCCGTGCATCCCGAAGGAACTCCGGTTACAGTCTGCGTCTGCGTACCATTTGGCTGGCAGGCGCCAAAACCAGATTCAGTAAAGCTCGTACAGGTTGGCGGCGTATAGGTACACGACCGTGTGAGATCCGGCGTTGCTCCACCGGCACATCCATCGGGAATTCCCGACACCACCGTTCGAGTTTGCGTTCCGTTTGACTGACATGTCCCCCACGAAGAATAGGTGTAGTCCGTGCACACCGGCGCGTTCACGAGCACGCGAATTCCCGAGACACCGGAAAGAAGATCATTCCCCGATCCGTTATCCTCGATCACATCCGAGTCAGTCGCATTGTCGGGACCGGTATAGGTATAGCGAATATTATTGGTCGAAGACGATACGGGACGAAGCGCTCGAAAAGTAAGTGTCGCAAGCACACCGGAATCCGTATTGACTCCGGGAGAAGGCTTTGCCAGTGTCGCCGAAAAGACACCGCTTGATGCGTTGTGATCGACAATCTGACAAGGATTCCCTTGATACACACATCCATTTCCCGTAGAAAATATCGATCCGCTCATATTCCAACCGGTGAGCTGGAAATCGGCAGGATCATAGGTAACGATCGATCGAACCGCCACCGCATTGACGCCACCCGTATTGAGCACCAGATCAACGTCGAAGGTTTGATCTTCTGCAACACTCACGACACCCCCCGATATGAGTGACGAGTCCATAGAAAGCGTCGCATCTCCGCTCGCCTTGGAGAGACTCTCTATCTCGAGCGATACGCTCCAAACAAACGAAACGAATGCTCCCGAAACAAAGGCGAGCATAAAAAGACCCTGCCACGTCTTCACGCGCGTCCGCGCGACAAACGTCCATGACTTCCCAAGAAGAGGGAGCGACTCACTCGCAAACTTATCAATCTGTCGCTGGAACGTTCCTCCGGTTTGGAGACCGTCACCTTTTGGTTTTTCTTCGGCCATAGCGTCAAAAAAAGAAGGTTTAAAATTATTCTATAAAAAATAAACAAGAAATAGTTCTTTGCTCCCAATACTCTCTCTTTCAAGAGAACGCGCATCAATACGGGAACCGTTCGAAAAAATAGCCGAATCAAGAATCGAATGACTTCAATACGTCGGCAATCGCCACAATTCCCTCCATTGAACCTTGTTCACTGACGACCGGAAACACACTGAGTCCCGTTTCTTTGAATTTTTGAATCAGATCTTTCACCGAGAGCGACTCGGAAACCGTCTGGCAAGGAGCACTCATAATATCCTTCGCCCTCGCTTGCATTAGCCGGTCAACCATCTCTCGACGGCTCCCGCTCATCTCGCTCGCGACGCGCATTTTGCGCATAAAGTCGATATAGGAGGGGAGATAAATGCTCGAAGAATCCTTGGTAAAAAAATCCGTTTCGGTAATGATACCGACAATATCGCCGTTTTCCACCACCGG
>Ga0268298_10006191_pt1 | contig 10929 bp, 8 predicted proteins | sample WWTPWeurt_MetaG_FD_194462 | JGI IMG/M metagenome (GOLD analysis project Ga0268298, IMG submission 194462) | Activated sludge microbial communities from WWTP in Nijmegen, Gelderland, Netherland - WWTP Weurt | ecosystem: Engineered > WWTP > Aerobic digester > Activated sludge | place: Netherlands... | reverse complement strand
GAGCGGAGTGTGAGACTTCATGCCGTCCAAAACCTTCTCGGGCATGGCGGTGACCATTTCAGTGGCGGTGAAGCCAGGAGCCACAGCATTGACGCGGATGTTGAATTTACCCAACTCACGCGCCCAAACTTTGGTCATGCCGATCACGCCGAATTTTGTTGCAACGTAGTTGGTTTGTCCGAAGTTTGCATCAAGACCGACAACAGAGGAGGCATTGAGGATTACGCCGCCGCCTTGCTTCACCATTACGGGAGCAACTGCCTGAGCGCAATTGAACACACCCTTCAAATTGACAGAGATGACGAGGTCAAAATCAGGTTCAGACATCTGCCCGACCAGATTGCCTTCCTTCACCTTGACCAACTGTCCATCCCGCAGAACGCCTGCGTTGCTGACGATAACGTCAACGCGACCGTATTTTGCAACAACGTCATCAACCCACTTCTGAACATCTTCGCGGCTGGTCACATTGACTTTGTAGAACGCGGCATCTTTGCCGAGCAGCTTGAGAGTTTCCTGCCCAACGGCTTCGTTGACATCACAAATCACAACCTTGGCGCCTTCTTCGGCGAAACGCAAAGCTGTTGCCTTGCCGATGCCTGCCGCCCCACCCGTTACGAGTACAACCTTATCTTTCATGCGCATGGTGTTTATTCCTTTTTATTGAGTAGTGGCGACATTCGTCGTCGCCCTGCCACGACGAATGTCGTGACTACAAGTGTTTGGCCAAAAATCCCAAAATGGCAGTATTGAATTCTTGTGGTCGTTCCCAGCTGGAGGCGTGTCCCGCTCCGAGCAGGATGTGCATTTCAGCGTGGGGGATACCCGCTTTCAAGATCGCGGCGTAGGCTGGGCCTTTCAACAAATCCAGTGAGCCGACGATGATGCAGGTCGGGCATTTGATTTCACCCAAGCGGGCGGTAAAGTTCACGTTTAAAAAACTTTCGCACAAACGGACAACAGATGGAAAGTCCAACAGCTTGTAGCGGCCTTTGGCGTCTTCGAGCAGACGCGGATTGGCGGTGATGAATTCTGGAGAAAAATTCCACGGGACAGTGGCATTGAAAAAGGCGCTGGAATCTGCCGCTCGCGCAGAATCAAGCCACCCGTCGACAATGATGCGTGTTTCGGCTCCCACTTCACTCACGGTGTCAGCCAATATCAGGCCGAGAGTCCGCCCGGGGTACTTCAATCCAAATGCCTGTGCTACTTCGCCGCCATAGGAGATGCCCGCGATATGTGCTTTGTCAACGTTCAATGCTGTCAGTAATGCCGCAAGGTCGTCAGCGTGCATTTCCATGGAATATGGACGACCAGGATGTTCCGACTGTCCCTGTCCACGACAGTCGTATTGCAAAATGCGGTAATGTTGCGCCAACGTCTTGGTCTGAAACGCCCAACTTGTGGCCGCGTTCATGATGATGCCATTGTTGAGAACCAACAGCGGGGCAGTCTCAGAACCATGGAGTTCGTAGTAGAGTTCAACGCCGTTAGCATGGACTTTAGGCATATCGGAACATCCTGTGTATTGCTAGGTTAACGTATTGTTGTTACAAGCCAGTTACAAACGATTCAGTTAACCGATTTTGCGATAGACTGATTTATCCACGAAACACGAATTTTTTAGGTTCTTCGTAAGAATTCGTGCGCTTAGAGGATGGCACTTAAGATTGAGCTTTGAAGGCTAAATAAGTCTTTTTTGTTTCGCCTTCGCCGAATTCAACGAAATCGACATTCAAAGGCGTGCCTATTTTTATCTGAGCGGGTTTCGAGACGTCCAAACCTGTGATGCGGGCGCTGATGCTCGTGCCTTCTTCGAGTTCGACAATGCCAGAGACGTAGGGATTCTTGCGGTCGAAGCCTTGTTCGGACATGAAGGTTGGCCCCGTGTAGATGACCGTGAAGCCGGCGAGTTTTCCCTTGCCGCTGGTCTCAACCCATTCCATCTCTTCGCTGTGACAGTTCGGACAGATCGCGCGCGGAGGAGCGTAGGTTTTGCTGCATTTTGTGCAGCGTGTCCCCATCAATTTATGTTCGGCAATGTATTGATTAAACGCCGCCGCTGAAAACGGACGGATCGTGGTGGTTTCTTCGCTCATGATTAATTTCTCCGCTCATAGACGTGGACGGCACAGGTGGAACCTGTCGCGCCGACGTTGTGAGTCAACGCCAGATTGACATCGCCCGCCACTTGTCGTTCGCCTGCCTGACCTCGCATTTGCTTGAACACTTCGACAGCCTGTGCCACGCCTGAAGCGCCGACGGGATGTCCTTTTGCTTTCAATCCGCCTGAGGTGTTGATGGGCTTCGCGCCATTGCGGGCGGTCACGCCGTCTTCAGCGGCTTTGAAGCCTTCGCCTGGGGCAAAGAAACCGAGGTCTTCGCTGGCGATGACTTCCGCGATGGTGAAGCAATCATGCACTTCGGCAATGCGGATATCTTTTGCGGTTACGCCTGCCATTTCATATGCTTTTGTCGCAGCGATCTTTGCGGCGGGGATGGCGGTCAATTCGGGGCGGTCGTGCAAGGCTGAGCCGGAAGCCTGTCCCGAACCGATGATGTGAATGGGGCGGTCCGTAAACTCGTGCATACGTTCTTCGGCGACGAGCAATATTGCGGCGGCGCCGTCTGTTACAGGGGAACAGTCAAACAGGCGAAGCGGCCACGCAACTGTCGGGTTGCCTGATTCGTCGTGGAGGAAATCCCAAATGGTTGACCATGTTGGGGCGGGCTTGCCCTTCTTGATCGCAGCCGCGACGCGTCCTTCCATCCACTTTTGAATGGTGACGCCAAACTGGGCATACGGATTCAGGGAGGCATTATCGTGATTCTTGATGGCGACGTTCATGAGATGTTCGGGCTTCATTCCGTAGCGTTGCATGTACGCGGAAGCCATGGCTGCATAAAAGCCAGGGAAGGTGAAGCCAGCGGGAATTTCAAATGGGACGTCCGCCGCGGTAGCGAGTGCATCGGTGACGCCTGCGGTGTTGAGCCCGGTCATTCTTTCCGCGCCGCCGACGAGCACGACATCGTACATGCCTGAGGCAATTGCCATCACACCCTGACGAATAGCAAGCCCGCCTGAGGCGCAAGCGCCTTCCACGCGTGTTGCGGGGATTGGCGTCAGACCAACAGCGTCCGCGAGAAGCGGTGCAGTGTGCGCCTGATGTTCGAACTGGTCACTGGAGAAATTCCCGACATAAAGCGATTCAATGACTGATGGATCGAGTCCCTTATCAATGGACTTGGTCATTTCCTTGAATGCTTCAACAAAAAGATCGCGGCTGTTCTTTTCTGCAAACGCCCCGAACCTGGACATGCCTGCGCCGACGATTGCAACTCCGCGCGACAGGGGTTTTGATGTAGGCATAAAGCCTCCTCATAGTGGATGGTGAATAGTGGGTAGTGGTCAGTGGGATTTTCCATCCACTTCACACTACCCACTACACACTATTTATTTCAATGCTTTCCCAAACGCTGCCATGAACTCTTCTGGTTTTTCAACGTAGGGAGTATGACCTGTATCTGCGATGACAACTTCTTCGAACGAGCCGCCCTGCGCTGCATATTTTTCAAGCAGGCTGCGGGTCTGACCCACCATCGGCTGGGGAGGATAGATCTCCTCACCGGGCCAGCCGGGGACATAACCCAACTTGCCAAGGGTGCCGAAATCAAAGAAGGAATTGTCAGAAACGATCATGTCTGAATCGCCCCGTACCCAAAGGATGGCGGGCTTGCTGACTGCGCCGACGAATTTTTCCACGCTGTCACCAACGTACTTGGGAGAAAGCGCATTGATCGGCCCAAATTTGCCGGGCGCAACATTGGGCCAATTGCCTGAGGGAACAAAGTCGCCTGGGTATTTCTGCTCGCCGACTTTTTCGGTCATCAACGAGGTGAGCAGATCTTCTTCACGGGCAGGGACGAAAGGCGGCTTCCAATAGAAACCGTTCATGACCACGCGCGGTGATGCCTGCGGATTGTCCGTGCTGCGATCGCCAGCAGCCATCAACTTGGGGAAATCCGGGTTGACAACACCGCCGCCTGAGCCGGCAAAGTCATCGTAGCAGGGTGTACCGTCGAGACCCTTCGAGCCGCCGAAACCGTAGATCGAACCCGGGTTGACAACAGTTCCGCTCAGCACACGTCCATTCAAAGAACCGACGAGTCCGAAGACAATTGTCCCGCCCATTGAGTGACCGACAACATGAGTCTTTTCGACCTTGAGCGCATCAAGCAATGCGGCGAGGTCATCGATCCAATCCCCCATGCCGCGGGTGGCATCGATCAATTTATCTTCGGTGTCGCCATAGCCGCGCAGGTCAGGCGCAATGCCGCGGAATCCCGCGGGCAGCTTGAGCATGATCTCCTCCCAATACGAAGCGGAGGAGGCATTGCCGTGGATGAATAAAACCGGGGTGCCGTTCTCGGGGCCACTAAAGAGGACGTGCTGTTTCAAGCGGGGGGTATCAACAACCTTGGATGTGATACCGGGTAAAGTTGGTACTGTTGACATGTTTATCTCCTTTGGAATATGGTTGGTGGTTTGTTGTTGATGGTTGACGGCAGTTGGGCATACTGCCAACCATCTATCATCAACTATTGGAACTTTTCTTTCAACTCGCGCTTGAGTATTTTCCCTGCTGCCGAAATGGGCAGGGCTTCCATGAAACTCACTGACTTGGGGACTTTATATTTTGCCAATCGCTCTGTCATAAATTTCAATAACTCCTCCTCCGTCGTGCTTTGATTTGGTTTCAACACAACACAAGCCTTGCCGACCTCGCCCCACTTCGCATCGGGCAAGCCGATCACGGCGCACATGTGGATGGCTGGGTGCTGATACAACGCCTTTTCAATCTCGGCGGGATGCACATTCTCACCGCCGCTAATGAACATATCCTTCTTGCGATCGACGATATAAAAATAACCTTCGTCATCATATTGCGCGACATCGCCCGTGTGAAAATATCCGCGTTCATCAACAGCCGCTTTTGTCGCTTCTGGATTATTGAAATAGCCTGAACAATACGATTGACCTTTGAGGACTAATTCACCCGCCTCATTCGGACCAAGGAACTGATTCTGTTCATCGACGATTTGGGCGTCGACGAAAAAATTTGGTCGCCCAATGGAACCAGCCTTGCGGATGGCGTCTTCGGGCGCGAGCGCAAAAATGCCAGGACCGAACTCAGTCATGCCGAAGCCCTGCTTGAATCGGATATTCTTTTCCCTTGTATATTTCTCCACCAGCGGAACAGGCAATGGCGCGCCGCCCGAGGTGCAAAAACGCAACGCGGACAGATTCACAGAGTCCCAGTTTGGCGCGGTGGTCAGCATTTGGTACATGGTCGGAACTGCTGCAAAGATGGTGACCCTCTCGCGTTCTAGTAAGTTCAAGACTTGCGCAGGGTCGAACGCGCGGATAAGGATCGTCGTCCCGCCGAAGATGACTTGCGGCAGGGTGTAGACGAAAAGTCCGCCCGTGTGGAACATCGGGAAGACGTTGAGATAAACATCGTGATGCGTCACATCATGGATGACCGTGTTGAGAGTGTTCCACGCGATCATGCGGTGAGACACTTCCGCGGCTTTGGGCAGACCTGTGGTTCCGCCAGTGAATATCAAGGCGGCGATATCCTCTGCTTCGAGACTGGGACAGGTAACGGCGGAGTCGGGGGCGGATTGGAGCGTCGATTCGAAGGGCAGGCTGCCGTCGATTCCATTTCCATCTAAATGAATAGTGGGTAGTGGATAGTGGGCAGTGAGTTGCGAGACGCCTTCTTTGAAGTCATCGGAGAAAATCAGGATTTTAGGATTTGTGTAATTGAAAATTTCGAGCAGTTCGCGCCAATGCGAGCGCCAATTGAGTGCGGTGTGGATGGCGCCGAGTTTGGAGCAGGCGAAGAAGAGATCGAGATGCTCGTATCCGTCACGCCCGAGGATGGCGACGCGATCCCCTTTTTGGACGCCTTGCGATTTCAGCCAGTTGGCGAGTTTGTTCGCGCGGCGATTCGCGTCACGGAAAGTGAGTCGCCATTCAGGAGATTTTCCCGCATCAATGAAGGCGAGTTTGTCAGGAGAATAAAGTTCGCGTCGTGCAAGATAATCACCGATATACATATGAACTCCTTGCAAAATGAAAGAAGAAAGACGAAAGATTTAATTCTTTCCTCTTTCTTCTTTCCTCAAATTACTTCGCCGTCCACTTCCACAGCGATGACGCCATCGTGATTCCGCCGCCACTGGCACAGAAGAGGATCACATCACCAGGCTTGGGACCTTTGCCCTGCGCGATCGCGTCATCCAATGCCATGATGACACACGGAGATCCAGTGTAGCCCCACTTGTCCATCACCCAGTGAGTCTTTTCGATGGGCTGCTTGAGCAGGTCCATCATCACTTCAATGGTGCGGACGTTGAGCTGGGTGAAGTAATACTGGTCAACATCATCGAACGTCAACCCCGCCTTGTCGAGCGCGCCCTGCATAAGCTTGGGCCAGTATTCGGTATTGAAGGTCTTTGGGAATTTCTTGACGAACTCCACTTTCGGGCCGCCAAATTGCGCCATGTTTTCAGGCGAGCATGGACGGTACGTTCCGCCCGTGTAAATTCCCAACGCGTCGTGGAAGGAACCAACAGCCAGCAGGTTCGAAGCGAGGAAACCTTGTTCTTCGCCAACGCCCAAAACAACCGCGCCAGCGCCATCCGCGAAGAGATTGGCGGTCTTCTTATCCTTGTAATCAATGAAGCGGCTCATACCGTAACCGCCAGCCACGAGGATATATTTCATACTCGGCTCGGTCATCAGGTATTTCGCGCCCTGATCAAGTGCCGTCACCCAGCCTGCACAGGCTGAGTTAATGTCGTAACAGCCAGATTTATGCGCGCCGAGTTTATTCTGCACAACGATGGAGGTACTCGGAGAGAGGTAATCGGGGGTATCGGTGGAGACAATGATCAGGTCGAGGTCAGCGGCGGTAATGCCAGCACGTTCAAGGGCTTTCTGCGAGGCTTCCACAATCAAATCAGAGGTCACCTGCTCGGGAGCCATCCAACGGCGTTCTTTGATGCCGACATTTGCCAAAAGCCACTCGCTAGTGGATTCGCCCATCATGGCGTCCACTTCGGCGTTGGTCACTACTCGTTCTGGAACATAACTTCCTGTGCTGAGAATCTGTATGTTGCGCATGATACCTTCCGTTTTGCAGTTTGGTAATTAAGGATTAGTAATTGGGGATTGAGGAGAGGATGGAGGTTGTAATTCATCCAGTGGAACGAAGCGGTGCATGAATTCCATCGCCTCGCGCCATTCGTTGAAGTTGATCTCTTCCGCGTTCTGAATGTGGCGGATCGTGCCGTGATAGGCGAGTTTTTCAGCCGAGGTTTCTTCCATCACAAAACGAATGATGAAAGATGAGATCAGGGGTGGGATCATGGCATCCATCTGGCATAGAATAGCAGAGGGCGGTAACAAAGAGGTTACAAATGGAATGGTAGGAGAAGGATTACAGACTTCAGCCTGCATTTGAAGAGCGGACTACAGTCCACCATCCGCTACGATCGAATCAGTTTTTTGTAGAGTTCCTGCGTTTCCTGTGAAGGCGAGACATCAAGTTCATCCTTCAGGGTTTGCAGGCAGCGCTGATACGTCCGCGCCAATTGACCGCGGTCACCCAGATAATTGTAGGCGGTCATCAAGTGGCGATAGGCGCGTTCCCAGCAATTGTCTTTTGCGAGCACACGCTGGCACAGGTCAATGGCGTCGGTGTATTTCTCGCCTTGGATATAGTGATCACAAAGCTTATCCGCGGCTTCAAGAAACAACGTGGACAAAAATTCACGTTCCTCTGCCGCCCAGGTTTCATACAATGAATCAGGCAAATATTCGCCTCGAAATAAATTGATAGCCGTATGCAAATACGCCGCAGAATTGGCTTTGACTCCCTCGCGGGCAGCGCGCGCAAATTGTTCAGAATCAAGCCAGAGGTCGGCGTTGAGGCGCAGAGTGTAGGTGGTTCCGTCGCGCACAATGAAGGCCGAGTCGCTGCCTGAGTCGCGCTCAGGTTCAAGCACCTGATAGAGCGTGTTCAAGGTGATCTTAAAATTGCGCTGCGCGGTGGCAATGTCGGCTTCGGGCCAGAGGGATTCGCAGATCTGGTCACGGTCAAGCGGGGAATGGCGATAGGAAATGAGCAGTTGAAACAGTTGACGGGATTTCTCACGCCGCCAGCCATTGGGAGGAATGACCTCGCTGCCCCTCTTAACCTGAAAGTTGCCCAGTGTCTCGACGGAGAGTGTGAACCCAGGGTGACTCTGCACCCGCGCCAGGCCAAGCGACTCCAACAAACGGGCGGCATATGTACCCTCCCAGTTTTGGTCGCGGGCGGTCACAAGCAGCGGCGTGAAGATGCGTTCATCCGGCGCGCCCAGCAAGGATGGGCTGGTGAAGAAGAAACCATAATCACCGGCAAGACAGGCAGAAAGGACTTCAGGCAGCACTCGTTCAAGGCGCGCAGCCTGTTTTTGTTTATGCCAGCCGTAACACAACCACAGGCGCGCCGCCGTGCGCCCGAACGGGTCGCTGCATTCCTGAAAACCAAGCACGGCGCGGTTAAGCCATTCTTCGGCGGCTTCGAAACGTGAGGCGAGCATGAGACTTGCGCCCATCGTCAGGCGCGTGAGGGACGCGATCCACTCGTCGCCGGCCTGGCTTGCGATCTCAATCGCCTGCTGCGCATGGATTTGGGCGAGGGTCAGGTCGCCTTGATAACCACAGGCTCGGCATAAACCCCAATTGGCTTCCACCAGCAGACGGGCTACATTTAATGTACGGCTGATCTCGATGGTCTTTTCAAATTGCGCCCGGGCGAGGATGTAATCGGCGTTGCTGGTCAACATGAGAGCATGTCCCTGGCGCATATAACCCACAGCCGAGACGAATGGCGATTTGAGTTCACCACCACGGCGGGTGCCTTCAAGCGCAGATTGATATGCAAGGTCGCCCAGTCCTTGAAATGAATAGATCAAGGAAAGGATCAAATGAGTTTCGCGGTGTGCGCGCGGAGTTTGCACAGGCTGCTGTTTTTCGGCCAGCGCTCTTTCCTCCAATCCGCGTCTGGCTTCGCTGAGGCGTCCTGTGCGCAGCCAGACGCGAAAGAGCAGTTGATCGTTGGAAGGACTTTCCAGGCGCAAATCTTCAGCGCGCTGACGAAGGCGCTCGGCTTCATCAACATGTCCTGAGTTGAGTTTGTTTTCAGCAAGCAATTCAAACAAGCGGACCTGGGCCTCGCGGTCTTCGAAACCGTCACTTAAGCGGATGGCCTCTTCGAGCAATTTTTCCGCTTCCGATGGATTGACTGTATCGAGATAGACACGCGCCTGCCCGCGCAGGGCACGTGCCACGCCATCCTGTTGCCCGCGCGCGCGCCAGATGGTTTCAGCCTGACGATACCACCCCTGCGCTTCATCAAATCGGGAATGCAGACGGGCCAACTCTCCAAGCGTAAATATAAGCATGGGATGTTGATGCAGGCTGAGGGGCGGCAAAGATGCGATGTATGTCGTGAGCGTATCAAGCCGTCCACTGGAAAGCAGAGTCGCGGAGTAGGTATCCAGTAGATCTGCCATGTCATTCCAGGCTTGAGCCTCAAGCAGGTGGTAAATGGCGGATTCTGGATCCTTTTGCTTAATGAAGTAATTTGCGGCGGCGTGATTCCATTTCAGGCGCTGATCGGGTGTGGATTGCTGGCGCAAAAAATTATGAAAGATATGGTGGTAGCGCAATGTGCCTTCGGCGGTTTCAACGACGAAGAGATCCTGCCGGCGCAAATAGGCGAGCATGGAAACTGAATCGTTTGACGAATTTCCCGCCGCTCTGCGGAGTTCGTCGCAGGCCTCGGGGGAGAGGTCGCGCAAAATGGAGGTGGTCAGTAAAAAGTCGCGGATGTCTGTCGGGTGACGCGAGAAGACTTCACGCGCCAGCACATCGAACAGCGATTCAAGTGAACCTGCCTGCCAGCGCAGAGGAAATTCCAGCGCGGATGAAGCCTGACTACGGACACTCTGCCAGATGAGCTGCAAGGCAATTGCCCAACCTTCAGTGTACGTTAACAGGGATTCAACTTCTTCGTGAGTGAGTTCAAGTTTGTAATGGCTTGTAAAGAGCGCTGCGATTTCCGGAACAGTAAAAGTCAACGCTGCCTGATCAAGAAACAAAACATCACCCTGCGAGCGCCAGCGTGCCAGGTTGGGCAGGCTGATGGTGGGGCGCCCGGAGAGCAGGATATGCAGGGAAGCGGGCGCAAGTCCGATCAAGCGGTCAAGAATATGCGCCACCTCGCCATTCTCAATAACGATATGCGCATCATCCAGAACAAAGAGGATGGGCTGTGTGATATGCTCACTTAATGCGTTCAGGAATTGGTCGAGGATGCCGCGCCAGGGAAGGATGCCTTGTGTGCCGTCCCAGGCTTCGAGATAGGGAATGGGCAAGTCGGGGGTATCAGGCAGGGCCTCACGGGTGGCGTGGAATAAATGTAGAAGGAACACCAGCGGGTCGCTGTCCTCCTCGTGGACTTGATACCAGATCAATGGGTGGATCTCTGAGGCTAGTTCAGCCAGGGCGGTACTTTTGCCATAGCCTGCACCTGCCTGCAAAATGGTGAGGCGATAGTCCAACGACTCGCGCAAGAACGCCATCACCCGCGGGCGGGACAAGGTCCGCGCGTTGCGGGGCGGGGGGATGATCTTGGTGCGGAGAACGTGGGGGGAAATTCGATGCATGGGGTGAAGTCCAAGCAGATTCTACCGCAAGTAAACGAACCCCACAGCTAAAGCAGGGGGCTTTGTCCCTGAACACGAAGGTTCGAGACCATTGGCAGGTTTACTTCTGCCCTGACTGCGATATTCACAGCCGCTACTCTGTCC
>Ga0268298_10006189_pt1 | contig 10932 bp, 11 predicted proteins | sample WWTPWeurt_MetaG_FD_194462 | JGI IMG/M metagenome (GOLD analysis project Ga0268298, IMG submission 194462) | Activated sludge microbial communities from WWTP in Nijmegen, Gelderland, Netherland - WWTP Weurt | ecosystem: Engineered > WWTP > Aerobic digester > Activated sludge | place... | reverse complement strand
CGGCGTCGGGACCCGGCCACTGCGCGAGTGGTCGATCTCCTGGCCGCGGATGAACGTCCACTGGTCGAAGCCGCGCCAGAAGTTCTTGCCGGGCTTGAACTGGTGATACAGATCCGAGATCAGGCCGGTGCGGAAGCGCTGCGCCGACAGGATCTCGGACAGCGTGTCCTGGTCCTCGGGGATCGGTCCCCATCCGGGGAAGTAGCCGACGCACCAGTCCCCCTTCATGTAGCGGAAGTCGCCGTTGTGGAATGGGTAGGTGCGCCGGCCCGTGTAGATCGCGCGCCGCGCACAAAGCGTGGGCAGCGACTCCGGGTATGCGCGCGTGAAAGTCACCGAGTCGCGCGCGAACGCGTCGAGGTTCGGCGTGCGGATCGACGCCCATGAGGGCGGCGTGCCGTAGCAGCCGAGTGCGTCGCGGCGTAGCGAGTCGAACACGACCAGGATGACGTTGCGGACGGGGCTGAGGGCCATGGCGCGCTGCTTTCGTGCGTGTGGAAGGGCTCGTTCGGTGGCGGTGCGGCCGTCAGGCGATTCGCTCGCCGCTGTCGTCGTCGAACAGATGCAGGCGGTCGGCGGGCAGCCGTACCGCGAGGCGGTCGCCCGGCCGGGCGTTCGAGCGCGGCGTCAGCACGCGCAGGCGCTGGCCGTCGAACCCGCCGATCATCAGCGTCGTGGTGCCGAGCTGCTCGCACACGTCGACGTCGAGCCAGCCGCTGGCCGAGCCGGCCTCGGACGCCGGGAGCACCACGACGTGGTCCGGCCGGATGCCGACCTTCAACGCAGCGTCGGGTGCCGCCGCGAGCCCGGGCGGCGCCTCCACGGTGCAGTTCGAGCCGGCCAGCGTGCCGCCCGCGCGCCGCAGGTCGAGCAGGTTCATCTCTGGCGAGCCGATGAAGCTCGCGACGTACACGTTGGCGGGGCGGTCGAAGATTTCCAGCGGCGAGCCCACCTGCTGCACGACGCCGTCGCGCATGATCACGATCCGGTCGGCCAGCGTCATCGCCTCGACCTGGTCGTGGGTCACGTAGATCATGCTCTTGCCGATGCGCCGGTGCAGCTTGTAAATCTCCTCGCGCATCTGCACGCGCAGCTTCGCGTCGAGGTTCGACAGCGGCTCGTCGAGCAGGAAGACCTCGGCGTCGCGCACCAGCGCGCGTCCCAGCGCGACCCGCTGCATCTGACCGCCGGAGAGCTGCTTGGGCCGCCGCTCGAGAAGCTCCGCGAGGCCGAGCAGCCGCGAGGCGCTCGCGACCCGTGCCGCGATGTCGGCGGCCGCGACGCCGCGGATCTTCAGGCCGAATCCGAGGTTCTCAGCGACGGTCTTATGCGGGTACAGCGCGTAGTTCTGAAATACCATCGCGATGTTCCGGTCCTTGGGGTCCAGGAAGGTGACGTCGCGCTCGCCGATCAGGATGCGGCCTTCGGAGGCCGACTCCAGTCCGGCGATCATGCGCAGCGTGGTCGTCTTTCCGCAGCCCGAGGGGCCGAGGAACACCGTGAGTCCCCCGTGCGGCAGGTTCAGGTCCACGTCGCGCACTGCGACGACCTCGCCGAACCGCTTCCACACGCCCTCGAGGCTCACCGTCGACATCGCTCCTCCGTCAGCCCTTGACGCTGCCCGCGGCCAGCCCGCGCACCAGGTACTTGCGAACCAGCACTGAGAACACCACGACCGGCATCATCACGAGCGTGCCGGCCGCGGCCATCCGGCCCCACTCCCATCCCGCGTACTGGATGAACCCGACGATCGCGACCGGCGCGGTCGACGCCTGCGTGCGGGTCAGGATCAGCGCGAAGAAGAAGTCGTTCCAGGACTGGATGAAGCAGATCACCGCGGTCGCCGCGAGGCCCGGCGCGGTGAGCGGCAGCGTGATCGTCAGAAACGTCGTCCAGGTGCCGCAGCCGTCGATCGCCGCCGCCTCCTCGAGCTCGCGCGGCACGGCGTCGAAGAACGGCTTCATCATCCAGATCACCAGCGCGAGGCTGAAAGTCAGGTAGACGATCACGAGCCCGGTGCGGGTGTCGTGAAGGCCGAGGAAGCGGAACGTGATGAACAGCGGGATCGTGAACGCGATCGGCGGCGCCATCCGCGTGACCAGGATCCACAGGCCGATCCGGCGCGAGCCGCGGAAGCTCGCCCGCGACAGCGCGTAGGCGGCAGGCACGCCGAACAGCAGCGCGAGCGCGGTCGCGCTGGCCGCGGTGACCACGCTGTTGACGAACGAGAACGGGAAGTTCCCGTGCCACAGCGCGCCGTAGTGCTCCAGCGTGGGCGTGAACAGGAGCCCGCCCGCGAAAATGTCCTCCTTGGGCCGGAACGACAGCTGGATCAGGTAGAAGAACGGGAACAGCACCGCGAGCAGCAGCGCTGCGGTCGCGACGTCGCCTCTCCAGTGCGGGAACCGGTGCCGACGGCGGGTGGTCATCGCGGCGTCAGCTCCACCGGCCGTCGTTCGGTGTGGTGATCCGGTCGATCACCCAGCTCAACGCGAACACGCCGGCCATCATCAGCACCGCGATCGCGCTGCCGTAGCCCCACAGCGAGAACGTGAACGCCTGGCGATAGACGTAGAAGTTCGTCACCTCGGTCACTTCGCCGGGGCCGCCGTCGGTCATGATGAAGATGAGCGGGAACGCCTTGACGCTGTCGATCAGGACGAACAGCCCGGCGACCGCGAGCGTCGGCGCAATGAACGGCAGCCGCACGTGCCGGAAGATCTGCCAGCGGTTCGCACCGTCGATCCGTGCCGCCTCGATCGGGCTCTCGGGGACCATCTGCAGCGCGGCCAGCGCCATCAGCATCGTGAACGGAAAGTGCTGCCAGGTGCCGGCGAACACGATCGCCCACAGCGCGGTCGACGGGTTCGTGAGCAGCGGCGGCATCGGCAGGCCCATCCACGCGAGGAAGCGGTGGATCGGGCTGATGTCGACGGTGAACAGCGCCAGCCAAGTGATGCCGACGACGATCGGCGGCAGCACCATCGGCACCAGCATCCATGAGCGCGCGAGCTGGCGGATCGGCGTGTTCGGATGAAGGAGCAGCGCGACGCCCAGGCCGATCAGCAGTTGCAGCACCACCGACGCGATCGAGAGCTGCGCCTGCACGCCGACCGAGTGGACGAAGCGCGGGTCCTCGAACATCCCGGCGTAGTTGCCCAGCGGCTGGCTGAAATCCCACTCGCTGCCGGGCACTGCGAGGTTCAGCGGCGTCAGCGACGTGAGCACCAGGTAGACGCCGGGGGTCACGGTCAGCAGCGCGAGAACGACAAGCGCGGGCGCCAGCCCCAGGACTAGGTCGCGATCCCGCCTGTCGGTCCAGGCCGGACCGGCCGGTACGACGGTCATGGTCGAGCGTTCTAAAGCTTGACGCCGGCGCGCCTGAGGTCCGCGATGACGGAGGCCTGCGCCTGCGTCATCGACTCCTTCGCGCTCATCTGCCCGGAGATGATGCGGCCGATCGCCTGGTTCAACTGCACGTTCACCTGCGGGTACGCCGGCACGGTGCGGTACTTCATGTGACCCTGCTCGCCGAGCTTGATCGTGTCGAGCACGACCTGCCCGGTGTCGACGCCGTTCACGTGGATCAGCTTGCGGTACTCGGGCGTGCCGAAGATCGACGAGCGCGTGACGGACCCGAGGCCCTTGTCCTTGACCATCCGCATCAGCAGTTCCTTGGACTGCGCCCACTGGATGAACGCCCAAGCGGCATCCTTGTTCTTCGATCCGACCGGGATGCCCCATCCGTGCGATGCAATGCCAGGGAAGCGGCCCTTTGGGCCACGCGGCATCAGGCCGAAGCGGATGGTCGCAGCCGCCTTGTTGCCCTTCTCGGCGTATGACATGCCGCCGGCGTGCGTGACCACCGACAGGTTCGCGCGGGCGGCCTTCAGGGTCTCGCCGGTCTGACCGTAGGCCATGCCGCCCGCTCCGGGCGGCCCGTACTTGCCGACGATGCGCGCGAGCTGATCGGCCGCGTGGATCGCCTCGGGCGTGGCGAGCGTGGGCATCAGGTCGTCGGGGGGCGCTCGGAAGACGTTGCCGCCGTAGCCTTGAAGGAGCGGCGGATACCAGAAACCCCAGTGGTTGTCAGTCAGGAAGCCGTCGACGCCGTCCTTCTTGTGCACGATTCCTGCGGCGCGCTCCAGTTCGTCGAACGTGTCAGGCATGGCCAGGCCGTTCGCCTGGAGGAGGTCGTAGCGCGTGGCGATCGCCATGCCGGAATCGGTGACCCACGGAATGCCGTAGATCTCGCCCTTGGCGCTCCTCAGCGGCTGCACGGCTCCGGGCAGGAAGTCCGCGAAGTCGAACTCCGGCGCGGTCTTGTTGCGGTCGTTGATGAACGGGTCGAGCGGGGTCAGCCAGCCGTTGCCGATCCAGCGGTTCGTGTAGACGAACGTGATGTTCAGGACATCGAAGCCGGCGCCCTTGGTCGAGAGCTCGAGGTCGGCGCGCTGGTTGTAGACCGGCAGGCCCGGGGTGTCGTAGTTCACGGTCGCGCCCGTCTTCTCGGTGAACTCGCCCACGTAGTCAGCGAGCAGCCGGGGGTAGGTAGCGCTCCAGCAGGACACGTTGAGCGCGACGCCGCTGAAGCGCTTGGCTTGGCCGACGGCGGCCGGCGCGTGCAGGCCGAGTGAGCCCGCGGCCAGCGCCGCCGAGCCGGCCGCGAGCAGCCGACGCCGTTTCGGGGCGACGGGCGTCGCGCCGGAGGCTGCGGCGGGGCGCTCCGGCGCCGCCGCGTGCGCGGCGAACTCGGAAGGCGGCGGGGTAAAGAACGGTTTCCTCATGGGGGTCTCCTCGCAGGTCTGGCGGTTAGGCCTGAGCGGCCGGGCGCTCGCGACGACGTTGCCTTGCGGTCGAATTCGCGAGAATGATAGCGCTGTCATTTCGACCCTGTCAACACCCGCCTCCGCGCCCGCCGTCGCGGCCGTGGCGGGCCGGGCGAGTCGCCATTCATCGGCGCGCAGCGTGGAGGGCGTCGCTCGCAGCACCCGAAGGTAGCGGTATCATCACATTAGGCCGGTCGCAGTGCGGGCTTGCGCGGGGTCGGCCGAAGTCGGGGTCGACGCCGGTCGACAGGGACGATGCACTCGTGGAGGGGCGGTGGCGGGAAAATCCAGGCGCACGCGTGCCGGCGGGGGCGGGCACCGGATCGAGGAAGTCGCCCGACTGGCGGGTATTTCTCCGATCACGGTATCGCGCACGCTGAACAAGCCGGAGACCGTCGCCGAGTCGACTCGGGCGGCGGTCTGGCAGGCGATCGAACAGATCGGCTACGTCCCGAACCGCCTCGCGGGTGGCCTGGCGTCGAACAAATCGAACTCCGTGGGCGTCGTGCTGCCGTCGATCACGAACCCCGCCTTCGCCGAGCGCGTCCAGGGCATGACGGACGTGCTGTCACCCGCCGGGTACAACCTGCTGCTGGGCCTGAGCGGCAACTCCGTCGAGGCCGAGCTCGCGCACGTGACGGCATTCCTGGGGCAGCGGGTCGCAGCGCTGGCGCTCACCGGCACGCAGCACGCGGACCGCACCCGCACCCTGCTGGCCCACGCCGGGATCCCGGTCGTCGAGATACCTGTCATCTCGGGGCCGCTGATCGACATGGCCGTCGGCTATTCGACCGACGGCGCCAGCTACGCGATGGTCGAACACCTGGCGCGGTGCGGCTATCGGCGCGTCGCGTTCGTGTCGTCACCGGTCGAGGGCAACCAGTTGATCGCGGAGCGCCTGAGGGGTTACCGGCGGGCGGTTTCGGATACGGGGCTGGATCCGGACCCGGCACTCGTCATCGAGGCCCGCTACAGCCCGGCGAGCAGTGCGAGGGCATTCGTCGAGCTGCTCGCCCGTCGCCCCGACCTCGACGCGGTCTTCTGCGCGAGCGACATGCAGGCGATCGGCTGCATCCTCGAGGCGAAGCGGCGCGGCATCGCGATCCCCGAAGACATCGGAATCGCCGGGTACGACGACGTCGAACTCGCCCAGGAGTTCGTGCCGGCCCTCACCTCGGTTCGCTTCGACCGCTACGAAATGGGCCGCACGGCCGCGCGACTCCTGCTCGAACGCATCGGCGGCGGCACACCCGCGCGGACGGTCGTGGACGTGGGATTCGAGGTCGTCCCGAGGGCGTCGACGAAGCGGCCGCCGAGTTGAACCCGACGCCCTGGCTTGCACCTCCCGGGTGATAACCCCAGCGGCGGCCGACGGCGAAGTGCAGCGTTCGGCCCGGGCCGCGACGAAGCGGAGTTGCGCCGCGCGCTGGCGTCGGTGCTCGGCTGACGCGCGACGCCGGCTAGTAGCCGACCGTCGCCTTGTCGACGTCCACGCGCACGACGTCGCGCTCGAGCGCGCTGGCGGCGGCGGTTGCGAACGTGACCGACCACGGCTCCTCGTAGCCGACGCGCGACGGGCCGGCGGCGGCGGCCACCGCGAGGATCTTGTCGGCGAGCAGGATCTTGCCGGACAGGCGCAGCGGCTCCGCGCCGAGCTCGACGAACTGCTCGTCGAGCCAGCGGCTCGCGGCCTCCCGCGTGAGGTTGCGCTCGACGTGGTACTCGAACTCGCGATCGTTGCCGAAGCTGACGGTCACCTTGGCGGTCACGGGGATGTCCTCTGGGGAAAACGGGCGCACGCGGACAGGCCGCGGCCCGGCGTCGATTATCCTCCATCGCCGCGCGATCATCGCGCCGTCCGGCGCCCGCGAGGCCCGCATGCGACGTTTCCTCGACACGATCCCGTGTGCCGCGGCGCGCGACGCGGTCCGGGCGGTTCGGCGCGCCGGCCGAACGTCCCTATAATCGGCGCTCTCTTCGAAACGAACTCCGACACAAGGAACGGCGATCATGGGCAAAGGCGACGTGCGCACTCGGCGCGGCAAGATCTTCAACGGCAGCTACGGCAAGACGCGCCCGGGCCGGGTGCCGAAGAAGGCCGAGACCCCCGCGCAACCGGCGAAGAAGCCGGGCGCTCGCTGAGCGGCGGCGGGCACGCCGCTCGCGGCGGGGCTCAGACCCCCCAGGTGATCTCGCGCTCCGCGGCCAGCGCGGCCTTCAGCATCTCGATGAACGGCCAGGCGCGCTGTGCGAGCGAGACCGTGCGCGGCCGCTCGCGGTCTCGCTCGTCTTCGTCGTCGTCGGGGGCGGCGCCCTGCGCGCGCTCCTGCGCGACGGCGTCTTCGAGCGCGAGGATGGCCGCCGGCATCTGCTCGGGCACGATGATCCCGGTGGGGCCGGCAGACTTCCCGATGATCGCCAGCATCCGCTCGCCCACTTTCTGCGTCATCACGACGCTGCCGGTGGCCCGGCACTTGAATTCGTAGAGCATGTCCTCGTTCGTCCGCTGCCCGGTACCGGGAGCGTAACCGATGCGCGCGCTGCCGGCCGCGCTCGCGGCCCTCGCGCTGACGGCGTGCTCGCCCGAGTACGACTGGCGCGAGGTTCGTTCGTCGCAGGACGGCTGGATCGCGATGCTGCCGGGCAAGCCGGCGTCGCTGACGCGGCGCATCCGCCTCGACGACATCGAAGTCCCGATGTCGATGCAGGGCGCGAAGGTCGGCGAGACCTCGTTCACGATCGCGGTGGCCGAGCTGCCGGATGCCGCCGAGGCCACGCGCGAGCGGGCACTCGCCGCGATGCGAGCCGGCATGTTGCACAACATCGCGGCGAGCGCGCCGCCCGTGACCGGGATCCGTGTGCCGGTCGTCGACGCGGCCGGCGTGAAGGTCGACGAGGCGCCCGCGTGGGAAGTGCGGGCAAGCGGCGCGTCGCAGGCCCGCCCGATGCAGATGCACGCCGCCTTCGCGGCCCGCGGCGCGCGCGCGTGGCAGTGGGTGGTGCTCGGGCCGGCGCCCGACGCGGAGCAGGCGCGGACCTTCGTCGCGTCGTTCAGGCTGTTGCAGGGGGCGCGGTGAGCGCCGGCGTGCTCTCCGGCGGCCGGGCGTTCGGGGTGTTCGCGTGCTTCGCGGGCGCCTACTTCATGTCGTACGGCCTGCGCTCGGTGAACGCGGTGATCGCGCCCGACCTGCTCGCGCAGTTCGGGCTCACCAACGCCCAGCTCGGCTCGCTGTCGTCCGCGTACTTCCTGTCGTTTGCCGCGATGCAGCTGCCGCTGGGCATCTGGCTCGATCGCTTCGGCGCGCGTCGCACCGATGCGGTGCTGCTCGTGATCGCTGCGCTCGGTTGCGCGGTGTTCGCGCTTGCCGACGGGCTGCCCGTGCTGTGGATCGGGCGGGCGCTGGTCGGCGTCGGTGTCGCCGGCGCGCTGATGTCGGCACTCAAGGGTTATCGGTTCTGGTACCCGGCGCCGCGCCAGCAGTCGCTCGCCGCATGGATGCTGGTCGCCGGCACGCTGGGCGCGCTGTCGGTGACCGTGCCGGTGCAGGCGGCGCTGCCCGTCGTCGGCTGGCGCGGCATCTTCTGGATCGCTGCCGCGCTGGTGCTCGCCGCGGCGATCGCGCTGTGGTTCGGGGTGCCGCGCGACGAGGAGCGATCGCTGTCTCCGCCGGCCGGCAACGGCGCGATCTGGCTCGGCTACGCGCAGGTGTTCGCGAGTGCCCACTTCTGGCGATACGGCCTGGTCGCCATCATCGTGTTGTCGAGCTTCATGTCGATGCAGACGCTCTGGGCGGGCCCGTGGTTCGTCCAGGTGCTCGGGCTCGACGCGCGTGCGTCGGCGCGCGCGCTCTTCGCGTTCAATTTCGTGCTGATGCTCAGCTTCCTCGCGCTCGGTGCGGTGCTGCCGCGACTGGAGCGGGCCGGCTGGAGCGTCGGCCGGCTGATCCCGGTCGTCGTCGTCGCGGTGATCGGCGTCGAGACCGCGATCGCGCTGTACCGGGTGCCGTCGGCCTGGATGCTGTGGTTGCTGCTCGCGGTAGTCGCGACGCCACTGACGGCGGTACAGCCTTTCGTGTCGCTGGGGTTCCCCCAGGCATTGACCGGGCGCGCGTACACCGCGTTCAACCTGCTGACATTTTCGAGCGCGTTCGCGAACCAGTGGCTGTTCGGGGTCGTCGTCGACGCCTTCAAGGCGGGCGGCGCGGACGCTGCGCACGCGTTCGGCCGGGCGCTCCTGACCTGGCAGGGCCCGCAGCTCGCAGTGCTCGCCGCCCTGTTGTTCTGGCGAACGCAAGCCCCCTCGACGGCGGGCGACGTGCATCGACACTGATCGCCCCTTTGGGCGAGAGCAAGCGCTCACTTAGAGTAATTGAACCAGCTTTCGGCGGGTTTTCGGACCGAATCGCATTGGCGTACGGGCGCAGCATGGCTAGATTGCTGCGCTGCATCGCAGCAGTTTGCCCTCGGGGCGAAACGATTGCGTTGCACTCCGGAGGCTTGCCTGCGAGGAGCCCATCGATGAACGCACGCGCCCTCAAACCTGCCGAAGCGACACCGTGGACCGATCCGGTGGAGCTGCAAGGCATTGGCCGGCTGACGATCCGCGCGCTGGCGCCTTCCGACGCCGAAGCGCTGCGCGATTTCCTGGAATCGCTGTCGGATTCGACGAAGCGCAGGCGGGTGCTCGGCGAGTCGGGTCCCCCGTCGGACGCCCGGCTGGCGAGGCTGACGCGGTTCGACCCCGCGCGCGAGCTCGCGCTGGTCGCGCTGCGCCACGGCGACGATGGCGACGAGATCATCGCCGTCGCCCGCTACTCGGCCGGCGACACGCCTGGCGAGGCGACGTTCGCGATCGTCGTCGGCGACCGTTACCAGGGCCACTGCCTGGGCACCGAGTTGATGTGCCGGCTGCGCGACGCGGCGGGCGTGATGGGCTACCGCCGGATGGTCGGGCTCACGCAGCCGGTCAATACGCCGATGCTCGCGCTCGCGCGCCGGCTCGGCTGCCGGGTCTCGCCGGTGCCGGGGGATGACGCGCTGCAACGGCTGTCGGTCGCCGTGCCGCCGCCGTTCCCGGTGCCGGTCCCGGCCGCCGCCGGTCCTCGGCGGGCCGGCCGGCGGACGTAGGCGGCGGACGTAGGCGGCAGAATTAGGCGGCGGACGCAGGCGGCGGACGCGGGCCCCGCCCGGACGCCGGGCGATCAGCCGCCCGAGCGCGCCGGCAGCGCGCGTGTGCCGAGCACCACCCCGGCGATCAGCAGCGCAATTCCTGCCAGCGTGCCACGGTCGGGAACCTCCCCCCGAAGCACGAACACGTAGAGCAGCGCCGCGAGCGTCTCGAAGACGATCAGCTGCCCCGCGAGCGAGGTCGGCAGCAGCTGGCTCGCGCGGTTCCAGCACAGGGTTCCGAGCCACGACGCCCCGAACCCGATTCCGAACATCAGCGCGAGGAATCGCAGCGGCGTCGGCCCGAGCACGCCGTCGGCTCCGGCGGCCGTGCCGGCGGGCGCGAGCGCGCTCCACACGGCGAGCAGCCCGCCGCCGGCGAGCGCGAGCGGCAGCGTCGTCAGGCCCTGCACGGTCGCCCACGTGCCGGAGCCGATGCGCGGGTGGCGGCGCAGCCAGCGCGCATTGCGGATCGGGTACCAGGTCCAGCACGCCACCGCGCCGAGCGCGAGGACTGCCCCCAGCCACAGTCGCGAGGCCGGCTCGCCCTGCGCCGCGAGCCGCGCGAGCTCACCGCGGTCGACGAGCGCGACGCCGGCGGCGATGACGACGAGCGAGCCCGCGAGCGAGCGCCATGGCAACTCGCGCTGCGACAGGTTCGACGTCACCGCGATCACGACGGGTAGCGTGCCGATGATCATCGTCGGCAGCGGACCACCGGCGGCCTGGATCGCCGCGGCGAGGAACCCGTAATAGACGAGGTTGCCCACGAGCGACAGCCACGTCGCCTCGACCCAGTCCGCCCGCTCGAGCGCGCGCAGCGCGTGCCGGTCGGGAATCGCGAGCACGACCGCGATCAGCCCGAACGCGACGTACCGCCCGACCGACAGCACCGTCGGAGGATAGCCGGGCAGCACCACCGGCGCGATGAACACGA
>Ga0268298_10006188_pt1 | contig 10937 bp, 7 predicted proteins | sample WWTPWeurt_MetaG_FD_194462 | JGI IMG/M metagenome (GOLD analysis project Ga0268298, IMG submission 194462) | Activated sludge microbial communities from WWTP in Nijmegen, Gelderland, Netherland - WWTP Weurt | ecosystem: Engineered > WWTP > Aerobic digester > Activated sludge | place: Netherlands... | reverse complement strand
CCGTGGGCGAGCTCACCAAGGACCAAGTTCGCGACGTGGCGCGCCGCTGGGACCTGAAAGTCGCGGACAAAGACGAGAGCATGGAGATTTGTTTTGTGCCGGACGCCGACGCCGGCGGGTTCGTCGCCGCCGAAGCCAAAAGCGGGCCCACGTTGGGCGAGGGCCCCGTGCGGACTCTGGACGGCAGGGAAGTGGGACGCCACAAAGGCGTGGCCCGCTACACGCGCGGCCAACGGAGCGGCCTGGGCGTCTCCCTGGGCCGGCCCGCCTACATCGTCGACTTGGACCCCGCCACCAACACGGTTTACATCGGGGACGACGTCGACACCTTATCGCCGGAAGCGGACGTTTCCCCCGTCGTCTGGGCCGAGGGCGCGCCCCCGGTTTCCCCGGTCACGGTGGACGTGCAAATACGCTCCCGTCACGGGGCGGCCCCGGCGGTCGTGACCCCAACGGGGACCGGCGCTCGCGTGCGGTTCATGGAGCCGCAACGGGCCGTGACGCCCGGGCAGGCGGCGGTGTTTTATGAGAGCGACACGGTGTTGGGCGGCGGGGTGATCGTTTCCTCTCCTCCGGTGGGACGCATCAGCCGCTCTGCGGCCCCCGGTGTCCGGAGCTCTGCGACGGGCCGGACGCGCGCGGGAGGCGATCGATGACGGACATTCCTCTCTTGTTGCGCGGCGCCGTCCAGGTTTTTTCAAAGGCTGAGCTCGAAGAGCGGTTGGCCGCGGGCAAACCCCTGCGGGTCAAGCTCGGCGTCGATCCCACGGCGCCCGATCTTCACCTGGGTCACACGGTGGTGCTGACAAAGCTCCGCCAGTTTCAACAAGCCGGTCATCAAATCGTTTTCATCATCGGCGACGCGACCGCGCGGGTCGGCGATCCGTCCGGCCGTTCGGAAACCCGCCCGCCGTTGGACGCCGACGCGGTCAAGGCCAACGCGAAAACCTACCTCGCGCAGGTGTTCAAGATCCTCGATGAAAAACGCACGGAGGTGCGTTGGAACAGCGAATGGCTTTTGCCGCTCTTCGCCAACACGGATCCGGATCCGTCCAAGCGGTTGATGACGATCATGGCGAAACACACGGTCCAACAATTGACCGAACGGGAAGATTTCCAGAAGCGGCTGGCCGCCCGGACGCCCATCTCTCTCTTGGAGCTCTTCTATCCCCTGATGCAGGGCCACGACTCCGTGGCCGTGCGCGCCGACGTGGAATTGGGGGGAACGGATCAACTGTTCAATTTGCTGATGGGCCGCGAGCTTCAAAAAGACGCGGGCCAGAAGCCCCAGGTGGTCATGACGCTGCCCCTGTTGGAAGGAACCGACGGCGTCCGCAAAATGTCCAAGTCCTACGGCAACGCCATCGGTCTCAACGAACCCGCCAACGACATGTTCGGCAAAATTATGTCGCTCTCGGACGGCATGATGTGGAAGTTTTACGAACTGTTGACCGAGGAAGACTTGCCCGCCGTTAAAACCCTCCATCCCATGGAAGCAAAAAAACGCTTGGGGGCGTTGCTGGTGGACCGTTACCATGGATCGGTGGCCGCGACCGCCGCCCGCGACCATTTCGAGCGGGTGTTTTCCAAGCGGGCGGACCCCGAGGACGTTCCCCTCCATCGGTTGACCCGGTCGCCCTTGCGGCTCATGGAGCTCCTGGTGGAATCCGGCTTGGCCCCTTCCAAGAACGAAGCCCGCCGATTGATCCAACAGGGCGCGGTGGAGGTCGCCGGCGAGCGGGCGGCCGATGACCGGGACATCACGGTTCACTCGCCTCTGTTGGTCAAGGTCGGCAAACGGCAATTCCGCAAGATCCTACCCCCGGAATGACGGCCCCGCGCCGCCCGTCCCGGGGAAGGGATTTGTTGCGGCTCGTGGGGTTGACCCTCAAGCATTGGCGCGAGGACAACTGCCCGCTCATCGCCGCCGGCCTCGCCTATTACACCATCATTTCCCTTGTGCCCCTGTTTCTGATCGCCTTGGCCTTGGGGGGGCGACTGTTGGGCCCCATCGCGTCCGTGAACCAATTGGCGCCGGCCCTGGAGGGGGTGTTCGGCGCCCAGATCGCCCGCCCCGTCGAGAATTTGGTTGTGAACGCCGCCCAGCAAAAATGGGGCGGCACCACTCTGGCGAGCGTGGCGATCTTATTTTGGGTGGCGTCGATTGTGTTTCACCACCTCCAGCGGGCGTTGAATTTGGTGTGGGAATGCCCCGGGCGGCGGGGCGTGGGCGGGGAAGTGCTCAACCGCCTGGTGGCCTTCGCCATGGTGATGGGCACGGGCTTTTTCGTTTTGGTTTTTGCGGCGCTCATGGCCGCGCTGGGTTTGCTGCGGAATTTCGTCGATCCCTGGGCGCCCATCCTCGAAACATTTCCGTTCTGGTGGGCCATGAACCTGGCGATCTTTTTCCTGGTTCTAATGCTTTTTTGGGGTGTGGTTTACCGGTTTTTGCCGTCGCTCAAACTCCGCTGGCGCGACGTGGGGGTCGGGGCGCTCGTCACGACGACGTTGATGACGCTCGGGATCTATGTGTTGGGCTATTATTTCAGCCGGATCCACTTTTGGTCGATTTTCGGGGCGGCGGCGTCGGTGATGGTCGTGCTGATCTGGATTTACTTCACCAACCAAATTTTTCTCTTGGGCGCGGAATTCACCTGGGCGTGGGCGCACCGCCATCTGCTTTTAGGCGGGACCGTCGCTTCCACTCCACCGCCGTCGCCGTCGTCCCGGCCATAACCATCGCCCAGACGTGAAGGGCGATCGACGGCGGGGCGTAAACCCCGCGCAGGACCCACGCCGACACGTACAAGACCTCGACCGATAAAAAACCCGTCAACAAAGCCGCGCCACGCAGCCCCCACCGCTCCCGCCACGTCCAGTCGGCCAAGGGTTTTCGGAAGCGTGTTTCCCAAAATGACGTCATCGGGATTTCCCCGCTTTCGCGAGCGCCACAAACCCCAACGCGCCCGCGCCCAGAACGGCGATCACGCCGAAGAACTTTAAAAATCCAAGGAACGGCACGCCGCTCAAAGCGACCAGCGCCAGGCCGGCGACGAACAGGAGCGCCGCACGGCCCAGGGACGTCCGGGTCCAGCCCAAGCCGCGGGGGTTTTGATCCACCCAGAGGTTCCAGGTTTTCCAGGCGCGCTCCCAATCGGCGCGCCGGCGCAGGGCTGTTTTGCCCAAGCGAACGAATCCCACGAAGAGCAACACCAGCACGCCCAATTTCAAGAGCGTCACCAGGGCCCGGTGCAGGTTCCACGCCCGAAGGGTCACCGGTTCGTTTTCCTGCACGAGAAGTTTGGAGAAACGGAAAATCTGTCCGGCGTTGGGGACCTTGATGCGGATGGGCAACGTCCCCGTTTCGGGAGAGGCGACGCCCGCGCCTTGTTGGCGGTTGACGTCGCTGAAGAAGTTCAATTCGCGCTCCACCTGTTGGGCGTAGAGGTCCTCGCTGATGTTTTGGGATTCGTCGAAATCGCTGCGATATTGGTACACCTTGGACTGTCGCGCCATTTCCTTTCGCGACGCGTAATCGCTGGAGCTGCGGGCGACTTTGCCGAGGGTTTGGAAGGAGGCGGCGGAATCGCTGATGCCGCGAAGGACCCGGCGTTTGCCTTTCAACACCTGCTCCAAGGGCCGCCAGCCGCCGGCCTGCACTTCCTTGTCCACCGTGCCGCCGAAGTAGAGGTAATCCCGTTCCGTGGGAAGATAGACGGACCAGAGCAGTTGGCTGACCTTGAGGTCCACGTGGGGGAGCGCCAAGCCCTGCGCCCCGCCGGGCCCCCCGCCGCCCAGGTTGCGGAAATACATGATCTCAACGTCAAAGGGGGCGAGGTTCTGCCCTTCAAGCCGCGATCGATTGAGCGGAAGAAGGGTGGCCCCCCCCTCAGATTTGGAAGGTTTCACGGGGCGCCCCTCCACAAAGGCGGACCACACTTCGGCGCCGGCCGGCAGACGCACCTCCAAAAATTGTTTGGCCGTGTTCTTGACCGAGTACGTCACGTGGGACACGCATTTCCCGTCCTTGAGCAGCAGGGTGACGGCGTTGGCCGTGTCGACGACCGAAGAGACCACCGCGATCTCCGCGTGGCGCTGGACGTCCAACCCCAGGCGGTAGGGCGGCCGGATGTATTTGAAAGCGTCCAAAAACGTTTGTTGGGCGAGGGCGCTCAGTTCGGCCGGGACCTCGCGGGGGTCCAGGCGCACCAACCCCGCGGTGTCCACGATTTTGACCTCGCCGTTGGTGGACTTCTCGATCAGCAGATCGCCGCTTTCGCGGACCGCGCCCAGCACCTGGAACCCGTCGAAGGGCACCACGCCGCCCTTGTCTTTGAACGCGCGCTCGACGCGCACCGTGACGCTGAATTTTCCTTTGCGGGCGTAATCGAAGGGGACAAAAAGAGTGCGGTTGTCGGCCCCGCGGGTTTTCCATTCCCCCACGGCGTCGCCCGTCACATCCAGCAAGGTATAGCCTTCGGGCAATTGAAGCGACAGGTTGTTGATGGAGTTTTGCAGGACGTCCAGGTCGATCCGGACCGACGCGCGGACCGCGTCGTCCTGCACGGAGAGGACGGCGTGCGGCGCGGCGTAGACCTTGGCCGGGCCCTTCGCCTGTTCCGGCTCCACCGCGTTCCACGCCACGGACAATTGCGTGGTTTGAGGCAGGCTCGCGCGCACGCGCGTGCCGCCGTCGGCCGGAACGGCGTCGACGCCGGCCGCGCCGTTCACGCGAGCGTCCAGATGCGGCGCGCCCAGCCACAGGTCCACTTGCGTGATGGGGGTTTCGGGGATGGACACATCCAAACGGTAGGGTTCTTTGTCCAGGGAGGCGGGCAGCGAAAACACCGCCTGGATCTCGTGTTCCCCGGGACGGGACACGGTGACGACGGTTTGTCCGTTTTCCGATTCCACGAGGGCGGGACGGCCGTCCAGGGTGATGTCCTCAAAGGCCACGCCCCCTTGAAAGAGGGGCACGCGCAGGGGCACATAGGCCGTCCCGTCGCTCAAAATTTGGAGACGCAGGCGGGCCGTGATCGTGGTCCCTTTGCGCGTCACGCGGCCGGTGTACGTGGCCTTGGTGAGAAACGCCCGGGCGCCTTCCCCCGCCGGGGAGCGCATGCGGTCCAACAATTTTTTGAATTCGACCCGCGACAGGGAAACCTTGCCGTCCTGCACCTGGTGCGTCGGGGGATCCGTCACGCCGGTTTGTTTCAAGAGTCGCTGAAATTCGTCCCAGGTCAGGAGGACGTTGTCTTGGTCGAGCCGCAACAGTTTTTCAAAGGCGGCCCAGGGCAGGCTCAATTCACCCTGGTTTTGATCGGCGGGTGTGTCCGCGGCCGGGAGCGGGTTCGCGAGGAAGGCGATCAGCGGCAGACCCCGCAAAAATTTTTCAAGTTTCATGGTCGATCTCCTTCCGTCGGGGCCAGGAGGGACAGGGCCCACCGGACGACGGCAAACGCGTAGAGCAAGACCGCGGGCGCGAAAAGCGGCCGCGCGACAACCGCCGCGGCGAGCGCGGTCGTGAGGGCGAGGAACATCCCGCCGAAGGGGGTGAGCCGGAAGCGGATGTTTTTTCGCCAGGCCGCGACTTTCTCGAGGGGCCGCCGCGCCCGATCCATCAGCGGCGCGCGAAACAGCCACAGCAGGCCGAGGCCCGCGATGAGCAAAACCCAACGGACGCTTTCGCCCACCCAGGCCGACCAATGCCACAGAGGCAAAACGAGGGAACCGTCGGTCGGCGGCAGGGTTTTTGAAAACGTGAGCCTCGTCCCCGTCTCGGGCACGTTCACCCGCACGGGCAGGACGCCCGCCGTCATCCCGGCGGCGCCGCTCAATCCGACGGCCATGGAGGCCGACGCCGGAAGCGGGGGCGGTTCGAGAGCTTCGATGGGAGCGTCGAATTCATTCTCGGATTTTTCCATAACCATTCCGTCCATAAGGGCCTCGCGCGCGTCTTTGGCGCCCGCTTTGTCAACGCGCGCTCCCGGATATGCCCTTCGCGGGGAAATCCGTTTGTATTCTTCGGCGCCCTCCGTGACGGCGGACTGGACCGTCCCGATGTCCACCGGCTGCCGGTTCAAGTCCTCAAACTCACGGCCCAAATAGCGGAAACGTTGGTCCGGCGGCACCACGACGCTCCATTGAAGACGGTTGACCAGCAGATCCGGCAGGGGGAAACGGATTCGTTCGCGGCCGAGGGGGGCGAGGCGGTGTTTTTCTTCATAGAGGACGATTTCCACCGGGAAGAGGCCGCCGGGGCGCCGCGAGGCGCGGATAAGCGGGATCAGTGTTTTTTGGTCCGGCCCGGCCACGGGTTTCACGGGGGCGTTGTCCACAAAGACGCTCCACAGCGCGGCCCGGGGGGGAAGGGACAACCCCAGGAATTGCCGGGCCGAGCTCTGCACCCAATAGGTCGCCCGGTGCACGCGCTTTCCATCCGGGCGGACCACGGTGGTTCCCTCCACGCGGTCCACAAAGGTTAAAGGCACGTTGACGGTCGCGTGCCGCGAAAGGCTCAAGGCGAGCGTGAAGGGGCCGCCCACGTGTTTGTACCCGTACACCAGCCGATGGCTGCGGGCGACGAGATCCGGGGGCAATTCCCGGAAGGGGTCCTTGGGCTCCAGTCCCGTCGCGGCGGGCGCGGGCAGCTCCACATCGCTTCTGAGCTCCACCCCGAGGTGGCCCCGTTGGCGCTGGGCCCCCAGGACCGTCAAACCGGAAAAAGTGGTGGTCGATTTTTCCCCGGGCAAAACGCGCTCCAAGGTGACGAAAAGGTCGACGTTTCCCTTGCGGGCGGATTTCAAGGCGACGGCGAGTCGCGCGGGGGCGGTTCGTTCCGCCCAATCCTTCACCGCCTCGCCGCGCACATCAAGGACCGCGAAACCGGCCGGCGGGGCCAAGACCACTTCGTTGATGGTGTTTTGCAAGACGTCCAAGGACACGCGGCTTTGGACGCGCACGGCGTCTTCCTCCACCGAGAGCAGATGATCGACCACGGCGTACACCTGGGCGGGGCCTTTGGCCCGGTCGGGGGCCAGGGGGTTCCAGGCCATGGTCACCCAGGCGGTGGGCGGCAGCAGGGCCCTCACCCGCGTGATTTCGGCCGTGCCCGACAGTTCCCGGTACAGAGCGCCCGGCACCGCGATGTCGAGGTTGGGTTCGGGGATTTCGAAAATCCATTCCGTGATGGGTGTGGTCGCCAGAGCGAGCCCCAGCGTTTGCCCCGCGTTGGAATCCGGCACGGGGATGGAAAAGCGGATGTCCAGACGGTGGGTGCCGGCTTCCGTCAAGGTGACGAACAGCCGCCCATTTCGAACGACGGCCAGGGCCGGCTTGCCGTCGAGCGAGATCTCCCGAAAGGCCGCCTGGGCGGGAAAGGCGTCCCATTCCAGGGGTTTCGCCGGTTTTTGCGTCACCTCAATGTGAAGGGACGCCTCGATGGCCGCGCCGCCTTTTGACAGCCGTCCCCGGTAAATCGCTTTCGGGACGAACACGGTGGCCGCGGGAGCCGCCGGCGGGATCAGGGACTGGATGAGGCGGGTGAATTCCGCCCGAGAAAGAATAACGTCGCCGTCGGCGACGACGTGATCGGGGGGACGTTGGCGGCTGGTGAGTTTCACCAGGGCGTCGAACTCGGGGGCGCTCAGCCGCACGCGGTCTTGGTCGATCCGGAGGACGTTTTTCAATACCTCCCAGGGCAGGCGGAGGCGCGCTTGATCTGATTTTTCAGCGGCCGCGGCGGGAAAGGCGAACAGCGTGGCGAGAATCAACGCGGGGAGTCGTTTCATTCCCGTAAGACTACCGGGCAACGGGTTCGTCTTCAAGGGCTTTTTTCCCATGACCCTGGGACACCGGGCTTTTGAAAAAGTTCTCACTTCTTTCTTTCGAACCGCACCGGGCCATCGCGCCGGGGCGTGACGCGAAGATGAAAGGGTTGGGTCAGGACGGTGATTTGCATGGTGTTGGCCGGGGGGCGGGTTTCCCGGTAGGTCACCCTTTGTTCGGAGCCCTCGCCATCCATCGAGAGTATTTCGACGGCGTAGCCTCCCGAAGGGCGCTGCCCCAGGAAAACGCCCACCACCTGGGTGGAGGCAAAATCCACCGGGGGGACGGGGGGCGGCGGGACGCGGTGGGCCATGTGTTCTTTCCACAGGATCCGCCATCCCTCTTCGGAGCGCACGACGATCTCGCGGAATTCGGTGACGCCGCTGTCGTCCCCGCGCCATTCGAGGACGGATGGCGCGGCCGCTTTTTTTAGGCCAACCAGGCCTTCGCGACGCGTCTTGTTCTCAGCCGGGGAAGCATCCGCAAAACCCGCGGCAAAACCGCGCGCTTCCTCTTTTTCCTGCGCCGCCACGCTTTCAGGGGCTTGTTGCGCGCGGCGCATCGGGGCCGGCACGGAGGCGCCGAGGGTGGAATCGGCGGTGGCAACGCGCGGGGCCGTCGTTCCCAGCCCATCGGCATCGGTCGATCCCGCCCGGCTCCCTGCCAACGGGAGGGGGTGTACGTCTTTGGGCGCTTCTTTGGTTTTCTCGGCCCGCCCCCGCGCCCCCGCCGTGATCGGGGCCGTCGTTTTGGCGCCGAGGAGCGACACCTCGTTGAGGGTCGCCGCCCGCGCTTTGTCCATGAGGCGGGGACGGTCCTGGCGGATCACCATAACCATCAAAAGCGCCGTCGCCGCCGCGCCGAAGACCGACGGCGCGACGATCCACCAGTTCGTCCGCGCGCGGGGTTTTTGAATCGTGCGCAGGACCCGCTGTTCAAATCCCGTGGGAACCCCGGGCGCGGGCAACTCGCGCACCCAGGCCTGGGTCCGCCGCAGGGCCTCGAGCTCGCGGCGCAGCGCGGGGGAATCGGCGAGGGCCCGGTCCACAGTCGCCCGCTCCGCGGAATCCAAGGCGTCGTCGAGATAAGCGGACAGCTGTTCGGGGGTGATGTCGGTCATGGTTGATCCCCTAGAAAAGGCGCCAGTTTCGTTTTGACCGCCTGCCGCGCCCGGGCGATGCGCGATTTGACGGTGCCCAGCGGCAGGTCCAACAATTCCGCGATTTCTTCATAGGACTTGTCTTCCATCTCCCGCAACACCAAGGCCGCGCGCTCCTCCGGATCCAACTGGGCGATGGCGTCGCGCACCCACTTCCGGCGCTCCGCCGCTTCGGCGGGGGCGTCGGTGACGTCCCGCGGGTCGGCGATTTCCAGCGGACGGGGATCGTCGTCGTCCCGCCCGCCGCCGAAAAACGGCACGTGTTTCCAAAACGCCCGGCGCTTTTCGTAGCGCACGCGGTTTTTCCATAAATTGACGCAAATCCGGTAGGCCCAGGACCCGAAATCGGCGTCGCCCCGGAATTGGTCGAGACGCCGGTAGGCGGCGATAAACGTTTCTTGAGCCAGGTCTTCGCCGTCCACGGGGTTGCCGCAGAGGCGCAGGGCCAGGCCGTAAATTTTGGGCGAATGGCGGCGCACGAGTTCCACAAAGTCCTCCGGACCTTTGGACACGGCGTCGGGCGAAAAGTTCTCCACGCAAAAATCTTACCAAAGAACTTCGTATAATGACGGCTTCCAAATTATTCGAGGAGAAGAACCATGGGAACATTGATTTTAGTGCGCCACGGACAATCGCGGTGGAATCTGGAAAACCGCTTCACGGGCTGGGTGGACGTCCCGCTCACGCCCCAAGGCGAGAGCGAAGCCCGGCGGGCCGGGGAACATTTGAAAGGGTATACGTTCACCCGCGCTTTCGCCTCGGCGCTGCAGCGGGCCCAGCGCACGCTGGGGTTGATCCTTGAAGTCACCAACCAGAAGAACGTGCCGGTCACCAAGGACAAGGCGCTCAACGAACGCCACTACGGCGCCCTCCAAGGCCTCGACAAAAAGGAAACCGCCGTTAAGTACGGGGACGAGCAGGTCAAAATTTGGCGGCGCAGTTACGACGTCCCGCCCCCGACGGACAAGACCGACATGAACCCCGAGGGCATCGCCGAAAGCTTGAAGGACACCGCCGCGCGGACCCTGCCCTATTTTTACAGCGCCATCCTGCCCCACGTCAAAAAGGGGGAGACCGTTCTCGTCGCCGCCCACGGTAACAGCCTGCGGTCCATCGTGATGGACTTGGACAAGCTCACCAAGGAACAGGTGCTCGAACTCAATCTCGACACGGGCGTGCCGATCGTCTATGAAATTGACGACCGCGGGCACGTGGTCTCGAAAAAGGTTCTGAACTAGTTTTTGTTGGCGTTGTAGACCGCGACGGCCTCGGCCATCCATTTTTGCAGGTTGGTCACGCGGGTGTCGTGGTTGGGGTGGGTGGAGAGGAATTCGATGGGCGCGCCGCCCTGGGCGGCGGCGTCCATGCGTTGCCAGAACGCGATCGCTTCGCGGGGGTCGTAGCCGGCCTTGGCCATGTAAATGAGCCCGATGCGGTCGGCTTCGGACTCTTGCTTGCGGCCGAAGGGCAGGACGGCGCCCACGTTGGCGCCGAGCCCGAAGGCCTGCATGGCGAGCGCTTGGGTTTGGGCCGGTTTGTTGCGCATGGCGATGGACAGCGATTCCTGGCCGAGGGACAGAAGCAGCCCCTGGCTCATCCGTTCGGCCCCGTGTTTGGCGATGGCGTGGGCGACCTCGTGGCCGAGCACGACCGCCAACCCGGCTTCTGTTTTCGTGACGGGCAGAATCCCGGTGTAGACGGCGACCTTGCCTCCCGGGAGGCAGAAAGCGTTGGGTGTTTTGGGGTCGTCGATCAAGGTGTATTCCCAGGCGAAGTCGGGCCGATCGGAAACGCGGGCGATGCGCTCGCCCACGCGGCGGACCATCGCCAACTGCGCCGTGTTGGTGGAAATTTTGGACGTTTTAAGCACCTGTTGATAAGATTGAAGCCCGAGGGCGACTTCTTCGGCTTCCGGGACGATGTTGAAGGACATCCGGTGGGTGACCGGTAC
>Ga0268298_10006185_pt1 | contig 10939 bp, 7 predicted proteins | sample WWTPWeurt_MetaG_FD_194462 | JGI IMG/M metagenome (GOLD analysis project Ga0268298, IMG submission 194462) | Activated sludge microbial communities from WWTP in Nijmegen, Gelderland, Netherland - WWTP Weurt | ecosystem: Engineered > WWTP > Aerobic digester > Activated sludge | place: Netherlands... | reverse complement strand
CGACAGCGTACAGGCGCAGCTGGCGCCGGTGATCGGCCAGCAGATGGCCGCCGAGGCCACCCACCTCGGCTCGGGGCCGTCGCAGTACCGGGCCGGCCTCTACGCCGGCAACTCGTCGAACAACCGGCGCGCCTTCTTCTACTCGCGCTGGCGCGCCAACGCAGCGGCGATGCGCATCGACGGGCTCGGCAGCGGGCGCATCGCGTCGCAGCTCGCGCTCGAGGCGGCCCTGCGCGATCCGGCGACGCCGATCGACTGGCTGGCCGCGTGTGAGTCGCCGCTGCGCGGCGGCATGGCCGCGTTCGAGCAGCCGGGCAACTGGCTGCCGCCGCCGCCCGACGCGCCGGTGGTGACGATGACGGGCGACGCCGCCGTGCCCGACGCCGGCGATGGCGGGCTCGACACCATGCGCGACGCGGCCCCCGACGCGCTGTCGCCCGACGCGCTCGACACCTTCGACGCGACGATGCCGGGCCTGCCCGACGCCGCGGACGCGCCGATGCCGCCCGACGCCGGGCTCGACGCCGACGCGCTCGACGCCGACGCGCCGATGCCGCCCGACGCCGGGCTCGACGCCGACGCGCTCGACGCCGACGCGCCGATGCCGCCCGACGCCGACGCGGCCCCCGCCGACGCGCCGGGCGAAGGCGGGCCCGGCACTGACGCGCTGGTCGCCCCGGATGGTGCGCTCGCGCCGTGCTTCGCGATCTGCAACGACGCCGCGTGACGGCGGGTATCCGCTAGCATCCCTCCGATGCGGTGCCCGCGCTGTTTCCGCAAGCTCGCGCCGGCGATGGCGTGCCCGGTCGACGGCGCGGTGCCGATCGCCGAGGACCACGAGCCCGCGGCGGCGCCGCCGGTGGCGCCCGTCGTGCCGGGCTGGAGCCTGGGCGCGCCGCTCGGCTGGGGCGGCCAGGCCGCGGTGTGGCGCGCGCGAGGCGACGGCGACGGCCGCGAGGTCGACGCGGCGGTGAAGATCGCGCACGCGGGCGGGCCCGAGGTGCTCGCGGCGTTCGCGCGCGAGGCGGCCGCGCTGCGCGCGATCGGTGCGCCGGCGACGCCGACCTACCTGGCCGACGGCGCCCTCGCCGACGGTCGCCCGTACCTCGCGATGACGCGCTTGCCCGGGGCGACGCTGGGCGACGCGCTGGCGTCGACGCCCGGGCCGGTCGCGCTCGACGAGGTGACGGCGTGGCTCGCGGGGGTCGCCACCGCCTTGGTCCAGGTCGCCGCGGCCGGGTACGTGCACGGCGATCTCAAGCCCGACAACATCGTGCGCGACAGCGACGGCCGGGTGCGGCTGATCGATCTCGGCCTGGCGCGGCCGCTCGCCGCCGGGCCTGGCGCGATCGCCGGCACCGCCCTGTACATGGCGCCCGAGCAGCTGCGTGGCGCTGCGCTGACCGCCGCCGCCGACGTCTACGCGCTCGGCGCGGTCGGCTTCGAGCTCGCGACCGGGCGGCCGCCGTTCGTCGGCGACCGCGCGGCGGTCGAGCTGGGCCACCTGAGCTTCCGCGCGCCGCGCGCCCGCACGCTGCGGCCGGTGCCCGCCGCGCTCGACGACGCGCTCGCCGCGTGCCTGGCCAAGGATCCGGCGCAGCGCCCGACCGCCGCGGCGCTCGTCGCCACGCTCGCGGACACCGCGCACGGACCGACGGTCACCGCGGTCGCCACCGCGGCGATCGCAAACCGCTCGACCGTCGCGCTGGTCGCGATCGAGCGCGCGCCGAGCTCGCACAACCTCGACGCGCTGGCCCGCGCCCGCGGCGGCCAGGTGGCCCGCCACGCCAGCGGTCGCGCGCTGGTCGCGTTCGTCCCCGATGACTGCCCGGCGCCCATGCCGGCGGCGCTGGCGGTGGCCCAAGCGCTCGACGCGCTCGGCGCGCGGGTGGTGGTCCACGTCGAGCCGCTGACCGTGCGCCGCGGCAAGGACGGTCGGACGATGCTGTTCGGCGCCGCGCTCGATCGCCCGACGTGGATCCCGGGCGAGCGCCCCGACGGCGTGGTCGTCACCGCCGCGGTCGCCCGCGAACTCGACGCCGCGGAGCTCGAGACGATCGGCGGCGCGACGCGCTTGCGCGCGCGGCCGGTCACCGCCGCCGCACCCGATCCCGCGGCCAGCGCGCTGCTCGGGCGCGACGCCACCCTCGCGGCGGCGCAGGCCAGCGCCGCGGCCGCGCTGCCCGTCGGGCCACCCGCGATCTGGGTGGCGATCGGTGCCGCGGGCGCGGGCAAGTCGCGCTTCCTGGATGAGCTGGCCGCGCGCCTCGGCGACGCCCACCCGGACGCCGCGGTCGTGCGGCTGGCCGGCGCCCGCAGCTTCGGAGCCGGCGCCGCGGCGACCCTCGCGGCGCTGCGCGAGCAACTCGACGCGCTCGCCGCGCCGCCGCCGACCGCCGCGCTGGCGAACCTGCCGCTGCCGGCGATGGTGCGCGCGCTGTGCGACGCGGTGCTGCGCGAACGGCCGCTCGCGATCTTGATCGACGACGCGCAGTGGATCGACGACGCGCTGATGCACGCGCTCGGCGGCGCCGCGCGCACCGCGACCGGGCCGCTGTGGCTGGCGGTCACCGCGACCGACGCGCTGACCGCGACGCAGCCCGCGTGGCTCGATGGCGCCCGCGTCGGCGTCGCGCGGCTCGAACCGCTCGACGACACCGACGCCCAGGTGCTGATGCGCCGGGCCCTGGCGCCGGCGCGGCGCGTCCCCGAGACGCTGGTCGCGCGCCTGGCCGGGCGCTGCGGCGGCGTGCCCGGCGTGATCACCGCGCTGGCGCGCGAGCTGCGCCGCGCCGGCGTGATCCGGCAACACCCGGGCAGCGCGGTGTGGTTCGTCGCCGCCGACGAGCTCGACTTCCTGCCGCCCGCGCCCGGCGTGCAGTGGTTCGTCACGCGCCAGCTCGCCGCGCTGGGTCCCGGCCTGCCCGCGCTGGCCCGCGCGATCGCCCTGCTCGGCGCCAGCTTCGACGCCGCCGAGGTCGAGGCGGTCACCGCCGCCGCTGGCGTGAGCATCGATCCCGGCGTCGGGCTGAACCAGCTCGCCGCCGCCGGCGTGATCGTCGCCGACGCCGCCGGTTGGCGGTTCCGCAGCGAAGCCGAGCAAGCGGCGATCGCCGACACCGTCGCGCCGCCCGCGCGACCGCCGATCCACGCCGCGGCGCTGGCCCACGCGCGCCAGCGCTCCGACGGCCCCGAGGCGTGGGCCAAGATCGCCTTCCACGCCGTCGGCGCCGGCGATCCCGCCGCGGCCGTCGCCGCCGCCGAGCGCCTGGCCGCCGCCGCGCAGGCCCGCCACGCCGCGCTCGAGGCCGAGCGCTGGCTGACCCTCGCGCTCGATCAGCTCGGCGAGCGCGACCTCGCCGCGCGCCAGCGCCTCCTCGGCGAGCGCGGCGCCGTCCGGCGATCGCTCACGCACTACGAGGCGGCCCAGGCCGACCTGCGCGCGGCGCGCGAGCTGGCGACGGCCCGCGGCGATCGCGTCGCGGTGATCGAGCTGCAGGTCGAGGACGGAGCCGTCTGCGACTTCACCGAGCGCCTCGGCGAGTCGGCGCGGTTGATCGAGGACGCGGCGGCTCAGGCGCCGGCCGAGCTGCCGCCGCGGGTGCAGGCGCGCCTCGACAACTGGCTGGGCGTCGTGCGGGCGCGGCAGGAGCGCCTGCCCGAGGCCCAGGCGCTGTTGACCGCGGCGATCGCGCGCGCCGACGCGCTCGACGATCACGCCACCGCCACCGGCTCGCGGCTGATGCTCGGCGGCGTGCTGCGCCGGCAGGGGCTGGTCGCCGAGGGCCGCGCCGTGCTCGACCGCGCGATCGACGACTGCGCGCGCGCCGGCGATCACTTCCACCTGGCGATCGGCCTGTTCAACCGGGTCAACGCCTGGCGCCAGCTCGATCGCCCGCGCGAGGCCGAGGCCGACGCCGAGCGGGCGATCGGCGTCGCCAACCGCATGGGCCTCGATCAGGTCGAGCTGTGGGGCTGGTACGACCTGTCGCTCTTGCGCTTCTGGTCGGGCGATCTCGCGGGCGCGCTGGCCGCGAGCGAGGCCTCGCACAAGATCGGCAGCGAGCGCTTCCGCGAGGCGCCGCCGGTCGTCGCGTCGGTGTGGTACGCGCTCCTGCTGGCGGCGGCCGGCGAGCTGGCCACCGCGCGTCGCGAGCTCGCCCACCTGCGCGTCGATGATCTCGGCGACAACCCCTTCCTGGCGCTGACCCGCGACCTGACCGCGCTCACGATCGACGGCGCGCTGGGCCCCGCGTGGGACGCCGTCGTCGAGCAGGCCGGGCGCCCGAGCGCCGATCCCGAGGACGCGGTGTTCGTGTGGTGGCTCTACGCGCGCACCGCGCGCCGCCTCGGCGCCACCGCCGAGGCCACCCGGGGCGCCGCCGCCGCCGCCGCCGCCGCCGCCCGGCTCGGCCGCACCTGCCCGCCGCTCGCCTGGCCTGGAGAGGAGCCGTGACCTACGTCTGTCCGGACTGCGGACGCAGCTGGCCCGACGGCGGGCACTGCGGTGACGACGGCGCCGCGCTGACCGCGTCCCGCGACACGCTGCTGGGCCTGACGATCGGGCGCTGGCGGTTGGCCCGGCTGCTCGGCGAAGGCGGCATGGGGCGCGTGTACCTCGCCGTGCAGCCCGCGATCGGCAGCCGGGTCGCGATCAAGGTCCTGTCGGAGGCCTGCGCGCGCGACCGCGGGCTCGTCGATCGCTTCTTCGCCGAGGCCCGCGCCGTCAACCTCGTGCGCCACGAGCACATCGTCAGCGTGCTCGACCTGGCCTGGCTCGACGACGGCCGTCCGTACATCGTGATGGAGTACGTCGCCGGCGCCACGCTCGGCGCGCTGGTGCCGCGCGGCCCGCTGCCGCTCGGCAGCCTGGCCGCCGTGGTCGGCGAGGTGCTGTCGGCGCTCGCCGCCGCCCACGCGATCGGCATCGTCCACCGCGACCTCAAGCCCGACAACGTGCTGGTCACCGCCGGCGGCCACGCCAAGGTGCTCGACTTCGGCATCGCCAAGCTCGCGCCGCAGCTCCAGCGCGGCGACTCCCCCCAGACCGCCAGCGGCGCGTTGCTCGGGACGCCCGACTACATGGCGCCCGAGCAGGTCGCCGGCGGTGGCATCGACGGCCGCACCGATCTCTACGCGCTCGGCGCGCTGCTCTACGAGTGCGTCACCGGTCGGCGGCCGTTCGCCGGCGGCAACCTATTCGAGGTGCTGCGGGCGCAGGTCGAAGCGCTGCCGCCCGCCCCGACCACGCTGCGCCCCGACCTACCGCCCGCCTTCGCCGCGGTGATCATGCGCGCGCTGGCCAAGCGCCCCGAGGATCGCTTCGCCAGCGCGGCCGACATGGCGACCGCGCTCGCGGCCGCGACCGCCGGCCTGCCCGCGACCGCGTGGACCCCGCTGCCAGTCACCGCGCCGCCGGCCGCGCCCCCGCTGGCCGCCTCGCCATCGCTCGCCCACGGCCACACCCTCCCGGCCGCGCCCCCCACCGCGGCCCGTCGTCGCCGCCGGGGGATCGCCGTCGGGGTCGCCGCTGCCGTCGTCGCCACCGCCGTCATCGCGGCGGTGCTCGGCAACGGCGATCGCGCCCATGCACCCGACGCCGCCCCGCCCGCGCCCGCGCTGCCCGCCGGCCGCGCCACGCCCGCGGCGCCGGCCGCGCCGAACGGCGTCACGATCATCGCCACCGGCGGCCCACCGCAGGTCACGCCACGCGACTTCGACCCAGCGCGCTTCGACGCCATCGGCTATCTCGACCGCGCCACCACGCTGGCGCGCCGGCTGGCGCCCGACGCTGCGTTGACCCGGTTCGACGTCGACGGCGTCGGCGTCGACGGGCTGGCCAACCTGACGTTGTCCGACGAGTTCGACGCCAGCTACGAGTTCCGGTCCCCCGCGCGCTCCGCGCGCCCCGACCTGCCCCACGGCGTGCCCGTCGACATCCCCTGCATGGTCTACGTCGACGTCACGCCCGCGGGCGTCGAAGCGTACGTCGTGACCCGCGAGGCCTGCGACGACCCGCTGCGCCCCGCGCCGCGGTGTCGCCTCGCCGAGGTATGGACGCGCGTGCTCACCGATCGCGTCCCGGCCGGCACCGTCGCGCAGATCGACTACCTGCCCGATGGCTGGTTCGTCCAGGTCGGCGACGACCTCAGCGAGTCGCTCCTCGACGATTGTCGTTGAGCCACCGACGCCTCGCGTGCCGGCCGTCCCGCGGCGGCGCGCAGTTTGCGCGGCGGCTCCGCGAAGTGGCCGCGGTCGACACGCCGCGGTACGCTCCGCGCGTGATCCGCTTCGTCTTCACCCTGCTCATCGTCGGGGTCCTGGTGTTCCTCGGTGCGACGGTGAAGCTCGGCAAGCGCACGTTCTTCGGCCACGTCAGCGCGATCTGGTCGACCGACGAGGCCAAGGACATGCGCGAAGGCGTGAGCGAGAAGGCCGCCCCCGTCGTCGAGAAGGTGAAGCGCGGCGTCGAGGCCGGCTACAAGGAAGCGACCAAAGACGCGCCTGCCGACGCCGGCGTTGCCCCCGCGCCGGCGCGCTAGCCGATCGCGACGATCTCGAACTCGCGGACGCCGCCGGGACGGTGGACCTCGGCGACCTCCCCCACCGCCTTGCCGATCAGCGCGCGGCCGATCGGCGACGTCGGCGTGACCACCGCGATGCCGCCCGCCAGCGTCACCCCCCCGCCCCACGGCGCCAGGTAGTAGCGGGCGACGCTGCCGTCATCGTCGACGGTAGCCACCGCGCCGAGCGCGATCCGCGGCCCCGGCTTGGCCGTCGAAAGGGCCGCGACGCTGACCAGCGCCGCCTCGAGCTCCTCGACCCGCGCCGCGTGACCGCGCGCGAGGTACGACTGCTCGAGGCCACGGGTGTCCTTGTCGTTCTCGGCCTTGGCCTCGCTGTGGGTCGCCCCCTCGACCGCCGCCGCGTGCGCCGCGCGGGCGGTCGCCAGCGCGGCCTCCGCGGCCGCCAGCAAGTCACGGCGCAGATCGCTACGGGTCGCCTTCACGGCGCGATGCTACCCCCGACGCCGCACCCGCGCACGTCTGGCGCGAGTGCGGTACACCCCGCGCGTGCACCTCGACCTCCATCGCCACCTCGAAGGCTCACACAGCGCCGCGGCCCTGGCCGACGTCGCGCGCGAGTTCGACCTGCGCACGGCGCCGTTCTACGACGCCGCGGCCGGGCGCTTCGCCACCGCGACCGAGCTGGCCGCCGCCACCACCGTGACCGCGCCGTCCGACGATCCCGGCGCGTTCTACGGCTGCATCGTCGCCGCGCGCGCGGCCTACGTCAGCGTCGCGACGATCGCGGCGTTGGCCGAGCGCGCGATGCGCGACGCCACGCTCGACGCGCCGGACGGCGTCGAGCTGCGTCTGAGCCTGTTCTCGATGGCGCGGACCCTGATCGAGCACGCGCGCCGGCCCTGGCGCGAGGTCGCGCCCGACGAGTTCGCCGCGACCTACGCGGAGCCGATCCTCGCCGCGGTGGTCGCCGCCCGCGACCGCGTGGTCGCGACGACTGGCGTCCCGCTGCTCCTGCGGCTCGGCCTGTCGCGCACGTTCGAGAGCGCGCCGCACTACCAGGCGCTCGCGGCGATGGTGCGCGGCCACGCCCGGGCGCTGTGCGGTGTCGACGTGCTGGGGATCGTCGGCGGCGCCGACCGCGAGCCGCTCCCGCTGGAGCTGCGAGCGATCATCGACGCGCTGCGCGCCGATCTACCCGACCTGACGATCCACGCCGGTGAGTTCGCTGGTGCCGACTCGGTCGCGCGTACGCTGGCGCTGGCCCCCCAGGCCATCGGCCATGGCGTGCGCTCGCTGGACGATCCGGAGGTGCTCGAGCGCCTGGGCACGAGCGGCGTCACGCTCGAGGTCTGTCCGACCTCGAACCGCCTCCTCATCCCCAGCGCGGTCGACGCGCTGGTCACGGCCCACCGCGCCGCACCGCTGGTCGCGCTGCAGCGCGCGGGTGTGCGGTGCGTGCTCGGCAGCGACGATCCCGAGCCCCTGGCCACCAGCTACCAGCGCGAACGCGCCATCGCCACCGAGGCCGGCGTCGACCTCGTCAAGCTCGACGCCGACGCCCGCGCTCGCTGGACCGCGCTGGTCGCGGCGGCGTGACCCACCACCCGCCCCTCGCTTCATCCGCGTCGCAGGGTATCCTGCCGGCGTGCCCAAGGTGCCTGAGGTGCCCGACGTGCCCGCTGTGCCCGCGTCGCTGATCGCCGTCCGCGCTCGCCGCGACGAGGTGGTCGCGATCCTGTCCGAGCAGTTCAGCCACGACGCGCTCGAAGTCGACGAACTCGAGCGCCGGCTCGAGCTAGCGCAGCGCGCAGACACCGTCGCGGCGCTCGACGCGCTGGTCGTCGATCTGCCAACCACTACGACCGCGCTGGCGCCACTCCCGCCCCCACCAGTCGAGGGCTGGCCGGCGCGGCGCCGGATCGCAGCCGTGTTCGGCTCGGTGGACAAGGGCGGCACCTGGACCCCGGCGCGCGCGCTTACCGCCATCGCGGTGTTCGGATCGGCCAAGCTCGATCTGCGCGAGGCCAACCTGGCGCCGGGCGTGACCGAGCTTCGGGTTCGCTGCGTCTTTGGATCGCTGGAGCTGATCGTGCCACCGCAGCTTGCGGTCGAGTCCGATGCGACGGCCGTCTTCGGATCATTCGAGGAGCTCCACCGCTCGCCGCAAAAGCCTGATCCAACCCGGCCGGTCTTGCGCATCACCGGGGTGACGTTGTTCGGCTCCGTCGAAGTCGAGACCCGCCTGCCGGGTGAGAGTCGGAAGGACGCACGGCGGCGCAGCAAGCGTGAGGCGCAGGCGCTGCCGGGGCGAAAGGCCGAGCTCCCTGCAGCCACCGCGCGGATCAAAGAGGACTGAGCGGCCGCTGGCTCGCGTGCATCGGTGATCAGGGCGATCGTCGGACGGTCCTGGCGAAACCTCACGTGCCCGCTCCGCGTCGCCGCCGCGCCAGCCGATCGCCGGGCTCGGCGGAAGGCGGTGGCCGCCCCGGCGGCTTGGGCGGCCCACCGGGCGAGGTCCCGTGCCGCCCTTGCGGCGGTGCCGTCGCCGTTGCAGCGTGCGATGCGCTCCCTCGCCGCGCCTTCGTCGGTGGTTTCGCCGTCCGGCGTCCCACGTGGGACGCACGCAGCCCGCCGCGACGCATCGGTGGCACCTTTGCCTTCCCCCGTCCCACGTGAAACGCCGCGCGGGTGCCGCGCATGCGGGGCATGGTCGCCGGGGCGCGCAGCGTCGCGGCGCCCGGCTTCGCAGCACGCAACTGCGCCGCACGCAGCTTCGCAGCACGCGCCTTCGCGGCGCCCGGCTTCGCAGCACGCGCCTTCGCGGCGCCCGGCTTCGCGGCACGCAGCTTCGCAGCTCGCGGCTTCGCGGCGCCCGGCTTCGCAGCACGCGGCTTCGCAGCATGCAGCTTCGCAGCACGCGGCTTCGCGGCGCGCGACTTCGCGGCACGCGGCTTCGTGACACCCGTCTTCACGACGCGATGCGGCGGCGGGCTACCATAGGGGCGGCCGTCGGCGTGCACGACCCGCAGGCGGCCGCGCTTGTCGAGGTCGACCTTGAGCCGGCCGTCGTGGGCGGCCTGGTGATGGGCCGAGCACATCGCGGCGAGGCGGCTCGGCGTGTGGTCGCCGCCCTTGGCCCGCGGCACGACGTGGTGCACGTCGACGAAGCGCGCGTTCGTGCAGCCGGGGACGCGACAACGCCCGCGGTCGCGCCGCAGGACGGCGCGGCGGATCCGCGGCGGGATGGTCTTGGTCGCCCGCGGCGGCGCGTCGCCGTCGACGCGGCCGAGCAGCTCGGCGTCGCAGGACGCCCGCGCGAGCTCGGTGGCGCTGAGCTCGATGGTCTGGCCGGCGGCGTCGGCCCAGGCGCGCGCGCAGTCGGCACAGCGGGTGATCGCGATCTGGTAGGGCGGCGGTCGCGTCGCCGGATCGGCGGCGGCGGGGCCGGCGAGGCTGGCGGCGCACAGCGCCTCCATCACCTCGCTGTCGGTCAGCGAATGCCCGCACGCGGTCTCGAGGCGAGCCCGCGCGGCGACGTACGCGCCGAGCGCCGCGCCGGTCAGCAGGAACCGCCGCTCGTGCAGGCGGGCGGCCGGGTCCGGCGGCGCGTCGGGCGGATCGCCGAGCCTCCGCCCGCGGACCATGTCCTCGATCTCGCGCACGCGCGCGCGCGCGGTGGCCGCGAGCCAGGCCTCCTCGGTGGCACCGGTCGCGACGCGGGTCAACTGGCGCGCGGCGCTGTACGGGACCTCGCCGGCGGTCAGCGCGGCGCGCAGCTTCGGCAGCCCGACGAGCGCGTCGGCCACTCGCATCCGCTCGCGCACGACGCCCGGCGTGTAGCCGAGCACGCGCTCCGCGTACTCGTAGAACGACGCGTACCCGAAGCGCCGATGCAGGCCCTCGGCCCGCGCCCGCCGCAGGCACGCGGCCTCCTCGACGTCGTCCGCGGCGCGCCGCCGCGCCAGCCGCCGCAGCCGCCGATCGAGCGCGCGCCAGTCGCCCCGCCCGGCCGCGCTCGCGCTACCGGCCCCTGTTCCAGCCACCGCCGCTGCACCGTCCACACCATCCGTCATGCCTCCGCGCCCAGCAAGGCGCGCGCCAGCGATAACCCAGCGTCACGCCGTGCGGCGCGTCCGAAATCCGGACAATCGGGACCGGATTCGTCCGGAATCCGGCCGTCCCCGGACACTCCCGGACAGCGCACGGCGTCCGGCGCCGCCCACCGGCCACGCCGCGACGGCGCCCGCTGCGCTCCACGGCACCGGTGTCCGGCGCCGCCCACCGGCCGCGCCGCCCGCTGCGCTCCACGGCACCGGTGTCCGGCGCCGCCCACCGGCCACGCCGCGACGGCGCCTGCCGCGCTCCACGGCGCCGGTCGCGACCTCGTCGCAAAGCTCCGCCGGCGCCCCGCC
>Ga0268298_10006184_pt1 | contig 10939 bp, 7 predicted proteins | sample WWTPWeurt_MetaG_FD_194462 | JGI IMG/M metagenome (GOLD analysis project Ga0268298, IMG submission 194462) | Activated sludge microbial communities from WWTP in Nijmegen, Gelderland, Netherland - WWTP Weurt | ecosystem: Engineered > WWTP > Aerobic digester > Activated sludge | place: Netherlands... | reverse complement strand
GTCGTGCCGCCGGTGGGGTCGTCCCACTTGGGCTCGACCGGGCCTGGATCGGGCGGGTTGGGCGTCGGCGGGAACACCGGCACGCCGCCCATCGGCGTGAGGCCGCGGCCCGTCGAGCGCTTGCTGAGGATGCGCTCCAGCGACAGCGCCTGCAGCGCCGCGCCCTGGGCCACCGCCTCCTCGGGGTTGATGTCGGTGCGCGGCGCGCGCTGGAAGAACTGGGTCACGCGCTCGCGGACGTGCGGGATCTTGGTGGTGCCGCCGACCAGCACGACGTCCTCGATCGCCGCCGGCGTCAGCCCGGCCAGCGTCAGCGCCTCCTCGCACACCTTGAAGGTGCGCTCGATCAGCGGCGCGGCCTTGCCGATCAGCTGCTCGCGCGTGATCTCGGTCTCGAGGTTGAGCGCGGCGCCGCCGGCGCCGTAGCCGATCTCGTCGACGCGCACCAGCGCGCGCTGCCGCCGCGACAGCTCGATCTTGGCCTGCTCGGCCACCGCGCGCAGCCGCATCAGCGCCAGCTCATCGCCGCGGACGTCGGCGCGCAGCTTCGACAGCGCCACGTCGGCCATGTGCTCGGTCAGCACCTCGTCGATGTCGTCGCCGCCGAGGAACGAGTCGCCGGCGGTCGCGAGCACCTCGTAAACCTGATCCTGCAAGCGCAACAGCGTCACGTCGAACGTGCCGCCGCCGAAGTCGTAGACCGCGATCACCTTCGACAGCTGCCGGCTGTGGCCGTACGCCAGCGCCGCGGCGGTGGGCTCGTTGAGCACCCGCACCACCGTGATGCCGGCGATCGCGCCGGCGGTGGCGGTGGCCGAGCGCTGCGCGTCGTTGAAGCTGGCCGGCACGGTCACCACCGCGCGGCTGACGTCGCGGCCCAGCGACCTGGCGGCGACGTTGCGCACGTGATCGAGCACGATCGCCGAGATCTCCGGCACCGCGAACTCGCCGCCGCGGGTGACGATCACCGGCTGCTGGTTGGCGCCCTCCTTGATCAGGTAGGGCATCCGCTGCATCGCCGCGTGGATCTCGCGCGAACGGAACGGCCGGCCGATCAGGCGCTTCGCCGAGTAGACGGTGTTGCGCGGATCGATGATCCGGCGCTGCTTGGCCTCGAGGCCGACCACCACCGAGCCGTTGGGGTGGAACGAGACCACCGACGGGTGGATCTTGCCGCCCTTGTCGTCGGCGAGCACCACCGGCGCGCCGGTGTCGTCGCAGCGGGCCGCCACCGAGTTGGTGGTGCCGAGATCGATGCCGATGACCGGATCGCTGCCGCTCACGCGCAGCTCCCGACCGCGGTGGCCAGCACGCCGTCGTACCAGCGCTCGAGCGCACGCCGGAACGGCCACATCCAGCCGTACGCCGGGCTGGTGAACTGCTCGATCACGTGGTCGCGGTACCAGGCCTGACGGGGATAGTCAGGGCCATAGACCTCGGCGACGGCGCGGATGGACTCGGCGTAGGCGGCCATTTCGAAACGTGCGCGAAAATACGCGAGCCCGACGGGGAGAGGCAACAGCAGGTAGAAGATCGCCATCCCGGGCAGGGTCCAGCGGCGGAACTGTCGCAGGTGCACCGCCTCGTGGCGCAGCGTGCAGTAGCGCTCGCTGGGATCGCGCTGGTCCCAGTCGGCGGTGACGTACAGCGTGCGGCCGATCGTGGTCTGGTAGCCGTCGAGGTACTCGCGCATGCCGCCGAAGGTGATGACGATCAGCGCCTTGTGGATGGCCCGGTGCAGCCGCGAGTCGGGCTTCTTGACGATGCGCAGGCGGTAGTCGCGCTCGAGCTCGGCGACGTAGGCCTGGTACCGCGCCTCGGGGTCCATCGGCGCATCCTAGCAGGGCCGCCGCCCGCAGGTCGGCGACGGCCGGGTGTCAGGATCCGCGACGGCTTTGCCGGACCGTGCCGCCGCGCTGTCCGAAACCACCATCGCACCTGTCAAGACTCCATCGAATCGCGATGCCGCGCCCGCATGGCGACCCCGGAACTGGTCGAGCCGATGGCGTGCCGTTTGCTTGGCCGGTGGGCATGAAGTCCGCCGCTGTCCTGCTACTCACGACCGCTGCGGCCTGTGCCGACTCGACGGCGTCGCCGCCCGGCCTGGCGCCGCCCAGCTGCACGATGACCTGGCAGGCCTACCGGATCGACACGATCACCCTGCCCGCGAGTCAGACCGAAGCGATGCAGTTCGGCCTGGATCTCGACCGCCGACCCAACGACGCCGCCGGCGGCATCGACAACGCGCTCGGCACCGCGTACGCGTCGCTCGCGAGGCTCGCCGAGCGCTGGGACGTCAACACCGCGCTGGCCGCGCACCTCGCCGCCGGTCGCTTGCACTGGCTCCTGGAGGTCGGGCAGTGCATCGACGGCGACGAGATCCGCACTCGCCTCGGCCGCGGCGCCGACGCTGATGGCGACGGCGTCTTCGAGCTGCTGGACGTCGGCATCCCCGCGGTCGGGACCCGCGCGTTCGGGGCCGGCGATGCCCCCTGGATCACCGCGCTCGGCACCGCGCGCGTGCCGGTCGGGACGCTGACCGACGGCCGCGGCGACCTGGCCAACGACGCGTGGCAGCACGGCTTCGCGCTGACGACCGACCTGCGCATCGGGGCCACCGGCGGCGCGACCGGCAAGCTCGGCGTCGGGCTGGGGCGGTTCAGCGACCGCGCAATCGAGCCGCTGCGCGCCTACGCCACCGACGCGATCAGCGACACCGGCACCGGGACGTTCTGGCGCGACTTCGACGTCGACCACGACGGCGTGATCTCCACCGCGGAGCTACGCGAGGTGTTCGACGTGATCGCGGCGCCCGACACCGACCTCGGGGCCGACAGCGAGACCGACGCCGGCTATCAGGCCGATGGCGACGACGGCGTCTACGATCACCTGTCGCTTGGGCTGGCGATCCACGCGTCGCGCGTGGCGATCGAGTAGCGACGACGGTTGACCCCGGGCCGCGCGATCCGTAGCGTGAGCCCCCGGTGGCCGTCGATACCAGCAAGCTGAACCCGCCGCAGCGCGCGGCGGTGATCCACGGCGGTGGGCCGCTGTTGGTGCTGGCCGGCGCCGGCTCGGGCAAGACCCGCGTCATTACCTACCGCATCGCGCACCTGCTCGATCTGGGCATCCCGCCCGACGCGATCGCCGCGTTGACGTTCACCAACAAGGCCGCCGAGGAGATGCGCGAGCGCATCGCGCACCTCCTGGGCGATCACAAGGTCGCCAGCAAGCTGACGATGGGCACGTTCCACGCGCTCGGCCTGCGGATCCTGCGCGCGGAACGCAAGGCGCTGGGCTACCCCGGCGGCTTCGCGGTCTACGACGCCTCCGATCAGCTGGGCGTCTTGCGCGAGGTGATGCGCGAGGTCAAGGACTTCACCGGCGACGGCGAGCGCCGCTACGACGTCAAGGCGATCCTGTCGCGGATCTCGCTGGCCAAGAACGCGTTCGTCGATCCCGAGGCGTACCAGCCGCGCGACGCCGACGAGTACGATCACATCACCGCGACGGTCTACCCGCGCTACCAGGCGGCGCTGCGCAGCTACGCCGCGTTCGACTTCGACGACCTCATCGTCGAGCCGGTCCGGCTGATGGGGCGCGATCGCGAGGTGCGCGAGCGCTGGCAGACCCGGTTCCGGTTCGTGCTGGTCGACGAGTACCAGGACACCAACAAGGCCCAGGTCAACCTGGTGCGCGAGCTGGTGACGCGCCACCACAACCTGACCGTCGTCGGCGACGACGACCAGTCGATCTACGCGTGGCGCGGCGCCGACCCCGGCAACATCCTGGGTTTCGCCGACGCGTTCGCCGGCGCGACCACGGTCAAGCTCGAGCAGAACTACCGCTCGTCGAAGACCATCCTCGACGCGGCCAACGCGGTCATCGCCAACAACAAGGATCGCCACGGCAAGACGCTGTGGAGCGAGCACGGCGCCGGCGAGCTGATCACCCACGCGGTGGCGCCCGACGTCGAGACCGAGTCGAAGTGGGTCGTCGAGGAGGTGCGGCGCCTCAAGGAGGCCGGCCGCAAGTGGCAGGACATGGCGATCCTGTACCGCTCGAACATGCAGGCCAAGGGGCTCGAGGAGGAGCTGCGCCAGCTCGGCGTGCCCTACGCGATGTACGGCGGCCAGGAGTTCTTCGAGCGCAAGGAGGTGAAGGACGTGATCGCGTACCTGCGGGTCGCGCTCAACCCGCGCGACGAGCTGTCGCTGCGGCGGATCGTCAACTACCCGGCGCGCGGCATCGGCCCGACGACGCTCGACCGCATCCTGCGCGCCGCGCACGCGCAGCACGCCACCCTGCTCGACGCGCTGCGGGTGCTGGGCGGGTCGGCGCAGGTGGCGCTGCCGGTCGACATCACCGACGATGGCGGTCCCGACGACGATGACGACGACGACGAGGATCCGTACGAGCGGGCCCGGCTGCGGCGCGAGGCGGCTGCGGCGCGGGGCGAGGACGCCGACGAGGAGGTGCGGATGGCGGTCGCGACGCCGGCCAGCGCCGGCTCGACGTTCCGCGGCGACGGCGACATCCGGCCCGGCACGCGCACCGCGATCGCCGGGCTGCTGACGATCATCGACCGCGTGGCGGCGGGGCTGCTGCGCGGCGACACCGTCGGCGCGACCAAGCAGCTCATCGAGGACATCGCCCTCTACGACGACCTGCGCGAGGCGGCGCCCAGCGCAGCGGCGGCGCAGCGGCGCATCGACAACGTCGAGAGCCTGCTCGGTTCGCTCGGCAAGTTCGCGGCCAAGGCGCCGGGGCCCAAGGCGCTGGCCGACTTCCTGCGCATGCTGTCGCTCGAGGCCAACGACGAGGCCGAGCAGACCGGCGACAAGCTCATCATGACCACGCTGCACGGGTCGAAGGGGCTGGAGTTCCCGATCGTGTTCCTGGTCGGCCTCGAGGAGGAGCTCTTGCCGCACGCGCGCACGCTCAACCCGCAGGCCACCGACGCGCTCGACGGCGAGCACGCCAGCGACGTCAGCGAGGAGCGCCGGCTGGCGTACGTCGGCATCACCCGCGCGCAGCGCAAGCTGTACCTGACGCGCGCGTGCCAGCGCACGTCGCGGGGGCGGCCGCTGACCCGCACGCCGTCGCGGTTCTTGCTCGAGATCCCCGACGAGCTGCTCGAGGTGAAGGACCTCGCCGAGATCGCGCGCGAGAAGGTACCGACCACCGAGGTGCGGTCGTTCTTCGCCAGCTTCCTCGCCGACGATTGACGCGGCGTGGCGCTGCCCGGCGCGGGCCGCTGCCGCACCCGTCGCAGGTGTCGCGCGCGGTCGCGTGCGCAGCGGCGAGTGGCTGTCAGCGACGAGAATGCGCGCCGGGCCGGGCGATATCTGCTATGCCGCCGGCATGAAGCGCAACCACCTCATGTGTGGCCTCCTGCTCGCCGCGGCCTGCGGCGGCGGCGGCAAGAAGACTCCGGTGACCACGGCCGGCGGCGGCGGTGGCGACAAGGTCGATCACGATCGCCCCGTCGACGGCACGCCCGTCGTCGATCCGACCGCGGCGGCGCGCCACGCGTTCGCCAACCCCGGCGGCATGTGGATGCCGCGGCAGATGAACCACCCGGTGCACGCCGCCGCGCTCGAGGCGATGGGCGTGTCGATCCCGGCCGCCGACCTGGCCAACCCGCTGGCCGCGCCGCTCAACGCGGTGGTGTCGCTGGGCGGCTGTACCGCGTCGTTCGTCTCGCCGCAGGGGCTGGTGATCACCAACCACCACTGCGTCCAGGGCGCGCTGCAGTTCAACGCCACGCCCGAGCACAACTACGTCGAGGACGGCTTCCTGGCCAAGGCCAAGACCGACGAGCTGCCGGCCGGCCCGACCCAGAAGGTGCTGGTCGCGCAGGCGTTCACCGACATCACCGCGGACATCACCGGCGGCCTCGACGCGATCAAGGACCCGACGGCGCGCAAGAAGGAGGTCGAGAAGCGGACCAAGGCGGCGCTGGCGGCGTGCGAGAAGGATCGCCCCGGCATCCGCTGCGACGTCTCGAGCTTCTTCCGCGGCGCCGAGTACCAGCTGATCGAGTACCTCGAGATCCGCGACGTGCGGCTGGTCTACGTGCCGGCGCGCTCGGTCGGCAACTACGGCGGCGAGATCGACAACTGGGCGTGGCCGCGCCACACCGGTGACTTCTCGTTCTTCCGCGCCTACGTCGGCAAGGACGGCAAGCCGGCCGACTTCTCGCCGGACAACGTGCCGTTCCAGCCCAAGCACTGGCTCAAGGTCGACCAGGACGGCCAGGCCCAGGACGACTTCGTGATGGTGACCGGCTACCCGGGCCGCACGTCGCGCGTCACCACCGCGTCGGAGGTCGACTTCGACGTGGCGTGGCGCTACCCGAACACGATCCAGTTCCTGCAGGAGCGCTACGACCTGCTCGAGGGCGTGCTCAAGAGCGACGCCGCGGCCGGCACCAAGATCAAGGCGGGCGTGGCCAAGCAGGGCGTGCAGAACGGCCTCGAGAAGACCTCGGGCGTGCTCGCCGGCCTGCAGAAGGGCGACATCCTCGCGCGCAAGAAGGCCACCGACGACAAGGTCAAGGCGTGGGCCGCGCAGCCCGGCAACGAGGCCTACAAGACCGCCATCGACAAGCTCGAGGCGATGATGACCGCCGACCGCAAGACCGCGGCCGCCGACTTCGCGTGGGGCAACGCGGTCGGCGGTTCGGGCCACCTGCGCAACGCGATCCTGTTCGTGCGGCTCGCCGAGGAGCGCACCAAGCCCGACGCCGAGCGCAAGCCGGGCTTCCAGGAGCGCGACATGCCGCGCATGGAGGGCGGGCAGAAGCAGTTCGTGCGGCAGTTCGACGCCACGCTCGATCGCATGTTCTTCAAGCTGGCGCTGACCAAGGCCGCGGCGCTGCCGCCGGCCGAGCGGCCGTGGCTGGCGACCATGCTCGGCGTCAAGGCCAACGCCAAGATCGACGCCAAGCTGATCGACGCGCGCCTCGACGCGCTCTACAAGGGCACGAAGCTCGAGGATGAGGCCACCCGCATCGACCTCCTGAAGAACGCGACGCCCAAGAGCCTCAAGGCGTCGAAGGACCCGTACATCAAGCTCGCGCTCGCGCTGTGGCCGACGGTCAAGGCCAAGGAGGCCGAGGGCGATCAGAAGGCCGGTGACTACCTCTTGGTCGCGCCGATGTACGCCAAGGCGATGATCGAGGCGCTGGGCGGCTTCGTCGCGCCCGACGCCAACTCGACCCTGCGCATCACCTACGGCACGATCAAGCCGTTCGCCTCGGGCGGCCTGCCGTTCACCAAGGCGACCGAGATCCTCGCCAAGGACAAGGGCGAGGAGCCGTTCGACGCCCCGGCCAAGGTGCTGGCCGGCATCAAGGCCAAGAACTTCGGCCCCTACGCCGACAAGGCGCTCGGCGACCTGCCGGTCGACTTCATCGCCGACCTCGACATCACCGGCGGCAACTCCGGCTCGCCCGCGCTCAACAGCAAGGGCGAGCTCGTCGGCCTCGCCTTCGACGGCAACATCGAGGGCGTCGCCTCCGACGTCGTCTTCGACTACACCACCACCCGCACCATCATCGTCGACACCCGCTACATGATGTGGATCATGGACGCCATCGACGGCGCCGACAACGTCCTCGCCGAGATGGGCGTCCGTCCTTCGCTCTGAGGGGACAGGATCCGGGGTCTCAGGTAGCCGCGATTACTTGCGATTCCGGGCCCCGCGCGTCGCAAAAAGGGACACTTCCTTGGGGTGCAAGGCGCTGAGATCCCGCGGGATTTCGGCGCACCTGGGAGGTCGGCGGGGCGGCGTTGAGGCGTGCGGTCGGCGACGCTGTGAGCGACCGAGGATCGACGCGGCGGGTGACGCTGCGCTAGCCTCCGTAGCTCATGCGCACCCTCGTCTGTTCTGTCGCGATCGTCGCGGCGCTGGCCTCGCTGGCTGGCGACGCGACGGCTGAGCGCCGCCACCGCGGCAAGCCCTCGGCGCCCGTGAGCCTGACCGCGAAGGCCGAGCGCACGGCGACCGGCTGGCGCGTGGTGGTCGACGCCGCGCCGACCCGCGCGGTCGACGACGTGACGATCGAGATCGACGGCCAGGCGACCCGGTTCGGCGCGACCGCGGCGCGCACGGCGCGGCACCTGGTGGCGCCGGTCGCCGTCGCCGCGACCGGCAAGGACGTCGTCGTCACGGCGCGCGTCGCCGGCCGCAGCCAGAGCGTGATCGTCCGCGTCGGCGCCCCGGCCCCGGTGGCCAAGCCCGCGCCGGTGACGGTGCGGCAGATCAACGGCGTCAACGTCGCCGAGGTGCGGCAGTGAAGGCTGGGCTGCTGGGCGCGGCGCTGGTGGCCGTCGCCGCGTGCGGTGGGAGTGACGGACCGCCGAGCCTGCGCGGCACGATCTCGTACGAGGATCGCGCGCAGCAACCGAACGGCCGGCTGGCCACCGAGCTGGTGCCGATGCCGGCGCGCGGCGTCACCCTCAGCCTGATCAACGAGGCCGACGGCGCGGTGCTGACGACGGTGACCACGGACGACGACGGTCGCTACACGATCGAGTTCGTCGAGCCGCTGGTCGAGCCGACCGAGCCGGTGCACCTGCTGGCCGCGGCGATGAACATGAGCCCCGAGCGGCCGATCCAGGTGGTGCGTCGTGATCGCCAGGTGTTCGGCGCCGGCGGCGAGGCCTTCACGTACGAGGACGGCACCGACGTCGACCTGCTGATCACCGAGGCGTCGGGCGTGGCCGAGGCGTTCAACGTCTTCGACATGGCCGTCGACTCGCACGACGCGGTGACGACGCGCCTGGCGCTGACGCCCACGCCGATCACGCTGATCTGGGAGAAGGGCTCGAACGACGGCACGTACTACAGCGGCGACGCCACCGTGCACCTCCTGGGCGCGGCCAGCGACGACGACGGCTACGACGACACGGTCATCCTCCACGAGATCGGCCACTTCTTCGAGGACACGATCGGGCGCAGCGACAGCCCCGGCGGCGGTCACGACGGCTCGCCGACCGATCCCAACCTCGCCTGGTCCGAGGGCTTCTCGACGTACTGGGCGATGGCGGTGAAGGACGTCCCGTTCTACGGCGACTCGAACTCTGGCGGCGGCTGGGGCTACAACGCCGACACCGCCCTCACCCGGGCGCCGCAGCCGACCGGCGACATCGGCCAGGACGTCGGCGAGAACCTCACCACCGAGGTGCTGTGGGACCTCGGCGACGCGCCGTCGGGCGATGACGATCAGCTCGCCGGCGACCACCTGCGCGTCATGAACGTGCAGCCGATGTTCCTGCGCACCGCGGCGCTGCGCGCGAGCGGCGAGCCCGGCGTCGATCTGGTCGACTTCCTCGACGGCTTCTTCGTCGCCGACGGGCTGGGCCACTGCGCCGCGGTCCGGCAGATCGTCGTCACGACGCACACGTTCCCGTACGACTTCGCAGGCCCCGCGGGCGCCTGTCCGTGAGCGTGCGATCGGTGGCCGCGCCGCGGCCGTCGGCGCTGCGGTGGATCGCGGCGGCCGTGCTCGGCGTGGGCGCGTGCGGTGGCAGCGGCGGGGACGCGATCGCGATCGACGCCGCGCCGCCGATCGACGCGGGCGACGTCGCCGCGCACGCGCTCACCGGCGTGGTCGCGTACGAAGACCGCCGGCAGCTGAGCAACGGCCGGCTGGCGACGGCGATCGAGCTGCGCGCGGCGCGGGCGATCTCGCTCAGCCTGATCGCCGACGCCGACGGCGCGGTGCTGGCCACCACGATCACCGGCGACAACGGCCGCTTCGCGCTCGACGTGCCCGCGGGGACCGACGGCGCGGTGCACCTGCTGGCCGCCGCGATGAACGCCAGCGCCGAACGGCCGATCCGCGTCGTGCGCCGCGATCGGCAGGTGCACGGCTTCGGCGGCCCCGCCTTTCCGCGCGGCGCGGCCGCCGCCGACCTGGTGATCACCGAGGCCTCCGGCGAGGCCGAGGCGTTCAACGTGTTCGACATGGCGGTGCTGTCGCACGACGCCGTGCGCACCGGCCTGGCGATCACGCCGGCGCCGCTGACGGCGGTGTGGGAGCGCGGCTCGACCGACGGCACGTTCTACAGCGGCGACAGCACGATCCACCTGCTCGGCTCGACCAGCGACGACGACGGCTACGACGACACGGTCATCCTCCACGAGATCGGCCACTTCTTCGAGGACGTCGTCGGCCGCACCGACAGCCCCGGCGGCTCGCACGACGGCTCGCCGACCGACCCCAACCTCGCCTGGTCGGAAGGCTTCGCGACCTACTGGGCGATGGCGGTCAAGCAGACCCCGTTCTACGGTGACTCGAACGCTGGCGGCGGCTGGGGCTACAACGGCGAGGCGACGGTCACGCGCGCGCCGCAGCCCGCGGGCGACATCGGCCAGGACGTCGCCGAGAACATGACCACCGAGATCCTGTGGGATCTCGGCGACGCGCCCGGCGGCGACGACGACACCCTGGCCGGCGATCACTTGCAGGTCGAGGGCGTCCAGCCGATGTACCTGCGCACCCAGGCGTTGCGCGCCGGCGGCGAGCCCGGCGTCGATCTGGTCGACTTCCTCGACGGCTTCTTCGTGGCCGACGGGCTCACCCACTGCGCGGCCGTGCGGCAGATCGTCGTCACGACGCACGCGTTCCCGTACGACTTCGGCGGGCCCGCGGGGCCGTGTCCGTGATCGCGCGCGTCTCCCGCGGGCGCGCGGCGCTGATCGCGCTGGTGACCGGCGCGCTGGTCGCGTGCGCGCACCCGCCGGCTCCGCCCGCGCCCGCCGCGTTCGCCGCGGCCGACGACGCCGCGGTGCGCGCCGTCCTCAGCGCGCAACAGGACGCGTGGAATCGCGGCGATCTCGCCGGCTACATGGCCGGCTACCTGCAGTCACCGGATCTGGTGTTCACCTCGGGCGGCCGGATTCGCCACGGCTGGGACGAGACCTTCGC
>Ga0268298_10006183_pt1 | contig 10939 bp, 11 predicted proteins | sample WWTPWeurt_MetaG_FD_194462 | JGI IMG/M metagenome (GOLD analysis project Ga0268298, IMG submission 194462) | Activated sludge microbial communities from WWTP in Nijmegen, Gelderland, Netherland - WWTP Weurt | ecosystem: Engineered > WWTP > Aerobic digester > Activated sludge | place... | reverse complement strand
TCGCGTCCGCGGAATCCGTCATCGCGTTCCCGTCGATGAGGTCGCTGACCATGTAGGTGAAGCTCATCACCCACGACCAGCGGCCCGCCTCGGCCTTCGCCGCAGCATCTTCGCCGAAGGTGATGAGGACGGCGCCGGGATCGAGGCGGTTCGCGGCAAGCGCGGCCAAGTCGACGTGGAGTTGTCCCTCTTGGGGCAACGTGCGCAGGGCGTCGGCGTCCAGCCGCGAGAGCTCCGTTACGGCTGCGGCGACCAGCTTTGGCGTACGCGAAGCGAGCCAGGTGGACGGGGAAGTGGGGTCAGTGGTGTTCATCGTGCCTCCGATGGGTTGATTGCGCGAAGGCGACGTGCCTGCGCGCGAGGGAAGCCTCGCATCATTCTTCTGGCGGCGCCAACGGAAATGCCGGTGCTACGACCCCCGGTTTGCGCCGGTCGACTCTCGGTGGCGGACAAGTGAACATGCGCCACAGCGATTGGTACGACTATGAACGCCGCGGCCACACCGGTGAACGCCTCACCTGCCGACTACCTCGTGCACTACTTGCGAGCTCGCATACACGAAGGTGTGTACGAGCGGTGCATCGACGGCTTGTAGCGAGACCACGGCACGGACTCCAGAAACTCCCCCGCCAGGCGCCGGGACCAGTTCCCACCTGCCGCGCTCCTGGAAGGGATTTGGAAACACCTGTCGCAGATGCCGCCGCACCGTCGCAAACCTCCTGTCGTCCAGCAACTCCTCCAGCGTCCTCGGGTACCGCTTCACCAGACCCGGCGTGCTCTCGTAGTAGCTGCCAATAGCCTGCGCGATCTGCTGCCCCGCGAAGTCCAACTGCTCGAGCTTCTGGCGATGCGCCGCCGTCGTCCACACCTCGGAGGCGGTGACCAGGCCCAAGCCGATCAAGGCCACAGCCAGCAGCACACCGAGGTAGGTGAATCCGCCCTGACGGAAGCGACTACCAGCTCGAGAACGCGCTGCCATCGCGTGCTGCTCCTTCGGCCCCGCTGCGCACATCCGCAAGCCCGGGCAGACTGACGTCCTGACTGGGCACCAGCACCCAGGAATCCGCTCGCTCCGTGAACGGATCCTCCGGCACCGCGCGCAGGTACCTCCCCTGCACTAGGGCATCGAGGCTGGCGGGCAAGCGGCCCGTATCCGCCTTGTGCTTGTCGATCGCCTCGCGCAGCATGCGCAGATCGGTCTTGAGCGCGGCCTCCTTGGCACGATCCAGCGAATCGAAGTAGCGCGGCGCGGCAATGCTGAGCAGCGTGGCCAGGATGGCCATCACCACCAGCATCTCGATGAGCGTGAACCCGCGTCGCAGTTGCATGCTCGTCACCACGTGCGATACGGCGTACCGTCGAGTCCCACGCCCTCCGAGCGCGAGTGGACGTCGAACACGTCGCGCCCGGCCCTGGGATCGTCCGGCGGGCTCTCGTAGCTGCGCAGCCCCCATGTCTCGGCGGCGGCCGTGATGGACTCCGGTGCGAACGGATCGCGCGGCAGCTTCCGCAGAAAGTAGATCCGAGCTTGCCTGGCCGACTGCGCGTCCGGTGCCCCGCTGGCGAGCACCTCGAGGCTGGGCGGATAGCCCGAGCCCAGCGCATCCTTGGCAATGCGCCCCTGGTCGACCATGCGCTTGTACTGGTCGATCGCCGTGCGGATCTCGCGCAGCGAACGTCGCAGTTCCTCCTCCTGCGCGCGCCGCTTGGAGAGTTCGGCCAGCGGAAACCCGATGCTCGCGAGCACCGCCATGATTGCCACGACCACGAGCAACTCCACCAGCGTGAAGCCACGCTGCGCTCGCCGCGCCGGTAGCCTCGTCATCGCGTCGGCGAGGTCGGCACCAGCGGCGGCGGCGTGAAGACCGGCAGCGATGGCGGGTTAGCGGGGTTGGCGGGATTGGCGCCCGGCACGTTCGGAACCAGGGGCGTCGTCGGCAGGGGCTGCGCCGGTGTCGTGGGCAGCGGCTGGAGCGGGCTGGAGGGCATCGGCGCAGGCGTCATCGTCGGCGGCGGCACCTGTGGCGGGAAGAGAGTCGGCGTCTGGCCCGGCGGCGGCATTGTCGGCACCGCACCCGCCGGCCGTGCGCCGGGCACCGGCGTGCCCAGCTGGATCGGCGAGGCTCCCACCGAGGCATCGGTGCCGGAGAGGAACTCCTGCAGCCCCACACCCGGCAGCTCCACGTTGCGCACGATGTGCGGCGTCACGAGCAGGATGATCTCGGTGCGCACGTCGCTGTCGCTCGAAGCGCCGAAGAGCTTGCTGACCAGCGGCACCTCGTTCAAGCCCGGAACGCCCGTGTTGGACTTGCGTTCGTCACGCTGAATGAGACCAGCCAGCACGTTGGTCTCGCCGTCGCGCACTCGCAGCGTCGTGGAGGTATTGCGCGTGCCCAGCCGATAGGCCTGCGTGCCACTCGTGCGTCGGATGGTCTCGAGGATATTCGACACCTCGAGCGCCATCTTCATCGAAACCTCGTCGTCCAGCGATACCGTCGGCTCGATCTCCAGCTTCAGGCCGACGTCCAGGTAGCTCACCGACTCGGACGTGCCCACGTTGGCTGTCGCCGTCGTCGTGAACACCGGCACCCGCTCGCCGATCAGGATCTTGGCCGATTGCTTGTTGCGCACCCGCACACGCGGGTTGGCCAGCAGGTTGGCGCTGCCCTTCTGGCTGCGCAGTTGCGCCGCGACCAACGGGTCGCTGAACTGCAGCGTCACCAGGTCGGAGTTGCGATTGCGGAACTCGTCGAGCGTGAGCTGCCCGGGCTTTCCAGCTGCGCCGGACACGCTCGCCGACACCGAGGAAGGCCAGCTGATCCCCATCTCGAGCAGCCGGCTCATGCTGACCTCCAGCACCTCCAGCTCTAGCATCACTTCGGGCTCGGCCACGTCCTGGGTGGCGATGAGCTTCTCGGCGAGGCGAATGACTTCGGCGCTGTCGCGCACCACCAGCAGGTTGAGCTTCTCGTCGACCACCACATCGCGCGCCTTGGCGATGCTGCGCACCATGCCGGCCACCTTCGCCGCCTCGGCGTTGCTCAGGTAGAAGGTGCGCACCACCATCTCCCGGTACTCGGCCGCCTTGGCTGGTGTGTTCGGGTAGATGAGCAGCGTGTCTTCGTCGAGCACACGGCGCTCGAGCTGGTTGGTGGCCAGCAGCAGCCGCAGGATGTCCTCGACCGGCTTGTCCTTGACCGACAGCGTCACGCGCAGGTCCTGCCGCACATCCTTGTCGAGCACGTAGTTCAGGCCCGAGGCCGCCTTGAGCGCGTCGAACACCTGCAGCAGCGGTGCATTGGTGAAACTCAGGCTCACCGGCGTGCGATAGGCGGCTTTCAGCTTCGGGTAGATGCCCAGTTCCTTCCCGCTGCGGTCGGCCTGCTGGCGCATCAGCTGGCGCAGCAGCTGCCCGGCTCGAACATGGTTCGCGTTCTCCGACAGCACCTGCTGCGTCTTGACGATCGCTCCGTCCACATCGCCGCTGCGGCCCAAGGATGCGGCTGCATCCAGCGCGGCCCAGTGGCGCTGCGCGACGTCGACGCGGTTCAGCCCGTCCGTGGCGCGGTCGTTGGCGGCCTCGAGCTGCAGCACCTGCCGGTACGCCTGCCGCGCCGCGTCGAAGCTGCCGGTGGCGATTGCCACGTCGGCCTGGCGCATCAGGTTGTTGATGGCCTGCTCGCGCTCCGCAAAGTACGCACGCCGGTACTCGACATTGGCCGGGTCCTTGTCGACGGCTTCCTTGAGCTTGCCGATGCCGGACACGACCTTCCCTTCGGCCAGCGCCGACTGCCCTTCGCGATAGGACTGCATGCCCGCGCAGCCAGCGAGCGCGGTGCACAGCGCGGCGGCCCCTGCAACGGGCCGGAGAGTCAGTAGCGGAGGCGAGCGGTGGCGTGGCATGGAAGGCAGTGTCATCGAAGCGTGATCGCGGCCGCAGGTGGCACGGCCAGCGCGACGTCGCGGCTGGAAGGCAGGTGGCGCATCTGCACCTGCTGCGGGGTGATCTGGGTGATGCTGTACTCGTTGAGCACCGTGTCGCCGGCACGCCCCTGCACCACACCGGCGGGCCCGGCGATGAAGACGCTCGCGCCGCGGGCGTCCTTCCAGGCGCCGATCACCTGCAACGGAGGCGGCGGCGGGCTCGGGTCGACCGGTGGCGGAGGCGGCGGTGGCGGCGGCGCCACGGTCACCTTGGGCGGCGGTGGGGGAGCCGGTGGCGGTGGTGGCGGTGCAATCACGCGCGCCGCAAAGGCATTGCGGATCTCGCCAGCGTCGGGTTCGCGGCTGTATGCACCCTCGCCGGCCTGTGCCTGAGCGCCTTGGGTTGCCACGCCAGCCGCCGTCGCAGACGAGGCGACGGTAGGCCGCTCCACCGCCTGCACGACCTCATCCCGCGCCGCCGGCGGGCTCCACGCACGCAGTGCGATCAGCCCCAGCATCACGGCCAACAGCCAGGCGAGCCGGCGCTGCTTCATCGGGCCGCCTCCGCAACGTCACCGGCCAGGTAGACCACCAGCACCAGCTTGGCATCGACCTGGCTCGCATCGGCGTTCGCGCGGCTCAGCGAGAACTCGCGCAGCGTCAAGGTGGGCTGGTCCAGCAGCAAGGCAGTGACGAAGCGCCGGATGCTCGGATAGGGCCCCTTGAGCGCGCAGCGCACCTCCAGCGCCGCCGGGAGTTCGCCGGCCGCGGTGATGCGGTAGTCCGCCTGCGGCCAGCCGAGGCCTTGCTCGACCGCTGTCCGCTCCATGCGCGTCAGCAGCGTCGGCACGTCGGCCGCAGCGGGCCAGCGCACGCGCGGCGTCGATGCGGCGGGTGGCGCCGGCAGCACCGCGGACAAGGGCTCGGCAGCGGTCGTTTGCAGTGCGCGCCGATGCGCCGTCTGGTCCGCCCAGGCTGCATAACCCTTGGCCACTGCCAGCACCAGCACCAACAGGCCGACCACGCCCGCGCTGCCCAGCTGCTGATGCACGCGAGCCGCGGCCACGCGCAGCCGCCAGCCCAGCGTGGGCGTGAACACGCTCAGCGGCTGATCCATTGGCTGGTCACCATGAAACGCACGGCCTGCCGGCCGGTGTTGGGGTCGGTCACGATCTCGTGCGAGCGCAACTGCGCCGGCGTGATCACGTCGTCGTTGCGCAGGGTCTGCGCATAGGCCAGCGCCTCCGCAAAGGACGGTGCCTCGCCTTCGACGCGGATGTTCCCGGTCGCCGGGTCCACGCTCAGGCCGAGCAGGTAGACAGGCGGCTCGGTCGCCGACTCGAGCACGCGCAGCACCTGAAGCCAGGGCTGGCGCAGCAGCGGCTGCGCGGCGCGGCGGCGCAGTTCGTCCGGCGTGGGCGGCACCGGGCGCGATGCCTGTTCACGGGCTTGGCGCACGGACTCTTCCTGCGCGCGCCGCGCTTCGTCCGACGCGGCACGCTCGGCCGACCAGCGCTGGTCGAGCCAGAGGCTTGCGCCCAGCGCGAACACACCCAACACCAGCAGCACGATGCCGGCCCGCGGGGTGCGCCTGGGGGTCAGGAAATCCAACCGTGCGGCGCTCAAGCAGCAGCTCCCACGGGTCGTGCAGGCGGCGTGGCGACAGCCTGGCCGGCGCTCCCCACGCTGCGCCATGGCAGAGCCCCCTCACCCATCGCGAAGGCTTGCTCCCAGCCCGACAGGAGGACAGGTGCCTCGGGCGTACCCACGCCCGCGCGTGCAGCCTCGATGCGAACGAGGCATGCCAGCGCTGCCGCATCGCGCGGAATGTCGGCCGCAGCGTGCAGCGCCGCCACGCGGCCGCGCTCCAGCCAGGCGAGCACGGCCCGGTCCTGCTCCAGCCAGAGCCACCAGCCTTCGCACGGCTTGGCGACGCGGCGAGCCCACTGCATGGCGGGCTGCAGCGAAGCCAGCGGCCGGCCACTCGCCTGCGCGCCCGCCTCGATCGCCGCTCTGACGCTGGGCGGCAAGCCAAAGCCCAGCCCGTAGGCCTCGCCGGGCCGATGGTCGAGCTGCAGCGCCCAGTTCGAGACCGCCTCAGATCGTTCGTCGTACACACGCGCGAGCCGATGCCGCAGCAGTGCTTCCACGTGCTCCCGGCGCAGCAGCTGCGGCCCCGGCTCCAGCAGCACCACCGGCATCCAGGCCGACTCGACGACCACGTCCACCGGCGCGCGCGTCGGCGATTCGCCTTCCAGCGCCAACTGCACGGCGCCGCGAAGGTCGACACTCCCCTCGATCGTCACACCCCGCCGCTTGACGAGCCCGCCCGCCTCGCGCCCCCAGAGTTCGACCGCCAGCTTGCCGATGCGCAGCACATCGCGCTGCCTCTCAAACGGCCACACGGTCCACCTCCTCCAGCGTGGTGTGGCCCTGCAAGGCCGCCTCCAGCGCCAGGCTGCGCAGCGAGCGCCAGCCGTGGCGCTGCGCTTCTTCCTGGATCTGCGCCTGCGGTGCACGCGCCGCCACCAGCGCCTTCAGCGCCGGGGTGAGCAGCAGCAGTTCGCCCAGTGCAAAGCGTCCCGCATACCCCGTGCCTCGGCATTGCTCGCAGCCCCGCGCGCTGAGCAGCCGCGGCGCCTGCCCGAGCAGGCCGATCGCCTCCGCCAGCCCCGGTGTGTGGGCCGCGTTCGTCGCCTCCACCGGCTGCGCGCAATGCGGACACACCCGCCGCAGCAGCCGCTGCGCCAGCACCCCATTGATCGCCGACGCAAAGGTGTACGCGTCGATGCCGAACTGCTCGAAGCGCCCCACCACGTCGAACACCGTGTTGGCGTGCACGGTGGTGAAGACCAGGTGCCCGGTCAACGCCGACTGCACGGCGATCTGCGCGGTCTCCGCATCGCGGATCTCGCCGACGAGGATCTTGTCCGGGTCGTGGCGCAGGATGGAGCGCAGCCCCCGTGCAAAGGTCAGCCCCTTGCGCTCGTTCACCGGGATCTGCAGCACCCCTGGCAGCTGGTACTCCACCGGGTCTTCGATGGTGATGATCTTGTCGCGCGACTGGTGCGTCTCGGCGATCGCCGCATAGAGCGTGGTCGTCTTGCCCGAACCCGTGGGCCCGGTCACGAGCAGCATGCCGTGCGGCTTGCGGCACAGCGCGCGCAGCTGCTCCGCCGAGGCGTCGTCGAAGCCGAGCTTGGCCAGCGTCAGCCCGGCCAGGCTCTCGGCCAGGTGCTGGCGGTCGAGGATGCGCAGCACCGCGTCTTCGCCGTGGATGCTGGGCATGATGGACACCCGCACGTCGATGGCGCGGCCGGCGTAGGCGATCTGCAGCCGGCCGTCCTGCGGCACCCGGCGCTCGGCGATGTCGAGCTGCGCCATCACCTTGATGCGGCTGATGGCCTGCGCGGCCAGCTCGGCGCTGTCGATGCGCCGCATGGCGGTGAGCACGCCGTCGAGCCGGAACTTGACGGCCAGGCCGGCCGGGTCGCTCTCGAGGTGGATGTCGGAAGCGCCGGTCTTCAGCGCGTCGTACAGCGTCGAGTTCACGAAGCGCACCGCCGGGCTGTCGTCGCTGCCGATCTGGCGCAGGTCCAGCACCTCGGCGCCTTGCATTGGCCCGCTGCCCGCGGCCTGCGCCTCGGTGCCGACGGCCAGGCTGCCCATCGCCGAGAGGTCGGCCTCGCAGTGCGCCAGCCAGGCATCGAAGGTCTCGGGGCTGGCCAGCGCCACCGCCACCGCGCCGAAGCGCGTGCGCGCCCAGGCCAGGGTGTCGGTGTCGAAGGGGTCGGTCACCACCAGGTGCAGCGCCGCCGGCTCCGCGGCGGCATCGGCCGCCGGGCCGTCCGCCACCAGGCCGCAGCGCCGGCGGGCGCAGTCGGTGAACGACACCAGGTCGAAGCGCGGCAGCCGCTGCGTGAGCCACTGCATGCGCACCACCGGGGTGTCGAACAGTTCGCCCAGCTGATCGCACAGCGCCTGGGCGTCGGGCGCTTCGGCCAGCAGCGCGGCCATGGGGTCACCCTGACCCTGGTAGCGCAGCTGCGCGATGCGGGGTGCGAGAGCCGTGCTCATTGCAGTGCCGAGGCCAGCTCGAAGATGGGCATGTACATCAGCACCACCACGGCGCCCACGCCCACGCCGATCAGCACCATCACAATGGGTTCCAGCGCGCGCATGGTCTGCTCGAGCGAGCGGGACACTTCGGCCTCGTGAAACTGCGCGATACGCGTGAGCACGCTGCCGAGGTCGCCGGTGCGCTCGCCGGCGCGCAGCAGTTGCTCGGCCACTGGAGTGGCCATGCCGGCACGGCTGTGGGCGTCCGACGGTGAAAGGCCGTCGCGGATGCCGGCCTCCACGGCCGCACCACCGGCCTGCAGGCCCGGCGGCAGCAGGCCGTTGGCCAGCGCGAGCGCCTGCGGCAGCGGGATGCCACCTTCGACCAGCATGCCCGTGGCGCGGTACCAGCGCGCAAGGAAGTAGGTGCGCAGCCGCGTGCGCAGCGGGCCCCAGCCGGCCACGGCCTGCAGCAGGCGTGCGCGCAGTTGCGGCGAGGTGAATGTGCCGGCCAGCAGCACCAGCGCGGCCACGCAGCCGGCCAGCAGCCACGGACCGCGCCCGCCCAGCCACTGCGCCCACCCCACCATGGCCTGGGCCGACCAGGGCAGATCGCCATGCATGCCCTCGAACACGCGGGCAAAGCGTGGCATCACGTAGAGCAGCAGGAAGAGCAGCGCCAGCGTGCCCACGGCGGTGAGCAGCAGCGGGTAGATGGCCACCGAGGTGATGCGGTGGCGCAGTTCGCGCACCCGCTGTTCATGGTCGAGGTAGCGGCTGAGCGCGGTGGGCAGGTCGGAGGTCCACTCCGAGGCGCGCACCAGTTGCACCAGCAGGGCCGGGAACGCTGCTTCGGCAGCGAGCGCGGCCGAGAGCGGCTCGCCGCCGCGCAGCCGCTTGAGCAGCGCTTCCACCACCGGCTGCTGGCGCGCCTGCGCGGCGGCGTGCAGTGTGGTCAGCGCCTCCACGACGCTGAGGCCAGCGGTGAGCAGGTCGCGCAGTTGTTCGACGAACACCGGCACGTCGAAGCGCGGCGCCGCGGCACCCAGCCCACGCCAGGCGAACCCGCCGGCGGGCCGGGCGGCCAGCACGGTGTAGCCCTGGCTGCGGCACTGCTCGCGCGCGGCGTCGAGGCTGGCTGCCTCCAGCATCAGCACCTGCGGCGCGCCGCGGCCTTGCACCACGTCCAGCTGGATGCGCATGGCGGCGGGCGGGCCTCAGCGCCCGGAGTCCCAGACGCTGATGTCGGCGTTCTCGCCGCTGCCGCCGCGCTGGCCGTCCTTGCCGAGCGAGATCAGGTCGAAGTCGCGGCCGCCTTCGCCGGGGCGGCGGTAGACGTAGGCGCGGTCCCACGGGTCGGCGGGCACGGCCTTGGAGAGGTAGGGGCCGCTCCACCTGGCTTCGTCGCTCGGGCGATCCACAAGCGCGCGCAGGCCCTGCTCGGTGCTGGGGAAGTGGCCGGTGTCGAGGCGGTAGGCGGACAGCGCCTTGTTGAAGGCGTCGAGCTGCGCACGGGCGGTCTTGGTCTCGGCCTTGCCGATGTGGTCGAAGAACCGTGGCGCCACGTAGCTGGCCAGCAGGCCGATGATGACCATCACGACCAGGAGTTCGAGGAGGGTGAAGCCGCGCGGGCACGTCTTGTGCCCTGCTGATGTCAATGGCGTCGCGTTCACTGGATGCTTCCCCCTGATGGGCCGTCGCGTCCCGCTGCCACGGAATGTTCTTGAAGAATCATACGCACTCCGGTCGCACGCAATTTGCCACATGCAGTCGCTTCGTTCGCAACGCGAGAAGAGGCTGTCCTCGCGCGAAGGTGCCCGGGCAGCGCCGCGGGACGGCTTCGAGTCAGCAGAGCGACCACGGACATGGTCACGCATCCAAATGCGAGCTAGCTTTGCAGAATCACCTTGAACAAGTAGCCAACAAAGACGAGCAACAGGAAGACCGGCAACACCCAGAGAAGTAGTACTCGTGGAAGAGTCCACCGCCTCTGGAAGGCAATCGCCGCCGAGAGGAACGTCATGACAGTTTCAACTTCATGAGGCGTCACAACCTCGCGCTGGCCCGAAGCAATGGCCCTGCTCAATCGCCGAAGCTCCGCATCAGTCTTTGGCAGACTCAGAGAGTCCAACTTGAAGTCAGACGACAGAACTAAGCTGCGAGCTAGCTCTGCACTAGACGACGGCTCAAAGCCACAAGACGAGCACTTGTCCGAGTAAGACACCTTGTGCGCGCCACAGTCAATGCAAATGGCGTAGCTCATTTGCAGCCGCACTCCGGGTCTTGCTGAGCCAGCGTGCCGGTGATGAACCCACCTGCTCCTGCCAAGCCTGCAGTGCCGAGGACGAGGCCCGACGCGCCTACTCGGCCCAACGCGATCGCCGCTTCAACACCAGCTGTCTTGGCAACCCCGGGGGCAACGAACCCACCTAGGAACGAGTTCATGACTTGTGGCATCTCGACGAGGTTAAATCCTGCATTCGCTATGCCCGAGGAAATCCCGTTGCTGTTCGCGACCGACTTGGTGATCAACCAGTGATCCAGACTTGAAGCGCCCGCACCGCCTCTTGCTCCCCAGTATCCCTTGCTAATTGCGCTCCACTTTCGCGGGTCATAGAAGAATCTGCCGATACCGGTCAAACCTGCGCGGCCAACGATGCCCGCACCGGAGCCAGTCAATGCCCATGCTCCGACCTCCCACCAGTTGACGCACTTGATGTTGCCGCCGTTCTTGTAGAGCTGGTATCCGAGATCGCCCAGGGCGCCAATTCCCGCACCCAGGAGCCCGAGTTCTCCCGTGGGATCGACATCGCCGGTGGGATTACTGTTGACATACGCGAACGTATTGATGCCCCCGCTGAGCCCGATGGGATCGGATTGGGCGTACCGCCCGATCGAGGCATCGTAGTCTCTGAAGAAGTTGTAGAAGAGGCCGCTCTCGGCGTCGGCGTACTGC
>Ga0268298_10006182_pt1 | contig 10940 bp, 8 predicted proteins | sample WWTPWeurt_MetaG_FD_194462 | JGI IMG/M metagenome (GOLD analysis project Ga0268298, IMG submission 194462) | Activated sludge microbial communities from WWTP in Nijmegen, Gelderland, Netherland - WWTP Weurt | ecosystem: Engineered > WWTP > Aerobic digester > Activated sludge | place: Netherlands... | reverse complement strand
GTCGTCGAGTCGGACCACCGAGAACTCGCGCTTGGGCTTGCCGACGGCTGCCCGGAGCTTCTCGATGAGCTGGATCACGGCCTGGCCTTCGCGATGCGCGAACATCAAAGCGTCGATGATGTCGGCCTCGGTGGCTTCGTCGGCGCCGCCTTCCACCATCACGATGGCGTCTTTGGTGACGGCCACTACCAGATCGATGTCGGCCTTTGCGCTCTGCTCGAAAGTCGGGTACACGACGAGCTCACCGTCGACGCGCGCCACGCGGATGCCCGCCAGCGGCCCGTCCCACGGAATGTCGGAGACGGTGAGCGCCGCGCTGGCGCCGGTCAGCGCCAAGACGTCCGTGGGGTTCGTGCGGTCGGCCGAGAGTACCGTCGCGATGACTTGGGTGTCCTTCTTGTAGCCCTCGGGGAAGAGCGGGCGAAGCGGGCGGTCCATCAAGCGGCAAGCGAGGATTTCGTAGTCTCGCTGGCGCGCTTCGCGCTTGAAGAAGCCGCCGGGGATCTTGCCGGCGGCGTAGGTCTTTTCGACGTACTCACAGGTGAGCGGGAAGAAGTCGAGCCCGGGCCGCTCCTCCGTGGAGACGGCAGTGACGAGCACCATGCTCTCGCCGTAGCTGACGAGGATGCTGCCGTGGGCGAGCTTGGCCAGGCGGCCCGTCTCCAGCGTGAGCTGGCGGCCACCGACGGTGACGGATTCACGTACGTACATTTTTTGGGCGCCCCTTTCTCGGGCGGAACGCTCGCTGCGTGCGAGCACGACGCCGGTTGAGAGCGCCGGAACCCCTTCAGCCTCGGTTCCTGGGCGGGACGCGAGTCCCGCGCACGAATCGAAGGTGAAGAACAGGCGCCGCCAGCCGGAAAAGAACTTTCAGGAAAGCCGAGCGGGGAAGTCCGAAGCGCTCACTTTCGCAGATTGAGCGAAGAGACGACCTTGCGGTAGCGATCGACGTTGGACTTCTTGAGGAAATCGAGCAAGCGGCGACGCTGGCCGACGAGCATCAAGAGACCGCGACGTGAGTGATGGTCCTTCTTGTGCGTCTTGAAGTGCTCGGTGAGCTGCTCGATACGCTGGCTCAAGAGTGCGATCTGCACTTCGGGCGAACCGGTGTCCGAATCGTGGAGCCGGAAGTTGTGGATGACGCGCGTTTTCGCGCCGGGCTCTAGCGGCATGGCGACCTTTCCTGGATTCAAAAGTCCGCGGAGTATACGCGCGGCGATCGGCCGGTCAACGCCTTCCCGCCCCCCGGGTTTCCGCGGGCGGAAAAGGCGCTGCCCGGGAATGCGGGCGCACCCCGGGCAGCCAAACGCGCGCCGTTTTCGCGGCGTGCGGGCCTACTTGCCCTCCGCCATGGGGTGGCAGCCGCCACAGCCGAAGCCCTGCTTGGTCTCCGGGTTGTAGGGCGAGACGCCGAGGGCGGACGCCATTTCACCGACCACCTTCGCCATCATGAACTTGGTGATCTTCTCGTGCTTCTTCATGTGCTTGGCGAAGCCGTCCTTGGGGTCGAGCTTCGGCAGCTTCGGGTTCGGCATCTGGAACTTGCCGTTCTTCGCGTCGGCTCCGTGGCAAGTGACGCAGTTCACTTCCGCGTACTTCTTCCCGTCGAACTCCTTGAAGACCGCGCCGAGCTTGGGCACGACGACCTCCTTCATCAGCGCCTTCTTCTGCTCCTCGCTCATGTCCTTGAACGTCGGTTTGGCCTCGGGCTTCTTCTCCTCGGGCTTGGCCTCCGGCTTCTCTTCCGGCTTCTTTTCCTCGGCCTTGGGCTCTTCCGCCGGAGCCGTCGAAGCGGGCTCGCCACCCGTCGCCGCGGGTTCGGTGCCGCCCGTCTCGACCGGCGGGTTGGACCCACCGCAAGCCACCGCGACCCCGAGCGCCCCCGCCATCGCCGCCATCAACACGAAGCTTCCGTGAACGAAACGCATGACTCTCTGCTCCTTCGAGCGAGGCTTTTCCCAGGGACCCTGCGGCTTGGCAAGAAAAACCCGGCCGGGCAGGCCCGACTGGACGCTCTGGCACCGATCTCGGACGCACACCGCCGATTCGACGCGCCAGGGGCTGCCTCGAGCGAATCCGGCTGTAAACTCAGCGCCGTATGGTGATTCCGGGCTCGGACCCCGAGTCGGCCTTCCCTGAGCGACTCGGGCGCTACGAAGTGCTGCTGCCCATCGCGAGCGGTGGGATGGCCCGGGTGTTCTTGGCTTGCTCGACTGCCCTCGGAGGATTCGAGCGCGAGGTCGCGCTGAAGATCACACACGAGCACCTGCGCGAGAACCTCCAGTTCTTCACGGCACTCATCGACGAGGCCCGCCTGGCGGGTCGCATCCGCCACCCGAACGTGGTCAGCGTGCTCGACGTCGGGGAAGCCCCCGACGGTGCGTTCATCGTGATGGACTACGTGGAGGGTGAGTCGCTGGCAGGACTCGCGAAGAAGCTCGCGGCACGCGGCGAGAGCTTGCCCATCGAAGTCTCGCTGCGGGTGCTCGACGACGTGCTCTCGGGGCTTCACGCCGCGCACGAGCTCACCGACGCCGACGGCTTGCCGCTTTCGGTCGTCCACCGCGACGTCACGCCGCACAACGTGCTCTTGGGCATCGACGGCGTGTCGCGCATCACCGACTTCGGCGTGGCCAAAGCCGCGAGTCGCCTGACCAAGACCATGACCGGTGTGGTCAAGGGCAAGGTGGCCTACATGGCGCCGGAGCAGGCGCGCACTGGGCCCGTCGATCGGACCTGCGACGTCTGGGCGGTCGGCGTGTTGGCTTGGGAGATGCTGACCGGTCTCCGGATGCACGAGGGACTGAACGACTACGCTCTGCTCTTGAAGATCACCCGAGATCCGCCTCCGCGACTCCGCCACGTGCGACCCGACCTGCCCCGCGCGTTCGACGAGGTCCTGGCGCGCGCACTGGAAATGCGGCCTACCTCCCGCTTCCCGAGCGCCGAAGCGTTTGCCGAGGCATTGTCCCAAGCCGCTCGAGCGAGCGGCATCTACCCGGCCGAGGCGCGGGGGGTGAAGGCGTTCGTGACGCCCCACTTCTTGCCCGAGCTCGAAGTGCGCCGAGAGCTGGCTTCGCGCATTCGACGTTCTCGTCTCGGCGGAAGCGCCGCCGAGCTCGACCGCCCGAGCCGCCCATCGAGCGCCCGGCTCGAAGCGTTGCGCCCGAGCGCGCCGCCCCTGGTGCCCCGGAGTGAGCCGCCGCTGGCCAGCAGCCCCCGGGCGAGCACACCACTCTCGAGCGCTCCACTCGCAAGCGCTCCGCTGGCCAGTGCGCCCCGCTCCTTCCCAGAAGCATCCGCCGTGACGCTGACGGACACCCTCGGGCCGAGTATTCCAGCCGACGCGCTCGACGCGGGGACGGGCCTGGATGCCACGGCGGCCCCGACGCACGCGCTGGTCGCGAGACCGCGCACGAGAACGTGGCTCGTGCTCGCGGCCGCGCTGTCAGTGCCGGCGCTCGGGGCAGCGATCACGCTGGCGCGCGGCAGAGACACCTCACCGCCGGCGCCCCCGGGCGCTCCCCTCACCCCGCCACCGCCGCAGCCGACGCTGAGCACGGCCGTCATCGTCACGCCGGCGGAGCTCCCGGTCGAAACCGGTGACGAGGCTGCCGACGCGGCGACCATCTCTCCGACCGACCTCGGGCTCGAACGCGGCCGACGCCTGTTCGGACGCGTTCCGAAGCCAGCGCCACCGCCGACGCCGTCCTACAGCCAGCCCGAGCCCCGCGCGAATCCCTACAAGCACTGACCGGTCTTCTGGACTTAGAAGCGACCGGCGAACGCCACGCCCGCGGGCAGCCGTGCGCTCCCGGTCGCGTCGCTCGGGCCGAACAAGAGCAACGCGGCTCCACCTGCGCCCGTCACTCCGGCCACCGCCCAGGCGATGTTGGCTCCCGTGCGCAGGCGTGCGGCGCGATCGCGAGCCTCACGGTCGCGGTGACCCGAGGCGTCGTAGTCGTCGCGTGCCGAGAGCGCGCGCAGCCCGAGCACACCGGCCGTGCCGGCGGCGACGACCGCCACGCCGAGCGAGACGAACCCGGCGATGCGATAGCCCGTGCCCGTTGATTGGGGTTTGGGCTCCGGACGGGGCGAGCTCACCTTTCGCGCTCCCGGGTCCCGGCGCGCGGTGTCTTCGATCAGGAGCACACTCGTGGTGCCGGCGACCGCGTCCACGTCGCGTGTGCGTCGCGCCCCGCTCGGGAGCGTGATCCGCAGCGTCTGGCGCCCGGCCTCGAGGTACAGCACCGCGCGGTGAGCGTCGACGTCGAGCGGTGCGAGGCGAACGCGTGTGCCCTCTGGCCCCGAGACCTCCACGCGACACAGGTCTTTCGCCATGCGCTCGATGCGCGCGCGCGCGTCGGCCGCAGCCGTCGGTTCGAGCTCGAGCTCGAGCGCGACCTGGTAGGCGGTCGCGGCGAGGCCGAGCCTGCCCGAGAGCTCCCAGGCGAGGCCGGCGTTGTAGGCCGCATCGGCGCTGGGCTGGATGCGGTAGGCGCGGTGGAAGGCTTCCGCCGCTTCCGTGAAGGCCTTGCGACGGTAGTGCCCGATGCCCTCGTCGAACGCCGCTGCGGCTTCGGCGGGAGGCGCCGCGCGAGCAACGCGCGCTGGAGTGAAGAGCGCCAGAACGAGCGCCAACGTCGGCAGGATGCGGAGGAACACGCGCATGGCGGACTCAACGACGGCGGTAGCTCCTGGGATCGATGCCGAGCCGTCGCAGCGCCTCGTACAGTGACGAGCGGCTCATCGACACCAGGGCAGCAGCGCGACCCACGTCGCCCTCGGCTTCGGTCAGCGCAGCCCGAATGCGATGGCCGGGATCGTCGGCCGGGGCCGTCGAGCCTGCGCGCGGCGCCGGCCCGAGACGGGGCAGGTCTTCGCTCTCGATCTCGGCGTGGCCGCGCCGCTTGGCGAGTTCGAGAGCCGCGCCCACGACGTTGCGGAGCTCGCGCACGTTGCCCGGCCAGCTGTGCAAGAGGAGCTGCTCGATCGCCATCACCGAGAGCGACAGGCCGGTGTCGACCAAGAAGTGCTCGGCCAGCGCGGGTACGTCTTCGGTGCGAGCCGCGAGTCGCGGCAACGCGATCCGGAGCCCAGCCAGGCGATGCAGCAGATCGCCGCGGAAGTCTCCGCTGTCGACCAGCTCGTCGACCTCGCGATTGGTGGCGGCGACCACGCGTACATCGACCAGCGTCGACCGATCTTCGCCCAGCGCGCGCACCTCTTTGGTTTCGAGCGTACGCAGGAGCTTCGCCTGCACGGCGGGGCTCATCTCCCCGACTTCGTCCAGGAACAGCGTGCCGCCGTCGGCCGCGCGGAACAGTCCGGGGCGCGCTTGTGTCGCGCCCGAAAACGCACCGCGCGCGTGGCCGAAAAGCTCGGCGTCCACCAGCTCGGCCGAGACCGCCGCGCAATTGAGGGCGACGAAGTTTCCCGCGCGCCCGCTCGCGACGTGGATGGCGCGCGCGACGAGCTCTTTTCCGGTGCCGGTCTCGCCGAGCACGAGCACCGGGCTCGGCGTCGGCGCGATGGTCGCGATGCACACCCGCGCATCGTCGAGCGCGGGGCCGCCGACCAAGCCGGCGGCATCGGGCAGGTCTGCCGAGAAAGGGTTCACGTCCGCGTGAACGACGAACAGCGAGCGGGCGATGCGGATCACGGAGCCCGGCTCCGCGGTCAGGCCGTCCCTGCCGACGTCGCGACCGTTCACGAACGTGCCGTTGCGGCTACCGGCATCGAAGACCCACAGCACTCCGGCTCGGTTCTCGAGTCGGGCGTGGACGCGCGATGCCCCAGGATCTTCGATGGCGATCTCGCCTTCGCGCCCGATGGTAGTGCTCCCTGGCACGGCCTGCGCCCGAAGGCTCACCGGACCACGCGAATGCACGAGCACGACGCCGAGCTCGGGCAGCTCGGGCATGCGGAGCCGCGGGTGCGAAGTGCTCTCGGTGATCGTGTCGGACAACGGAGGCGATGGTAGAGCAACTCGCGGAAGATGAGTCAGAGAAGGTCTCCCGTGCCGCGCGACCGGCCCCACGTGCTATCGTGAAACGGACGTTGAGCTTCTGGCGTTTCTCCGCGGTGGCGGCCGTCCTCACGGCCTGCACGTTCGAGCTGGCTCCTTTGGAGACGGATCCGCCCGCGCAGGGCGGCGCCGCCGGTTCACTCGTGGGCGGCAGCTCGGGCATCGGCGGGGGCTTGGCCGGCGGCGGAGGCTCCGGAAACCCGGGGGGCGGCGGCGCACCGAACGGAGGCACGGCGGGCACGGGGGCGCTCGGCGGCAGCAGCGGTATGAGCGGCAGCGGCGGCACGTCTGGAGACGCTTCGCTCGGCGGCGGCACGGGCGGCGGTTCGGGGGGCAGCGGCGGCGTCAAGGAAGGCGCGCTGCTCGGCACCTTCGCGCTCGACTACTACTGGCTCACCACCGAAGACGAGTTCCCAGGCACGAAGGACACCAAGCTCTACGACTCGAGCTGCGTGCTGATCACGACCGTGACGTCAGCGTTCGCGACCAGCCTCGCGCAGCTCGGGACGGGCAAGCTCTCGAGCGGCACCGTCCTCGCCTACGCCGGGGCCTGCGCCTGCCCGACCACGCCGTGCTACTCGGTCGCCGACGCGCAGCATCCGTGGGGCTACGGCGTGCAGAACAAGGCGCTGGCGCCGTTTCGCTCCATCGCGGTCGACAAGAACGAAATCGCCTACGGCAAGCACCTCTACGTCCCCGGATTCGACGGCGTCACGGTACCGGGCACGCCACCTTGGGGCGGGTTCGTGCACGACGGCTGCGTGAGCGCCGACGACACCGGCGGCACCTTGGCCGGCAAAGACCTGAGCTGGTTCGTCGCGCTCAAGCCCTACTACCAATCCCTGGACGCGCAGCTCGGGCTCACCGGCGTACTGGTCTACGAGGGCGGCACCCGCTGCCCCTGAGTTCCGTTCGCCGCCGCCGCCGGAGCCGACTGGCTTCCTAGAAGCGGGCTTGCATCGCCAGGCCGTAGCCCACGAAATCCGGGCTGATGAAGCGACGGAGGAGCACGGTGCCGCTCGGATCGAGCTCGAGCCGGGTCATGTTGTTGTCGCGTCGATATTGGACCCACCCCACCGCGCTCATCATCGGCGAGATGTCCCACTTCAGGCTGCCACGAGCCTGCATGATGGGCACGCGCTGCTCACCGGCGGGCAGAAACGCGAGGTTCCCCTGCTCCCGCACCACGATGGTGCGCGAGGTGTTTTGCCCGAAGAGGTCGACGCTCTCGCTCTTGAACGTGGCGGGGTTCTGGAGCCCCGCACCGAAGCCCGGGGTGAGCCGGAGGCTCTCGATGAAGTAGTCCACCGAGGCGGCGAAGAACGTCTCGTTTTCGGTCTTGGCTGCGTTCGGCAACGTCTGGAACGGAATGAAGCTCGGCTGATTGCGCAGTACGAAGGGCAGGTCGCGGTAGATGGCCGCGAGGCTCGTGCGCAGATAGCCGAACTTGATGTTGGCCTGAACGGCTGCCGCGCGCGCGAGTTGGATGTCCGTGCGACCCGGCGCGTCGAAGTCCTTCAAGTTCTGGTGGAGCTGCGTGGCCTCGGCCGACAGTGCCCAGCTCATCTTTCCCGCTTCGTACTTCTCCTGCTTGAACTGCTCGAGGGGCGCGTTGGGATCGTTGCGATAGAGCAGGAAATCCGCCGAACGCGGCACGGGCATGTCCTGGTGCAGCACCGCGCGACCGGAGAAGCCATAGGTGAAGACGCGCTTTCCGAGGACGTCGGGGTCCTCGAAACGGCCTTGCTGGAAGTAGCCTGCGCCCGCGTCGAGGTGGATGAAGTCCGTCACGTCGGCGCCGAGGCCACCGAGGAAACCGTAGTTGGTCTCGGCCACGCGCACCGTGTCGGTCGTCGAGCCTTCGCCCGAGCTGCCTTCGACGATGCGCTGCTGCACTTCGATGATGCTGGCCGTCTTGAAGCCGCCGAAGACGTAGAACCCCTTGCCGTCGAACTGGAGCTTGGCGCCCGGCGCGCTGCCCTGCAGGCGCGGGAAGATGGACTGGTTCACGCGCCCGTTGGTCCCGCCCCAGGTGATGTCGTAGAGGTAGCCGAGGCGGAAGCGATCGGTGTCGATGGGGTAGAGCGTGAGCCCGAGCCCTTCGGGATTCTTCTCGTCGCCCCCCGTGGCGTAGAAGACGCGGAGGTACGTGCCGGCATCTTCCAGCACGCGATTCACGTTGTTGGATTGGGAGGCGAGCTCGGTCATGTTCACGCGCATGACCAGTGCCGCTTCGGTGTCGACGTTCTCGATGAAGCCCGGCAGGTGGCTGTAGAGCACGAGGTGCGACACGTTTTCGCGCCCCGAGAAGCGCGAATTCAAGTTGTCGAAGAACAGGCGGTATTGCGGCCGGTCGCCCACGCTGGCGTTTTGTGAAAGCGGGAAGGCCTCACCCGTTTTGTGCAGGAAGTCGTCGTCGCCGAAGGTCCACGTGAGGCGGGTGTCGATGAAATTCGAGTAGGCGTGCTTTCCGCCCTTCTCGTCGCTCTTGGGCTTGTCGGCAGGCTTTTCGGCTGGAGTCGCCTTCGCCTCGGCAGGCTTCGCCTCGGCCGGTTTCACGGCAGGCGCTTCCGGCTTCTTGTCGGGCTCCGGGGTCTCGTCGAGCTTCACCTCGGCGGGCTTCACCGGCTCCGCTTCGGGCTTGGGCTCCGCAGGCGCCGGTTGCGCCTGGGCTCGGCCGGCCAGGGCGAGCACGGTGAGGAGCCAGCGCGCCGCGCGGAGCTCAGTTCGTACCTTCGTTGGGGTCATCGGTCGTCCTCGGGGAAACGCAGGCGATTTGCGAGCTCACGGGGTCTTTGGGGCCGTCGGCGCAGCCCTTCTGCGTGGGCTCGTCGCAGACCAGGTCGTCGCCGCAGCGGGCTTCGATGGTCCAGTTCAAGTCGCCGCCACTGAAGTTGCGCAAGGTGCCGCTCAGCGAGCGGATGGGCTTGCCGCGCATGCTCACCGGGTCGAAGCCGGAGATGCTACGCGTGTTGATTTGGAGACTCTGTGGTCCGGGCAAGACCACGCGGTAGTTGCCGCGCGAGACGTACCCAGTCCACTCGACGCAGTTCACTTCGGCGCCGCAGGCGTTGGCGCACGCAGCCTCGCAGGAACCCGGGGTATCGAAATCGATGAACCCCGAACCGTCGAGGTCGCAGTTCGACGCCGAATCGCCGAACACGATTGGGGGAGGCGTCGCGCAGTCGCTCTGGCCGTTGGCCAAGGCGACCTCGGGTGGGTTCGGGCCGAAAAAGGCGCCGACCGTCACGTTTTCGACGCGCACCAGCGCGCTCTCGATCTTCTCGAGCAGACCCGGATCGACCGCCGCCTCCGGCGTGATCACCACGGGCTCGGGCACTCGACACGGCCCATCGCCGGGATCGGCCTCGGTGGGGAAACGCCAGGCGTGGCGTTCGAAAGCCGGGAAGGACATCTCCGTGAAGCCGAAGAACTCGACGGCCGTACCGGTCAGCTGGGTGATGCGGTCGCACACCCTGAGGAACGGCGGTGTGCTGAACGTGAACGCGAACACGTGGTTATACCCGAGCGTGTCGCTCACGTCGGTGGCGTAGAAACCGTCGGCCGCGATGCGCGTCACGATCAGGTCCGCGGGCGAGTTCGTCTCGACCTCCACCGATTCGAGCTCGTAGGGCGTCGTGGCGCCGCGCCCCTGCATGTCTCCGAGTCGCGGCAACGCGAAGCGCACGGGCGGGGACACGCCGGCTGCGTAGGTCCCGCCGTTTTCGGTGTTGTCGTTGGCGAAGGCACAGCCCGGATCCGCTGGAAAATCTGCCTCGCCGTCGCCGTCATCGTCGACGCCGTTGGCGCACGCCGGCGGCTTGGCCGGGTCGTCCGGGATGTAGCCGATGTCTTCCACCCAGAGCCGGGTCTTGCCTCGGGGGTTTCGGATCTTGACCCTCTGGTTTGCGGCCTTCCCGCCCAAGAGCAGAACGTTCCGCCCCTGCGCCGCGTCGCCGCTCACCTCGACCACCGCGCCGGGCACGACGCTGACTCGCACGAACCCTTCGAACCCGTCGTCGGGCGAGCCGTCCGGGCGCAGCGCCTGAACGTCGAACTCGAGGTCGGCGTTGCCGGCCGGCAACGGCAGCGGGGGTTCACCGGGCGCGGGCAACGGCTGGCCTCCGGGCAAGCGCACCGCGACCGCGAGGCTTTGCGTGCGCTCGGGTTGGTCCACCTTCTCGGTGCACGCAGCCGCGAGCGCACAAGGCAGGAGGGCGAGCCAGGGCTTCACTTGCCCACCATCTGGACGCGACCGTCCGCGAAGTTGCCGAGATTCCGGTCGACGCAGCCCAAGTACTTGCACTGCTCGCCGCCGATCTGACACGTGTTGAGCTTCGCGGCGCAGCTCGCGAGCTGCACCGCGCTCTCGGGGTTTTTGCAGGCCGCGCGATAGAAATCGGAGACGCTCTGCCGGCACTTGTTGACGACGCAGCGCCCCTGACCACCGCACCCACCTTGGGAGAAGCACGAGCCATCGGCGTTCTGCCCCGCGTTGCCCGCACAGGTGCACACGTAGCCGGCGCCGACGCTGGTGCAATCTCCGTCGGTGTCGCAGGCCTTGAGGCCATCTTCCGTCCCGTGCTCGGACTTCCAACCACACGGCGTCCCGCCGCGCACCCAGTCGATCAAGGCGTCGCGCTGCTGGATTTTGGTATCGAGCTGGGTCGTGTTGCGCTTCAACACGACGAAGCCGCTGCCGCCCTGGGCGAGATAGGTGCTGGTCGCGAGCTCGTAGCTCCCGGCCGGGTCGATGGGGGTCAGGCAACGACCCTTGCCGCTCTTGTCGAGGCGCCCGAGGTCGCAGGCGTTGGGTTGATTGCCGCAGTCGGCGTCCGTCGCGCACGCCTTGTCGCTGGAGCCGATGTAGATGTGATCGGCGCAGGCCTTGATGACGCAGGCGCCCGCGACG
>Ga0268298_10006181_pt1 | contig 10942 bp, 11 predicted proteins | sample WWTPWeurt_MetaG_FD_194462 | JGI IMG/M metagenome (GOLD analysis project Ga0268298, IMG submission 194462) | Activated sludge microbial communities from WWTP in Nijmegen, Gelderland, Netherland - WWTP Weurt | ecosystem: Engineered > WWTP > Aerobic digester > Activated sludge | place... | reverse complement strand
ATTTGTTTATACATTTGTGTACAGTTAAAAATCTTGAGGGGAAAGTACCTATTTTTAGAATAGGTCTTTCTCCAAAAGAATATTTTATTAACTGTCGCACTTATTTATGGAATCTAGTCTATAATTTATTATTGAATTCCTTGAAATTTCCATCTCCTAAGCCATATTCAGATTGTATTTCTTTTATTATAGAAAGTGTATCTCTTTTAATGTTATATTTAAGGAGGACAAAATAGCCTCGTTTAGTGTCATGAAAAATTAATTCTTCATTAATATAAACTGAGTCATATGCAAGAATCGAAAAATAAATGCAAGAATCACTCGCTAAAAGCAATCTTGATCCATTAACATCCCTAATTCCATAGATCTGATGCACTTTGGATGCATTATAATTAGAATCAAGAGTCAGAAAAATATAAGCTGATGACTTTCCATAAATAGGATGTATTTTTCCTTTGGATTTAACAACAAATTTATTATCGACATAAACCGAGTCATTAATGGCACGTGAGGCAAATAGTCCTATGTAAGTGTTCTTTTTGTTATCTTTGATTCCTGGATAAAATGAAGCACCTGATATTGGGACAGTTTTTAATATTTCAATTTGCGAAAAGGCCATTGAATATAATAATAGAAAAAAAAAGGCAAAGTATAATTTTTAATCTTTCCATAAAAATGAAATAGGTGGTTTCTAAATTGAAACCACCTATTTATTTACTTAATATTTCACTATTTTAATTACATCTGTTTTGTTATCTGAGTTTATCTTGAGCAAGTAAATACCAGAAATTACTCCTTTAGGCCAATCTATCTGTATTGCATCTAATTCTCTTTTCATATGATAATTTCTAGCATTGAGTAATTCCTTTCCATCTAAACTATGAATACTAACTTGAATATTTGCAACTGGTTTTTTTATCCTTAAGATAAAATATTCCTCCGATGGATTAGGAGTTACTATATAATCTTCAATTAAAATTATTTGTTGAATACCGATTCTTGGAAGAGAATTAACACCATTGCCAGGAAATAAAAACTGTTCTCCTCCTACAGGTTGGTTCATCATGTTAGATTGTACAAGATCAAAGGAGAAAGGATTAATGGTTTGATTTCCCTCGAATTCGACATCTATAGAATAATTAGTATTTGATAAAAGGTTCAAGTTTGTTAATTGGGCTGGCATATTAATAATTTTTATTCTGTTTGATTCGGTTACAATTATTCCTGTACCTTGACTACCTCCAATTTCCCAAATCGTTCTTAAAGGTTCACGTAAATTAATGTAAGCATCCCCATTGTCTAAAACCTTACCGTAATGTGGCTTATCTGAATCTTTAAAAGTCAAAGTAACAGGCCCAGGTACATTATCCACATCATTTACAAAAACACTAATGGCCTCATCAGGATACCCAAAATTATTTGGATCTAGATCAAATATACTCACATTTTTCCAAGCAATATTATTATTATTTTTAGTATTGAGCCAAACAGCTTCGGATTCATTAAGAAACATAGGGTCATCACTTGCTACTATCCTTGCGTACAGACAATAATGATGGTCATTTACATCATCATACCAAGCTGGATTAGGAGGTGACCAAGGAAATTTAATGATAGCTTCTTCGCCGGGCTTAATTGCTGGTATAGGCATTCCGCTGGCTATTTCACCTCCACATGGCCGTGGTCCTGAAGAAGTCATAATAGTGCATGTATTAGGATTTCCAGCAGTATAGGTCCAACTATATGGCCATTTCAAACCTGTTGAAGCTTTTGACCAATATAGATGAAGTATTCCATTTTGTAGAAAATTACAGCCACGATCTCTTACCTTAACATAAACAAAATTAGGACTGTTGGCTTTGTATTCAGGATTTTGATGAACTGGCTGATTATCATCGGAATTTCTTACCCATATGTCTTCACTTAAATATAAGTCAGCACTTACATTATTAGCTTCATCTCCAAAATCAAAATAATCGTCTTTCATATAAACATCTAATGACTCTGGGGGAGCAGGTTTTGTGAATTGCTCTTTATAAGTATCCTTAAAATGATTCCAAATAACGGTTTAGTATTGACAAGGTAGCTGCCATTTAAACGAAATCAAAAGTGAAATATATTTAACCTTCATGATTGACCTGATAAATTAAGCAACTTGGTGGCATAATCGTCCATAAATTGCCAATTGCAGATTCATTTTCAAGTTTAGATTGTTGAAACAATTATCAACAACATTTTTGATAAAAATATTGTTGTATGAGACATAATATTATTGCAAGATAATATTATTACAATTTGATCAATTTGTCATTTCTAATAACTCTACCATTTTCAATTATCTTTAAAAAATAAACACCATTAGAAAAGGATTCTTGCTCAATTTCATTACTTCCTTCAAACAATCTATGAGATAAAATTAATTTTCCATTTATATCAAACAATTGGAGATACATTTTTTCTGGACTATAATCCAATACATTTATAACAAAGTAATCTTTATATGGGTTGGGAAACATTTCGATTTTAATATGTTTTTTATCATCGATTGTCTTAGTTGTACCTACATTCAGAACTTTGCATAATGTATCTACTCCATTTATATTTTTTGCAATCAGACACACTTCATATATTCCATTTTTATTGTACAGATGGATTGGACTTCGTGAATTACTCGTCATCCCGTCTCCAAAGCTCCACTCCCATTCTGTAACTTCATATGCACTGAGATCCGTAAATTCAATTTTGAGATAATCAGTTGTATCCGGATCATGCCTCCACCATGCCCAAGGTATATTGTCTAATCCCAAAGTATCACAGCTACTGCCATCCAAGGGACCGAGGCGAAAGTTAGGCATATTGGGGATGCCATAGCCGCCTAATGTTTTCAAGGCGAAACTGTTTGATTTAGCTAGACAAGCTATACCTTTCTCATTTGGTTTATTGATTCGATGCATTACAAAGTTACTGTAAGCATTTGAAATGTAAATTCTGCCGTCAGGGCCGAGCTGATGTAGATTGTACTGGGATCCCCATTGAGTTTGGCTCTCAATGGTGTCAATCAATTCCGGTGAATTGAAGGATTCCAAATTTTCTAAATCCATTTGGTATAGATTCTTTTGCTCACTATAATACAAATATCTTGAATTGGGTGAAAAACTAATTCCTGAAAATCCTGAGGTGGGATAATTCTCTAATCTAATAAATTCAAGATCTCCATTACAACGATTAAATTTATATAGCTTAATGTATAATCCTTCTCTAAAATCAATTGCATCCAATAATGCAAAATATTCTCCATTTGGTGAAAAAACAGCTTGACCTGCACCATCAGTAATTATTGGCCCAATATTTTGTAGACCAATTAAATTAATACCTTCAGGAGTCAATAAATATTTATAAAATAAACTAGTATTCCATTTATTCAAAACTATCCACCAATCCCTCCCATTGGCGTGCTTACAAGCAGTCAAGCATCCTCCATTTAAGGTATCATGGACAAGCGTAGACTTCTCAATCACTTTATTGAGCTTGGAATCAATTACAAGATAATTTAAATCTTGAATGTAAAAATTTGGAGAGCTCAATACTTTATTAACATAGAATAAATAGTATAAGGAAGGATTAAGGGGTTCATTTAAAAACATCACTCCTTGATCTTGTACTAACCCATCCCAATATCTAATTCCTAAATTAGTTGCGCCAGGTACTTTCTTGAAATTTACATCTTCTACATCATAACCGTTGGTGTAGTATAATAAATTTCCTTCTCTGTCCGAAAAGGAGGCGTTTGCTTCGTAGATATACATTCTTCCTTTGTCTTGGTATGTGACTATTGGATTTCCTGAATTAAAATCTACAAAAGTTGTACCCCATCTTGTATCACCTTGTCCACCTGCATATCCAAATACCCAATTAAAATCATACCGCTGGCAATTGCCTGCGGTATGATTTATCAAGTATATAATAATTAATAGAACTCTTGCTACTATGTTCATTCAATCAATAATTTTTTTATGATGACCTTTCCATTTGAGCATTCAACTTTCAAATAATAAATGCCACTGTTAAGATTGGCAGTACTTACATTAATCATTGACAGTGATTTTGTATTTATTTCACTTTGAATATGACGACCATGTATATCCAATATTTCAACTTTGAGAATGTCTGACTCCTTGTTTAAATTTTCAAGGATTACCCAGTTCTTGGTAGGGTTAGGGTATATTCTAATTTGATTTTCAAGGTTGATGTCTTTCGAACTCGTTATCACTGGCTGTGAAGTAAAACAGAGAACATCATCATTGAATTCATAAATAATTATCCTGTTATATAACATTCTTGCAATAGATACAGTGTAGGAATTTTGATGAATACACTGATTAGCTATTGTAAAAATATTAGCTAGAATGTTGGAAGTAAGATAATCCTTGCCCTGAATCAAGTATTGTATGAAGTGAAGATTTATTGCCTTTTCTTCTACTTGTATAGCATTGGTAGTAGTCAATGACAATGCTTGATTATTCAAGTTATTCAATGTGACTATTCTTTGTGATTCATTATTATTCACCTCAGCTTCGTATTGTTCTCTGAGGTTAGTGAGTGTATTCAATTCAGCCGTTTGAAACATACTTGTCAGAAACACCAAATTCTCCAGTGCCACAATCTAAATTCTTGCTATCAGGAATCCGATAGTCTCCCCAATTGCAGTTTTTAGAATCATTTGAATTGTAACCTATCCATGTTCCTTCAAATTGGTTGTTTTTAAATCCATCCGCTATAAACATTAACGAATTATATTTAATCTGTCCGTTTTTATCGAAATAAAAATCAGTCCTGAATTTACCTTTTAAAATCCCTGTGCCGTTTTGGTCCTTATCTTCGTAAAACTCATAAACTCCAAGCACGAATCCCTGTTTTACCGATGGAATCTCATTGTCATTATATGTTTTAGAATCATTAATCTTTATCAATCCTTGAAACGAACAAATATTTGTTTTTACTCGGGTTTTTCCATAAACAAAGTATTCTAATATATTATTCGGATTTTGAATCACCGAAGTAAAATGAATATAAAACCGTTGATAGTTTTCACCAATATATCCAAATGGTTCCAGTCTTTCAATCCAAGATGTATCACTTTCAAATTCTGTCCGAAATTTCTTTAAAGTCCACAAATCTGAAATATCGTATTTTGTTATTTCACTCAAAAAAGCCGTTGTCTTAGTCTCTTGTCCGTAAATAAATCCAGAAAAAAGAAATCCGAATATTATAAATATCTGTTTCATGTTTCGGAGTGTCTTTTTACATACACGCCAACATCTTTATATACCCCATAATGGCGTAGATATCTTCTATGTGTGATGGGCTTTCTTTTCATATTTTAAGGCATTTCAAGGTCTTTATACAAAATTATTCGATTTATTTCGTTTTTGATAACAAATGAGAGATTTTTTTCGAAAGGTCCATATCGTCTATCGGGCTGCTCAAGCAGCATCTGTTCGTATCCTGCACATGGGTGTATATTTCCATAGTCTTGATAGAGTTATGGCCCAAGGCTTCTGCGTTCTTTTCAGACCTAATCCTGCCACCCTAAAACACAAGTCAGGCATGTACCTTTCATCAGAGGGAGATTCGTGTACCTATTCAACGCAACTCAGAAAAGCCGAGTACCCAAGTTATGGCACTATTGTCAAATCTAAAATTAAAAACAATTATGTATATAACATATTCCAATGATATCACCGGCCAATTTGATGTTGCCTTCGAATCCGTTCCTTTTTTTTTCAGGAAGTAAAATACCCTTTAATTAACAAGCTAGAATGTCCAGATTTCCATACCATAATACTGCTAAATATTCAGATTTCCATTTCAAGTTAATTATTTTGGAGTTCACCATCCTATTTAAATATCCTTTTATCAAATGGAAACTTTACGACAGATATTATTTTTAACTCCGGAAATTCATGGTGTTTGGGATTGATGAGAAGATTATAATCTCCATGAGTTACAGCTGATGGAATCTGAAGCACACAATATTTATTCTCTGACACGAATTGATCACCAATGCTTTGTGTTGAAAATGGATGTGGAAACATGTTCCAATCGGGAGGCAAGTCTGATTCCCTGAGCTTCATCAGTGAAATATCATCTGGAATATAAATCGTGACCATCATGTAATCTGCCGGCAAAGTCGCTAATGTGAAGTGTACTGCAACTTCCGCCATGGCAAGTGACCGGTTGTTTGCGGTATAAATGACTTCAACTCCAATTGAATTCCATCTGGCACCTTTGATCGCTGCGCCTTTGCCGGACAATGTCTGCGCAAATGCTTTTCTCGACAATCGAAATGCTTCCACTACAGCAGAATTCCGTAGTTTATTCTCGTCAATTCGCTGATCACCAACTCCTTTCCATAGGAGTCTTTGAGGAGTTCCATGGGTTTTAAATTGCCTAGGGAGAAATTGGGTGTTTCGAGCCAAAGTTTGAACTTCTCCATATCTCCAAATACGTCAATACCCACCTTAGTAACCTCAGCCATTTCTATAATTTTTTCAGACTGAATGGGTTTAAACTTCTTTAAGGTCTGCTTGTATCTGTGGAGTGATTTTGTGGAGATATCCAGAAAATCCGCCCAATTGTCCTCTGAAAAAGGAGTTAGTTGTTGAATTAATTGAAATAAAGTATAAGGTACTCCTTCTCTGATGACAAGTATCATCAGCATCTTGTTGGTCAAAAAGTCTGAATAGGTGATACTTTTTTTCTGAGAAAGAAAGCGACGGTCAATTTTGGAATGCCTGACCACATTTGTGATTTCCTTGTCAAGTCTGCTTTTAAAGTCAATACTCGTGCTTGCCATCATTTTATGTTTTTGGACACTTGTCTGCAAATTTAGGACATTTTTCCCAAATGAACAAGCGAGACATCCAATCCAGATTGTGGAATCCTCAGCATCACAGGAGGATTAACCATGACGCTCACAGTATCTCCCCCTCACGATTTCATTTGTGCCAAAAAGCAAACTTAGTGTTTCCATCAAATGATCCCCTCTGCGTCAAGCTCCCGAGACAGGGAGCAAAGCCGACTAAGCCGTGAGTTTTTCCTCAGTCAGATGAGTCGTCCGGCGTGCTGCACAGCAGGTCAGACATGTTTGTCTGACGGAGCGAATAGCGAACCACAGAGGGCGACGGCCCCGCTACCCGCGGGGACAGCTCAGACCAGCATCCACTTTCCCTATTCAACTTTATCTCTCAATCTACCGCTGATTTTATCGTGGAAGCCAACTCCTTGAATTTTGCCGGTGATCATGTACCTTGCAGTATGAATCTGACCAATAAAGACATCAGTCGCCTGTTTGACGAGCTCGCTCAGTTGATGGAACTACACGGTGAGAATGAATTTAAAATTCGCTCTTATGCCAATGCCGGTCTCGCCATAAGAAAAATGGACCTGCCCTTGCTCTCTCAAAGCCAAAAAGAAAATGAAGCTGTAAAAGGCATTGGAAAATCGATCGCCGAAAAAATTGAGGAACTCAAATCGTCCGGAACCATAGTTGCCCTGGAATCATTGCGGTCTCAAACTCCTGAAGGTGTCCGCGAAATGCTTCGGATCAAAGGATTGGGACCTAAAAAACTGAAGATCATCTGGCATGACATGAATATTGAAAATCCAGGTGAACTCCTCTACGCCTGTCAGGAGAACCGACTTCTCATGTTCACCGGTTTTGGACTGAAGACTCAGGAGGAGATCATGAAGAATTTGCTCTTCTTTCAGCAACACAAAGATTCCTTCCTCCTGTCTCAGATCATTCCGGCTGCAGATGCTCTCCTCACCGCACTGAGGCAACTCAAACCAGAGGCTCAATTTGAGCTCACCGGTGAAGCCCGACGGTGGATGCCTGTATGCAACAAGATCCACATCTTATGTTCTGAAAAACCAGGACAATGGCCTGAAAATCTATCCATACTCTCAGAAAACGACAGTGAAGTAAGTGCACTGCTTGATGATAAATATCCGGTCAAAGTAGATATCGTCCCCTCGTCAAACTTCAGCAGGCATCATTTTATGACTACAGGAGGGAGTGAGGCTTTCATGTCTGAGTATTACTTTCAACCTGATCAAACTTACAGTACCGAAGCAGAGATTTTTGAGAAGATGGGCCGGCCAATTATTCCCGCTGAATGTCGGGACATGAATAGTTCCTGGGCGGAGAAAGCATCGGATCTGATAGAGGAAAACGACATCAGAGGTGTCGTGCATGCACACAGCAAATACAGTGACGGTATGTATTCACTCAGAGAGATGGCTATGGAATGCATCCGACTGGGATACGAATATCTGGTCATCTCTGACCATTCTAAAACGGCAGCCTATGCTGGTGGGCTACAGGTGGAAAGAGTCCTGGCACAATGGAATGAAATAGACACTCTCAACACTGAGCTAAAGCCCTTCAAGATATTCAAAAGCATAGAATCCGATATCCTTTCTGACGGGGCTTTGGATTATGAGTCGGAGGTTTTACAAGGATTTGACCTTGTGATCGCTTCCATTCATTCCCAGCTCAACATGACTGAAGAAAAAGCGATGAATCGATTGTTGAGGGCTATTGAAAATCCATACACCTCCATGCTTGGACATCCTACGGGTAGATTGCTTCTATCCCGAAAAGCCTATCCTGTCGATCACAAGATGATGATAGACCATTGTGCGGCACATGGGGTTTGTATTGAAATCAATGCCAATCCGATGAGGTTGGATCTGGATTGGCAATGGCTGGAATATGCCACCAGCAAAAATGTAAAGATCTCCATCAACCCTGATGCGCACAATCTACGCGGTATTACAGATATTCATTGGGGTGTAAAAATGGCTCGCAAAGCTGGCTTGTCAAAAGCGGATTGCATCAACACACTTCCTTTAGCGGAATTTGATTCCTGGGTCTCCGGAAGGAAGAACTCAAACCACATCTTTTAATTTCCTTCGATTCCCAAAGAAACGACTCCTCCAAGTCTGGCATTTGTTTTAAAGAAAAGTTAAAGGCGGTCATTTAAAAGATCATTAACAAGACGTTTGCATCAAAATAAAATCTGTACCCGCACCTCGCCATAATTTTACATGCAGATATTTATTCAATTAATTAATTCTGATAAAAAATGAAAATGTACAAAATCTTTGGCCTTGCTGTAATCGGTCTAGCCCTTCAACTTACAGCTTGCAAAAATGACAAAGCATCTTCAACAGATGCTGCCGCAACGTCTACTACCACTCCACCTGCTGATGCTTCAAATCCTGCTGCAGCACAAACTGCTGAGACAACTCCACCGGCACCATCCGGCCCAACTACAACTGTAGAATTTGAAACAATGGTTCACGACTGGGGTGAAATCAAAGAAGGCGATCACATGAAATATGCCTTCAAATTTAAAAACACCGGAAGCGAGCCTCTGGTCATTTCTGATGCTAAGGGTAGCTGTGGTTGTACAGTTCCTGATTGGCCGAGAGAGCCTATCGCACCGGGAGCTTCTGGAGAGATCAAAGTTGAGTTTGACTCAAAGGGTAAAGGATCAGAAGATGGTTCAAAGCAAACAAAAAAAGTTACTGTTACAGCTAACACAAACCCGACTCAGTCTTACCTTACAATTACAGGTGTAGTAAAGAAAACTCCTGGAGCAGCTGACGCTACAAAGAAATAATTTTTTTTAAAAATACATTCTTGCAAAAAGCCTTTTCTCAACAGAAAAGGCTTTTTCTTTTTACGCTTCGACGTACCTTTCGGCAGCGAAATTTTATGCAGATCAAATCTTATCTATCCTTAGTCAAATTCAGCCACACCATCTTTGCATTGCCTTTTGCACTGATCGGATTCTTTGTCAGTTTGCAGCGATATGGCAATGGAGCGATAAATCCCAGACTCTTACTGCTCGTCCTGGCCTGTATGGTGACGGCTCGCAATGCTGCTATGGCATTCAACCGCTGGGCTGATCAAAAATACGATGCACTGAATCCTAGGACAGCGACTCGTGAAATCCCTTCCGGAGTGATCTCTTCTCGAGCAGGTATGATCTTCATAATCGTCAATTCGGTGTTATTTATATGTTTTGCAGCGCTGATCAACCCACTCTGCTTTGCCCTATCTCCTGTGGCACTCCTCGTAGTGTTTGGATACAGCCTGACCAAAAGATTCTCTTGGCTTTGTCACCTATTCTTAGGCTTAGGTTTGTCACTGGCTCCTGTTGGCGCTTATCTGGCAGTCTCCAGTCACTTTGATTATTTACCTGTTTTATATGGCCTTGCTGTCATTTGCTGGGTAGCGGGATTTGACATTCTGTATGCTTTGCAGGATATCGAGTTTGACCAATCACAGTCTTTGTTCTCGATCCCTGCGAGATTTGGCATCCATCATGCACGGATGATATCAGGAGTCCTACATGCTATTTGTGCGATTTTAATCATCAGTTGTTCTCTCATCTTAATACGCGAGTTTCATCTTGACTATTGGATTGAAGCCGGCACCTTATTCTTTCTGGGACTGTTGATATATCAGCATTGGGTTGTGCACAAGTACGGTATGAGTCATATCAATCTGGCTTTCTTTACGACCAATGGCGTAGCATCCATACTTTTGGCTGTTGGAACCATTTTGGATTTCTATTTCTAGGGCGAAACCCAATTCGCATATCTGTTGTATATTTACCTTGACCAACTCACACTCCATCATGTCTTCTCATTTCTGTCACCTCCACTGTCATACACAATTTTCTTTGCTGGACGGTGCTACGGACATTTCTTCGATGATGAAGAAAGCAAAAGAAGACGGAATGATGGCTGTAGCACTGACCGATCACGGCAATATGTTTGGTTGCTTCGATTTTGTCAAAGAAGCAGAAAAAAATAAAATTAAACCTATACTCGGCTGTGAATTCTATATGGTCAAAGACAGGCACAA
>Ga0268298_10006180_pt1 | contig 10942 bp, 11 predicted proteins | sample WWTPWeurt_MetaG_FD_194462 | JGI IMG/M metagenome (GOLD analysis project Ga0268298, IMG submission 194462) | Activated sludge microbial communities from WWTP in Nijmegen, Gelderland, Netherland - WWTP Weurt | ecosystem: Engineered > WWTP > Aerobic digester > Activated sludge | place... | reverse complement strand
CTTGAAGTTCTGCACCAGCACGTCGCACTGCCGCGCCAGCGCCAGCAGCAGCTCGATGGCCTGCGGCTGCTTCAGGTCCAGCGTCAGCGACCGCTTGTTGCGGTTGGCGCTGTTGAAGTAGGCGGTCTCGGTGCGGCCGATGCGCAGCCCCCAGTCGCGTGTGTCGTCGCCCCGTTCGGGGTGTTCGACCTTGATCACCTCGGCGCCCAGGTCGCCCAGCGTCATGCCGCAGATCGGCCCGGCCAGCACGCGGCTGAGGTCGAGCACGCGCACGCCGGCCAGCGGCAGCGTGGCGGCGGTCACGCCAGTGCCTCGGGCGGGTTCGTCATCGGTTCACCCCGCGTCGTTTGACAGCCCCGGGCTTCGGTTCTAGCATTCGCCATATCGAACATAATTATCTATCGCGAATAACGCAAACGCAAGGCAACCTCGATGGCGTTGGACTTCAGCTTCTCCGCGGAACACGAATCGGTGCGCGACACCGTGCGGCGCCTGTGCCGCGACGAACTGGCGCCGCTGGTGGCCGACGCCGAGGAACACGAGCGCTTCCCGCGCGCGGTGTTCAAGCGCTGGGCCGAACTGGGCCTGCTGGGCGTGCGCTACCCTGAAGCCGACGGCGGCAGCGGCCTGGACAAGGTCAGCGACTGCATCGTGCGCGAGGAGCTCAGCTACCTGAGCCAGGCCTTCGCCACCACCTGGTCGGCGCACACGCACCTGGGCACCTGGCCGATCTGGAAGGTGGGCACCCCCGAGCAGCGCGAACGCTTCTTCAAGCCGGCGATGAGCGGCGACAAGATCGCGGGCTTCGCCCTGAGCGAACCCGACGGCGGGTCCAACGTGCGCGCACTGAAGACACGCGCCGACAAGGTGCCCGGCGGCTGGAAGCTCAACGGCAGCAAGCTCTACATCAGCAACGCCCCGTTTGCCGACTTCCTGCTGGTGGCGGCGCGCACGCGGCCTGAACTGACGCCCGAGGCCATCAGCCTGTTCATCGTCGAGCTGCCGAACGCCGGCTTCGACACGCACAAGCTGCGCAAGGAGGGCATCCGCGGGTCCGAGACCGGCCTCATCCACATCCAGGACGCCTTCGTGCCCGACGAGGGCCTGCTCGGCCACCGCGAGGGCACCTACCCCGTGATCCTGGAGTGCCTGAGCGAGAACCGTGTCGGCGTGGCCGCCAACGCGCTGGGCATGGCACGGGCCGCCTTCGATGCCGCGCGTGCCTACGCCAGCGACCGCATCGTGGCCAACCGCCGCATCGGCGACTACCAGGCGATCGCGCACAAGCTGGCCGACATGTCGGCGCAGATCGAGGCCGCGCACTGGCTGGTGTACTACGGCGCGTGGCGCGTCGACCAGGGCACGCTGGACGCGGCCACCGCGGCGCGTGTCAAGCTCGTCGCCAGCGAGACGGCGCTGTCGGTCAGCGAGCAGGCCATCCGCATCCACGGCGGCGCCGGCATCATGCGCGAGTACCCGGTGGGCCGCATCCACCGCGACGCGCTGGTCTACGTGATCGGCGAAGGCACGAGCGAGGTGCAGCGCAACCTGATCGCGCGCGGCCTGGGGTTCAAGCCGTGACCGCGTGGGGGAGCGTCGCACCGTGACGATGAACGCGTTCATCACCGGCGCCTTCGACACCGCGGTGGGCGAACTGCCCGGCAGCAGCTGCATGGGGCTGCATGCCGAGGCCGCGCTGGGTGCGGTGGCCGACGCCGGCCTGACGCTGGCCGACATCGACGGCGTGCTGTGCGCCTATTCGTTCACCGAGCCGCACCTGATGCTGGCGTCGGTGTTCTGCGAATTTGTCGGCCTGCACCCCGGCTTCTGTGCCGCCGTGCAGGCCGGCGGCGCCAGTGCCTGCATCATGGTCATGCAGGCCGCGGCGCTGGTGGCCAGCGGCCAGTGCCGGCACGTGCTGGTGGTCACCGGCGACAACCGGCTGACCGGGCTGTCGCGCGACGGCGCGGTGGCGGCGCTGGCCGAGGTCGGGCACCCGCAGTTCGAGCGGCCCTTCGGCATCAGCGTGCCGGCGTCGTACGCGCTGGTCGCGCAGCGCTACCTGCACGAGTTCGGCACCACGCCCGAGCAGCTGGCGGCCATCGCCGTCGAGCACCGCCGCCATGCCGGCCGCCACCCCAAGGCGCACCGGCGCGAGCCGATCACGGTGGAACAGGTGATGGCATCGCGGCCCATCGCGTCGCCGCTGCGGCTGCTGGACTGCTGCCTGATCAGTGACGGCGGCGCCGCGCTGGTGGTCAGCAGCCGGGCGGCGGCGGCCGATGCGCGCCGGCCGGCGATCGAGATCCTGGGCGCCGGCCAGGGCCACACGCACGAGCACATCGTGGCCGCACCCAGCCTGGTGGACTTCGGCTGCAAGGCCTCGTCGGCGGCCGCCTTCCGCCGCGCCGGGGTGGCTGCCGCCGACATCGACGTCGCGCTGATCTACGACTCGTTCACGATCACGCTGCTGGTGGAGCTGGAATCGATCGGCTTCTTCGAGCGCGGCGAAGCCGGCCTGGCGGCCGCGCGCGGTGAACTGGGCCTGGGCGGCCGGCTGCCCTGCAACACCCACGGCGGCTTGCTGTCGTACGGGCATTCGGGCGCTGCCGGCGGCATGTTCCACGCCGTCGAGGCCGTGCATCAGCTGCGTGGCAGCGCCGACGCGCGCCAGGTGCCCGGTGCCGAGCTCGCGTTCGTGCATGGCGACGGCGGCATCCTGTCGGCGCACTGCTCGCTGGTGCTGGGGAGGCGCTGAGATGTCGACCCGTCCCCTGCCGCACCCCAACGCCGACACGCGGCCCTTCTGGGATGGCTGCGCCGTCGGCGAGCTGCGCTACCAGCGCTGCGACCGGTGCGGCCAGGTGCAGCTGATCCCGCGTTCGCGTTGCGCGGCCTGCCAGGGCACCGCGCTGACCTGGCAGCGGTCCGACGGCCGCGGTCGCATCCTCAGCCACACCACGGTGCACCGCGCGCCGAGCGAGGCCTTCCGCAGCGAGGTGCCTTACGTGATGGCCCTGGTCGACATGGACGAGGGCTTTCGCCTGATGGCCAACGTGCAAGGCGGCGCCGAGCCGGCGCTGGCCATCGGCCAGCCGGTGCGCATCGGCTTCGTCGATGTCGATGGCACCGCGCTGCCCATCGTGCAGCGCCTGGACGGGGAGGGCGCATGAACACCGTCGCGCCGCGTGCCATCACGTTCGACGACTTCGTGCCCGGCGCGTTGCTGGGCGAGCGCACCGAACTCGTCAGCGATGCGCTGGCCGGACCGTGGCAGCGCATCTTCGGCACCCGGCCCGAAGACGGCGCCGCCGGCGGTGCCGAAGCCGCCAGCCTGGCGGTGGTGCTGATGATGCGCGCCTACCTCGCGGTGGTGGCACCGCGTCCGCCGGGCAACGTGCATGCGCGCCAGGCCTTCAGCCTGCAGGCACCGCCGCGCCGCGGCGAGGCGGTGCGCAGCGTCGTCACCTGCCTGGACAAGGAACTGCGGCGCGGGCGCCGCTACGTCGAACTGCAGGTGCAGGGCAGCGGCGACGGCGGCCGGCCGCTCTACAGCGCTCGCCTGTCGCTGATCTGGGCGGCGTGAAATGAATCGCCCCGAAGCGCCTTCGGCGCCATGGAGCAACTGACATGAACAGCCAGCCCTTGCAGACCGCCACGCTGAAGGTCGACGCCGAGACGATCCGTGCCTACGCGGAACTGACCGACGACTTCAACCCCATCCACCTCGACCCCGCGTTCGCGGCCGCCACGCCGATGGGTGGCGTGATCGCGCACGGCACGATGTCGCTGTGCCTGCTGTGGCAGGCGCTGTTCCGCAGCTTCGGCGACCGCGCCTTCGACGGCCTGGACCTCGACATCCGCTTCGTCAAGCCGGTGCGCGTGGGCGAGACGCTGTGCGCCGGCGGCGCGCCGAGCACCGACGCCGGCGCCGACGGCTGCTACGACGTGTGGGTGCGCGGCGACGACGGCAGCGACCGCGTCGTCGGCCGCCTGCGCCCGGCCCCCACCTGCTGAGGACGCTGACATGGCCCCATCCGAGCATCTCCCCGCCACCACCGACCGGCTGCGGTCGCTGTATCGCACGATGACGCTGGTGCGGCAGGTCGAGCAGGCGCTGGGCCGGCTCTTCGCCGACGGCGAGGTGCCGGGCTTCATCCACCTGAGCATCGGCCAGGAGGCCATCGCCGCCGGCGTGGCCAGCGCGCTGCAGCCGCAGGACACGCTGGCCACCACGCACCGCGGCCATGGCCACGTGCTGGCGCGCGGCATGGCGGTGGAGCGCTTCTTCAAGGAGATCATGGGCCGCGACGGCGGCTTGTGCCGCGGCCGTGGCGGGTCGATGCACGTCGCCGACCTGAGCCTGGGCATCCTGGGGGCCAACGGCATCGTCGGCGCCGGCATCCCGATCGCGCTGGGCAGCGCGCTGGCGCACCAGGTGCGCCGCACCGGCGGCGTGGCGGTGGCCTACTTCGGTGACGGCGCCATGGCCGAGGGCGTGCTGCACGAGAGCCTGAACCTGGCCGCGCTGTGGAAGCTGCCGCTGCTGCTGGTGTGCGAGAACAACGGCTGGTCGGAGTTCTCGCCCACCGCACGCCAGTTCGCCGCGCGGCTGCAGGCGCTGGCCGCCGCGTTCGACATCGGCTTCGAGCGTGTGGACGGCAACGATGCGCTGGCCGTCGCCGACGCCGCGCTGGCCGCCGGCGCGGCGCTGCGCGCCGGCCACGGACCGCGGGTGCTGGAATGCATGACCCACCGCGTGCGCGGCCACTTCGAGGGCGACGCGCAGAAGTACCGCGACGCCGATGAACTGAAGGCCGGCGCCGAACGCGACCCCTTGGCCCGCGCCCGCGCCGCCCTGCTGCAGGCCGGCGTCGCGGCGGCCGACATCGACCACGACGACACGCAGGCCGCGGCTTGCATCGACGCTGCCATCGCCGCTGCGCGTGCCGACGCGCTGCCCTCGTTCGAGGCCGCCATCGCCGATGTCTACACCGCCGGAGAAGCCGCATGAGCGTCACTGAGATGCGTTACGTGCAGGCGGTGGCGCAGGCCCTGCGCGACAGCCTGCAGGCCGACGAGCGTGTGGTGCTGCTGGGCGAGGACATCGCCCACGCGGGCGGGTCGTTCAAGGCCACGCGCGGCTTGCTCGAGGCCTTCGGCCCCGAGCGTGTGCGCGACACGCCCATCTCCGAGGCCACCATCGTCTCGGCGGCCGTGGGCGCGGCACTCGGCGGACTGAAGCCCGTGGTCGAGATCATGTTCATGGACTTCGTGACGCTGGCCATGGACGCGCTCGTCAACCAGGCGGCCAAGGCCCGCTTCATGTTCGGCGGCCAGGGCAGCGTGCCGCTGGTGCTGCGCACGCCGCATGGCGGTGGCCTGAACGCGGGGCCGCAGCATTCGCAGTGCCTGGAGGCCTGGCTGGCGCACGTGCCCGGGCTCAAGGTCGTGGTGCCGTCGGACCCGCAGGACGCGTATTCGCTGCTGCGCGCGGCCATCGCCGACCCCGACCCGGTGGTCTTCGTCGAGCACAAGGGCCTGTATGCGCGCAAGGGCACGGTCGACACCGGCGTCACCGCCAGCCTCGGCCAGGCGCGCATCGTGCGCCCGGGGCGCGACCTGACGCTGGTGAGCTATGGCGCCACCGTCGCCACCTGCCTGCAGGCCGCGAATGACCTGGCTGGCGAAGGTGTCGAGGCCGAGGTCATCGACCTGCGCAGCATCCAGCCCTGGGACCGCGCCACCGTGCTGGACTCGCTGGCGCGCACGCACCGCGCGGTTGTCGTGCACGAGGCCGTGCAGGCCTTCGGCGTGGGGGCCGAGATCGTGGCCACGCTGGCCGACGAAGGCTTCGACGACCTCGACGCCCCTCTGCTGCGCGTGGCCGCGCCGTTCATGCCCGTGCCCTTTGCGACCTCGCTCGAACAGGCCTACGCCGTCGACGCCCAGGCCGTGATCGCCGCTGCCCGCAAGACCCTGGCCTGAAGGAAGCCACCATGTCCGACACCTCCGCCCCCATCCTGAGCGAGCGCCGCGGCGCCGTGGGCCTGCTCACCATCAACCGACCGAAGACGCTGAACGCGCTGAACATCGAGACGCTGCTGGCGCTGGAGGCCGCGCTCACCGCGCTCGAGCGCGACGACGCCGTGCGCGCCATCGTCGTCACCGGGGCCGGCGAGCGGGCCTTCGTCGCCGGCGGCGACATCGCCGACCTCGACAGCCGCCAGGGCCTGGCGCACTACCAGGAGTTCGCCGAGGTCATCCACCGCGTGTTCCGCCGCTTCGAGGTCTGCGACAAGCCGACCCTGGGCGCCATCAACGGCTGGGCCCTGGGCGGCGGCACCGAGCTGCTGCTGACGCTGGACATCCGCCTCGTGGCCGAGGAAGCGCGCCTGGGCCTGCCGGAGATCACGCTGGGGCTGTTTCCCGGCGCCGGCGGTACGCAGCGCCTCATCCGCCAGGTGCCGCTGTGCCGCGCCAAGGAACTGATGTTCACCGGCGACCAGATCAGCGCCGCCGAGGCCGTGGCCCTGGGCCTGTGCAACCGCGCGCTGCCACGCGCCAGGCTGCTCGACGAGGCGCTGGCGCTGGCGGCGCGCATCGCCGAGCGGTCGCCGCTGACGCTGAAGCTGCTCAAGCGCAGCCTGCGCGACGGTGCAGAGATGCCGCTGGCCTCGGCCCTGTCGCACGAGCAGGCGATGATCGGGCTGGTGCTCGACAGCGCCGACGCGCACGAAGGCTGCCAGGCCTTCCTGGGCAAGCGCGCGCCGCAGTTCACGGGGCGCTGAGCACCATGCGCCAGCCCCTGCTCGTGCCCAAGCTCGGCCTCACGATGGAGGAGGGCGTGCTGGTCGAATGGCTGCTGCAGCCGGGCCAGGCCTTTGCCGCCGGCGACGGCTTGTTCGTCATCGAATCCGAGAAGGCGGCCAACGAGATCGCGGCCGAAGCCGCTGGCGTGCTGCTGGCATGCAGCGCCCCGGTCGGCACGACGCTGCCGGTGGGCACGGTGATCGGCTGGTGGGACGACGGCGCAGGCGGCCAAGCGGCGGTGGCACCCGCCGCGCCCGCACCCGTGGCGGCGGCGCACACACCGCCAGTCGACACCCGCGTGCCGGTGACGCCGCTGGCGCGCCGGCTGGCCCGCCAGCGCGGCCTGGACCTGGCCCAGGTGCGCGGCTCGGGACCTCGTGGCCGCATCCGCGCGCGGGACCTGCCGGCCGCGCCGTTGCCGGCACCGTCGCCGGGGCCCGGTCCCGCTTCGGCCTCGCAGCCGGCCGTCGGCAGCCTGCGCAAGCCCAGCGCCAGCGAGCTGACGGTGGCGCGCCGGCTCACGCAGGCCAAGCAGCAGATCCCGCACTTCTACCTGGCGCTGGAGGCCGAGGTCTCGGCGCTGCTGACGCTGCGCGAGCAGCTCAACGCGGCGCAGTCCGGCGTGCGCTTCACCGTCAGCCATTTCATCGTGGCCGCGATCGGGCGCGCGCTGGCCGAACGGCCGCAGGCCAACCGCGTGTGGACCGACGAGGGCCTGCTCAGCCTGGAGGCCACCGACGTCGGTCTGGCGGTGAACGCCGAGCGCGGGCTGGCCGTGCCGGTGCTGCGCGACGTGGGCCGCCTGCCGCTGGCCGAGGTGGCGCGTGCGGCGGCCGCGGCCGTGCAGCGCGCCAAGGCCGGGCCGCTGGGTGCGGCCGAGATGGCCGGCGGCGCCATCACGGTGTCCAACGCCGGCATGTTCGACGTCAGCTACATGACGTCGATCATCAACCCCGGCCAGTCGCTGATCCTGGGCGTGGGCAGCGTGCGCGAGCTGTTCCGGCCCGACGCCCAGGGCCAGCCGGCGCTGCGGCGCGAGATGGGCCTGGTGCTGTCGGCCGACCACCGCGTGCACGATGGCGTGGGCGCGCTGGCCTTCCTGCAGCGCGTGGTGGCCCACCTGCAGCAGCCGCTGGGGCTGCTGGTGTCGTGATGGCGAACCGCTCGTTCGACCTCGTCGTCATCGGCGGCGGGCCCGGCGGCTACGTGGCGGCGCTGCGCGCGGCCCAGCTCGGGCTGCGCACGGCGCTGGTCGAGCGTGAACACCTGGGCGGCATCTGCCTGAACTGGGGCTGCATCCCGACCAAGTCGCTGCTGCACACCGCCGACACGCTGCGCCGCATCCGCCACGCCGGCGACCTGGGCCTGAAGGTCGGCGCGCCGGAGATCGACTTCGCGGCGGTGATGCGGCGCTCACGGCAGGTGGCCGACCGCCTGGGCCGCGGCGTGACCCAACTGTTGAAGAAAGCCGGTGTCGAGGTGCTGGCGGGGCACGCCACCCTGGCGCCCGGGGGCGGGGTCGAGGTGTCGGCCGGCGACGGCGGCGTGCAGCACCTGCAGGCGACGCACCGCCTGCTGGCCACCGGCGCGCGCCCGCGTGCGCTGCCGTCGCTGCCCTTCGACGGCCAGCGCGTCTGGCACTACCGCGACGCCCTGTCGGCACCGGCGTTGCCGCGCTCGCTGCTGGTGATCGGGGCCGGTGCCATCGGTGCCGAGTTCGCCAGCTTCTACGCCACGCTGGGCACGCAGGTGACGCTGGTCGAGGCCCTGCCGCAGGTGCTGCCGGGCTGCGACGCCGACGTTTCAGGCTTCGTGCGCAAGGCCTTCGAAGGCGACGGCATCGGGGTGCACACCGACACCACGGTGGCGGGTGGCCGCGTCGACGCCGACGGCGTGCACGTGGTGCTGCAGCCGCGCGGCGGGCCGCCCCACAGCGTGCACGCCGAGCGGGTGCTGGTGGCCATCGGGCTGGTCGGCAACACCGAGCGGCTGGGCCTGGAGCACACGCGCGTGCGGGTCGAACACGGTCATGTCGTGGCCGACGGCTGGGGCGCGACCGCCGAGCCCGGCGTGCTGGCGATCGGCGACCTCGTCGGCGCGCCGATGCTGGCCCACAAGGCCAGCCACCAGGCCATGGCCTGCGTCGAACGCGTGGCGGGGCTGCACGCCGGGGCGCCTGAGCCGCAGCCGCTGGTGCCGGCCTGCGTCTACAGCCATCCGCCGTGCGCCGGCGTCGGCCTGACCGAAGACGCGGCGCGCCAGCGTGGCCACACGCTGCGCGTGGGCCGCTTCGCGCTGCAGGGCAACGGCAAGGCCGTCGCCATCGGCGAGCCCGCCGGCTTCGTCAAGACCGTGTTCGACGCGGCCAGCGGCGCCTTGCTGGGTGCCCACCTGGTGGGGCCCGAGGCGACCGAGCTGATCCACGGCTTCACGCTCGCCGGCACGCTGGAGGCCACCGAGGCCGAACTCATCGAGACCGTGTTTCCGCATCCGACGCTGTCGGAGGCGATGCACGAATCCGTGCTGGCCGCCTTCGGGCGCGCGCTGCACAGCTGAGCGTCCACACCGGACCCGAGAGGAGACCACCATGACCCCCACGCTGCAACGACGGCGCCTGACCACCGGCCTGGCGGCGATGGCCGCCGGCGCGCTGCTGCCCTTCGGCACGGCGCACGCGCAGGACTTGCCGCCCGCCGGCAAGCCGATGCGCCTGATCGTGCCCTATGCCGCCGGCGGCACGTCCGACATCCTGGGCCGCATGCTGGCGCAGCGCCTGGGCGAGCGCCTCGGGCGCCAGGTCATCGTCGACAACCGCGCCGGCAGCGGCGGCTCGATCGGCACCGAGGCCACCGTGCGCGCCGACCCCGACGGCAGCACGATGCTGCTGCACAGCGGCGCCATCGCCACCGAACCGGCGCTGAAGAAGAGCCTGCCCTACGATGCGCTGCGCGACCTGGCGCCGGTGACGACCGCGGTCATCGGGCCGTTTGCGCTGGTGGTCAACAACGACCTGCCGGTGAAGACCGTGCCCGAGCTGCTGGCCTACATCAAGGCCAACCCGGGCAAGCTGAACTACGGCACGCCGGGCATCGGCACCTCGGTGCACCTGACCACCGAATACCTGAAGGTCAGCGCGGGCCTGTTCGCGGTGCACATCCCTTACCGGGGCGCCAGCCTGGCACTGACCGGCCTGATGGGCAACGACGTGCAGTTCGTCGTCGATCCGCTGGCCACCGCGAAGAAGCTGGCCGAATCGGGCAAGGTGCGTGCGATCGCCGTCACCACGGGCAAGCGCACCGACCTGTGGCCCGAACTGCCCACGCTGGCCGAAGGCGGCGTCAAGGGCTTCGACGCCGGCGTCTGGTACGGCCTGTACGTGCCCGCCAAGACACCCAAGGCCACGGTGGACCGGCTCAACGCCGATGTCGTCGACATCCTGAACTCGGCCGACATGAAGACCTGGCTGCGCGGCCAGGGCCTGCAGCCGGTGGCCGACAAGCCCGAAGAGTCGCGCAAGTGGCTGGCCGCCGAGATCGAGCGCTGGCGCGGCGTCGTCAAGTCGGCCGGCATCAAGCCCGAGTGACACGACCCAACCCTGCACCGGAGCACCCATGGACTTCCGCCTCACCGACGAACAACGGATGACGATCGACGCCGCGCGCCAGGTGGGCGAGCGCTTCGGGCTCGACTACTGGCGCCAGCAGGACGCGGCCAAGCGCTTCCCCAGCGAGTACTGGCGGGCGGTGTGCGATGCCGGCCTGTGCGGCGTGGCCCTGCCCACGCAGCACGGCGGCAGCGGGCTGGGCATGCTGGAGATGGCGCTCATCGTCGAGAGCCTGGCCGCCACCGGCGGCGGCTCGACCGTGGGCCAGCTGTTCATGATCAACCCCATCTTCGGCGGCGTCTCGATCTCGCGCTTCGGCAGCGACCAGATGCGCGCCGAGCTGCTGCCCAGGATCATCAGCGGCGAGATCAACTGCTGCATGGCGCTGACCGAGCCCGATGCCGGCACCAACACGCTGGAGATCAAGTCCTTTGCCGCCGCCGACGGCGACGGCTGGCGGCTGAACGGCCGCAAGATCTGGATCACCGGCGTGCAATCGGCGGCCAAGATGCTGGTCGTTGCCCG
>Ga0268298_10006179_pt1 | contig 10942 bp, 12 predicted proteins | sample WWTPWeurt_MetaG_FD_194462 | JGI IMG/M metagenome (GOLD analysis project Ga0268298, IMG submission 194462) | Activated sludge microbial communities from WWTP in Nijmegen, Gelderland, Netherland - WWTP Weurt | ecosystem: Engineered > WWTP > Aerobic digester > Activated sludge | place... | reverse complement strand
AAGGCCGTACTAAGATCAACGATCACGACATTGCCCTCGCAGCCGAACTTGCGCTTCCGCATCGCATCAAGCGGACTCCCTTCCAACAGGCCGAGATGACCACCGAGCAGTTGCAGGAACGCATTGAGCAACTGGCGGGCCAGTCCATGCCTGCGGAGGAAGAAGAGCAGAAATCCGAATCCCAGCAAGGCAAGCCCGAGGAAAAAAAAACTTAAAACTCGAAGATGAAAAAGAGGAAGGTCCGCAACAGGGCCAGCCCGAACCCAACCGCCAGGACGCGTTCGCGAACACGAGCGCGAACTGGTGGGACGGCGGGCAAAAGGTAAAGACGGGCGAGACCTTCCAGCCGCGTAAACTCAACACCCCGCTCGATAAATTAACCCGCAAGCACGCGGGACGACGATCGCTCACCAAGACCGAACGCAAACACGGACGGTATATCAAGGCGCGCCCCGCGGGCGACAAGTTGGACGATATCGCCTTCGACGCCACCTTCCGTGCCGCGGCGCCGTTCCAAAAACAGCGCACCGAAAAACGTAAACGCCTCGCCTTTGCCATCGAGAAGAGCGACCTGCAACGCAAGATCCGCGTCAAACGGGTGGCGAACCTCGTCCTCTTTGTGGTGGACGCCTCCTGGTCCATGGCTGTTTCGGAGCGCATGAACGCCACGAAGGGTGCGATCCTGTCCCTGTTAACGGATGCCTATCAGCGCCGCGATCGCGTCGGTTTGATCGTCTTCCAAAAAGATCGCGCCACGCTTGTGTTGCCGCCCACCAACTCGGTCCAGTTGGCGCAGCGTGCGCTGGTTGATATCCCCGTGGGTGGGAAGACTCCGCTCTCTGCGGGATTGCTGCTCGCCGCGGATGTGCTCCAGCACGAGAAGTACACCCACCCCGATGTGGAGCCGCTTCTCATCGTCCTGACCGATGGGGCGGGGAACGTCTCGATCGGCGCGTTGCCCCCTCAGGAGGAATCCTACCGCTTCGCCGAGTTGATCGCGCATGAGGAGGTACGAAGCGTGGTCATCAACATGGAACACGCCGCCTTCGATCAGGGACTGGCCCAGCAACTCGCGAACCATCTCAAAGCGCCATGCTACGCGTTGAGCGAGTTGAAGGCCGAGAGTCTGGCGCATGTGGCGCGGCAGGAGATGACGAGTCCGAAGGGGAAGGGGTAGTGAGCAGAATGCGGAAGGCAGAAAAAAACCAGGTTTCTCAAAGAAACCTGGTTTTTTGTTTACGGAACTCCCCAAACGCTGATCGTTCCGTTTGTAGAAACTGCGAATAGGGACTTTCCATCTTCCGAAAAATACAACAACTCGAAGCCGCCCTTGTTGGGGAATTTACTGGTCACATCGCCGAGGATACTACCCGTCTGCGCATCGTAGAATCGGATTCGGTTGGCGCCCACCGATGCAGCAATGATCGAGCCATCGGGAGAGAAGGTCGCGAAGTAAGATGTGATTCGATACAGCTCCGCGCCATCAGGGATGGAATAAACCGTGGCAATATGCATACCAGGTTCGAGCGAATACGAGAAGATCAATTTCGTGTTATCGGGCGAGATCGCCACAGGATAAAAGCCTGGCTTGTACTGCGAATATTCCGAGCGGGGAATCTTGAGCGCCATTACCCTTGCCTGAGTCCCAACATCCCAGAGACTCGCGACTCCTTCCAGCCCAGACCAGGAGAAGATGTACTTCCCATCAGGTGACATAGTCAGGCTGTGCGTGCCGTCGTAGCCGTAGGTAAGGTTACCGTTCCATGCATATATGCTGGGAAGTTCGTTGCCACTATCCACGTTCCAAATCTTGAGGTAATTGCCTGCGGGGCTTCCTGTGAACAGCAAGTTGTTGGATGCAGAGTAGGCAGACATCAATCCATAGCCCTGTTTTTTCTGATCCAAAGCGATCATTTTGACAAATTGATTCGCGTTCAGATCCCAAATATAAGCGCGATCCTCAAGAGCCGTTATCAACGATTGCCCGTTGACTGAGAAAAATATATTGTGGATTGGCTGATATTCTGGGTGTCCATACTTTCCATCTTCTTGTTTATCGAGACGACTGCCTTCCTTCACGTCAATAAGGTCGCTTCTATTTCCGTTCAACAGGTCAACGCTAAGTACAATGTCTTTGTTGGCGTATGCCAATTTGTTTTCTTTTATAGCTACGCCCGTCCCAAAGTGATACTGGTCATAAAAGAAATCGCCCGATGTAAAAGCGCTTGGGAGCGTTCCAATTACCTTACCGCTCGATATATCCCAAATGGATATATTCCCATTGGTTTCAGCGGCCAGTTTTTTTCCATCGGGCGAGAGCGAGAGAAACCGAACAGGGCCTCCCGTTTCCAATGTCAAATGATCGTTGAATTCCTTGCCGCTTCGTACAATGATTTTGCCATCAAATTGCCCGGTAGCCACAATGCTTCGGTCTGAAGAAATTGCTATAGCGGAATGGTCATCGGATTGAAAAGAATAACTGCCGTCATCAGAAGAATCAAAAACATACTGCACCCAGCCGAGACTGTAAAAGACCTCGTAAGTTGCCCCATCGCGAAGTTCCACACCATCTATCTTGTTAACAGAGATAATGTTACTTTCTGGCATATAGGTGACAACAGGCCAGAACGATGTGTCGACATCAAACGAGCCGAGCGACTTTCCAGTGGAGGATTCGGTGACAAAAACTTTGAATGGATGCTTAAGATGTCCAGAACTATCGGTACTGGCCCCCAGGTCTTCCATGGTGAACGATAAGTTTTGGGTGTCCTCTGAGACATCCAATCCTTCCTCCACGAGTTGGAAGGACGCGGCATCGTATACATATCGTCCCAGGGCGGTGTCCACGAAAACCTGTTGACCATCTTCCGACCATCGAATCCCCTTTATTACTCCCTTGCCCCACACCGCCAACTCGGTCAATTGACCTAGATTGTCTTTGGAGATGACTGCCGCGCTCGGCTGTATCATCCCGCCATCGCGAATGGGAAATTCTGGCGCGGGCGTTTGGCTGGGCAACGGCGTGGATGTTTGTGGCGGGTTTGCCGTTGGGGGAGAAATGGTCGCAGGGACTGTCGAAGGAACAGGCGTGGTCATGGTCGAACAAGCGACGACGATGAAGGCTAGAATGATGCTTGGCAACAACCGTTTCATTATTTTCTCCATGGTTTCCCAGGTTTGGGAATTGTTGTGATGTGACGGAAATCCCTCCTCTTGATTGCTGATTCGATTATACGTCACAATCCCGTTTGACTCTCCCAAAAAATCACAGTACACTCGAACCATGTCAGGCGTCAGCACATTCGATCTTCTGGGCGATATGCCTTCCTCACAACGGACCTTGATGCGCCTCTTCTTGCGGCACATCAAGATGACCTTGACGGATTTGGAATCGAGGGTGGGGGAATTGCCTGAAGAGAAGCGTCTATCCAAAGAACAGATCGATGAGTCGCTGGCGTTCCTGATCAAGCAGGGCTGGGTCAGGAAAGTGGAACAAAACGAGACTGAACTCTACACCGTGCAACAACAACCGAGCAAAAGTTAACCCCGCTTTCGCGGGGTTCTTTGTTTATTTCCTGATTTCATCCACGATCGCCTTGAGCGATTTGGAGATTGGGTGCTCGGGATATTTCAGCGAGAAAATGCCCGACGAAGCCAGAACCATCATCTCGTCCGAGTGGGGAAGCACCGCCGAGACTTGCGCGTTGTAGGTCTGGGCGACGCGTTCGCGCACGTCGTCAAAATCCAGCGCGGAGGGGGCCTTGTTCACCACCATCAGCATTTTCGGCACATCAAGCTTGCGGGCCACGTCCACGGTGACAGCGGTGCCTTGATAGTCTTGCTGGTCGGGGCGCATCAGGATGATGAGCGCGTCCGAGATGGCAATGGAGAGAAGCGTCTCCTCGTTCAGGCCAGGATGCGTATCAATCATCAGGAAGTCGAGTTTCATTTCCTTCACGAGGTCGCGAAAGCCGTCGTTGAGCAACCCTACGTCGTAGCCTTCCCGCAGGATTCGTGCGATCTCGCCCGCCTTGATACTGGCAGGGATGAGGTAGATCTGCCCTTTGATCTCTGCGCCGAGATGACCGCTCACGTCGTGTGCAGTCTCTTTGATGGAACATTTGCCCCACAGATAATCGTTGAGCGAATGTACCATCTCATTTTCATCGAAATTAAACAGCACATGGATGCCTGGCGAAGCAATGTCGGTATCCACCACGCCAACGCGCAATCCCTCCATGGCGAGCAGGGCCGCCAGGTTTGCCGTGGTATTCGATTTGCCCGTGCCGCCGCGGAAGGAATGGACGGAAACTATTTTCGACATCTTGGATCTCCACTTCTGGTATGAACGATACGCCATTATACGTCCTTTGCGCGGGGAACGTCAATTTTGTACCATTTCCTCATGGCCTTCTCAAAGTCGCTTGACAGATTGAGCGATTTGGAACGCGAATAGCGCGAACACTTGCACCGCACTGCGTTCGGTGCAGTGCAGGTGTGAGCGAATATCGCGAACTTTTCAAGGTTTATTCGCGTCACACCTGCCCTTGCGGGCGGTGCAAGGGTTCGCAAATTTGCGGCATTCGCGATGAGAATCCTTAGAAAGCGTTTGAAAACTCAATATTTCTTAACACGAAGACACAAAGGCTCAAAGACTCAAAGAAAAAACTTCGTGGCTTGGCGACTTGGTGACTTTGTGTTTAAGTTTTCAGACACTCTCTTAGACTTTGAGAAGGCCATAGCCATTTCCTGCCTCTCCTTTTTTCGTTTTTGGCTTCTATGTTATAGTTACAGCGCATGAATGCCTGCGACACATCCAACCCATTTCACAATCTACCAGCGACTAAGTGAATAGCAACGCCTCCATTTACAACCGTTCAACGGTCAGCGATGAACACCTGATCCAGCGCTTCAAACAAGGCGACCTGGACTCGTTTGGCTCGCTCTATGAACGACACCTGCCAACCGTGTACAACAGGGTTCGATACGTCATTCCAGAAGCCGACGTGGAAGACGTGACCCAGGAAGTGTTTATCTCTGCCATGAAGTCCTTGAACGCGTTCCGCGGCGAATCGCTCTTTACCACCTGGCTGCGCGCGCTGACAAATTTTAAAGTGGCCGAGTATTACCGTAAAAAGAATCGAAAACAAACCCCGCGCGAAGCGCCCATCGCGGAAGCCGAAACCCTTTCCGACGAAAGCGCGGATCTGCACCTGGAAGATCGAATTGCCCTGCGCAGGGCGCTCATGTCCATGCCCGAACGATATCGTGAGGTGATCCTCCTGCGTTTTTCTGAAGGCCTGCAATTCGACCAGATCGCAAAAAGCATGAATTCCAATTTGGAGACCACCAAATCCCTCTTCCGTCGCGCGGTCGCGGCTTTACGAAAGAATCTGGATGACAAACATGACTAGAAACGCCCCAACACCCCAAGAAGATGCGTGGCTGGCCGACTTTACCGATTCCATTCTGGACGGGGAGGCGGACAGCCCGCCCGAATCCGCTTCCAACGCTGAGGAGCTTGCCCTGGCCGAATCGCTCCTGCGGCTCAAACGCGCCTTCCCCCAACAGGAATTGGATCCATCCCTCGTCAAACGGATGCGCCACCAGGTCATGGAAGTGGCGCGGCAGGAGAAACGCAGGAAGCCGCGCTGGACCGACATCTTTCAATGGAATTTGCCTCTCTCCCAGCGTCAGCAAGCGGGGCTGGCGTTTGCCATGCTGGTTCTCGCGGGGTTGACGCTTGTCTCTGCGCCTTTGCTTTTTTCCAATGAAAGCGCGCTCACAGCCGCCGCGGGGACGAACCTGCCTGGCGCGGTCATTGGCCTTGGACTGGTTGCTTTGCTGGCCGTTCTTTTTCTCATCTTACGTCGCAAATCGTAAGGCGTTTTTTGCTGGGGGCGGGTAAACTTGCTAAATAAGGTATCATCCCATTTATGACCTTGTCCTCCATACCTGCATTGGTTGTTGCCATTCTCATCCCAATCGGCTATATGGTTTGGGTCTCGAAACGCGACTTTTTTGAAACGCGCAAATCCAATCTGGTCTACGCTAGTTTTGTGTGGGGGCTGATCGCCTACGGCATCGTTTCCATCCTCCAATCGAATTTCATTTCCTACGGGATCTTAACGCGTGAACAGATCGTCCGATTCGCCGCGCCGATCTTGGAGGAACTTTTCAAGGGAGCGATCCTCCTCTACCTGATCCGCCGCCCAGACTTTACCTACTTTGTGGATGGGGCCATTTACGGGTTCGCAGTTGGAATCGGATTCGCCATCGTCGAAAATGTGGAATATGTGCTTGCGAATCCCGCTTCCGCGCTGGCATTGGCTTTCTTGCGTGTGGCGTCTACAAATCTGCTCCATGCCACGGCCAGCGGTTCCATTGGCATCGCGTTGGGATGGGCGCGCTTCGAGCGCGCGGACTCTCTCCGCAGACAGTGGGCATTGCTCGCCAGCATTCTCGTCGCAGTGACGCTTCACGTGGCCTTTAACAACCTCGTCATTGGCCGCGCCCCCATCCTGGTCCCGATGTTGATCGGGTGCGGCGGCGGCGCGGTCGTTTACTTCATCATGCGTCGAGGTTTGAGCGTCATGAAGGGCTGGGTGGATGAGGAATTGAAGCGCGAAATCACGATCAGTTCCAACGAGATCAGCGCGGTTAATCAACTGGAAGTGATCGATAAAATTCTGGCTGGCTTCAAAGATTGCTTTGGCGAACGAAACGCCGCCATTGCAAAAGAGATGCTCCTCGCCCAGGCCCAGTTGGGAATTTACAAACGTTCCGCCGCAAGACAGCAGGACGATGCATTAAGACGATCCGCCCAGTCTCAGGCGAATGCCTTGCGCGCCAGCATGGACGAGAATCGAAAAAAACTTGGGGCCTATCGCATGGCCTACTTGCGGAGTATTTTTCCTGAGGATGTCAGCCCACTTTGGAGGCGGCTCGAGGCGCACATGCAGGAAGGCATGGCCCCCAAAAGCGAGGCTGGAAAAGGCCTCTGGGTGACGCTCAACCAACGTGTGACAGATGCCATGCCAAAAGGCGAGGAACGATGAACAGCGAGATCGCCCGCCTGAAAAAAGCCTTCCTCTTCCAGGGATTGCCCGACGAAGCCCTGGAGATCCTGGCGCAAAAGGTCGTCCATCAAAGCTTTGCAAAGGACGAGGCGCTCTTCCACCGCGGCGATTGGGGCGATTCGCTTTATATTATCGACGAGGGCGGCGTTAAGATTGTCCGCGAGGATGAACGCGGCGGCGAATTGGCGCTCAACCATTGCGGCCCAGGCGAGATCGTCGGCGAGATGGCGCTCTTCGACCAGGAGCCGCGCTCGGCCAGCGTCATCGCCACGACCGCCACCGAGGTCCTGGAATTGAAGCAGGAGGCCTTCTTTCAATTGCTTCATCAACGCCCCGATGTGGCCTTCAGCCTCATCCGCAGCCTTTCGTCACGATTGCGTTTTGCCAGCGCCTACATCCTCACCGCCACCGAGTGGAGCAGGAAGATCGCCGAGGGCGATTACTCGTTCGTGGATCAAAACGATCCAGATGCCATCACCGATGAAGACAAGGCGGGGCTGATGTTGGCGGAATTTTTCAAAATGGCAAAAGGCGTGAAGGAACGCGAAGAAAACCTGAAACGCGAATTGCAGAAATTGACCCTCGTGATCGACGAGGCCAGGCGCAAGCAGGAATTCGATGAACTGACCAGCACCGAGTTCTATTCCAATCTGAAAGAACAGGCGCAAAGGATCCGCGCCCAGCGCAGAGACCGATCATAGGAGAACCTTATGGGAAAAATCGTATCCGTCCATTCGTTCCGCGGTGGAACAGGTAAATCGAACACCGCGGCCAACCTGGCAGCGCAGGCCGCACTGCGGGGCAAACGCGTGGGCGTGGTGGATACCGACATCCAATCCCCTGGCATCCATGTTTTATTCGGGCTGGATGAAACCAACATGGGCTCCACATTGAATGATTTTCTGCACAACAAGTGCGAGATCGAAGACGTGGCCTTCAGCGTCGGCGAAAAAGCGGCAGATGTGGAAGGCCGCAAAAAACTCGCGGGCAAAGACCTGTGGCTCATCCCCTCCAGTATTCGCGGACGCGAGATCAGCCGCGTCATTCGCGAGGGCTACGACGTGAACCGTCTTAACGAGGGATTGCAAACCCTGATCGAAAAGAAGAATCTCGATTACCTCTTCATAGATACCCACCCTGGCCTGAACGAAGAGACCCTCCTCTCCATCGCCATTTCCGATATCCTGCTCGTCATCCTGCGCCCCGACAACCAGGATTTTCAGGGGACCGCCGTCACGGTGGATATTGCCCGCAGTCTCGATGTGACCAACCTGCTCCTGATGGTCAACAAAGCCGTCCCCAATAAATACGATTACGCCGACTTGAAGCGACAGATCGAGTCCAGTTACAAAGCCCCGCTCACGGGCATTTTGCCGCTCAGTTTCGATATTGCCGACAATGCCAGCAAAGACCTCTTCTCCTTGCAATTTCCCGATCACCCCTGGTCGAGGGAACTGGTCCAGGTGGCCGAGTCCATTCTCACGGTCAAGTAGGAGGCGAATATGAAATGCTGGTATTGCGAAGAAGAGCCGCGCGCCGCCTGTAGTTTCTGCGGTCGCTTTGTCTGCAAGGAACATCTCAAGACCATGTCCACCTTCATCTCCATGTTCGTCGGCGCGAACAACATCCCCAAAGGGTTGGCGGTGGCAAACGTCGTCTGGTGCGGCGAGTGCGAGCCTCAGCCAGAACCGATTTCCATGCCTGAATTGTATTAGGAGGCAAACATGCCTGGCGTTTTTGATCGGTTGCAAACCAAAATAGAGGACAGGAACGGTCAAGGCGGAATCACCGCCCTCGACCTCGCCGATTTGCCTCCCGCCCTGCGAAAGATCATGCGACTCATGTTGCGGCAAATACGGATGGGCTACCCTCAACTTTGTGCGGCCGTGGATAGCCTGCCCGAAGACGAGCGCATCCCTCGCGTGGACCTTGACCGGTCGCTCGAAACCCTGACGTCCCAAGCCTGGCTGACGCGTCTCGGCGAAGGCGCGAAGGCCGTCTACAAGGTGAACCTGCGCGCAAAATCGGGAAGTTCGCTGGCTGGCGGAATTTGGGCTTCGTTGGATGAGAAATTAAAAAAATAGATCGGATTGTCAATCCGACCTACTTCGCTTCCACCAATTCATAGATTGGCACAGGCGCACTCTTGCCTTTGAGCGAAACCGCCTCGAGTTGATTGCACATAAAGAAGGGGGCAATGGCTTCGTACACCCGCGCGCTCATCAAAATTTGATTCTTCCCCGCTCGATCCATTAGACGCGCCGTGGTGTTGACCGTATCACCCAACACATTGAATTCGCGTCGCCCGCGCGGATCGCCGATCTCGGCCACGAAGCAGGGACCGCTCGCGATGCCGATCTGACAGCGGATCTCGGGTTGGATGCCTCCCACTGTGGGAGCCTTGATATTGGCAATGATGTTACGGATGGCCAGCGCGGCCTGCGCCGCCCGCACGGGATCGTTGGTGTGTGCCGTCGGCGCGCCGAAGTAGATGACGATATCCGACCCTGAAAGATGATACGTGACCTTTTTCAGCAGGCCGCCGCGCGCTTCCACCGCCGCGTTGATCTGGGCAAAGGCGCGCGAGAAACTGCTCACCACTTTGATCTCTTCGCCTGGCAGGGCGCGGTCCACCAGCTCGGGCAGGCCGATAAAGTTGACGAAGACCACCGTCGGTTCGGGAAAATCTGGCGGGATACGGCGGTCGGCCGCGCTCTCCACCAGCAGGCTCAACACAGGTTGCGGAAGGAAACTCGCCAGCGGCTCGATGGATTTCAGCGCGCCGTTGATCTCGTTCATCACGCCCGCCACACTGCGCTCCAATAAAATGGAACTTGCCATGCGGCGCCGCGGCGTGATCTCATATTCCCCCAACTGCTCCTCGCTTAAATTATCGGTGACGAAATGGTAGCCAGGCTTGCCATCTTCAAAGTGGAACAGGCTCTGCACGCGCTGGAAAGCCCGCTCCGAAAGGCAGACGCGTCCAGCCGAACCGTTGCTTTCCGTCAGCTTTGCCTGCTGGACAGCCGTCCCGAGCAACACGTGCTCCATGCGGCGCGGCGTCCCCAGGTCGGCCATGAGGAAGCGTCCGCTGTGGATGCCCACGCGCATGCCCAGGTGAAGAAGTCCCTCGGGCGTGTCTATCTCGGCGAAGCGCGTCATCGCCCGTTGCATTCGCAGTCCCGCGCGCACGGCCTGTTCGGTATCGTTGCGCTTTTGGTCGGCGGGGAAGAGCGCCAGCAACGCGTCGCCCGTAAATTCCAGCAGGTCGCCGCCCGATTTGCTGATGATCTCCAGCATCGCGGAGAAGTACGCGTTCAACACCTTCAACAGGTTCTGCGCGCCTGTCTTGCCAAAGGCGGCGTTGGCCTCCATCAGGCGCGTAAAGCCCGACATGTCGGTGAACATCAACGAGCCGCGTTGCCACGAAAAACGCACTTCGCCCGGGCGGGGCGGATTTTCCGAGATGTGCCGCGAAGAATAATCGTGCAGAATCCGCTGGAGGGTCCGCAAATGCTCGAAGACTTTTTCCAGCGTCGTCGGCGATGGGTCCACCCAGGCCGACGCGTACAGGTCGGCGGGCAAAAGATTCCGCAGGCGGGTTTCGATCGATTCGAGCGGAGACGATGGCAGCATATTAATTCTTCTCGCGCAGTGAGCGGGCTTTATCCTGTAACCGCTTGAAATATTGCGTGTCGGTGATCTCGGCCACCTGTTTGGCGCGGCGCGACTGGTCAATTTCGATGCGGAGTTGAGCGATCTCCTGCCGCAGTTTTTCTTCGCGGATGTAACCATCCAGCGCGGCGGATGCCAGCAACACCAACGCTTCGAGCGCGTCGTCGGACGAGAACTGGACGATCTCG
>Ga0268298_10006178_pt1 | contig 10944 bp, 8 predicted proteins | sample WWTPWeurt_MetaG_FD_194462 | JGI IMG/M metagenome (GOLD analysis project Ga0268298, IMG submission 194462) | Activated sludge microbial communities from WWTP in Nijmegen, Gelderland, Netherland - WWTP Weurt | ecosystem: Engineered > WWTP > Aerobic digester > Activated sludge | place: Netherlands... | reverse complement strand
ATTTCTATAGGCTCGTTCCTTCTTGTACTGGTTGTTTTTTCATTTCAAGTTAATGAAGAGACGCGATATATTCTTCCGGCGTTGCCTTATTGTATAGTAATTATTTTGGAGATTTTTTCTCGTGTAAACAATAGAATAGTACAATTCTTATTTGGAACAATATGTGTTTTTCAGTGGGCAGCAATTCATGGAGGAACCCTTCAAGTGGTTCAATTACCTCTCAACTCAGTAAATATCTGGGGACAGATTTTACTTGAGCAATCGGAGTTGCAGAAAACTAAAGTACTCGAAACGATAAAAAAAATTTGTATCCCAGAATCAGAATATAAGACAAATATTATTGCTGTGGAATTGCCTTGGTTTAATGCTAATTCATTTTCTTATCTTTCAGATCAGTTTATGCTTGATGACCCAAGAAGAAATTGCAGGTACACATCATTGGGTTATGCTGAAAGCGATGGAAAAAGAGCTCTAACGCGAGTCCGTGAAATAGATGCTCCATTTGTTGTGATGCTAAGGAATGAAGAACAAATAAAAAGAGATGCATTTAATGCGGTAAGTGTTTTTGTAATTGATGCTCTTAAGCGGGACAACGTGTATGTTCCTGTTGATGACGGATTAAATGAGATTGAAATTTTGAAAAAAAATAATTAAAATATATGTATTATTTCGTACTTTTTTTGAGCGTGATATCTGGCACATTGGCCCAGCTTACATTAAAAATGGGGGTAAGAGATATGGAATTTTTGCAGGTAGCGTCATTTTTTCAGAAATTACCGTTTCTGTTCAATGGGAGGATTTTAATCGCATTGTTCTTTTATGGGGCAAGTTTTTTTCTTTATTCTTTAGCATTATCAAAATTTGAGGTAAATAGGGCATATCCTATTTCAGTAGTTTCCGCAGTTATTTTGATATCGGTATTATCGAGTTTATTTTTGCATGAAACTACCTCCGTGTTGAAAGTGACAGGTATTATTATTTGTCTTTTCGGTATGACGATGATTATAAAAGGATGAAAGTTTGTTTTGTGGTATAATAACGTTGATATAATTTTGAATTTTCAATTATATAAAAGTATATGATTTATAGAGAGATTCATGGGTGTCGTATTTGCAACAATGAATGTTTTACACCTATAGTTGACCTTGGTGAGCATGCTCTGACGGGCGTATTTCCAAAGTATCGGGATGAAATGGTGGAATCTGGTCCACTAACATTGGTTAAATGTGATGATTCCAGAAACAAAAACGCATGTGGTTTGGTTCAGTTACTGCATGACTATGATCTTGAGCAGCTCTATGGGGATAACTATGGATATCGATCCGGACTGAATCAGTCCATGATAAGCCATTTGCGTGGATTGGTGAAAAAAATATGTGACAGAGTATCCTTAGAAGAAGATGATTTAGTTGTGGATATAGGAAGTAATGACGGAACGCTTCTTAGGGAATATGGTGATAGAAAGTTAAAGCTTGTAGGTATTGATCCGACATCCAAGAAGTTCAAGGAATTTTATCCTGAGCATATCCAATATATTCCCGATTTTTTTTCTGAAAAAATAATTCAGGATCGTTTTAATCAAAAAGCAAAGGTTATAACGTCTATAGCGATGTTTTATGATCTTGAGAATCCCCTGGACTTTGTGAGACAAATAAAGAATTCTTTGAGCATTGATGGAGTGTGGGTCTTTGAGCAGAGCTATATGCCTACCATGATTGATAGGCTTGCTTATGATACGATATGTCATGAACATCTCGAATATTATTCTTTGAAACAAATCAAATGGATGATGGATCAGTGTGGAATGAAAATTATAGATGTTGATTTTAATGATGTTAATGGAGGAAGCTTTGCGATGATGGTTTCATTGAATGAATCGAAATATTTGGAAGCCAAGAAACAAGTAGAAGAGGTTCTTTCTGCAGAGGAGAAAAGGGGTTTTTCAGAAAGTGAAATATACGACAGGTTTTGCAATAGGATTTTTCAACATAAAGAGAAGTTTATAAAATCCCTGGATGGTGTGAAAAAGAAAGGAAAGACGGTTTTGGGTTATGGAGCGTCTACAAAGGGTAATGTCATACTTCAGTTTTGTGGTATTACTGAGAAAGAAATTCCCTTTATTGCTGAAGTAAATGAATTTAAATTTGGTCGATTTACACCTGGAAGTGTTATTTCTATCATTTCTGAAAAAGAAGCGAGAGAGATGAACCCGAATTATTTTGTAGTGCTTCCTTGGCATTTCAAAGAGGGTATTGTTATGAGAGAACAAGAATATCTTAACAGAGGGGGAAAGTTATTTTTTCCACTTCCGGAGTTAGAAATCATATGAGAAAAAAGGCGGTTATTGTGGGTTCTTCTGGGCAGGATGGCCGGATAGTCTGTACGTACCTGTCCAATAAAGACTATGTTTTGTTCGGCATAGATAAGCCGGATAATTCTTCGAATGAGAATTGCTCATGTCAGAAAGTGTCTCTTAACATTGAAGATACCGAAAAAGTTTATTCGTTTATCAAAGATACTCTTCCAGACGAGCTCTATTATTTCGCAGCATTCCATCATTCTTCAGAAGATAAAATAGTTGAAAATATAGATCTTCTACAAGAAAGTTACAAGGTTCAAGTACTGTCCTTTATGAATTTCTTGGAGGGTATTCGCATATATTCTCCTAAAACACGCGTTTTTTATGCGGCATCAAGTTTGATCTTTGGTAATGCGGAAAGTGATGTTCAAAATGAAGAAACAATGTATAATCCGGATTCAATATACGGCATTACAAAGTTAGATGGTCTCCATATATGTCGGATGTATAGAGAAAAATATGGAATTTTTGTTTCAGTTGGAATTTTGTATAATCACGAGTCCGGATACCGATCGAAAAAATTTCTTTCGAAGAAGATAATTTCTTCTGCACTGGCTATTCGACAGGGAAAGGAAACGCAGTTAATGCTTGGTGATATGAAAGCAAAAGTTGATTGGGGGTATGCTCCTGATTATATAGATGCGATGTATAAAATACTTCAACTGAAACAGTCGGGAGAGTTTGTTATAGCTACAGGAGAAGTTCACTCGGTTATGGATTTTGTGGAAGAAGTTTTTGGTCAGCTTGGTTTAGATTGGCGAAGGTATGTAAAGGAGGATGAAACAATTCTTGTAAGAAAGAGGAATGTTTTAGTGGGGGATAGTTCAAAATTGAGAAGATTAACGCACTGGAAGCCGTCAGTGAGTTTTGAGGGCATGATAAGTAGATTAATAGAGGAATACCATGATTGATAAGAAAAATTGGAATCTTCTGATTATGATTCCTTGTTATAATGAGCGTGACAATGTAGAAAAACTATGTTCTAAATTAACTCTTCTTCCCGAGCGCCCAGATATTTTGTTTGTTGATGATAATTCACCAGATGGAACTGGAGATATTCTTGAGTCTATCTCCCAAAAAAATTCCAGCGTTAAGGTTATACATAGGACTGGAAAATTGGGTATTGGAAGCGCTCACAAAGAAGGAATCTCATGGGCATATCGAAATAACTATGACGTCATGGTTACTATGGATTGTGATTTTACTCATTCTCCGAAAGACATTTCTCTTTTTTTGGAAAAGGGAAAGACGTATAATATCGTTGTTGGTTCGAGATATATGCAGGAAAATAGCTTAGAAGGTTGGAATTTTTTAAGAAAAATACTTACCTTATTAGGACACAAGGCGACCGGTTTTTTTCTAGGTATGCCATACGATGCCACGGGAGCTTTCAGGTTTTACAATTTAAGAAAAATCAATCCAAAAATCTTTGAATTGGTGCGTTCGAATGGGTACTCGTTCTTTTTTGAGAGTCTTTATATATTAAGTTTGAACAGATATTCTATAACAGAAATTCCTATCAAACTTTCTCCTCGAACATACGGAAGTTCAAAAATGAAAATGAAGGACGCCTTTCAGAGTCTGCGATTTTTGGTGACTATTTGCAAGGATAATTTAATACATAAAAAAAAATTTATGATACCAAAACTTGATTCTTACGATAAAGAAAAATGTAAAAATGACTGGGAAATATATTGGGAAGAACAAAAAGAATCTGCTGGAGGATCTTTATATGATTTCATTGCATCCTTTTATAGGGTGTTTATCATTAGACGAATTCTTAATTTTTTCTTGAGAAAATATTTCAAATCTGGAGCGAAAGTTCTCCACGCTGGATGTGGCGGTGGTCAAGTTGATGCTGATATGAAGGAATTTGTGAAAATTGTTGGGCTTGATATCTCACCAAGGGCTCTTGCTATAAACGAAAAAGTGAATCAAGGGAAATGTAGGCTGATACAAGGAGACATATTTGATCTCCCATTTGCTGATAGAACGTTTGATGGCATATACAATTTGGGTGTTATGGAGCATTTTACGGGAAGTGATATAGAAAGAATACTTAAAGAATTTCATAGAGCACTTAAAGATGATGGTAAGATAGTTATTTTTTGGCCTCCCGAGTTTGGCTTAAGCGTAATTTTTCTTAAAGGCGTAAAGTTTTTCATAGAGAAGATATTAAGAAAGAAGAATGTGCAAATACATCCTGATGAAATAACGAGAGTACAATCAAAAAAGCACGTTGTGGATATTTTTGATAACGCGAATTTTAAAGTACTTGAATATTACTTTGGTCCCAGGGATGTATTTACGTACGCTGTTATTGTTGCTGAAAAGAAGTTATAGTAATAAAAATTATGGGAGTTTTAGAAAGGACTATATCGCATCTTCGTGTTTTATATTTTATGCGGATCTTTCATTTTAACTGGGAACTGCTCAAAATTCGCCGGAGTATTTCAATATCTCTCCCTGTTCTTTATTGTTTTTGTTCGAAATGGGGATTTTTTGGAATGAAAACCAACTCTGAGATGAATTCGCGTAATATCGCTTCTGCTTTTACTTCCTTTATCCTGTTGCTCCAGATATACGGAATAGTTTTTTTTGAAAAATATTTTCTTGCAGCTCCATTTTTCTTTTTCGATGTTCTTTTTTATTTGTTAATAATTTGGTATTGTAGAAAAACTGGAAGCGTTGGTCAAAAGATCATAGAGCACGGGCAACTTGTTTCAAACGTTCTTCTGTTTATTACCTTTATTGCTACGATTGGATTTCTGGATATATACCTTCGCAGTGCTTTTGATCTGTCTCTTGGAGTACAGGGTGCGGTACTGTTTGTTTTTGTGTATGTTTTTCTTTTCTTTCGGGAAAGTATCGAGCGACTTTTCTTGGAACACAAGAGTATCAAAATAGGATTTATTCTTACAGCGTCGTTTTTTTTGAGTTTTTTTCTATGGGGATATAATTTGCATGCAAAGTGGGGGATCGTTGATGACCACATGCTCACACATTATTTTATAAATAATCCTGACGGTGTTTCATTGACGGAAATTCCCGGGATAGTGATGCGAAAAACAGAAGTGGGAAAATTTGGGAACTCTACCATAAATCGACCAATTTATTATATCGGAAGAGTATTTGAATCAATGTTGTGGCAAAGGAACGTCGCGCTCTGGTATCTGACACGAATAACAATGTTTGCATTTTCTGTTGCGGTAATTTGGTGGCTTTTGCATAAGAATATAGGAGTTCTGTATGCGGGTATATTTACAGCATCCCTCTTCCTTGCTTCTTATTGGGGTTGGATATGGGGATATTTGGGACCATCAGAAAACTATGCCATGTTTGGATGCGCTCTGTATCTTTTTGGATTCTTTTCTGTAGATAAAGAAATGCGACTGGGGAAAAATATTTCTTTTACTGGGATATTGTTTCTTACAGTAGGTGCCTTGATAGCTATAGGTTCAAAGGAAAATTTTCTTTTCCTTATTTTTCCAATAGTATACGAATTTATTGTTATGTTAAGAAAAAAAATGCGAAGCAAGATTTTCATTTTTGGAACAGTGATTGTTTTCATGTACAGCATATTTATACTCATAGGCATTTTTCTTGGTTTAACAAAAGCTGGCGGAGATGTTTATGGTCAAAATATTCAGTTTTTGGATCGGCTGGAAGTGGCTTGGAATGGGTTTCTTCTTGCGTGGAGAACTGCCGGTGGTTTAGGAATATTTATCGTTGTATTCTTTGGAGGGATTTTTTTGAGATTTTTTGGAAAGGAATCAATGTTTATCAAATACAAATATCAAGTCAAAAGTTTTTTTCTTTTGACTCTAATTCTTCTATCACTTTTTGTTTCACAAGTTTGTTTTTATAATGGTAACTATCCTCCATCAGCTCTTAGGTATAGCTTTCCAGGAATGATAGCTATTCCTTTATTTGCATTACTCTTTCTATCTTTGACATTCTCTGTGTTGCGTAATATAGGTATGGACAGGCGTGTTGTGAAAAATTCAGTGCGTTTACTGTTTTCAATACTTCTAGTAATTATATTCGTTGACGGTTATCGAGATGCAAAGGGATTTGTATATGAGAACGTTAGCACAACAAATACATTTTCAAATGAAATGAGCACTATCATAAGTTATCTAAAAAAGTATCCGGAGCATCCAGTTGTGCTCGACTCTTTTAGTATTTGGAATGTGGAACAAATTGCTTCCATTCATGCCTATCTTCTCATGGATAATGTTCAGAATCCAATGTTTCTCCGTTTAAATTTTCCATTGGTGGTCGGTGATGATCCAAATCACGCGATTGATAGAAAAATTTCACATTTTCTTTCTTACGTGGCTCTTGGAGGAAATTGTGGTTTTGTTGGAGCAGACTGGACATTTTTGTCAGGAGGTGATTGTGATCAGTGGATCTTTCACTTATTTTCGAGATTTGATGATCGGAAACCATATCTTAGTATTGTTATAGATGAAAAAAATGCTATAAAAAGTGAGTTAAAAAATAGAAAAAATGATGAATAATGAGCAAAATAATATTTTGTTAGAGAATAGTTTTGAAGAGAAGCAACAAAGGCGAAGTTTTAAGGTTCTCTTTTTTTTCGTTCTCTTTTTTTTCGTTCTCTTTCCTTTATGTATGTCAAGAATGGTGGGAAAACCAATGCATCCCATTGATTGGTCTCCCATGTCTACTTACGGAGGGGACTACATCGCAACATATGTTGCTGCACATTCTCTTTTGAACGGGGTATCTTTCTACAAGAATAATGCGTCGAAAGGAGACGAATTCAATGATCATTTTGCTACAGGAGAATATAGTCGTTATTCGTATCCGCCATTACAAGCATTTCTCTTTACCCCCCTCTCTTTGTTTTCTTTTGAAAAAAGCTATCTTGTGTGGAATATCATAAGCTTTTTTTTGATTGTGTCGAGCATAGCATTGGTTTCTCAGTTTGTGAAAATTCGACTTTATGCTTTTGTGTTTTTGAGCGCTCTATACATACTGTCAAGTTTCTTATGGTTTCATTTCGAAAGAGGGCAAACAGATTCTGTTACCCTTTTTTTTATTTCGCTCCTACTTTATTTTTATTTTGTGAGAAAAAATACTGTACTCACGTCTCTTTTTTTGGCTATGGCGTGCCTTTTGAAGATATTCCCGTTTATTTTCTGGGTATTTTTTCTTATAAGGAAAGAGTATAAACTATTATTATTTTCGTTTTTATTTAGTGTAGGCATCGTATTTTTTACAGGATTTCAAACATGGGCATACTGGATTAACTCTATATTGCCGATGTACTCAAGTTATTATCTTGGGAGCGAAGTTGATCATTCGTTTGCCTATCTTTTGTCTGGTTTTTTAGACCTTCCTTTTTCGTCTGTCGTTGAATTATCTCGAATTATTCTCTGTATTATTGCTGGAATATTTTTCTTTTGTGTTTTTATGGCTAAAAATAGAGATGAATGGTTAATGATAGAATTAGCAATTCTTTTTATTATCATGGAGATATTTCCTCCTTGGGCAGCTAATTATAAGCTGGTTATCATGGTTTTTCTTTTTATTCTCCCGTGGCATCTTGTTGAGCGTGGATTTTTTGGGAAAAAGTTTGCTTTTGTTGTTCCTATTTTGGCATCTTTTATACTTTTTCTTCCAATTTATAATGAGTCATATGGAAGAATGGCGCTCTCTCTATTTGGATGGATAGTCCCAACGGACATTCTTCCATATTTTTCTTTGCAGAAAATAGGTGAATATAGAGCGTCGCTTTCTATTGCCTTCTGTCTCGTGTATCTTCTCTTTTTGTATGTGTATTTTCAATTTCGTGACACAAGGATTTTTGAAAGAGTAATTTTTAGTTTGAACGAAAAAAGAAAAAACTCTTTCATAATATTGTCCATTATAATTTTGTTTCTAGGAATATCAGGGGTAATTTTTCTTACAAAATACTATTTTGTAGTCAAAGCCGAGTATCAGGATAAGATAAGAAATTATGGGAAAGAACATGTGATTTCCGATGGTGTTTCGGTAGTTGGATTTGGTATGCACAAGAGAAATAGTAGTAGTGGATATGAGGTGGAAATTATTTTTAAAATAGACAAACCGTTAGAGAAAAATTTTTCAATATATCTACATGGGCATTGGTTAGATGGGAGTGGAACTGTGGAGGGAACTAACTTTTTTCCGCCTATGTTAACGAATTTTTGGTCTCCGGGAAAACTTATTGTTGTTCAGAGGACAGTTTTTTTCACCCCTAAAGAGCAAGACATTAAAATGGGCTTTTTTGATATGAGTAATGGGGATCGCTTTGGGGATCAGGTTGATTTTGGAATAAGTGACCTGCAATAAAAAGATAAGTGCTATGCTACGAGTTTGAAAGCATTATCACTCCAGTAATGATAATGGCTACAGCGCATAGTTGAGTTGCGGAAAGCTGTTCACCGAAAATGTGGTATGATGCTAAGATAACGAGAACAAAATTCAGGCTGGTAATTGGATAAACGAAACTTAGTTTTAGTCGAGAGAGAACAATTAGCCATACGATAAAACTTATTCCATAAAGGAATATCCCAATGAGAATATAGGGATTTCTGAATGTGTTAAGAATCATTTGAAATATTCCATTAGCAGAGATGCTTACCTCCCCACCCATAGTCATCATTCCTTTCTTGAAAAGAAGTTGACTTAAAACGGCGGTAATAATAGCAACTCCTACGATGATAATATTATGCATAGACCCTTGAATTACATGAACTTAATTTTCTTCGCAGCAAACAAACACATGTGAAGAAGTAGTGCACCGTGACGGAAGCGACTAATATTCGTGCTTCCATAAGTGCGTTCTTTATAGCGTATAGGAATTTCGATAATTTTCAAATTTAATTTTGATGCCCCGAAAATAAGATCAAAATCACCAAATGGATCAAAATCACCAAAAAATTTGCGACCTTTTTTTAGAAGTTCGTAGTCTTTTTTGAAAATGACCTTTGTCCCGCAAAGAGTATCCTTGAAACGCTGATCGAGAAGCCATGTGAACATTAGGCTGAAAAATTTATTCCCGAGAAGGTTAAGTGGACGCATAGCTTTCTTGTCCATATTATAAACAAGGCGACTTCCATTAATAAATTCACCTTTTCCTGATGCTATGGCATCATAAAATTTAGGAAGATCTTCCGGGGGTACAGTAAGGTCAGCGTCAAGAATCATAAGTATATCACCTGTTGCCATGTCAAATCCCTTACGAACAGCATCGCCCTTACCTTTTCCATCTTGGCGGGCAATTTGTATATGTATGCTATCTTTGTATTTCTGTTCCATCTCTTGAATTTTTTCCCAAGTATTGTCAGTCGAATTTCCTTCAATGAATATAAGCTCGGTCATTTTTCCCATTTTCGGTGTTCGGAGAATAGCATTTTCTATATTTCCGCTTTCGTTTCGAGCAGGGATGACTACAGATACTGAATATTCCTGTTGGTTTTCTATTGGAATTGGTCTAGCGATAATATAATTTGTTAGACAAAGATTTTTTATTATCGGAAGATTTGCGATGTATTTATTTAAAAATGTTGATACTAAGGGTATATATCTTGGGAAGAGAAGTTTTTGTCCAGTTTTAAATGCCTCAAGCCCTGAAAGGAAAAGCAAATTGGTAATATCCTCTTTGGAAAGCCAGTTTTGTTGCGGTTGAGGCATTCGAAGACCTATTTTTTCTCCAATATCGAGCACAGGTTGCCAAAAAAAACTATAGTAAGTAATAATAATTTTTGTGTTTGAATGTGAGGCTTTATACACTTCACGAAAAACGCGATCAATATCCTCAAGATATCCTACAAAATTGGACAGAATGATGTAGTCGAATTTTTCTTTTAAAGTAATATTTTCTGCCTCCATAACAAGAAAGTTTATGTTCGGATATTTGTTTTTGGCAATGGCAACCATATTCGAGCTGAAATCGATGCCAATTTTTTTCGAGGAGTTTATTTTATTAAGTAGATTACCTGTACCAGAACCAATGTGCAAAACAGAAGAATTAGCAGGAATGAGGGAAGAAATAAAATTTTCAAGATAATTCCAATAGTAAAAATTTCTTTTTTTCCAGGAATCACGTTTTGGAGCGATAGTTTCAAAGAAAGAAAAGACTTGTTTCCTGAGCATATATTCTGTTTTAATGAAGAGAAAAAAATGATATTATATTAGTAAACATCTACTGTATTATACCATAAAATACTAAAAAAAGAGGAAATATTTTCAACGCATGGTGATCTACTTGGAAAAATTAAAGAATGTTTTTAAGGAGTTTAAACGGAACGGTGTTCGAGGGGTTATTCTTCGTATATTGATTTCAGTCAATAGTGGACCTTTTTTAGAGAAAAGTATTTTTTGGAACAGGAATAGTTCTTTGTTAAGGAGAACTGATAAGGTATTTGGTCGTGATGCAAAAATAGCTTACGTTATTCCTGGGGTTAATATTTCTGGAGGGGTTGCTGTAGTGTTGCATCATGCGAACGGATTAAAAAAACGCGGATATAATGTTCGTATCATCACTTTTTCTAAAGAAACACAAATTGATTGGTTTGAAAATAATGTCCCTA
>Ga0268298_10006177_pt1 | contig 10946 bp, 9 predicted proteins | sample WWTPWeurt_MetaG_FD_194462 | JGI IMG/M metagenome (GOLD analysis project Ga0268298, IMG submission 194462) | Activated sludge microbial communities from WWTP in Nijmegen, Gelderland, Netherland - WWTP Weurt | ecosystem: Engineered > WWTP > Aerobic digester > Activated sludge | place: Netherlands... | reverse complement strand
TTACTCCACGCGCTTTTCACATCCCCCAACATGTGTTCCACCAATCCGCGCAGCAGCGACTGATCGATTTCGGTTAAGGAGCGCTCTGTAAAACGGCCTTCGATCTTTCCGCCAAGGCGCTGCTCCAGGATCAAATAACTGATATTGTGACTCAAGGTCAGCACCATGTGACCGGGCAGGGGTGCCAGCGAGATCAAGTGGAATAAAGTTTGTTCAGCAAAATCATTGATGAAATCGTGAAAGCGGCCCTGCTCCATAAGCGCCAGGCGCGGGCGAACATTGGTTCTTAGAAAAGTTGGCAGGGATGTCGTCAGGCGTTCGCTCAGGTCTTCATGCACCAACTCAACCGCGCGCATTTGATCCTTTGAAAACCTGGCAGGCGACCAGAAGTTATAGGTCTGGATCTTCTTTTCCCCGCCAGCATCAGATTTGGCAGCTTCGCCCGGCTGATTTAGCATATCAGCCAGGTTGAGGCTATCCTCACCATGTTTCTGATCTATATTAATAGCGCCTGATAATAAGGCATCAATTTCGGATTGAGCTAACATAGATTACTGGACCACGAATTCCGTAAAATAGATCGACAGGATGTGAAGATCAACAAGTTTTTCAGAAAGAGTTTCCAAAATCTCCGTTCGCAGCTTTTCCTTGCCATCCGCCGTATACAGGTCCTCGTAGGTTTTGGTTGACAGGAGCGTGATGACAGTGTCATCCATGATGGGCAGCCGTGAATTTAGTTTTTCTTCAAATGCGGTTTCATACGCTATTTTTTCCTCTTCCGGCAGCGACTCATATTCCGGGTTATCCGGAGCAACCTCAACGACCACTGACACGCGTATATATCTCCGCCCGCCTGGATCAACCAGATTGATGATCTTAGTGGACATGGGAACCATGATGCCTTCGCCCGGAATAAAGTCGTGCGATTCCGCCGCGGTTGTCGTTGTTTCTTCGCTTGCTGCCGCCTCAGAAACATGCGGTTCCGGCGTGGTAAACGCAGTATCATACTGATATTGCAGGCGGAAAGGTTTCGGAAGTTCATCAGGGGCAAAAATAATATATGCCATGAAGATCGACAGAAAAGCAGTCAATAAAAGAATTACCTGAGTGATCACATTGAGGATTTTTAGGATTTTATCTAACATGGGACTCCGCTTCTGGAACAACCTGCTATTGGACTTTACGGCTGAATGACCGGGGAATTAATATCTATGATATTACTATCCACTTTATACATGATGACAATTTCCACGCGGGCGTTCAGTCCTTTATGCTGTTCGGTATCATTGGGAAATACCGGCGCGTATTCACCCTGGCCTGAAATGATCATTCTCCCTGGCGCGACCCCGGCGTTCATTAAATATTTTGCAACCGACGCGGCGCGCGCCAAAGACAGTTCCCAATTGGTTGGATATAGTGGATTGGTGGAAGGTGTATCGTTGGTATGTCCAACCACCTTGATCTTGTTATCGATGGGAAGCATCATCTCAGCAATGGTGTCGAGCACGATCAAAGCCTCTGGCGGCAATTCTGCTTGACCATCTGCAAAAATCAGGCGCTCGCTGAGGGAGATCAACACGCCCTCGATATTGGTTTGCACACTGACCTGGTTTCCGAGGTTTTGAGAAGAAAGCATGGAAGTTAATTGCCCGGCAACCTCCTCAGACTGGGTGGGGCCTTCGGGAATGCCTGGAACAACGATCGGCTTGGATGTTCCATCTTCGCTCGTACCGCCAGCTTGGTTGATCTGACTATCAACCACCTGAGATGGCCCGCCGAGTGAGAAGGCAGACCGCATGCTGGTGGCCAGGAGTTTGTATTTCTCGACATTGACCTGACTCATCGAGTAAAGAACGACAAACAGAACCATCAACAGGGTGATGAAGTCCGCATAGCTCACCAGCCAGCGTTCGTCGTGATGCTCTTCGTGTTCTTCCGGGCGGTGTGCCATGGTTAAGCCTTTGCCCTCTCGGCATTACCTGCCGGAACCTTCTTGTCACCCGCCTCTTCTTCGCCTTTGGCTTCAGATGGAGGCAGGTAAGCATTTAATTTATCACGCACAATACGCGGATTCTCGCCAGCCTGGATGGCAAGAATGCCCTCCATTTGCATATAGCGGTCGCGGGCCTCTTCTTCATCCTTTATCTTTAATTTTCCGGCAATGGGCAAATAGATCAGATTCGCAGTCAGCAAACCCCATAATGTTGCAAGAAACGCGGAGGCGATCGCCTCGCCAAGCGCGCCGGGATTGTCCAACTGTTTCAACACGCTGATCAGGCCCATCACCGTTCCGATAATACCGAACGTCGGAGCAAATGCGCCAGCCGCAGTGAAGAAGCCCATCGCATGCTTGTGGCGGGCGCGCATTTGAGCGACTGTGGTTTCCAGGATCGCGGATACCTGTTCGGGGTCGATACCATCCACCACCATCGAAATCCCCTTTTGAAGGAATTTGTCTTCGATCTTCTTGCTGTCGTCTTCAAGAGCCAGTAGACCTTCCCGACGAGCTTTATCTGCCAGCTTACTCAAAAGATCAATGGTCCCTTTTGAATCAAATTTTCTAACGGTAAAAGCCTGGGCAATGAACTTGGGTAATTTTAGAACAAGAGATAACGGGGAGGTGATGATGGTCGCACCCAGCGAACCACCAAAGATCAAAATGATCGCTGCTGGAGCAGCGAATAATTCTGCCGGGGAACCGCCATCCAGAATTAACGCGACAACGATGACAGTAAGTGCCAGCACCAGGCCTGAGATGGTCGCAATATCCATAAATTACTCCTGATTTCCTGTTTTGGATTTAAATTATTTCTTCTAGATCACGTACCTGATCACTCTTCTGAAGTTTTTGAGATGAAGGGAGCCAGGGTTTTTCGACGATATTCGATGAAACGCTCTGCAATTTCTTGCGGGGAGTCTTTAACGATGAATTTTTTATTGCTTATCAGCGTAACAACCGTGTCGGGCGTCGCCTCCACGGTTTGGATCAATTCAGGATTGACATAAAACTTCACGCCGTTTGTTCTGATCAGAAAAATCACGATTATTTTCCTTCCTGCCTGACAACATGGAATCAAGGTCTCAAACAGGCAGTCATTCCATGCGTAACTTTAGCATATCGCCGTAAGTTTTCGTGTAAATTGGCCGTGAAAGGAATATAAAGATTGGCTAAAAACTTGCACCGATTTAACTGCGTAAAATGACCCCACCGAACCACGGTGGAGTTATTTTATCGCGCGGTCAGACCGATGCGCTGCTGTTTTCCCCCAATGCTTAATTTTTTACTCCCATTGAATGTGGGAGGAGTTTACCCGAGGTCTATGCGTCTCTTGAGATCGTTTGGACTGAGATCGATTGCGACACAGTTTGTCTATAGTAAAACTCCAAAGTAGCCAGCGGACGCTGGGTGACGATCGGACCGGTGGTTTTACCCCAGATCAGTTTATTGCCTGCGTCGAACCAGTCATTGCCATCGCCGCCGGCGAAGATCAGGTCGCCGATGGGAGTCTTGTTGGCTACAAACGCCTCATTATTCTGCACTTTTGTGGAGAATAGTCCGGTTTCAGGAGAGAATTCCTTCGAATCTGAACCAATTCCCTTGACATGCTGCGCCCCTTTGAAGATATCGACCTGTTCGATGAACCCGGCATCCTTGGCCTTGAAGGTCACGCGCGTGCCGTCCATCAACATAAAGGTCGTAAAGTCGTCACTAGCCTTTAAGTCCTTGAAATCACCATCGCTATTCCCGCCCACATCACTAACATCCACATGCGGGTCGCCCCAGATGGTGGTACTCTTATTGGTCCATTTGTCCAGGATCGTAAATGTGGAGCCATCCGCGAACTTAAAAAGATAACGGTCGGATTCGGCATAGTTTTGATCATGAACCACCAAACCTTCCAGCGGCGTATTCGATCGATACCGCAATTCCAATTTGATCTCAACACTCTGACTGGCTGTTACAGTGAATCCCTCTTCAGGGATATCCGCTTTGGGCGTATTCGCGTTTTGGAGATCCTGCAATTTGCCGTGCAGATCGGATAGTTTTATATCTATATTTTCGATCGGCGGCAGGGGGCCGGCGTCCGGGTTGGCGTCAGAAGGCGCCGAGCCGCTGATAAGCACTTGATCCTCTTCAAAATAGTCCAATGCAGATTTTTCATCCACATGTTTTCCACGGCGCCGCAATTCCGCATTATTTTCAATTTCCATTAACCGGCGGGCTATCATTAAATTGGATAGATCTGTTGACGCGATATCGCTCATAGCTGCCTCCCGGGCACAATCATTCGATATCCTAGAGTCGGCTTAATCGGTAAAATCTTGAGGGGTTGACAGGCATCAGTTTTTTTGACAGAGCTTCCACCCACATCTCCTGCCATCCTGCTTGTTTAAAAAAAAAGAACGCCAATACCTGATGAGGTATTGGCGTAGATCAGCGGACAAAGTTGAACTTAAAGGATGCCCTGATTCCTGCGTGTCTGAAGAATAAAGCTGTTAATATTCTCTTCAGTTTGGAACTGACTTCCAGGAGCGACAGAAAAACCGGGCGCCCAGAAATCGCCCGAGACATTTAGTCTTTTATAGCGCGGGTAGTCTTCAAGGATTTTCTGGGATGTTATCTGGCGTGTAGCGCGCATGAACTGAGCGGGATTTGTCGTGAGAGGGACCGTGATCACCCATTGCAAATATCCCGGCCGGATCATGACCGAGCCCAAACGCCAGCCATAGGATATACAGATCTGTTTTATCCAGCGGGGCAGATCTTCGGTGATATCACCTGTCAGATAATGATCGCTGAAACGGGGGATCAACAAACAGGCATACGTCAGCTCATAGGAAATTTGCTGGGCGGATTCAAACTCAATAACATCGCCGTCCCCCATACCTGTCGAGGGGCTCTGTTCTACAAAGTTAGTCTCTGGGACAGGAGCGGGGGCTGACGGCCGAGAAACCGTTTGTGTTTCTCTTTGGTCGAGCTGAACTTGTTCCGTTTCAGTGGTTACATATTCGAAAGTGTTCACAAATACCTCGGCGGACGACATAGAGGAGGAAAAGCCAGTTTTTTGGCGGATTTATTTCAGGAATATACCATATTTCTGATCACGGCCTTGGGTGTAGTCAACCAAAGGCTTGGGACAATAATCCTTGTCAAAATATTATTATGGCCTACCATGTCCAAGTATAGTCACTACTGCAATATTTCCCATAAAAAATAAGTGAAATTTAGAACACAATTTCGAGTCAGGTTTCAAGCTATGGGTAAATCTTCTCGCGAATGCTACGCGAATATCTTAGGGCAGGCAGGCTTACGACTCGGCGCGGATCTCCTTCATGATCAAATTGGAACTTTTTACAGACTCAAAATATATATTCCGCCACACATGCGGCTGGATCCCGAGCTCTAAGATGTGATCCCAATTACCGTCCTCTGTTGCGATCACAGCTTTCAAGACCACTCCCAACTTCCCCTTTCGATGGACCAACGCTTCATTAATATCTGGTGTAAGCGGGAGACTCTCGACAACTTGAAGCATAGGGACATCCATAATGGCATCCAAAACCGATAGAAGCCCGATCAGGAAATAGGATTCAGTATGCCTGACGCCCAGCGTAGTGCCAAGCATCTCGCAAATTTTTGCCCGTTGAAAAGCAACAGCAGTCAGTTCGTGCGGTTTGTCATCCGCTGTCGCCATCACAAGCAGCAGCATCCAACTGCGGAGCTGCTGCAGACCGATCAAGGCAATGGCTTGTTGAATGGACTTGACCTGATCGGCGAGGGAATAATAACCCGAGTTCACCAGACGCAGTAATTTGTAACTGAGACCAACATCCTGCGAGATGATCGGGTCCAGCAAATGAAAACTGGTCTGGGCATCCATGGTTGCCGCCAGGGAACGCATCAAGCTCAAACGCGACACATCCAGCTTTTTCTTCTTATATTGTATCGTCTCGGGTTTATAAAAAAAATAACCTTGAAAGAAATCAAACCCCAATTGCAGGCATGTGAAAAAATCCTGCGGTGTTTCCACCTTTTCTGCCAGCAGCAGGATGTCGCGTTGTTTAATGGAACGTACCATGTCAGCGAGATCGGTCCTGTTGACGGCCAGCATGTCGATCTTGATCAGGTCAACCAGACCCTGGTCAAGGATCGGGGCGATCTGTTCCAGGGAAATCACATCATCCAGAGCGATCAGGAAATTCTTCCTTTTGAATTTACGAAGCGCCTGAAAAAGTTCATTATCCAGAGCGATATCTTCCAACACTTCCAGGACGACCCGCCTCGGGTCAAAGTTCTCGACCCGCATGCCCGTCAACAAGCAGATCAGATCATCTTTTACAAGGAAATCTCTGGTGAAATTTATAAAGGCAAGCTGCGGTCCCACAACCGCATCCAACCCCATTTCAAAAAGCGTATTGGCGAAGACCCTGGATGTGGCAGCATTGCCATCCTTGAACATCGCCTGCGTGTCGTACGGAAAAGCGCGGTACAGCAATTCATACCCAATGGTTTCCTTGTGACTGTTTAGGATCGGTTGTCTGCCTACAAGTAATTCGGACACTCAGATTTCCCCTCTTAACCCGAATAGCACAAAGGATTACGAAGATTTTATTATTTCTTCTCTCGACCATACAAAGCCCATATTGTGAGAGCGAACGCTGACGGTCGATTCAACTTAAATGAGTCTACAGTTGACCTGTTCAAAATGTAATAAAAAAGCCGTTAATTTCTTACCGGCCTGTGCCGCGGCACCGACATTAAGCTGCGCCAACAGCACTGCTCGTGAAAAGCAGAACTTCGAATGCAGGGAAACCCCGACAAAGGCGCCCGGGGAAATTCACACAATATTAATGAGTTCTTACCTTTATTTTTATTATGGAAAACTGCCCTTATTTATACAATGGTGATGGGTTGATAACCCGGATTCTCCGGTAATCGATCTATCTGTAATTGCATTGTTGTTCGACCCATAGGATCCCGAGCCCTGGCGATCGGCTCGGGAATAATAAAAAAGGAGATTGCCATGAATGACCATGAAAAACTCGAAATGTATATCGCAAACTGCAAATGCTGCATGCTGGCACAGGCGATGAAAACCTGCCCAATCTGCCGCTTTAATATTGGGTTGGCTGAAAAGGTGGAACTGACCGCGCCGGCGATCCCGTTGACCTTAGCGCTATTTAATGAAAAGACTCCAATATTTGCGATGGCTAAATAAATATGCTCTTGGTTGGGAGAAGGTCATGAAGTGGATTGACAACCTTAGAATGAGTATTAAATTGCTGGGGGCTTTTGGCACCATCCTTGTGCTTATCATCATCATTGCCGGCGTGGGGTACGCCTCAATGAACAGCATCAACAACGGCATGACAACCATGTACACAGACCGTCTCCTGCCGATCGAACAATTGGGAAATATAGAAGCGGATATGTACACGATCAGGGGAAGTGTTTATAAAACTTTACTGATTCCGAAAGAGGCGGACAAAAGCAAGGCGGAAATATCAAGGCTTGAGAAAAGCATTGACGAAAATTTCAAGGCATACAAAGCAACCGTACTCACGGATGAGGAAAAAGCGGAGATCGCCGTATTCGAATCAGTCTTTCGGGAATATCACAACGCGGCGGCGGAAGCCATCGCATTGAACGAAGCCGGCCAGCGGAACGAGGCTCTTGCCAGCATGGTCGAAGGCGGACGCACGGCAAACGCGCTCGCAACATTGTCCGGGTCAATTCACAGGCTGCTTGAGATCAACGTAAAAGTTGCCGAGGAAACCCACCAGCAAGGCAATGAAACATTCATCAACTCCCGCAACATCCTGTTCATGACGACGATCGCGGGGATCTTGATATCGCTGGGATCCGTGGCTGTGATCACGCTCAGCATCACCGTCCCACTTGCGATCGTGGTAAGGATCTCACGCGAGATGGCTTCCGGGAACCTGGTACGCGACATGAGCGGGGCGGAAAAAGATAAGGTGCGAAAACGCAGGGATGAGATTGGCACGATTGGCAAGGCCTTCGACGAGTTGATCGATTACATGCAAAGCATGGGGGTCGCTGCGACCGCCATCGCAGAGAACGACCTGACCACTCACGTCACGCCAAAATCAGAGAAGGATGAACTCGGTAATTCCTTTGCAAAGATGATCGCCGGGCTGCGCGACGCAGTGGGGCTGATCACTGAGAGCGCCAATGATGTCACCGCGTCTGCCGCTCATTTGGCAGAAACATCCAAACAATCTGGCGACGCTGCCAACCAGATCGCCGCTACCATTCAAGAGGTAGCGCGCGGCACCCTGCAGCAAAGCGAGGTCGTCAACAAGACCACCGCCTCCGTCGAGCAAATGCGAAACGCCATTGATGATGTTGCCAAAGGCGCGCAGGGGCAGGCCAAGGCCATCACCCAGGCTTCGAGGATCACCTCCCGCATCAGCACAGCTATCGAACAGGTCGCAGATAACGCGCAGGCTGTGACCCGTGACTCCGCCCAGGCCGCCACCTACTCCCGCGACGGCGCCAAAACCGTCAAGGAAACCATTAGCGGCATGGAAGCCATCCGTGAAAAAGTCGGTCTCTCCGCGAGCAAGGTGGAAGAGATGGGCGCGCGTTCCGAAGAGATCGGCGTCATCGTCGAGACCATCGAAGACATTGCCTCTCAAACCAACCTGTTGGCGCTCAACGCTGCCATTGAAGCTGCGCGCGCCGGCGAACAGGGCAAGGGGTTCGCGGTCGTGGCCGATGAAGTCCGCAAGCTGGCCGAACGTTCCAGCCTCGCCACAAAAGAGATCGCCGCCCTCATCAAGGGCATCCAGAAGACCGTCAGTGAAGCCGTGACCGCTATGCAAGCCTCCGCCCAGGAAGTGGAATTGGGCGTGACACGCGCCAATTCCGCTGGTGAAGTGCTCGATCATATTTTGAGCGCGGCTGAATCTGTTTACAAGCAGGCTGAAGAAGCGGGCAATACCGCCGCCAAGGTGCGTGTTGCCGCCGCCGAACTGGTCGAAGCGGTTGACGCGGTCTCAGCCGTGATCGAAGAGAACACCGCCGCCACTGAAGAGATGTCCACCCATTCCACAGAGCTGACCCAGTCGATTGAGGACATTGCAAGCATTAGCGAAGAGAACAACGCCGCTGTCGAGGAAGTCTCAACCTCCACCGACGAAGTATCCGCCCAGGTAAGGGAAGTATCCGCTTCGGCCGCATCCATGAAAGAATTGTCACTGCGCCTGCAAATGGTAGCGGCTCAGTTCAGGCTGGATCTGGAAGCAAATGAATCCAATCACCTGATCAATATCGTGCTGTCCTCCTCACAACACAGCGAGTGGGTTAACAAGGCATCCGAAGGACACTTGACAAAGGAAGATGCCGCATCGGATGCGGAATGTTTGCTGGGGCATTGGTATTACGGCAGGGGCATCAAGGATTACGGACAATACAGCGCCTTCCAGGCGATCGAACGACCGCACAAAAAATTTCATGAAACACTGTCCACACTCGCCAACTCAACCAGCCTTGATAAAAAACGCGGGCAGCAATTATTCGCGCAGTTAAAACAAGCGTACACAGAACTCGCGACTTTGATCGGAGATCTGCAGAATTCAGTTTAACCCATTCGATCTTGTACGCACCGCCCCGAAGGCTTGAACGAAAACGAACCTGATGATGAGAACCTGCGGGATGTGCTTAAATAATTTCATTGAAAACCAGTTAGCCCAAAAGGACTGACAAAAATCAAGTCAAGAGGAGAAAAAACATGAATTTCCTGAACAACCTGAGAACGGGCGTTAAATTGATCGGCAGTTTTTTGATCATCGCCGTTATCACAGCGGTCGTCGGTGTGTTGGGCATCTACTATATCAAGCAGATCGATGCCGCCGATACCCGTCTCTATCAGAACCAGACCGTGCCGCTCGGACAGATCGCGGATGCCGCTGTCGCTTTCCAACGTACGCGCGTCAACTTGCGCGATATGATCCTTGCAAAAGACACCGCGGAAGCGCAAGGGTATGCCGATACGATCAAGACACTTGACGCGCAGATCGTCACCTTGTCGGCTGATTATGAAAAATTGATCGTAGCGCCTGAAATGCGAGCGTTATTTGACACTTACACTAAGGATTACGCGGATTTTGAAGGCTTCCGTGATCAGATTATGTCGCTGGCATTGGCAGGCAAACAGGACGAAGCGCTGACCTCTCTGCGCGGGGACGCCTTCGCGAGCGCCAAAGCCGTGGAAACAAGCCTCGATGCCATGCAGGTCATGAAGACCGAGCAAGCCGGGGCACTGGCGGCTGAAAATACCGCCACCGCCGATCAGGCCACCACTACAATGATCATTATCGTGGTAGTTGCCGCGCTGCTGGGTATCGGCTTTGGCATGATCATTGCCAATAGTATCGCCAACCCGCTGGCATTCCTGACCAGATTGGCGAAAGCCCTCTCGGTCGGCGATATGGTGCGTGATGTGAGCGAGGCCGAGAAGGACACGGTTCGCAAACGCAAGGATGAGATCGGCGACATCAGCAACGCCTTCGATGCGCTGATCAACTATATGCAGGGCATGGGCGTGGCTGCAACAGCTATTGCTGAAAACAATCTGACCACTACAGTCACTCCGAAATCAGCCAAAGATGAACTCGGCAACTCCTTCGCCAAGATGATCGCCGGTTTGCGCGATGCCGTCAGCCAGATCGCGGAAAACGCAAACGCGGTCACAATCGCAGCTTCCCAACTGACCACCGCCGCCGAACAATCCGGCGAAGCCACCAACCAGATCGCCACCACCATTCAACAGGTCGCGCTCGGCACCGCCCAGCAGACCGAAGGCGTCACCAAGACCTCCGCCTCCGTCGAGCAGATGGGTCGCGCCATTGACGGCGTCGCCAAGGGCGCTCAGGAACAGGCCAAAGCCATCTCCCAGGCTTCACAGATCACCTCCCGC
>Ga0268298_10006176_pt1 | contig 10946 bp, 10 predicted proteins | sample WWTPWeurt_MetaG_FD_194462 | JGI IMG/M metagenome (GOLD analysis project Ga0268298, IMG submission 194462) | Activated sludge microbial communities from WWTP in Nijmegen, Gelderland, Netherland - WWTP Weurt | ecosystem: Engineered > WWTP > Aerobic digester > Activated sludge | place... | reverse complement strand
TGGGGTATTGAACGAAAAGAAATGCTCCTGACGCAGGAAAAAAGCTAAACACAGAGATGCCTGGGTGTTTTTGGGGTGGCTGCGCCACCCCAAAAACACCCAAAATGACCTGGCGTTAAACAGACAGAGAAAGGAAAGCCGATTATGGATAAAAAAGACTGGGTGAGGTTTTGGCTGCTGGGCGTTGTCTGGGGCACCTCCTTTTTGTGGATAAAAATCGCGGTGACCGAAGTCAGCCCGCTGGTGCTGGTCAGTTTTCGCACCTTGTTTGGCGGGTTGGGACTGGGTCTGATCCTCATTCTTTCACCGGGCGCCCGGCCCAGCCGCGCCATGCTGCGCCAGGCTCTGCCGCCCTTCATTATCGTGGCACTATTTAATGTAGCGCTCCCCTTTACGCTGATCTCCTGGGCCGAAAAATACATCGACTCTGGAACGGCTTCCATTTTGAACAGTGCGACACCTCTCTTCACAATTATGCTTTCACCCTTCATCGTGAAAGACGATCCATTCACCTGGCGCAAGTTCCTTGGGTTGGCCGTTGGCTTTTTGGGGGTGTTTATCCTGATCTCACCGGAACTTGGGCAAACAGTTACCAACAGCATCGTCGGACAGGGCGCCATACTGCTGGCAACCCTTTCTTATGCAGCAGGCACCATCTTTGCCCGCAGAAGCGGGAAAGGGCTGCCATCCCAGGCTCAGGCTCTGATGCAGGTTGGGCTGGCGGCAGGCATGATCATCCCAGTAACCCTGATTGTGGAGCAGCCGCTCAGAATGCCTGCCCTGCCCATCACCTGGGTTGCTCTGGTTTGGCTGGGACTGCTGGGCTCATGCGTGGCTTACCTGCTCTTTTTTACCCTGCTGCACAACATCGGTCCAACCCGCACCACCACGGTCACCTATACCCTGCCGCTCTTTGGCGTCATTCTGGGGGCGGTTTTCTTGGGTGAGCCCATCTTTTTTCAAAGCATCCTGGGGGGCCTGATGATCATCAGCGGCGTTCTGCTGGTCAACCGGCGCTGACCCCGGAAGTCATTCGCCACCAGACAGAATGAATGGGGTTTAATGATCTGTCAAGCATCAATCTATAGTTTGTTTGGGCGCAAAGCACCCAAAACAAACTATAGAATCATCTTTGACACAACATTTAAAGACACGAAAAGCGGAAACCCGCCCGCCGCCGGCAGCCGGGGCGAGCGGGTATTTCGATCCCAAAAGCAAGATTCGAGGAGGATTTATGAAAGGCAAACTGCGCAAGTTTCTCAACGGATTGGTCAGTGTATTGGTAGTCATTGCATTGATCCTGGGATTGGGGGCATATATTCTGCCGCGCCAATCCTTCCCACAGGTGACCGGCCAGATCACCATAAAAGGTCTGGATGCAGCGGTGGATGTCTGGCGCGACAAAACCGGCATTCCCCATATCTACGCCACAACCACCCATGACCTGTTTTTTGCGCAGGGATATGTCCATGCCCAGGACCGTTTCTGGCAGATGGATTTTTGGCGGCATGTCAGCAGCGGCCGGCTGAGCGAAATGTTTGGCAGCAAACAGCTGAAGACTGACACCTTTTTACGCACCCTGGGTTTCATGACAATCGCAGAGCAAGAATGGCAGAACCTGCCGGATGATCAAAAAGCAATTTTTGAGGCTTACACAGCCGGCGTCAACGCTTACCTGGCAGAGCATAATGGCTCTGCTGCCAGCCTGGAATACGCCATCGTCAGCCTGCTCTCGCCTGATTACAAAATCGAGCCCTGGCAGCCGCAGCAGTCTGTGGCCTGGCCCAAGGTCATGGCGCTGGACCTGGGTGGCAACAAAGATTCCGAGATCGAAAATGCCATTTTGCTGAAAACACTCAGTGCAGAGCAGTTAATGGAAATCAACCCGCCCTACCCGGCAGACAACCCAATCATCGTGCCAGGGTTCCAGCCAACCGCCGCCGGGGCAGAAAACATCACCGCCCAGGCCCTCAACTACCCCGATATCCAGGGCCTGCTGGAAGCCGCCGACCAGAACATGCAGTCAGCCCAGGCCTTGTTGGGCGAATTTGGCCCCGATATCGGCTCCAACGACTGGGTGATTGGCGGAGCGCTGACTGCCAGCGGCATGCCGATCCTGGCGGATGACATGCACCTCGGTGAGCAGATGCCCTCGATCTGGTATGAAGCGCACCTCGAATGCGTCACCCTCAGCGCTGCCTGCCCATTCAACGTCACCGGCTTTTCCTTTGCTGGCGTCCCGGGGATTATCGTGGGTCACAACAACCGGATCGCCTGGGGCTTTACCAATGTTGGTCCCGATGTCCAGGACCTGTACATCGAAAAAATCAACCCCAACGACCCCAACCAGTATGAGTATGAGGGCAAATGGGTGGATATGGAAGTGCGCCAGGAAACGCTGAGGATCGCCGGCGGCAAAACCCAGGAGCTGACCGTACAGATCACCCGTCACGGGCCAATCATCTCCGGCGCCTATGGTTCACTGGCCGAATTCAATCTCAAAGCGGGGGTGGAGCTGCCAGCAAACTATGCCATCGCCCTGCGCTGGAGCGCCCTCGAACCAACCAAAACGATCCAGGCACTGCTGGGATTGGACCTGGCCCAAAATTGGGAGGATTTCCGCACTGCGGCCAGTAAATTTGCCGCCCCATCTCAAAATATTGTGTACGCCGATGTTGACGGCAATTTTGGTTATCAGACCCCGGGCAACATCCCGATCCGGGCCGAGGGGCATGATGGACTGCTGCCGGTTCCAGGCTGGACAGGTGAATATGAATGGCAGGGCTATATCCCCTTCGAGCAGCTCCCGACTACATTCAACCCACCCCAGGGTTATGTCGCCACGGCCAACAACGCCGTAGTGGATGGCAGCTACCCGTATTCCATTTCACACTTTTGGGCTTACGGCTTCCGGGCGCGCCAGATCGTGGATATGATTGAACAGGCCCCCGGGCCTATAACCGTGGAATACATCCAGACGATTCACGGGGATAACAAGAATTTGAATGCTGCCTCGCTGACGCCAGTGTTGATGCAGGTGACCCTGAACGACGCCCACCTGGAAACAGTGCGCTCCATGCTTCAAACCTGGGACTACCAGGATCACATGAATTCTGCACCGGCGGCCCTCTTTAATGTGTTCTGGAAAAACCTGCTGGCAGACACCTTTCAGGATGACCTGCCCGAACGCTATTGGCCGGGCGGCGGCGGGCGCTGGTTTGAAGTGATGCGGATCCTGGCAGCGCAGCCTGAGTCTGCATGGTGGGATAACAAACAGACTCCCACAGTGGAAACCCGAGACGACATCTTCAAGCAGGCGTTTAGCGAAGCCACAGCCGAGATTGAGAAACTGCTGGGGACAGACAGCGCCAAATGGCACTGGGGAGACCTGCACACGGCAACCTTCCACAACCCCAGCCTGGGTCTTTCGGGCGTGGCGCCGATCGAAGCGATCTTCAACCGCGGCCCGGTACCGGCCTCTGGCGGCTCGGAAATCGTGAACGCCACCGGCTGGAGCGCGACCGCCGGCAGCTATGCCGTCCGCTCTGTGCCCTCCGAACGCCTGATCGTCGACATGGCCGATCTCAGCAGTTCGCTGTCGGTCATCACCACCGGCCAATCCGGGCATGCATACCACCCCAACTACGCCGATCAGATTGATCCATGGCGGCTGATCCAATACCACCCGATGTATTGGGACCGCGCCCAGGTGGAAAGCAACACACCCTATAAACTGACTCTGAAGCCTTAGAAGAGGGGGCTGTCCAAAAAGTTCCTTTTTGGACAGCCCCAACAATCAAAAAATCGCCCTGGCACGATCAGCGAGTGTATGGTATACTCCTCAACCGTGCCCTTTAGGGCGCTAATTCACACGCTTCCTGACCAGACGGAGCGTGCTGCGGCTCCAAAAAGCCCCAGTCCCGTCAGGATAGAAGGAAGCGGAGGCATAACGCACAAGGAGAATAGAAAATGGCTGTTATTTCGATGAAGGCTTTACTCGAAAGTGGTGTTCACTTTGGACATCGCACCCACAAGTGGCATCCGGGGATGAAGCCCTATATTTTTACCGAACGCAATGGCATTCACATCATTGACCTGCAGAAAACTGCCAAGTCATTGGAACAGGCCTACGTATTGGTTCGCGACACCGTCATGGGGGGCGGGCAGGTTCTGTTTGTCGGCACCAAGCGCCAGGCCCAGGATACCATCCAGGCCGAAGCCATTCGCTCGGGCATGCCCTTTGTAACCAACCGCTGGCTGGGCGGCATGCTGACCAACTGGCGCACCATCCGCGCCCGTATCAATGAACTGGAACGCCTGAGCAAGATGCGCGACAGCAATGATTACGGCGGCCAAACCAAGAAAGAAATCTTGATCATCAACCGCGAAATCGAACGGCTCGAGGGCCTGCTGAGCGGCGTGCGTGCGATGAGCCGCCTGCCCGATGCGATCTTCGTCGTTGATGTGCATCGCGAAGCTACCGCCATCCACGAAGCCAACCTGCTCAACATTCCGGTTGTGGCCATGGTTGACACCAACTGCGACCCCCGCAATGTAGACTATGTCATCCCCTCCAACGATGACGCCATCCGCGCCATCAAGCTGGTGGTCGGTAAAATGGCCGACGCAGCGATCGAAGGCAAGGGTATGCGCAAGGACGAAGGCGTTGAAGAAGAACCGGCGGCTGTGGCGGCTATGGCTGCAAACAAGTCGATTTACGACGAACCCGAACTGACCGATGACGAACTGCTCGGTGCGGCTACCCTGGCCAAAATCGGCGGGCGGCCCGTGGTCGTTGAAGATGTTGAAACCGATTCCGCACCTGACGCGGAAGCTGAAGCTTAATTTCACCAGAAAAAGGATTGATTAGATGGCGATCACGACTGAAATGATCAAAGAATTACGCGAGGCGACTGGCGCTGGCATTCTCGACTGCCGCAAAGCCCTCGAACAGGCTGGCGGCGATTATGACAAGGCCGTCGATTTCTTGCGCGAAAAGGGCCTGGCCAAGGCCGCCAAGCGCGCCGACAAAGAAGCCTCTGAAGGCGTTGTGGAACTGTATTCCCACGCCAACGGCCGGATCGGCGTTATGGTTGAAGTCAACTGCGAAAGCGACTTTGTCGCCCGCTCTGAACCTTTCCGCAAGTTCGCCCACGAAGTGGCCCTGCAGGTTGCAGCCGCCTCTCCCCTCTACATCCGGGCGGAAGAAATTCCCGCGGATGTACTGGAACACGAAGGTCAGATCGCCCGTGCCCGCGCCCTGGAAGAAGGCAAGCCCGAAGCTGTTGTTGATCGTATCATCGCAGGCCGGATCGAAAAGTACAAAGACGAAGTCTGCCTGCTGCGCCAGCCATATATCCGGGATGAAACGATCACCGTGGAAAAGCTGCTCAGCTCCTTAATTGTTTCGGCGGGCGAAAACATCGTCCTCCGCCGCTTTGCTCGATGGGAATTGGGCGAAAGAAAATAGCATTCAGAGGGCCAACCGCAAGTTGGCCCTTTTTTTTAATCTACACGAGGAAAAATGCAAAACAATCTAAAATACAAACGTATTCTGCTCAAATTGAGCGGCGAAGCCCTGGGCGGCGCCAATGGCAGTGGGATTGATCCTCTCGAAGCCGAGAACCTTGCCCACCGGGTGCGCGAAGTGCACGAACTGGGTGTAGATGTGGCGATTGTGATTGGAGCCGGGAACCTGTGGCGCGGCCGGGCTGGCATTCAGCGCGGTATGGACCGGGCCACCGCCGATTATATGGGCATGCTGGCTACCGTGATGAACGCACTGGCCCTGATGGATGCCATGGAACGCTCTGGCATGGTCACCCGGGTTCAATCGGCAATTGAAATGCATGCCGTTGCCGAGCCCTACATCCGCCGCCGCGCCATTCGCCACCTGGAGAAAGGCCGGGTCGTCATTTTTGGCGCCGGCACGGGCAACCCCTTCTTCTCCACCGACACGGCAGCTGCCTTGCGCGCCATGGAAATTGGCGCCGATGTGGTCATCAAAGCCACCAAAGTCGATGGCGTTTACGACTCTGACCCCAAGAAAAACCCGGACGCAGTCCGCTTTAACCGCCTGAGCTATCTTGAAACGATGAACCGCCGCCTGGCGGTCATGGACAGCACCGCCATTTCCCTCTGCATGGACAATCACCTGCCCATCCTGGTTCTGGACCTCTGGCAGCCCGAATCTCTGAGAAAAGCTGTCCTGGGCGAGGAAATTGGCACGCTGGTAGACGATAACGGCCAGTAAAGGTTCCCAATCGGGGGCTTTTTATGGTGTCTCTTTTGGGCGAGGCCCAAAAGAGACACCATGATTACGTTATCCCAGAGAGCCGATTTTGCAAAGAGCGAAAAATATAGCGTATAATTGAGTTTCAGGATATCCTTAAGGAAACACCAAAACTTTTGCATTAACAGGAGGCATCCATGCTAAAAGACGCATATCATGATGCAGAATCGCGCATGAAAGGGGCCATTAACGCCCTCGAAGAAGATCTGTCAACCATTCGCACAGGTCGGGCCAACCCTTCACTGGTTGAAAAGCTGTCAATCGAGTATTACGGCATGCCCACCCCCCTGATGCAGCTCGCCACGATCAGCGTGGTAGAGGCCCGCTCATTGTTGATCAAACCCTTTGACCCATCCAGCATCAAAGCAATCGAACGCTCCATCATGGCCTCAGACCTGGGCCTGAACCCCAACAACGATGGCAAAGCCATCCGCCTGAACCTGCCCGCCCTGACAGAAGAACGCCGCCGCGACCTGGTGAAGGTTGTCCACCATCGCCTCGAAGAAGCCCGGGTTGCCATTCGCAACATTCGGCGCGACTCGATTAAGGATTTGCGTGAATTTGAGCAGGAAAAGCTGATTTCTGAGGATGAGTTGAAGCGCGCCGAGGAAGACCTGCAAAAATTCACCGACAAGTACGTTGAAGAAGTCAGCCACATTGGAGCTAAAAAAGAAAAGGATATCATGGAAGTCTAGCGCTTCCATTAAGTGGACCCAATGCCCCAAAACAAGACCGAACAGCCCACAAAAATCCCGGTTCATATTGGCATCATTATGGATGGCAATGGACGCTGGGCGATCTCGCGCGGCCTGCCGCGCCTGGCTGGACACCGCGCCGGCACCGAAAACCTGCGCCGGATGATCGAAGCCTGTATCGATTTTGGGATTCGCTACCTCACCATCTATGCCTTTTCCACCGAAAACTGGGGCCGCCCGCAAGAAGAAGTTCAGGGATTGCTGAAAATCTTTGAAAACGTGATTGACCGCGAACTGCAAGAGCTGTCCGACATGGGCGTGCAGCTGCGGCATATCGGCCGACTGGATGGGCTAAAACCCTCGTTTCAAAAAAAGGTGATGCAGGCGGTTGATTTTACCCACCACAACCAGCGGCTGACCTTGAATATCGCCTTTAATTACGGCGGGCGGGACGAAATTGTCTGCGCCATCCAAAACATGATCCGAGACGGGGTTAAACCCGAGGCCGTGACAGACGAGCTGGTTGGCCGTTACCTGTTTACAGCAGGCGTGCCCGACCCCGACCTGATCATCCGCACCTCTGGTGAACTGCGAGTCAGCAACTTCCTGATCTGGCAGGGCGCCTATTCAGAATGGTATTTCTCAACCACATTTTGGCCCGATTTCGACCGCGAAGAACTGCGCAAGGCGCTGGTGGAATACAGCCACCGCGACCGCCGTTACGGGCTGACGGGGTAAAGGCCGCCTATGAGTTCTTTCGCCAAACGGACCCTGGCCTCAATTATCCTGATTCCCCTGGGTATGTTCGCTATTTACGCCGGGGGCTGGTACCTGACCCTCATTCTGCTGGCCTTCATCGCCCCGGCAGCCAATGAATTCACAAAACTGTACGCAGCCTGCGGCCACAAACCATCCACAGTGGTGGTGGTGGGCGGCGCTTCTGTGCTGCTTATCACCCGCACCCTCGACGGTCTTTACCAGACCGAATTCAGCCTGCCGGCTTTTGGGTTTTTCAGCCTGCTTGGTATGCTGCTGCACCTGATTGCTTTTGAGCGCGGCCGCGAAGAAGCTGCGCTGGATTTTGCCATCACCCTTGCCGGGCTCACCTACATCGGCTGGATAGGCTCGTACCTTATCGCCCTGCGCTACCTGCCCTCCGGGGCCTGGTGGACCTTTGCTGTACTCACGTCTGTCTGGCTGGCAGACGGCGGCGCCTATGTCATCGGCAAACGCTGGGGCCGCCGGCAGATCAGCCCTAATCTCAGCCCCAAAAAGACCTGGGAAGGCTATTTTGGCGGTATCCTTTTCAGTGTGGGCTTTGGTCTGCTGCTTGGCATGGCCTGGCAGGCTGGGGCTGGCGACACCCCGCTCACCGCCCTGACGACAGCTCTGGTGGGGCTGGTCATGAGCACCCTGACCATCTTTGGCGACCTGGGGGAAAGCATGATCAAACGGATGGCCAAAGCCAAGGACTCTGGCAGCCTTATTCCGGGTCACGGCGGGGCCTTTGACCGGGTTGATTCCTGGCTCTGGGCCGGCGTTTTAGGGTTCTATCTGATCACCTGGCTCTTTTATCGCTGATAAAGATCGTCCGAGGTATGTTTTGTTCCCCAAAACATACCTCGGCAGGCTTTTCTTAAAGTCTGAAAACCCTGCTGCCAACATATCGAAAAGATGAATTTGGGGTGTTTGTTGCGGGCGGTAGCCCGCAACAAACACCCCAAACCCCGACTTCAAGAAAAGCGTTCATACCTCGGACGATTCTTTGACATGTCCGATAAACCGTGATAATATTGCATTTAACAACTACATACCCCTGTATGCACTCTTATCCAGAGAGGTGGAGGGACCGGCCCTATGAAACCTCGACAACCTGGCAGACCGTTTTGATGAATTCTTTTCAAAGAAACAGACTGCAAAGGTGCCAACTCCGACAGAAGGAACTGGAAGATGAGAGGGTGGTCCAAAGTTTTGCGGCTTGCCCTTTCGATTGCGAAGGGGCAATTTTTATCTTAACTGGAGGATCTTTCTTATGAGCAACACATTCATGAATTCGGAACGTCTGCTGTTCACCTCAGAATCGGTGACAGAAGGACACCCCGATAAACTGTGCGACCAGATCAGCGATGCTGTCCTGGATGCCTGTTTGGATCAAGACCCATATTCCCGCGTCGCCTGCGAAACCGCCGCAAAGACCGGCTTCGTGATGCTGCTGGGCGAAATTACCACCCATGCATTCGTCAATTTCGACGATCTGGCCCGCAAAGTGATCAAGGAAATCGGTTATGACGACAGCCAGAAAGGCTTCGACGGCAACACCTGCGGCGTGCTTTCCGCCATTGCCAGCCAGAGCCCCGATATTGATATGGGCGTCAGCAAGTCCCTCGAAGCCAAAGAAGGCCAGCGAGATGCGATTGACCTGATCGGCGCCGGCGACCAGGGTATGATGTTTGGCTTTGCCTGCAACGAAACAGAGCAGCTTATGCCCATGCCAATCTATTTGGCCCACAAGCTGGCCCGCCGCCTGTCCGAATCCCGCAAGTCGGGTCAGATGCCCTGGCTGCGCCCGGATGGCAAGTCTCAGGTCACCGTGGAATATTCCCACGGCAAGCCCAAGCGGATCGACACCGTTCTAATTTCCACCCAGCACGCTCCTGATGTCTCACACGCCGAAATTACCGAAGGCGTGATCGAAAACATTATCATGCCCTCCATGCCCGAAGGGATGATCGACGACAAGCTGAAAATTTATGTCAACCCGACCGGACGCTTTGTGATTGGCGGCCCCATGGGCGACGCCGGCCTGACCGGGCGCAAAATCATCGTTGACACCTACGGCGGCATGGGCCGGCACGGCGGCGGCGCCTTCAGCGGTAAAGACCCCACCAAGGTGGACCGCTCGGCTGCCTACGCGGCCCGCTGGGCTGCCAAGAATGTCGTCGCTGCCGGCCTGGCGGCGCGCTGCGAAATTCAGGTGGCTTACGCCATCGGTGTGGCTCACCCGCTCAGCGTCAATGTCGAAACCTTTGGCACGGGCGCAATTTCTGACGAAAAAATCGCAGCACTCGTCTCCCAGATCTTCGACCTGCGCCCTGGCGCCATCATCCGCGACCTGGACCTGCGCCGCCCGATCTTCCGCCAGACGGCCGCTTACGGCCATTTTGGCCGCGACGACCTGAACCTGCCCTGGGAACAGACCAACAAAGCCGCCGAGCTGCGCTCTGCTGCCGGCCTGTAATTTTTTGGTAAACAAAAACGACCTCCTTACGGAGGTCGTTTTTGTTTACAGCGTTTAGCCGCCCGCCAGGGGCAGGAATTTTTTGATCAGGCGGTCTTTGGGCTGGTAGCCGGTTACCCGCTCCACCGGTGATCCACCCTTAAAAAGCATCAAAGTCGGTACGCCCATGACCCCGTACTGCTGAGTCAGGTCAGGGTTATCATCAATATCCAGCTTGACGATCTTGATCTTGCCCTGCCACTCGTGCGCCAGTTCCTTTACGATCGGATCCAGCATCTTACACGGCCCGCACCAGACCGCGGTAAAATCAACCAGCACAGGTTCAGCAGACTGCAGCACCTCTTTTTCAAACGTTGCTTCACTCAATTTTGGCAGTTCCATAGTTTTCTCCTCTTTCAAATTCTCAATTCGGGATAGAGATCTTTTGTGGTTTTGGGCGGCGGCTCCGTACAAAATAAACCTCTTCTCGGATAATGGATTTCCCAAACAAAATTCTATCACCAAAAGACTAAAAACAGTATCATCTCAATAAGTGGGGGCAGTTGGGTGTTTTTTGCGGGCTTCGCCCGCAAAAAACACCCAACACCCCTCTTTATGATACTGCTGGCGAATCGATTTAGGTGTTCATTCACCCCCCCCCCCGGCCCCCGCCCTCGAGGGCGGGGGGGTTTTTTTATGTAGTTTTGGCCGGTTTACACCGGCCAAAACTACGAAAAAATAT
>Ga0268298_10006175_pt1 | contig 10948 bp, 5 predicted proteins | sample WWTPWeurt_MetaG_FD_194462 | JGI IMG/M metagenome (GOLD analysis project Ga0268298, IMG submission 194462) | Activated sludge microbial communities from WWTP in Nijmegen, Gelderland, Netherland - WWTP Weurt | ecosystem: Engineered > WWTP > Aerobic digester > Activated sludge | place: Netherlands... | reverse complement strand
CCGAGCTCGGGCCCATCGGCAGCAACGGACTGGCCAGCGCGCGCGACTTCCTGGTGCCGGTGGCGGCGTTCGATGCCGACCCGCAGCCCACCGAGATCGTGCGCAAGTTCGGTGGCCGGCTGTGGCAAGCGCGCGCACCGACGAGCCCGTTCAACGTGGTGGCCTGGCACGGCAACCTGGTGCCGTGCAAGTACGACACGCGGCACTTCATGGCCCTGGGCACGGTGAGTTTCGACCACCCCGACCCGAGCATCTTCACGGTGCTGACGAGCCCGAGCGACACCGCGGGCACGGCCAACTGCGACTTCGTGATCTTCCCGCCGCGCTGGATGGTGGCCGAGGACACCTTCCGCCCGCCCTGGTTCCACCGCAACCTGATGAGCGAGTTCATGGGCCTGGTGTACGGCCAGTACGACGCCAAGCCCGCGGGCTTTCGCCCCGGGGGCATGAGCCTGCACAACGCCATGGTGCCGCACGGCCCCGACGCCGAGGCCTTCGACAAGGCCAGCACGGCGCCGCTGGCGCCGCACAAGCTCGAGGCGACGCTGGCCTTCATGTTCGAAAGTCGCTGGCGCTTTCGCTGCACCGAGTTCGCGCTTCGGGGTGGCGCACTCGAGGCCGGCTATGCCGAGTGCTGGACGCCGCTGGCCGACCGCTTCGAGGCCTGAAGCCGCGCCTACGGCACGATGCGCAGCGGCGCCGCCGCCGGCGCGGGCAGCGCCCCGCGGCCGAGCACGGTGAGGCTGCTTTCCGTGCCCACCTGACACAGGTCGCGGCCGAGCGGGCCGAAGTCGATCCAGGGCGTGTTCAGGCCCACCAGGCTGCCCGACAGGTTGAGCTGCGGGATCGTCACCGCCAGCGTCCCGCTCAGGCCGTCGGGCGCGGCCGCCTGGATCACGTTGAAGCCGGGCACGCCGGGGCGAAAGCTCTCGATGCGGTTGCCGCCGATGAACACGTTGCTGCCGTTGGGCACCAGGGCCGCCACCTCCACCGCGACGTTGCCGCCGCGCGCCAGCGCCGCGGCGGTGTTGGCTTGCACGAAGCCCGATTCGAGCAGCAGCGTGCGCGCGGCCAGGCCGATGTCGCCGCCGTTGCCGTTGTTGCGCCCTTCCACCGATGAAGTGATGCGCGAGTCACGCAATCGCACCGTGCCCGCGGCATCGACCGTGATCGCGCCGCCGTCGCCGTCGCGCGACGAGGTGCGCACGCTGCTGGCGTCGAGCACGACGGCGCCGCCGGACGACAGCGCGATGCGTCCGGCGTTGGCGTTGAGCGAGGCCGAGGCGGTGATGTCGCCGTCGGCGAGCGCAATGCGGCCGGCCTGCACCTGGATCGAGCCCGGCAGCAAGGCGCCGGCACGGGCCACCTGGGCATCGTTGGCAATGCTCAGCGCCGCCCCGTCCTGCAGCTCGAAGTTGTCGCGCACCTTGAGCGTGATGCTGCCAGGCTGGCCCCCCGAGCCCAGCCGCGCGCGGCTGATCACGGTCGAGCGGAACCCCGAGGCGGCGTCGCTGCCGGTGGCCAGGAAGGAGCCGGCTTCGATCTGGATGCGCCCGGCCGCGCCGGCGCCGCCGGTGTTGGCGCTGAGCGCGCCGCCACTGCGCAGCACCAAGGCCTCGGCCACCTTGAGGTCGATGTTGCCCGCGGCGCCCCCCCCGGCCGTCACCGTGAACACACCGGCTCCGCTTTCGGCGGTGAATTGCGTGGCCTCGATGTTGATCGAGCCGCCGGGCCCGCCGAGGAAGGTGCTCGACGAGATCAAGGCCTCGTTGGACAACTTGAGCTCGCGTGCCCGGATCGTCAGGTTGCCGGCGCGGCCCAGGCCCACCGAGTCGGCGCTGATGCTGGTGGACGAGCTGCGGTCGCCGCCATCGAGGTTCAACACGTCGGCGCTGACGAGCAGCGAGCCGGCATCGGACTGGGTGGCCGTGGAGGTGGAGATGGTGCCGCCGCTGCGCAGATCGATGCGCCGCGCGCTCACCGCCACCTCGGCGCCGACGCCGCCACCGCCCAGGGTGTCGCCGGCAATGCCGGTGAAGCTGCCGCCCGCGAGCGTGCCGTCGATCAACAACGAGGCCGCCTGCACCGACACCTTGCCCGCGCTGCCGGTGCCCAGCGTGCCGGCCATGATGCTGGCGCCATCGCGCACGACGAGCTCTTCGCGCACATCCAGCGTCACGCTGCCGGCATCGCTGTTGCGGCCGTAGGCCATCGACGTGATCCCGGTGGCCTTGCCGCCACCGTCGAGCGTGAGCTTGTCGGCGCGCACCGTCACGCGCCCGGCACTGCCTTGGTCGGCGAAGGTATCGGCGTAGATGCTGGCGCCGGCACGCAGTTCGAGCCGGCCGGCGTCGATGCTGAGCGCACCGGCGTTGCCGCCCTGGCGCCCGAGCGAGCTGCTGGAGATCACGGTCACGTACTGGCCGCCACCGGTCATCTCGATCACGGGCGCGCTGACCTGCACCGAGCCCGCATGGCCGCTGCCGAGGGTGCCTGAGCTGATCTGGCCGCCACGCGTGATCTGCACCGATTCGGTGGCCTGCACCTGCACCGGTGCCGACGGCGAGGGATTGGAGCTCAGGCTGCCGATCTGCGAGTACGAGTCACCACCGCCGTCGATGCGCACGCGCGCGGCCTGCACCTGCAGCGCGGCCACCGGCTGGGTGGCGGCGCTGGCCGAGGTGATGCCGGCGCCATTGCGGATGTCGAGCGTGCCGGCCACGTTGACGTTCAAGGCCGAGCCGCCGTTGCTTTGCACCCCCGTGGCCGCGGTGCCATGCTGGGCGTCGAGCAACATCGAGCCGGCGCTGAGGTCGACCCGGCCCGCGGCGCCGCCGCTCGACCCGCTGGAACTGACGAGCGCACCGGCACGCAGCGTGGCGGCATCACGCACCCGCACCGTCACCGCCCCGGCGGGCGCGGTGCTGGCCGCGAAGGCCTGCGAGCCGATGATCGCGAAGCTGCCCTGGGCGTCGAGCGCCAGCGAGCCGGCGTCGACGCTCAAGCGGCCGCCTGCGCCCGCGGCCGTGTTGGACGAGAAGATCTCGCCGGCGTTGGCCACCGTGAGGGCACCGGCGACCCGCACGTCCACCGTGGGGCCAGGGCGCGAGCCCATGGCGCTGGCGATGATGCCGCTCTCCAGCCCGTGGCCGTCGATGGCGAGCGAGGCGGCCTCGATGCGCACCGAACCCGGGGTGCTGCCGTCGTTGCTGAGCACCACCACGCCGGCGCCGTCGGTCATCGTCAGGTGCCCGAGCGCTTGCACGCGCACGCTGCCGCCGACGGCAAACAGCACCGCGGCGTTTTCCAGGCTCACGTCGCCGCCGGCCAGCTCCAGCGCGCTGCCGTCGCTCACGGCCAGATTGGCGCCTTGCACGCGCAGCGCGGTGGCTGGCGTGCCGAGGAAGCCGAAGCTCTCGGGCGCGGCCACCGTGAGCGAACTGGGGTTGGCGCTGCGCGTGTCCCAGACAAAGCCGTCGGCGAACTTCAGCTGCGGCGCGGTGGACAGGTGCAACCCGGCCGGCACATCGAACACCGCCCCGGCCGCGACCGTGATGCCGCTCGGGTTGACGAAGAAGAACTCGGGCCGGCTGCCGCCGGCGGCCTTGAGCTCGAGCAGGCCCTGCAAGGTGCTGGCCTCGCCGCCGGTGACGCGGCTGATGACGTTGCGGATGCCGGCATCGGTGGTGGTGAAGGTGGCGCTCTCGCTGCTGGTGAGGCTGAAGCGCGCGAAGCTGTGGAACAGGTTGGCGCCTTTCACGGTGCCCAGGCTCTGCGGCACGGTGAAGCGGCCGGCCAGGCTCTGCACCGGTCCGACCGAGCCGTCGGTCACGGCGCCCGCCCCTGCGGCCAGTGGACAGCACAGCAAGGCCTGCGACACGGCGAGCGACAGGGCCGTGCGCAGGGGCCGGCGAAGCGGCGTCTTCATTGCCACTCTCCGATCAAGATGAAGGGCGCCCAGAAGAACGGGTGGCGCGATTGGGGCTTGCCGATCAGCTGCAGCTGCGCCTCGCGCAGCGCGCCGATCTTGCTGTGCCGGCCTTCGGCCAGCAGGCGGTAGAAGTGCGACATCAGCTGATTGGCGGCGTCGTCGGACACCGGCCACAGCGTGCCGAGCGCACTGCGGGCCCGGGCCTTGAGCGCGGTGCCGCTCATGCCCAGCGGCGCACGGTCGTCGCCTTCGGCGGTCTGGCAGGCCGACAGCGTGATCAGCTCGATCGGCGACTTGCGAAAGCGCTCGTCGCGCAGCAAGGCCTGCAGACCGTCGAGCGTGAGCAGCTCGTCGTAGGTCATGATGAAGGTGTCGTCGGCGCTGTCGCCGAACACGCCGTGCGAGGCGATGTGCACCACCTGCCACGGCCGGGAGAGCAACTGCTGCTTCAGCGCAGCGAGCGTGAAGCTGCTGTCGAGCAAGGCCGTGCGCTGCGGCACCACGCGCGCGATGTTCTCGATCTCCTGCTTCACGCCCGGCAGCGCCAGCGCCTCGCGCAGCGCGTTGGCGCGCAGTGCGGAGCGGTCGGTGTCGGTGCGCCCGGCGAGTTCGGGGGCGCGCGGCGCCGCACCCCGCATCGCGCGCGTGCCGCCGCGCGCCTGGCGCGATTCCCGGGGTGGATCGAGCAAGGAGGTGACGAGGTCGGGTGAGAGCTTGTTCACCACCGGGCCGGGCTCGCTCATGCCGGCCAGCAAGGTCTGCAATTCGCGGCCGTGGGGCTGCGCGCTGGCGGTCATCGTGAGTCCGGGCACCGTGGCCACGGCCAGGCGTTCGATCAGAAAGCCGTGCCCGTCGTGCAGGGCGGCCAGCGGCAGCAGGCGCAGCACGCCATCGGGCACCGACACCAGGGTCTGGATGCCTTGTCGCACGAGCAGCTCGTCGATCGGCGCGATCAGCCAGCGGTACATGGCCTCGGCACGGGCCTGGAAGGGCGTGCCCGCGCGCATCGCCGAGACCAGCTCGAGCACCTGCTTGCGCAATGCGTCGCCGCCGACGTCGACGCTGCGGCGCTCGATGCCCTGCGCCGTCTCCAGCAACAGCTCCAGACGGTCGGGCAGGATGACGGGGTAGTAGATCGCGGTGGCCGCGGGCAGTGCGGCAGCCGCGTCGTTGCGTGCCGAGTCGATGGTGCAGCGGTCGCGCAGGAAATCTTCGAGTTCAGTCTGCTTGATCAGCTCGACCGTGTCGCGCGCCTGGCGCAGCAGCGCGCTGCGCGGCGCGCCTTCCGCGGCCGCCGATTGACGCAACAGCAGGTCGGTCAGCCCCAGGTAGATGGGTTCGAGCGTCTCGCGGAACGAGGAGCGGCCGTCCTGGTATTGCACCGGGATGTCGCTGCGCACGGCTTCGATGTGCTGCACCGCGCGCCGGTAGGCGGCCAAGGCGAAGTCGGGCCGGCCCAGTTGCTGCGTGAGCCGGCCGACGCGCCATTCGAGCGTGATCAGCAGCTCGCGTGCATCGACGCGTTGCGCATGTTCGACGCCTTGTTCGGCCAGGCGCAAGGCTTCGGCGGGGCGTTGCTGCGCTTCGTACAGATCGGCCAGGCCGTCGTAGGCCTCGGCCGCGAGCCGCTCGTGACGCGCCTGCAGCGCCAGCGTGCGTCCTGCCTCGTACATGCGGTAGGCCAGCGCGGTGCCGTCACGCTCGGCCTTGGCCTGGGCGGCGATGTTCAAGGCGTGACGCGCGCGTTGTGCGGCGTCGGGCAGCGCCTCGATGCGGCCGCTGGCGGCCTGCAGCCGTTGCAGCCGCTGCACGGCCTCGGGCAGGCGCAGCCGGTTCAGTTCCACCGCCAGGGCCACGTCGCCGTCACCTGCGGCCAGTGCTGCCGCCTGGCCCCAGGCGTCGCCGGCGTCACCGTATTGGCGCCGCGCCAGGTGCAGGTTGCCGAGGTCGAGTGCCGCGGCGGCCTTCTCGCGCGGCCGGCCCAGGCCTTCCAGGGCCTGCCTGAGCAGGCGTTCGGCGTCGTCGAACCGGTTCAGGCGCAAGTAGGCCGCACCCAGCGCTGCCGCCGCGCGCGCACGGGCTTCACCGGGTGCCGCGCTGTCGTGCGTGGCTTGCAGCGCCTGCACGGCCAGGCGCAGCGGGCTGGCACAGGCCGCGGCCGGGCTCGGCTGGGCCGACACCGCCGCTGCCAGCCCGGCCAGCGCCAGTGCCAGCAGCGCGGCCCTAGAAGCCGCGATAGCGAAGCGAGAGGTGGATGCCATGGTCCTGCAGGTCTCCATGGGTGTCAGCGGCGCGCCGTTCGATGCGCCTGGCAACGAAGACTTCGCCTTCGAACCGATCGATGTTCCACTGCAGACCGAGCCCGGCCGAGGCCAGGCGGCTGGTGGCCTCGTCGCGGTTGTGCGCGCTGCCGACGTCGACGAAGGGGATCACGCTCAGGCTGGTGCGGCCGGCGTCGTCACGCCACAGCGGCCAATGCAGCTCGGCGCTGGCCGACCAGCCGTTGTCGCGCACGAGCTGGTTCTCGCGGTAGCCGCGTACGGTGTAGCGGCCGCCCACGCTCAACTGCTCCAGCGCCACCAGGCGGTCTTCGCTGCGTTGCACGTTGGCCCGCAGCAGCAACTGGGTGCCCGAGTCGCCCAGGGCGAGCGAACCCTGCGCCTGCCCCACCCACAGCCGGTACGCCGGGCTGGGCTGCGTGGCCAGCACGGGCTCGGCGCTCAGGTTGTTGCGCCCCGAGACGAAGGTGGAGCGCAGCGCCAGCACGTGGCGCTCGAAGCGCATGGTCAGGTCCTGGAAGAAGCGCCACGCGCGCACCTGGGTGCTGCCCGTGGGTTCGCCTGCCACGAAGGAGAACGGCTCGCCGTCGATGCTGGTGTTGTTGCGCCGTTCGCCGTAGCTCAGGCCGAGCGTGAGGCGGCGCCGCGTGTCGTCGATCACCGGATGGGCCAGCGTCGCTTCGCGGCTGCGCAGCACGCTGCCGATGCCGACCGCGGTGAGCGGCTCTTCGATCACGGACGACTCGCCTTGCGCCACCCGCAAGGTCAGCGTGGTGGCGCGCGCCCCGAGCGGCAGCGTCCAGCCCAGGTCGCCGTTGGTGCTGCCGCGGCTGCGCGACAGCGTGGCGTTGAGCGTGTCGCCCCAGCCGGTGATGTTGCGCGCCGTGGCCTCGATCCCCGCCGCGCTGGAGCCCACGGCCGGCGCCAGGTGGTTGTTGGCGAACAAAGTCAACTGCCAGGGCCGCGCCCGCTGCACGTCGATGTCGATGATCGAAGTGCCCAGGCTTGGCCCGGGCATCAGCCGGGCATTGAGCCGCTCGAACAGCGGGTCGGCCAACAGCAGGTGGAAGCGTTCCTGCAACACCTCGAGGTTGAAGGCCTCGTCACGCACCAGCCGCGCCGCCAGGTAGGCATCGCTCAGGCCTTGCAGGCCGTTCGCACGCACGCTGCTCACGCGGCCTTCGATGATCGAGAAGCGCAGGCTGCCGTCGCGCAGCGCGCTTTCGGGAATCACCGCACCCGAGCTGACGTAGCCGCGCTCGACGTAAGCGCGTGTCAGGCGCTGGCGCAGCTCTTCGAGTTCGAGCATGCGCAGCGGGCGGTTCAGGAAGGGTGCGGCCAGGGCTTCGAGCTCGGCTGTCGGCAACACGCGGTTGCCTTCGAACACGAAGCGCGAGACGACGAGCGTGCCGCCGGCGGCGCCCAGCGGTGCCGGCTCGGCCGCGGGCGGCAAGACAAAGGGGCCTGCCTGAGCCCGCGGCCCGCCTGGAGCGAAGCACAGCGCTGCCGCCAGCGGCACTGCCCAAAGCAGCGGCGTGCGCCCTCTGCGCGCCTGCGGCTGCACACCGATCGACGAGTGCAACACCCCCTCCTCCTGCTCCTGGTCCGGGCCGGGTCGCCCGGCCGCGGCCTCATCGAAGCGCCGACTGGACTGATCTTGGTCGATTCTCGCTCGGCCGCCATCCCGTCAGGTCAGGGATTGACGCTGCATGCGCGCAGTTCCGTCGCCAGGCCGGGCTGCGAACCGGTGAAGTCGCCACCCTTTGGGGTGCTGATCGTGGTTTCGACCTCGCCGGCGGCTGCCCAGAATCGCGCGATGGAGCCCGACCGCAGCGCTCAGGTGGTCGCCCGCGTGGTGGCCTGGCACAACCGGCACCCGCTGGCGCAGCGCATCGCCCCCGCCGACGTGCACAGCGTGGGTGTGGTGACGCTGCCTTTTGCCGCTGCGGGTGCCGTGGTGGAGGTTTTGCCGCCACCCGAAACACCGGTCGCGGCGCCAGCGCCGGAGACAGGTCCGACAGCATCCCCGCCCGAGCCCGCGGCCGCCGTTGCGGCGGCGCCCGAAGCCTCGGAGGCGACGACCGCACCCGAGAGCCATGCATCGACGCCGCCCGCCGACGCTGCAGCGCCCGACGAGACTCCGGCCGCCAGCGCGGACGCCGCAGAGCCAGGGCCGAGCCCCACGGCCGCGCAACCATCCGCAGTGACGCCCGAGCCTGCAACGCCGCCGCGCCCGCAGTTGCGCATCAGCGGGCTGCCGCCGCGGCCGCCGCGCTGGCATCCACGCACCGGGTGGCAGCGCTGGCGCAAGCGGCTCGCGTGGCGCGCGCTCTTCAGCGAAGACTTCATCGAACCGTTGGCCCCGAGCCGGGTGGCGCGTTGGGCGCTGCAGCACGGCAGCACCGACTGGCCGCTGGATCCGCAAGCCCAGGAACGCCTGGTCAAGATCGATCCCTCACTGCGCAGTACGGCCGCCGCCGACCCCCTGGTGCCACTGCACCTGCTGACGGCCGCCATTGCGGTGGGAGACAAACGATTGCGCGTGCTGCTGGCGCCACGAGCCGGCGGCCCGGTGCTCGGCCAACGCGAGTGGAGCCGGCCTCGCCTGGCCCTGGGGGTGGGCGCACTGGCCAGCCTGGTGCTGGCCGCTGGCGCCGTGCTCAAGCTGATACCGCGCGACGGGACTGTGGCGCCGGAGCTGGCGCTGGCGGCATCTTCGCCACCGGTGGCGACGTCGGCCGCGCACGGGGCCGGACGCGTGGTGGCCCCGAAACCGCAGGTGGCGGCTGTCGTTGCGGCCTCGGCATCGGTGTCGCTGACCGCGGCCTCGACACCCGCGGCCATCGCCTCGGCCTCGACACCCGCCGTGCTCGCCGCGGCCTCGGCGCCATCCATGACAGCCAGCTCAGCGATGCCGCTGGCATCGATGCCCAAGGGCGAGCCCCGAGTCGCTGCCAGGCCGCCGTTGGAGAAGGAAGACTTTCACGCCCATGCGGCCGCGGGCAAGGCGCCAGCGGCCGCATCGGCAAGCACCAGCGTCGCGAAAGCACCCGCGGCGCCTGACGCCCACGATGAATCCGCACGGCGCGGACGCGTGGAGCTGCTGCCCTTGGTGCCCCGCCTGGATGCTGGCGAGCGTGCGCTGGCGCGGCAGCAGGCACAGGCCATGCGAGGCCAGACAGGCAAGGCTGGCGTCCCCTCCACAGCGCATGCCACATCGTCCGCCAGAGCGCCCGCCAAGGCCTACGCCTTGGTGACGCGGCCCACGCCGTCGAAGTCCGAATCCGAGCGTGCCGCCTTCCAGCTGCGCGCCGTGGCCTTGCTGCAACCGGTGCCGATGCGCGCCGAGCTGATGCGCTCGGGCGCGCTGTGGCGGGCGGCGTTCTGGCCCTTCCGCACCCCGGCCGATGCCGAGAAGGTGCGCATGGCCCTGTCAGACAAGGGCTTGAAGACCGAACTGGTCGAGTTCTGAAGCCCAACGACTTCGGGCGGGGCCTCAGAGCTGCGGCGACACCAGGGACAGCAGCCCCAGCGGATGCTTGGTGAAGGCCACCGAGACGATGTAGCCGAAGGTCAGCACCGCCAGCACGAACGCAGTGGTGCGCAGGGCCAGAGACCGCCCGGGCCGCAGCGCGAGCATGCCCAGCCCGATGTAGACCAGGAGCGCGACGATCTTGGCGTCGAGCCACGGCGCGTTGGCCGGGGTCCAGCCGGCCAGCCAGGCCATCGTGAGGGCGCTGGCCAGCAGCACCGTGTCCACCACATGCGGCAGCGTGCGCGCGACGCGATTGCGCGCCCACGGCAACTGGCGCAGCGCGCCGAAGCCGCGCAGCAGGAAGCCGGCGATGGACAGGGTGGCCGCGCTGCGGTGCACGGCCTTGAGCAGCAGATAGTCTTCGGGCCCCATCAGCCGATGCGCCGCAAGAGCGAGAGCATGGCGTCGAACAGGCCGCCGTACGGGGGGTAGAGCATGGCGATGCCGTTGAGTGCCGGCTGGTGGAACACGCCGGTCTCCTTGCTGAAGGTGCGGAAGCCCCACTCGCCGTGGTAGGCACCCATGCCGCTGGCACCCACGCCGCCGAAAGGCAGATCTTCCTGCCCGACGTGCCACAGCGTGTCGTTCACCGTCACGCCGCCGGCCAGGGTTTGGCGCAGCACGCGGTCGCGGTCGACGGCGCTCTTGCCGAACCAGTACAGCGCCAGCGGCCGGTCGTGGCGGTTCACATGGGCGATGACCTCGTCGATGTGGTCGTACGCCAGCACCGGCAGGATGGGGCCGAAGATCTCCTCCTGCATCACGCGCATGCCCTCGTGCGCGTCGAGCACCAGCATCGGCGGCAGCTTGCGGGTGCGCGCCTCGCCGATCTCCTCGCCCTGCATCGGCAGCACGCGGCCGCCCTGGGCGCGGGCATCGTCCAGCAAGGCCAGCAAGCGGGTGTGGTGGCGGTCGGTGGCCACGCTGGTGTAGTCGGGGTTGCCGGCGACGCTGGGGTACAGCTGCCGTGTGGCGCGGCGCAGCGCCGAGACGAAAGCGTCCAGCCGCGCGCGCGGTACGGCCGCATAGTCGGGGGCGATGCAGGTCTGGCCCGAGTTCAGCAGCTTGCCTGCGGCCAGGCAGCGCACGCTGCGTTCGAGGTCGCAGTCGGGATTGAGGATGGCGGGCGACTTGCCGCCGAGTTCGAGCGTCACCGGGGTCAGGTTGGCCGCAGCGGCCAGCGCCACCTGGCGGCCGACGGCT
>Ga0268298_10006173_pt1 | contig 10948 bp, 9 predicted proteins | sample WWTPWeurt_MetaG_FD_194462 | JGI IMG/M metagenome (GOLD analysis project Ga0268298, IMG submission 194462) | Activated sludge microbial communities from WWTP in Nijmegen, Gelderland, Netherland - WWTP Weurt | ecosystem: Engineered > WWTP > Aerobic digester > Activated sludge | place: Netherlands... | reverse complement strand
GAAGGCCAAGCCCGCAGCGAACCCCCAAAGCCCACCCCCCCAAGCCCCGAACCCGACCCCGCAACCCCCTAAACAGTCCCCCCCTTTTTTCCGCCCCGCTCACGCTCCATCCCCCCACAATCCCATCATTCAAGCGGTCTTGTACCCTGGGTGTTTTCCGCGAGGTTCGTTTCCGGCGACATGTTCCGCAACGGGGCAGGAGGCGGCTCGACCTCGATCAAAGGAGTCGCAACTTGGGGTGTTGTTCCCAGCAACGCCTGCATCTGTGAAATGTAGGATTCCACGATGCGACCGCTTCTCATCACGGCGTATTCTTGATGATTTTGAAGTCGGTGCGGCGGTTGAGCTCGCGGCCCTGTTCGGTTTTGTTGTCTGCAACCGGTTGGTCTGGACCATTCCCAACTGCGACGAAACGCGCTCTGTCCAGTCGATGCCGCTCGACCAAATAGGAGACCACCGCTTCCGCTCGTTTTTTGGACAGAGCCTGGTTCGCGGCCCGCACCCCTACGTTGTCTGTGTTCCCCTCCACTTGCACGTAGGCGTTTTGGAACAGAGACAGCGTATGCGCAAAGCCATCCAGCACTTTCCGCGCATTCGGATCGACCGTTGCCTGACCGGACGCAAAATAGATGCTCACACTCTTGGTGAGCAGAGAGGTTGTCTGTTTCTGCGGAGGATGCGCGAACTGGAAGTGCTCTGTGACCTTCTGATCCTTGTACTTGGGATTCAATCCAGAAAGCGCCTTGAGCCACTTCGTATCCGACGGTGGCAACGGCTCCTTTACGATTCCTTCCCGCTGCCAAAATTCGCTTGCATCCACAAAAAGCTGGTCGTACGCACACTCCTCTGTTTCGAGCCCAAAAAACACGCGGTTGTCCGCAAACTGCGCCGCTTTCACTTTCTTGAGGTTCTTCTCGATCTGTTCCGGCTTCTGCGAAAACGCCGCTGCTGAAAGCGCAATGGTCGCTTTCGGGTCCTTCTGCAATTCCTCGACCGCAGCAAAGTACGCATCCGCAAAAGCGGTCACTTGCTCACGGTTTTTTTCCAGAAATTCCTTCTTCGCAAAAAGCACATCCGCGACCAAGTTTGTGGCCGTCTCTGTAGACACCAACGTTTGCCCCTTCCCATCCGCAATCGCCTCGGACAAATGCGGTTCCCACAACGCCACCGCATCCACTTCACCGCGCGAAAACAGCGTCGCTGCGTCTGGTGTTTTTTGCGCAAACACCAGACTGCTTTTGATCGTGTCGATCTCCGCAGGTTTCAAGTTGCTTTTGCCCAAAAGAGACAACAAAAAGTAGTGTGTAGGGGTGTTCCGCGTCGTCGCAATTCGTGCTGTTTTCAGCGCCTCAATGCTTTGAAACGCAGGCTTGGCCGCAATGCCCAAATTTCCCCGACTCCAGCCCACAAGCAGGAAGCTCTTGAGCTCAACCCCTTTCTGCTTGTACGCCGGGGCCAGATTCGCCAAGTAATCCAGCGTCAGGAGCATCACATCCACTTCCCCCTCATCGAACGCTTTGAGTCGTTCTTTCGACCCCCGAATCAGACGAACTTCCACCGAAAGGCCTGCCTTCTGAAACAGCGAATCGGCCCCCTGTTTCGCTCCCCCATTCGCCAAAAGGAGCGGATACCCACCCCCAAAGTCATTGATACCCACCACCCAAGGTTTCTTCGCCGCGTCACTCGGCTGCCCAGCCGCCCCTGACGTGGGCTTGGATTCCAGCGTGGCCGGATCGACCGACCCACCTTTGGTGTATGGGGTGCCCGTGAAAGACCGTGTGGGTGCCCGATCCAGCACGTTCACTTTCACCACATAGACAGTCGCTGCAACAACGACCGCAGCCACAAACAATTTTGCAAACGGCGTGAGTTTCATGATTCCCCATCCTAAACCGTTTGCCCCCACCCGATCACACGACTTCAACAACTCCCACCCAAACAACCCCACAAAATCCACCTCACCGCAGCGCCGCTTTTCCGACTGGGCTATCGGGCGGCGAAGCCTAGGGAGATGACGAGGGAGTGGAGCCAGTTGTAGGTGTAGCCGTCTCCTTGCAGGTTGTCCGAGCCGACGCTGGAGGTGCCGTTGCCGCCGCCTCCCAAGTAGCGGACGTTGAGGAAGGTATCGGCAAAGGAAGTCAGGGAGAGGCCGACCCGGACGGAGGCATCGACGATGGCACCTTCTACGTCACTTTTGCCGCCGTTTAGGCCCCGGATGTTGGCGTAAAAGCCGTCGATTTCAAAGCCTGCAAAGACGCCGTTTTGGAACGTGTATCGACCACGAGCGCGCAACAGGGGGACAAAGCCGAGATCGTCGCTGACACTTCGCAATTTTCCGTCCACAGAGGTAAAGATGATCTTGGCGTTGCGAACCTGTCCCCCCAAACCGAGCGCGAGTTCATATCGGGGGCTGCGAAAGAAGTCGAATTGGTACGTCAACCGATAGAAGTCAAAACCATACCGGAGGTCCATGGGGGTGCCGGTGGGAAACACCACGTTGTCGAACGCCAAATCCCGGCGGGCGACGGCTTCCGTGCGAACGTCGATCGGTTGATAGACAAAAACAAAGGAGTGTCGCTTCGCAAGTTCCAGTTCGGCGGACAGGCGCGCGAAGAAGAACATGGTGCTCTGATTCCCTTCGTTGCGCAGATCAAACAGACTGCCGTTCTTTCCGCTTTGAAAGGAATGCTGCAAGAACGTGAGCGCGCCAATTTCCGCCAGCGCATACACCGCCACGTTGCGCTTGGGATTGTTGAGCCGAAGGTGGGTTTTCAGCAGCGCCACGTCATCCTGGGGAAACAAAGGAGTCACAGTAATCGGCTGCGGAGCCGCCAAGGGAGGCGTAGGGGGAACAGCAAAGGTATGCGATGGGGGAGCTTCAGGGGGGAGTTGTGGAGCCGCAGGTGCCGCGAGTTGAAGTTTTGCTGTGGGCGACGAGGAAGTCGCCTGAGCAGCCCCACCCTGATCGGATGGGGAGGCGATCGCCTCCGAAAGGGGCCAGGCCGAAACGGCGCAGGAGACCCAGGAAAAAAGAGCCAACGCAGGAAAGCAAGAAGAACGACGAGTCATTGTGTGTTGTGTCATGCGGGTTATGGATGCTCGTGATGCTCAAAATGTGTCACCCCTGCTCCAAACAACTTTCCGCTCCGAAACACCGGGATCAAAAGCAGCGTCGGCGGAACGATGACAACCAGGGCTTGCACGATCTCGCTGATCACGATCCTTGGGAGGGAGAAACTACAGTTCCAAGCAAAGTCGGGAAAGTAGTGGGCCACACTGGCCAAAAGCCACGCAATCATGGCCGGCCTGAACGCGCGATCCGCAAAGGGCAAGAGCGGCAAAAGCGCGAGGGCATACCACCCATGCACTGCTCCATGTAAATACAAATAATAAACAAACAAAAAGTGGCCTGACATGCGCAACAGCGTACCATTTTCCGTGGATCGAGATGCCATATAAAGCAATACAATGCATCCAGAAAAACGAAATAAAATGCCAACAATCCATGCAAATAAAGGCATCTTCAATATCACATGAAAGAACATTCTAGGTAGGCATTCGATCGATCGTGTGCAATATGGAAGTTGTTCACTTGGGTTTCCAAGCAGCTTCGTCACAGTGCTCGCATATGTTGAAAACCATGGGCCAAGTGACCACAACACGACTGCTCCACAAACAGCGGCCAGAAACAACAAACGCTGTCCTGTCTTCTTGTCCAAGAAACTCAGTTTGGTTCGCACAAATTTAGACAATAGGAATGCAAGATAGAAACCCAACAGCAAAAGCCCCGAGGCCTTGATGGTCGCACCGAATCCGAGAGAAACCAGCGCCCAAAAAGGCTTCTTTCGCGTAATGGCGACGGCAAAACCTGCAATCGAGAGCGCCAAGAGCACGTCGTTGTGAGCATTGTTCGAGGCTTCGATCAGAGAGAGCGGACAAAACAACACCCAAGTTACGGCCTGCTTGGCATGCTGCTTTGGATGTTTCGACGGTCCTTTTCCCGTCGAGTCGGCCAGACGTGCAGCAGACCCGCCTGTGGCCAGACCCGCAAGCCAAGCCAACAGCACAACGGAGATGAGACCAAGAAACTGAAACAGCCTGAGCGACGCGGTGAGATCGTGACCTGTGAGCCGAACGATACCGACGGCGATTGCGTTGAAACCGGGCCAGTAGGCGCTGCCAACGTCGAGCCAGCTCGGGCTTACGTCGGCAATTGCGCGGTGGACGGAATCGCTGAGGGGAAGAGCGACGCCGAGTGGCGTATAGGCATCCAAACCATAAAGCGCACCGGCACGACCGACTGCCACATAAGCCAATGGATCATAGGATAGAAAGGGCGGTGCAGCCAAAACAATCAAATGACCTAAAATCCCAGCACAGTATAAGCGAAAATTGGATGGTGCGTTTCGTGTGTTTCTGACGCATAATCGGGAGAGACCAAGCCAGGCAAACGAAATCAATGCCAATGAAATCGCATATTGAAAGGAATACAAAACGCCATTCAATCCGCCAGGAAAATTGGAACATAAAATGCGATCGATTCGATATGCCGATCCGACCTGTGCAAGAATCGTAGATCCTGACAGAAACAGCAGATAGTACAGAATCTCGCTGGGGAATGTTTTGGTTGATGTAGACGTGGACGTGGGCTGTTCTGTGCCCATGAGAACCGGCGGCATTTTTTGACCTTATTAAGACTAAGCGATGGACACCTATGCTGATAAGAAGCTGTAAGTAGATTTACTCGGGGAATCAGCCTCGGACCAGAACCCAGATGGTGTCGGTGACATTGTGATAGTAGAGGGTCACGGTCACATCGCGAGGCGTGGTCTTGAACTTGAAGTGGAAAGGAAAAACCGCGTGCAGTTTCTTTTGGGCGACGCCAGCGTGAAATTGGCCAGCGAACTCCTTTACGTTGGTGCAGGGGGCGATGTCGTGGAAGAAATCCTTGCCGATGACTTGCTCGGGGATGAGGCCGGAAAGCTGGGACTCTCTGCGGTTGAAGGCCAAAATGCGCCCAGTGCGATCAAGCTGGATGGCCCCAAACGGGAGTTCGTCGAGTTCGGTGGGACGCAGGGCAACGAGGCTGTTGAGCACTTCGAGGCCACGCTCGGCCCGGAAAACCTCTTCGAGTTGACTGCGGCGCTGAGACGATGAAGACATGCGGCTTGATTGTATCGCAAAGCCTCCCTTGCGCAGAACGACAAAATCCGGGCGCAGACTACCGAAGGGCTCGGCCTGCTTTGCGATCCAGAAGCCAAGCGAGCTCGCCGGTCACGGGAGCAATGGCGCGGATGGGTATCTCGGCGACTTTGGCATCGCTTTCAAGAGCGGCTGACACAGCGGCCACTTTGTCATCTCCAGCGACGAGCACGATGATCTGCCGAGCCAGATTGAGGACATACGGAGTCAGCGTGACGCGCTGTTTGGGGGCCTTTGGAGCATCCCACACCGGCGCGCACAAACGCTCGGTGGGATATGCATCCAAAGACGGCGTCGGAACATCGACACGCAGCGGCCCGGTTTCGGAATCGTCGAGGAGAAAATCGTCATCGACGCCCGCAAGCAAACGCGATCCGGGGAAGATCGAAGCGGTGTGTCCGTCGGCCCCCATCCCGAGCAAAGCCAAATCCAGGCGGGGTTCTTCGGACTTGAGCAGTGCGCGCAAGATGGCGTCGTAGCGTTGCGCGGCTTCCTCGACGGACATGCCGATCGGTACAGCGTGGATTTGATCGGGAGGAATGGGCACAAGCTGAAGCAACGATTCCTGGGCCATGTGGAAATTGCTGTCAGGGTTGTCGTAGGAAACCATTCTCTCGTCGGAAAAACAGACGTGAATGCGGGACCAATCCAGGGACTCAACGTGCGCCAACACCTGATAAAGCCGTCTGGGCGTGTTGCCTCCTGCGAGCGCGAGGACGAAACGACCACGCGCTGCAATCGCGCGCCGAGCGGCTTCGACGATGCGTCGTGCCCCCTCCCGAGCCAACGCTTCGCCGTCCTCGCCAATCCATATTTCGGGCGCTCGCCCGCTCACGGTCGTAACTCCACTTCCCCGAAACGCAAATTCACATCCTTGCCATGACCTGCGGAAAACCGCCGCGCTTCATACCTCAATGGCTGGCGAACGCCAACCACGAAAGTGCAGCGGTTGCACCGAAACGCGGGCAAACGAACGTGCTGTCGAGGGACCGTTCCGTTCTGCGATCGGTTCATGCTGCGTGCTTTTCTCAGTTCTGTTCTGCGTTCAGGCTGGGGCCGTCAGCGAGCACTAGCATGCCAGAAAACAGAACCAGAAAACGGAAGCGGTCCACGGGTGCGCGGGAAGGAATAAAGACGACGCTGTGAGCCACAATGTGTGCTACCGTGCAACCTCTTTTGGCGGCGGTTTGGCTGCCATCGCAATACGAGGAGCTTTCATTGGCGGAAATGAGTGAGAAAGCCGACATTCCCGTGGGGAATGAGGATGACGCTTTTGCCTCGGCAAAAGAGACGTATACCGGCGAGAACATCCAGGTCCTAAAAGGGCTCGACGCTGTGCGGAAACGGCCCGGTATGTACATCGGGGACACGGACGACGGCACGGGCTTGCACCACATGGTGTACGAAGTGGTGGACAACTCCGTCGATGAAGCACTGGCCGGGCATTGCAAGAACATTGAGGTGACGATTCACTTCGACAACTCGGTCACAGTGACAGACGACGGGCGCGGGATGCCAACCGACATGCACCCGACGGAAAACCGACCGACGCCCGAAGTCATCATGACGGTGCTGCACGCAGGCGGAAAGTTCGACAAGAAAAGTTACAAGGTGTCGGGCGGTCTGCATGGGGTCGGCGTTTCGGCGGTGAATGCGCTGTCGGAATGGCTGAAGCTTCAGATTTTCCGCGATGGAAAAGTGTTCCATCAGGAATACCGGCGTGGGGTGCCGTACACGCCGCTTCAAGAGATGGGTGTTTCGACGAAAAACGGGACGCACGTCACTTTCAAGGCGGACGCAGAGATTTTTTCGGATGTGTCGTATTCCTACGAAATTCTGCACCAGCGACTGCGCGAGCTGTCGTTCCTGAATCCGGGTTTGCGGATCGTTCTTTCGGACGAACGCAACGACAAACGCTCTGAAATGTTTGCAGAGGGTGGGATTTCGAGCTTTGTCAAAGACCTGAATGTGGCCAAGGAACTGGTGCTGCCCGAGCCGGTTTTTGTCTCAGGAAGTCAGCCGCATCCCGAAATGGAAGACACCGAGGTCGTGGTGGAAGCGGCGCTCCAGTGGAACGACGGTTTTTCGGAAAACGTGTTCTGTTTTACGAACAACATTCGGAATCGGGACGGCGGGTCGCATTTGACGGGCTTTCGTCAGGCGCTCACGCGGACGATCAATGCGTATGCGACAGCCGGAAACCTGCTGAAAGACATGAAACAGGGTCTTTCGGGCGCGGACCTGGCCGAGGGTTTGGTGGCGGTTGTTTCGATCAAGCATCCTGATCCGAAGTTCTCGAACCAAACGAAGGACCGACTGGTTTCTTCGGAAGTCACGGGCATCGTCAATTCGGTGCTGGGCGACCGGTTGGCCGAATGGCTGGAAGAACATCCGAAAGAAGCGCGGGCAATCATCGGAAAAAGCGTGCTGGCGGCACGGGCCCGCGAGGCGGCGCGCAAAGCCCGCGAGATGGTGCAGCGAAAAGGAGCGCTCGAATCGCTGTCGCTGCCCGGAAAATTGGCGGATTGCCAGGAACGCGACCCGGCGCACTGCGAATTGTTTCTGGTCGAGGGCGATTCCGCAGGCGGTTCAGCCAAACAAGGGCGCGACCGACGCACACAGGCCATTTTGCCGCTCAAAGGGAAAATTCTGAACGTCGAAAAAGCGCGGCTCGACAAGATGCTGTCGTCGCAGGAAATCGTCACGCTGATCACGGCGCTCGGATGCGGGGTGGGCGATACGAAGGACGTGGGCAAACTGCGGTATCACCGCATCGTCATCATGACCGACGCCGACGTAGACGGTAGCCACATCCGCACGCTGCTTTTGACGTTCTTTTACCGGCAGTACAAAGAGCTTTTGGATGGATCGCTGGGTCGAAAGCACTTCATCTATATTGCGCAGCCTCCGCTGTACAAAGTGAAGAAGGGAAGCCGCGAGGAGTATCTAAAGAACGAACACGCTCTGGAGGAGTACTTGCTTCGTTCGACGGCTGAAGACTTGGTGTTTGAATCCTGTGACGGGAAACTGCATTTGTCCGGCGAGTCCTTGCGCGAATTGTGGCGGCTTGCGACTCGATATGGGCGGGCCCTTGCGGCGTGCGACAAAAAATGGGACAGCCGGATCGTCGAGTCCCTGCTCCAGGTCGGAAACCTTCAAGCGGATTCGTTGCGCGATGCGGAAACGGTGAAAGCAGGGCTTTCGCGGGTCGAGGCGCAACTGAAAACGCGCTTTTCGGACGTGACCAGCTTGCAAGCGGTCTTTTCCGCCGATCCCGAACACGGCATGGTCACGGCGACGATTCCGGCCCGGTATGGCGGCGCGCGACGCGCGACGACCGTGGACTTTGCTTTGGTGACCTCGCCGGAATACGCAGAGCTTTCCCGCATCTTTGACCGACTGCAAAAGTTCGGCCCTGGGCCGTTCGTCCTCGTGGATGGCAGCCAAAGACACGCCGTAAGCTACATGAGCGAGCTGGCCCCGCTCCTCGACAGCATCGGTCGCAAAGGTCTCCAGATTCAGCGGTACAAAGGCCTAGGCGAAATGACGGCGGAACAACTGTGGGAGACGACGATGGACCCGGCACGGCGCACGCTGCTCGAAGTCCACGTCGATGACCTGAACGAAGCCGAACGCCTCTTCAGCATGCTCATGGGCGAAGCCGTCGAACCCAGGCGGGAATTTATCGAACAGCACGCACTGCATGTGCGCAACCTGGATGTGTGACGGCAGTTGGTTTCACCATGACGGCTGAGGCGACAGACAACATCGCACCCACAGAGAAGCTTTGCCGGTACGCAGACACGAACATCCCGACCCTCTTTGGCACGGTTCGGCTGCTGGTGTATCGGAAGGCCGATGCGGTGTCCGACGCAACGAACACGATGGTGTCGCAGGAAGAGGAACACATGGCCATCGTCGTCGGCGAGGTGGCCGGCGGCGAGCGCGTTCCCTGCCGCATCCATTCGGAATGTTGGACGGGCGAAACGCTCGGGTCGCTGAAATGTGACTGCCGCGCACAATTCAACGCGGCGCTCGAAAACATGTTTCGCGTGGGCCGTGGCGTTCTTGTCTATCTGCGCCAAGAAGGCCGAGGCATCGGTCTTGGCAACAAAATTCGCGCCTACGCGCTGCAAGCCCACGGAAAAGACACGGTCGAGGCGAACACCGAACTTGGTTTTTCCCCCGACTTGCGAAAGTACGAATACGCGGCGCAAATCCTGAAGGACTTGGCCGTGTCGTCCGTGTCGGTCTACACGAACAATCCCGACAAACTGCGCGAACTTTCTGCGGCGGGAATTTCCGTGGTCGAACGCATTCCCCACTGGGTTTCGCAGCACGAGTGGAACAGCGAGTACTTGGCCGTCAAGAAAAACAAGCTCGGGCATCAAAGCTAAAACAAGCCGGGACACAACATCCGGGACCCCCAAAAACAATGACGACGCAAGCTTCTGTGGATCGCGTTCGCAACGCGCTCAAAACGGTGAAGGAAAAAACGCTGGGGAAAGACATCGTTTCCCTCGGCATGGTGAAGAAGATCGAGGTCGAAAAGGACTTCGCGTTTGTGCAAGTCGATTTGCCGACGCCTGTCTATCGCGATCGCGCCGACCTGGAAAAACAGGTGCAACAAGCCGCCTGCCAAGCCGACGGGATCAAAGAGGCGCGCTGCATCCTGGGCGTCAACGTCCCGTCCGGCGCGCGAGGTCTGGCCACAAGACTCCCCGCAGTGAAAAACGTGATCGCCGTGGCGGCGGGCAAAGGCGGCGTGGGCAAATCCACCGTGGCCACGAACCTGGCGGCGGCGCTGCGCCTGCACGGCGCTCGCGTCGGTCTTCTCGATGCGGACGTGTACGGGCCGTCCCTGCCGACGATGCTCGGCGAACCCGAAGTGCCCGCGTCCACGCGCGCCGAAAGCAAAATCGGCCCCGCGATTTATTACGGAATGCACGTCATCTCGGTCGGTTTCTTCACCGAACGAGACGGGGCCGTCGTCTGGCGCGGACCCATGGTTCACAAGCTGCTGCAACAATTCGTGGGCGATGTCGATTGGGGCGAACTCGACTATTTGATCGTCGATTTGCCGCCCGGGACTGGTGACGCGCAGCTTTCGCTTGTGCAACTGCTGCCCATCACCGGCGCGGTCATCGTGACGACGCCGCAGGAAGTCGCCCTCATCGACGTGGAAAAGGCGGTCAACATGTTCAAAAAGCTCGAGGTCCCGATCCTCGGCGTCGTTGAGAACATGTCCTATTACCTTTGTCCGGCCTGCGGGCATCACGACGACATTTTCGCGCTCGGAGGCGGTGCCAAACTGGCCGAGCACCTGGGCGTACCGCTGCTTGGGGAAGTTCCGCTCGATCGGCGGGTTCGGTACGGAGGCGACGAAGGAAAGCCCATCGTCCTCAGCGCCCCAGACGGAGAACACGGCAAGATCTTCCAGGAAATCAGCCAGCGCGCCGCCGAAGGCGTGATGAAAATCGTCCTGTCCGGCCCCCGCCGCCCCGCCGGCCTCGTCCAAATCAAATAGCCGTCGTCCGTTCAATCGCCGTGGCGATCTGAAAGGTTCGAGCGCGTTAGGCGACGGCGATCATCACGTCGGAAACAGACCTTGCGGTCGCGGCGCGGGTGATCCAGCGGTCCAGTTGAGTCAGATCCTCGCACTGTAGGATTTGGGCGCGCACGAGGTCGTTCACAAACAACCCCCGCGCCGCCATCACCGCCAACAGGGACTTGGCCTTCCCAAGGG
>Ga0268298_10006172_pt1 | contig 10953 bp, 9 predicted proteins | sample WWTPWeurt_MetaG_FD_194462 | JGI IMG/M metagenome (GOLD analysis project Ga0268298, IMG submission 194462) | Activated sludge microbial communities from WWTP in Nijmegen, Gelderland, Netherland - WWTP Weurt | ecosystem: Engineered > WWTP > Aerobic digester > Activated sludge | place: Netherlands... | reverse complement strand
CCCGAGAGGATCTTGCGGAGCATGATCGCGTAGCCCGCCGCGGTTCCGCGCATGCCTCCCGCCGGCTGGGGCTGGGTGAAGCTGAGCGGGATCTCGGCCCCGAGGAGGCGGTTGTACTCGGCCATCAGCGTGGCGTTGTTCAGCGGTCCGAGGCCGAGATCCACCGCGTATTTTTGAAAGTGGCCGCCGCCATAGGCGAAGCGGTCGACGTGCGCGGGATTGAAGTCGCCGTTGTTCCCCATCGCTTGGCACTCCGCGACCGTCTGCATCTGCTGGCACTGATCGAAGGAGGTGTAGCCGCTGAGCATCGTCATCGCACGGGTATCGATGTCTGAGACGTGGTCCTTGAAGCGCTCGACCACGTAGGTGCCGAAGACCCACTTGGAGGCCGAGGCGATCGGCATCTCCGTCGTGGCGGTGATCGTGCCGCGTCGACCGGAGGCGAGAGCGCCGCTGGCCTCGCCGATCTCCCAGTAAAACGGGGCGACCGCCGTGCACAGCGCGTGGTTCTCGGCCGTACGGCGCGCCGCCTCGGCCCGCGTTGCGAGGAGCACGCCGCCGTCATCGGCACCGCTGTCCACGAGCCCTGCGTCGGGGGTCACGCTCCCGGCGTCCGGCGCGCCGACGTCTTCGGCCCCGCCGTCGAGCGCGAGCGCGTCTGGCGCTCCGAGATCGAGAGCTGCCGCGTCATTGCCGGTCGCGGCGTCCGCGGCGGGGGGCCCGGCGTCGGGCAGAGGTTCGGGAGGGGTGCCCCCACAACCGACCGCAAAGAGGAGGGCGGCGAGGAGCGGGGCCGAGCGCATGGTGGCTTGAACCCACCCACGCGCCCCAAGTTGCGTGACAGGCGTGCTTAGCGCAGCCGGGTCAGGGTCAGGTTCGCCTGATCGACCCACACCTGGTTCGGGGTCAGGCCGCGGTAGGTCCCGCACATCGAGAAGAAGTAGTTCGTTCCAACGGTTGCCGCCGGGGTCGTCGAGGTCGCGAAGTAGGCGTGCCGCAGCCGCGCCGCTCCCTGATTGAACTGCAGGGTATCGAAGAAGCCAGCCTGGCCGGGCAGCGGACTCCAGGGCCCGTTGACGTTGACCGCGTAGCAGAGCAGGGCGCCGACCTGATCGCTGCCGTTGGTGTTCGAGGTCTGGAGGAGCGCCTCACCGATGGCGGTGAAGGCCTCCGACGCGGTCGCCAACGCGAAGGGCCCGATGATCGTCGAGGCCGGCGTCAGCGGCCCCGCCACCGTGAAACACGCCAGCGAGGTGCAGAAGGTGCTGCCGATGGGGAGGGTCACCGTTCCCAGGCTCGGTGAATAGACGGTCTGGATGATGCCGGTCGCTCCCGCCGCGCCCGTCGCGCCGGTCGGACCCGTTGATCCCGTCGCGCCGTTGGTCCCGTTCGCGCCGTTGGTCCCGTTCGCGCCGTTCGCTCCCGTCGCGCCGGTCGCGCCGGTCGCGCCGCGTGCGCCCGTCGCTCCGGTCGGTCCGGCCGGGCCTGCTGCGCCGCCAGGTCCGGTGGCTCCCGTCGCTCCGTTGCTCCCGTTCGCACCCGCGGGCCCGGTGGCTCCCGTCGCACCGTTGGCGCCGTTGGCTCCGGTCGCGCCCCGTGGCCCGACAGGTCCCGCCGGTCCTACCGCGCCGGCCGGTCCTACCGCTCCGGTCGGTCCCGCGGGCCCTGCTGGCCCCGCTGGGCCCAGGTTGCCCTGCGGACCCTGCGCTCCGGTCGGCCCTTGAGGACCTGCATTGCCTTGCGGGCCCTGCGGGCCTTGCGGACCGACGTTGCCCTGCGGTCCCTGCGGTCCGCCATTGCCCTGCAGACCTTGCGCCCCGGTCGGCCCCGGCGGTCCCGCGTTGCCCTGCGGCCCCTGCGCGCCCGCGGCGCCGGGCGCTCCATTGAGACCCGGAGGTCCGACGGGCCCTTGCGGTCCGCCGTTGCCCTGCGGTCCCTGCGGCCCGGTGGGCCCGACGAGGCCCGGCGCGCCGATCGGTCCTTGCGGCCCCTGCGGCCCCACGAAACCCTGCGGTCCCTGCGCGCCGGTCGCGCCTTGGGGTCCGATGTTGCCCTGCGGTCCCTGCGGTCCGAGGTTGCCTTGAGGTCCTTGCGGCCCCGTGGGCCCGGCGACGCCTTGGGGTCCGACGTTGCCCTGCGGTCCTTGTGGTCCGAGGTTGCCTTGAGGTCCTTGTGGCCCCGTGGGCCCGGCGACGCCCTGCGGTCCGACGTTGCCCTGCGGACCCTGCGTTCCAGTGGGGCCCGCGATTCCTTGCGGTCCCGGCGCGCCCTGCGGACCGGTCGCGCCATTTGCGCCGATCGGTCCGTTCGAGCCCGTGGCCCCCGTCGCGCCCGTCGGTCCCGCGGGCCCAGTGCTGCCCGTCGGTCCGGTCGCCCCGGTGGCGCCCTGCGGCCCACGCGGTCCTGCCGGCCCGGCGCTGTCGGAGCTCAGCGCGTGCACCGCCAGCGGCACGAAGCCGATGTGATAGCGCGGGGCCAGCTCCTCGCCGTCGCCGACGATGGTGATGCCGAGGAAGAGGTTCGCGCCCGCCTCGAAGATCGAGGCCGCCAGGGGGGTCACGGTGCCGATCTGGGCCGAGACGTAGCCGCTGCTGGTCATCAGATCTTGCCGCTCTTCGTAGAGCGGAACGCCGCCCATCGCCTGGTCGTAGAGCCGAAACTCCAGCGTCACGGCCGCGCTGACCGGGAGATCGTCGGCGCCGGTCAGGAGCCCCTCAAACGGCAGCTGTAGGGTCTGCGCGCTGGCGAAAGAGGGCAGGAGGACGAGCGCAAGACAACTTGCAAGAAGGGGCTTTTGGATCACGGTGGCTCCGCCCGCGTTCCGCGAAGGAAGCGGGCGCTCCCACTATCCATACGCCGCGCGCGCTTGGGTACCGAAAATTGTTGAGGGCCCGAGACCACAGCCCGGGGTAGAGGCGCCTCAGCCGGGCACGTTCCTCAGGAAGTCGGCGACGTCCGCGAAGCGCGCGTCGAGGAAGCTCCGCACCGGCCCCCGGATGTTCCGAGCCTCGAGAGCCTTGTCCATCGAGCACAACCAAGCGTCGCGCATGCCCGAATCCACCTGCAACTTCGCGTGGCGCATGCGCAGGCGGGGATGACCGTGGTCTCGAACGTAGTCCTGGGGCCCGCCGAGCCAACCGATCAGAAAGAGCCCGAAGCGATCGCGCGCAGCCCGGCTGATGCGCCCGTCCGGCCCGAGCTCGTGCAGCTTCGCCAGCTCCGGCTCGTGAGCCTCCATCGCGTCATAGAACGCCTCGACCAGCGCCAGCACTCCCTCGCGCTCGCCCAGGAGCGCGTAGGGCGTCTCTTCGGGCTCCATCGCTCGTCCTCACTTCTTGACGGCGTTACCGTCGACCCAGCGGTAGAAGCCTTCGCCGCTCTTTTTGCCCAGTTTTCCAGCGCGGACGAGGCGGCGGAGCAGCGGGGGCGGCGTGAACTGCGGGCCGATCTCTTTGCTGAGGTGCTCAGCGATCGCCAGCCGAACATCGAGGCCCACCAGGTCCGTCAGCTTGAGCGGCCCCATCGGGTGCTTGTAGCCGAGCTCCATCGCTTGATCGATGTCCGCCGCGCTCGCCACGCCCGACTCGAGCATGCGGATGGCCTCCATGCCGAGGATGATGCCGAGGCGAGAGGTCGCAAAGCCTGGCGAGTCCTTCACCACGATCGGGGACTTCTCGGCGCGCACCGCCAAGGCCGTCGCCGCCGCCAGCGTCTCGGGGCTGGTCTGCTCCGCCGTCACGATCTCGAGCAACTGCATGACCGGCGGGGGGTTGAAGAAGTGAAGCCCGATCACCCGCTCGGGGCGCCGGCAGGCCGCGGCGATCTCGGTGACCGAGAGCGAGGAGGTGTTGGTCGCCAAGATCGCCCGCTCGTTCGTCTGCGATAGATCGCCGAGGAGCTTCTTCTTGAGGCCCATGTCCTCCGGGACCGCCTCCACCACCAGATCGACCCTCGCCGCCTCTTCGGGGCCCGGGAGCGCGCTCACCTTGGCGCGGATCTGCGCGGCGGCGTCCGCGGTGAGCTTCTGCTTCTCCACCGCCTTGGCCAGCGACTTGTCCAGCGAGCTAAGGCCCTTCTTGATGGCGTCGGGGCTGACGTCGAAGAGGAAGGTCTCAAGCCCCGCCCGGGCGAAGACCTCGGCGATTCCTGCGCCCATCGTGCCGGCGCCGAGCACCAAGGCCCGCTCGATCTTGATCTCGCTCATTTCTTCTCCTTCTTCTTGTCCAGGAAGGCGGCCATGCGCCGGTGCTTCTCGCCGGACTCGAAGAGCACGGCCTGCCCGAGCGCGTCGACCGCGTCGTAGGGGATGCTGGTCCCCGCGTTGGCGTTGAGCGCGGCCTTGGCGATCTTCACCGCCAGCGGCCCTTGGTCGGCGATGCGATGCGCCATCGCGGTCGCCTCCTCGAGGGCCTTGCCGTCCTCCACCACCCGGTTCACCAGGCCGATCCGCTCGGCCTCATCGGCGTCGATGATGCGTCCGGTGAAGATGAGCTCCTTGGCCCGGCCGAAGCCGACCAGGCGCGGGAGCCGCTGGATCGCGCCGGCGCCGGGGATGATGCCCAGCGCGACCTCGGGCTGGCCGAGCTTGCTGCTCTTGCCCGCGATGCGGATGTCGCAGGCCATGGCCAGCTCGCAGCCGCCGCCCAAGGCGAAGCCGTCGATCGCCGCGATGGTGGGGACCTGGATCTCCTCCACCCGCCGAAACAAGGCCGCGTTGATCCGCTCGAGGGCCTCGGGCACGCCGCGGGACTTGAGCTCGGAGATGTCGGCGCCGGCCGCGAAGGCCTTCCCGCCCGCGCCGGCCAGCACGATCGCGCGCAGGCTGGGCTCGAGCACCAAGTCGTTCAGGGCCCGGCCCAGATCTTCGATCATCGCGCGGTTGATCGCGTTTCTGACCTCGGGGCGGTTCAGCGTGATCGTCGCGATCGTGCCGCCATCGGAGGTGGTCTCGTGGGAGACGAGGATCGTGCTCGCGGACATCGACGCGGCTATAGAACCGCCGCGGTCATTGTGCAACGAGGAGATCTGCCGCGGGCGGGTCTGAGCCCCTTGTCGGCGGGCTGAACCCGCCGGCGGGCGCGATCGCTGCGCCCTACGCCTGGCGGTGACGCGCGTCTTCCGCGGGCAGCGGGGCGTTTGTCCGGGGATCGACGGCGCGGGGCAGAGGGGCCCGGACAACGCCGGACAAAACCGCGCGGGCCCAGCTCGAACGGGCGGGTGGCCTTGGCCTTCGCCTTGCTTTTGCCCGTCGCATGATCCGCGCGCTCCTGCTCCCCACCCTCATCCTCTTCACCGCCTGTGACCCCGAAGAAGCCGCCAAATCCAGCGCCTCCACTAAGCCGGCTGGCGAGGGTGCTTCAACCGTGGGCCAGGCCGAGACCGGCTGCGAGGCCCAAAAACAGGCGATCATCAACCGCGGCTGGTTTGGGGCCTACAGCTACAAAGACGGCGGGCCCCACTGCAGCTCGGGCTACGGCTGCCTGGCCGTATGGCTCCGCCTCCTCCCCGACGGGACCTTCCGCCGCGTCATCGACACCTCCACCGACGGCTTCGACTCGGACTTCCACGAGGAGAAGGACGTCGGTCGCTATGTGCTGAGCTGCGAAGACTTGGCGCTCCTCGACTGCGCAGGCCGGCCGCTCCTCGTGGACACCATCCGCTTCGAGGAGGAGGGCTGGTCCCACGGCATGATGCGGTTTCTGATCAGCAACAGCAGCGCGGATCGACTGACCGGCGACACGGAGTTCTTGCGCGTCCCGAAGTGCCGCTGACCCTCAAGCACCTCGCTTGCCCAGCCCGATCGCCTCAGGCATCCTCCCCAAGCCGTGGTCGCACCGCAGAAGAGAGACGCGAGCTACGCCGACATCGAGGCGCTTCCTCCTGGTGTGACGGGCCAGCTCCTCGGCGGCGAGCTCTACGCTCACGCGCGCCCCGCGGGTCCGCACCTTCGCGCGGCATCTCGCCTCGGAGCGACGTTGCTGACGCGCTTTGACCAAGGCGTAGGTGGCCCGGGCGGCTGGCTCATCCTGGACGAGCCGGAGCTCCACCTCGGGGCCGATGTGCTGGTTCCAGACATCGCGGCTTGGCGACGGGAGCGCCTGCCTTCGGTGCCCGACGCGCCGTTCATCACGCAAGCGCCGGCCTGGGTCTGCGAGGTCCTCTCGCCAGGAACCACGCGAGTCGACCGGATGCTCAAGCTGCCAATCTATGCCCGCGAGGGAGTGGCGCACGTGTGGCTCGTGGATCCGCTGGAGCAGGCGATCGAGGTCTTTCGGCTCGCCGGAGGGCAGTGGGTGCTTGCTGCGGTCGCCGGTGAGGGTGAGCCGGTCGCGCTCGAGCCCTTTGAGGCGCTTCCGCTCGAGCTCGCTTATCTTTGGTCCGGTTGAGGCGCTCCCCGGGGGGATCAGCCCTCCAAGATCACGAAGAAGATGTCCACCGTGTCGCCTTCGCCCGGCGCGTTCCGCTCGAAGCTGAGCTGGCGGCCGTCGGCGGTGACGCGGTAGTCGCAGTCGGTGTCGGTGTCGTTGGCGCAGATCTGGAGGCGCCTGCCGTTGATCTCCACCACCACGCCCGGGGGATAGCTGGCCGGGGGGTCGAGCAGAAACGCGGTGGGCCGCACCAGATCCTGGGCGATGCGCCGTAGGGTGCCGTCGAACTCGGATTGGCAGATCGAATCGACGAGACAAGCGACGCGCTCGCCGGGCGGGCCGACGCAGTGGTTGATCGCGATGTCGGGATCGGCGGCGTGGACCTCAGCTTCGAGGGCCTTGGCGAAGTCGATGTAGCGGGCGCCGGGGAGGGCGGAGCAGCAGTCGGGGGTGCTGTAAAACGAGCACCAGTAGCAGAACTGCCAAAACCGGCGGTCCTGGTTCTCGCACTGACCGTTGTCGCAGAACTCTCCGGCTGGGCAGCCGCTCGAGCCCACCGTGCAGGCGGCGTGACTGCCCAGCGGCGGGGGACGATCGCAGTTGCCTCCGCAGCTGGCCTCGGTGGCGCTGCACTGGGCGCCCTGGCCGTCTTTGGAACCGACGATCACCGCGGTTCGGAGCTTCTTCTTCGCCTCCTCCACCGTCCCGGCGCCGCGCTTGAGGCTGACCAAGAAGTCGACGTAGGTGGCGACGTCCGGCGGCGCCTGCGTCGAGTCCTCCTCGTTCGACACAAAGACCACCACCAGGTTGGCGCCCTCCCGGAGGAAGGGCGCTTGCCCGGGGCAATCGGCGGCGGTCCGGCTGAGCGCGAGCTTCATGGCCTCGAGGCCCTGCTCGATTCCTGAGCCGCAGGTGCCGACCGAGACGGCCGAGCGGAAGGCGTCGAGCTGATCTTGCCGGGCCATCGCCGAGGTGATGACGCGGGCCCCGCTGCCCCGGAAGCAGCCGTGCTTGAGGCCGGCGATCGGGCGACAATCAGAGCTGTCCTGCTCGATCAGCTGAAACGGTGCGCTCCCGGCGAAGCTCGCCTGCACCAGGCCCCCAATCTCAGGCCCATCGCGGCCCCGCGAGTCGATGTCGGTGGTGACGACCGCCAGGCGATAGTCGTTGCCCTGCCCCGAGGACAGCGCGCTGATAAAGGCCTCAAAGTTGCGCGCTAAGTTGGCCTGCTCCTCCGCCATCGATCCCGAGTTATCGACGACGAAGAGGACGTCGACTGGCAGCGGCTTCACCGCGGCGAAGCTCTTCTTCACCTCCTTGGTCGAGCTGGGCTCGAGCACCCGGAAGTCCCGCTGTACGCAGGCGCTGCTGAGGAGCAGACCCACGCTAAGCCACCAGCGCAATCCGTAGGTCATACTCATCCTCCTGTCTCAGCCGGCGTCGGACTCTTCGATGACGAAGTAAATCTCGACCTCATCCTCAGGGCCCGGGGGATTTCGGTTGATGGTCACGCTGGTGCCATCGGGGGCGACGGTATAGTCGCAGTCCGTCTGTCCCTCGGTACTGCAGATCTGAAGGCGCCGATGATTGACCTCCACGACCACGCCCGGGGGATATTTGGCCACGGGATTGAGCGCGTAGGTACTATCGACGATGAGATCGCGCGCGATCCGCCGCAAGGTCTCCGCGAACTCTGCCTGGCAGATCGAGTCGATGAGGCAGGCCACCCGGGTGGTCCCGGTGCCGCGGCACTGGGTGACGGCGATCGATGGGTCGGCGGCGTTCACCGCGCGCTCCACGGCCAAGGCGAAGTCGACGTAGCGCGAGCCGCTGATCGCCGAGCAGCAATCGGGCGCGTTGTAAAAGGAGCACCAGTTGCAGCTCGCCCAGTCGCGCAGGTCCTCGTTTTGGCAGCGTCCCATCTGGCAGGACTCGCCGGAGGGGCAATTCGACATGCCACCCGAGCAGGCGTTGCCGCTCCCCTCTGGGGGCCGCGAGGCGCAGATCCCGCCGCAAGAGGCCACCGTGGTGCTGCAGTTTTGGGCGCTGCCGTTGACCGAGCCTACGATGGCGGCGACCCGGACCTTGCTGGCGCTGCCTTTGAGCGCGACCAAGAAGTCGACGTACTCCCGCACCGGCGGTGGGTTCGGGGTCGCGTCCTCTTCGTCCGAGACGATGACCACCACCAAGTTGGCGCCGTCTCGCAAGAAGCCCTCGTTGCACAGGCCGGGGCTGGTGTTGCTGAGGCCGCGCTTCATGCCCTCGAGGCCTTGCTCACGCCCGGAGCCGCAGGAGCCGACGCGGACGTTGCTCTTGAAAGTCTCGATCTGTTCGGCGGGCGGCGAGGTCGACGGGATCACCCGCTTGGCCGGGTCGTCGCCGCGAAAGCAGCCGTGGGGGATGTCCGTCCAGGTGCAGCGGGTGATCGAGTCGAAGGTCTGGAGGTGAAAGGGCGACTGTGTGGAGAAGGTGGTGCCGACGAGGCCGGCCCGCTCGACCTGACCGTGCGCGGCGTCGTTGCTGTCGAGGTCGGTGGTCACGATCCCGATGCGGTAGTCGTTGCCCTTGCCGCTGGTGAGCTCGCTGATGAACGTGTTGAAGTTGCGCGCGAGGTTCTCTTGCTCGTCGGCCATCGACCCGGAGTTGTCGACGACGAAGAGGATGTCCACCGGCGTCGGTGTCGCCGCGGCAAAGACCTTCTTCACTTCCTTGGTCGACTCCGGGATGACGACCCGGAAGTCGTACTGCATGCAGGCGCTCAGGCCGCCGAACGCGATGAGTTGGATGAGCCGACGAACCCACTGCCCCATCCGGGCATGCTCAGGGAGGAGTGTGAGCTAAGTCAAATCAGTCGCGTACACTGCCGTCCAAACCGGCTTCCTCGATGACGAAGTAGATCTCGACCTCGTCATTTTCGCCAGGCGCGTTGCGCTTGATGACCAGGCTCTTGCCGTCGGGGGCGACCGTATAGTCGCAGTCGGTGTCGGTGGCGCTCGCGCAGATCTTGAGGCGGGTCTTGTTCACCTCGACCACCACGCCCGGCGGGTACTTGGCCGGCGGATCGAGGGAGTAGGAGTTGGTGATGACGAGGTCACGGGCGATGCGGCGCAGCGTATCGGCGAACTCGTTTTGGCAGATCGAGTCGATGAGGCAACCGATGCGCTTGTCCGCGCCGCCGATGCACTGGGTGATGTCGATAGTGGCGTCGCCGGCGTGCACCTCGCGCTCCACCGCCCGCGCGAAGTCGACGTAGCGGCTGCCGGAGAGGGCCGAGCAGCAGTCCGGGGTGTTGTAGAAGGAGCACCACTGGCAATACTGCCAAAACCGCAGATCCTCGTTTTGGCAGCTCCCCATGTTGCAGAACTCACCGCTGGGGCACGTGTTCATGCCGGCCATGCAGGCGGTGCCGCTGCCGTTGGGCGGGCGGTTGCTGCAGTTCCCGCCGCAGGCCATATGGGAGGTATTGCAGTTGGTCGCCTGGCCATTCTCCGAGGAGACGATCACCGCGGTCCGGATCTTCTTGCGGCCCTCATCATCGCTGCCCGCGCCCTTCTTCAGGTTGACCAAGAAGTCGACATAGCTCTGCACGCTCGGGGGATTTTGGGTGGCGTCCTCTTCGTCGGAGACGATGACGACCACCAAGTTGGCCTCGGGCCGCAGAAACTCGCCCTGGCCAGGGCAGTCGTTGCTCGGCCGAGAGAGGGCGAGCTTCATCGCTTCCAGGCCTTGCTCGAGGCCGGATCCGCAGGTGCCGACCAAGACGTTGCTCTTGAAGGCGTCGATCTGCTGCTGCTGGGTCATCGCCGAGGTGATGACGCGGGTGTTGGCGTCCGAGCCACGGAAGCAGCCGTGCTTGATGTCGGCGACCGGCATGCACTGAGAGGTGTCATTGGAGATGAGGCCGAAGGGCGCAGCCGTTCGGAAGCTCGCCGCCACTTGCCCCGTAAGTTCGGTGCCATCGCGGCCGCGGGTATCGACGTCGGTGGTCACGATCGCCAGCCGGTAGTCGTTGCCCTTGCTGCTCGAGAGCTCGTTGATGAACTGCTCGAAGTTGCGGGCCAGGTTGAGCTGCTCCTCGGCCATCGATCCCGAGTTGTCGACGACGAACAAGATGTCGACCGGCGTGGGCTTGGCCGCCGCCACGGTCTTCTTCACCTCTTTGGTCGACTCCGGAATGACGACCCGGAAGTCGTACTGCATACAAGCGCTGGTGAGGCACAGGACCCCGAGGGGCAAAAGACGCGCTTTGGCTGTCATCGCGGGGCCCATCATCAAAAATGTGGGACCTCACGTCAAATCCCCTGTTCGAACAAGGGGCTCGGGGACCTGACCTGCGGTCGGTCGGTTGTCCTGGGCGCGAGAGTCCACTATACGGCCTCCGTGCTCGACTTCAGGCAAGTAGGCGCGGATCTGGAAGGCTATCGCGCCCGTCTCACCCGGCGCCCCGGCTTCGATCCCCGGCTCCTCGACCAGGTCGCGGAGCTGTTTTCGGCCCGCACCAGCGCGATCCACGAGACCCAAGGGCTCCAGGAGGCGCGCAACGCCCATAGCAAGGTGATGCCCGAGGTCATGAAATCCGGCACAC
>Ga0268298_10006171_pt1 | contig 10953 bp, 11 predicted proteins | sample WWTPWeurt_MetaG_FD_194462 | JGI IMG/M metagenome (GOLD analysis project Ga0268298, IMG submission 194462) | Activated sludge microbial communities from WWTP in Nijmegen, Gelderland, Netherland - WWTP Weurt | ecosystem: Engineered > WWTP > Aerobic digester > Activated sludge | place... | reverse complement strand
CCCGATGATCCGGTTCATCCGTGCCCGGACTTCGGGGTCGACCGCCTTCACGTAGCCATACGCCTCCGCAACGTCGATGCCCGCAACCACCTCCCGCGCAGACCCGAGCGCCGTGTTGTACCTCACCTGCCGAAGCCGACCCCGCGACCCCATCCCCTCCGCAATGTTCATCACGACGCTCGCCCCCGCTTCTCGCGTCTGGTCTCGCAGCCTCGAGTCGTGCTTCGCGACCGCGGCAAGCACCGGCACCAACATCTTCAACGTGTCCACCGCGTACGCATAGATCCTCAACATCCTTCTTCTCCGCCTTTCTGCACGCCTCGCGCGCGCGCCGCTCGCCCTCACGGCGCGGCGCGGAGACGGGGTCCAGGCTCGCGCGCTGCGCGCGACCGCGGCGTAGCCGCGGCTCGGCCTGCACGCCGGCGAGCACCGCGGCAAAATCAAAGAGCAAGAGCGAGCCGAGGTTCTTTTCCGGCCGTCGAGGTTCTCAGGATCGCTCACGCCCACGCGCGCGCTCTCGCCCAAGCTTTTTTTTCACTGTTGATTTTCACTCCGTGGACGGCCGTCGGCGCCTCGCGGCTGTTCCTCGCTTCGAAACGGCCGGCGGGATGTTCATTTTCACTCCGTGGACGGCCGTCGGCGCCTCGCGACTGTTCCGCGCTTCGAAACAGCCGGCGCCGGTCCCGGCCGGTTTTCTCACTCGGGTCTCAGTGGCGGATCGTGATCTGATCGTGCCAAGACTGCAGGTGTGGATCCAGGACTCGGCCTCCGGCCGAGTGCACGCTTCGGCGTCGCGTGCCCACGCGCAAGCTCACGCTCACGCGCAAGCCCACGCCCTCGCTCGAGCGTCGCAGCTCACGCGAGCCCCCCGCGGCGCCGGAAAAGCCAATGCGCTCCGAGGAACATCGCAGCAGCGAGCGTCCACGCCCACGCCGGCAAGAGCGGCGACACGTGACGTTCAGCCGCGACGCGCGTGGCATCGGGCAGCGGAAGGTCCCCCTCCCTTCCCGCGACCACCGAGCGCCCGGCCGTCACCGCCGAAATGCGTTCGAGTCGCGGCGCGTCCGGGCGCGAGTCACGATAGGCCTCGCCGCCCTTTTCGCAGGCGAAATCCAGACGAGCGGGCGGCGACTGGCCGACCCGCACGCGCGCGACATAGCCGCCGGGATCGAAGCCGACGAAGCTCACGTCCAGCGGTCCCGGCGCGGGTTCGGCCACCTTCTTCACGAGCGCGGGAGCCGTGCCCTTTCCGAGGCGTTCGACCACCACATCGACGTCGCCTCGGGCCGCCGGCAAGCGCGTGAGTCGCAGCGTGGTCTCCTCCCCCGTGATGCATGCGCCGACGACCTCGGCGCGCACCACCTCGAATCGAGGATCGCGCATCAGCCAGCCCAATAGCCCATCCCAGAGCGCACCGAACGCGCGCCCCGAAACGCTGGCGGCGAGCTCGCTCCACGCGAGCCGGTAGCTGCCGTCGACTCCGAACGCGATGCTCCGACCGTCCCCCGATTCGCCGAGCGCGAGGACGGGCATCGGGGCGTTGTCGGCCTTGCGCGACGGGTGTTCCATCAAGACGAGCGAAGCGCCGCGCGGCTTGCCGAGAGTGTTCGAGCCGGTCATGCTCGGAAGCTCTTCGCCGAGCAGCTCGAACACGCCGCCGAGCACCGGCGCGGCGCGCCCGGCTTCGGTGTAGCGCGGGGTGAACTCGGCGGCGTCGGCCGGTTCGAGCTTCTCCGAGAGCTCCACGGGCAGCACGCGCTCGAGGGCGGTACCCGCGTAGTTCCCGCCCGCGAACGACGACGGGCCGCCGACCATGATGAGTCCGCCACCCCCCTCGACGTAGCGCGCGAGGGCCGGCAGATGCCGGTCGAGCTTGTACACGACCGCGTCGATGTCCTGGAGCACGATGGCGTCGAAACTCGGCAAATGTTCGGTAAAGAGCTCCTCGACGGGGAATGGAATCAGGGCGAGCTCCGAATCGTCGTCGGTCATCGTGTCGTCGGAGTTAGCTCGCAAGATGAAGAAGGCGACCAGGTCCACCGACTCGTCGCTCTTCAGCCACTGGCGTAGCGTGCGCACGTCGTACGTCGGCCTTCCCGCCACGTGCAAGAGTCGCACGCGCTCCCGCGCCACGCTGAACGTGATGAACCGCCGATCGTTCTCCGGGACCTTGTCCCCATCCGGAGCGTCGATGCTCACCTCGACCACGCGCGCACCGGCTCGCTCGAGCGTGATGCGGAGCTCGAGGGTCGCGCTACCGTCTTCGATCCGCGCGATGCCGCTGGCGAGGACCGCCGGCTCGACTCCCTGACGGTGCTCGCGCACCGCCACCGGGATGTCGCCGCAGCTGAGCCCCCCATCACAACCGACCTCGATGGTGAGACTGAAGGGCTGGTGCGCCACTGCCGCACCGGCGACCCGCACGGCCCGGATGCTCGCGTCCGCCGGTGCGCGCTCGGCCAAACGTACGCTGTGGATCGGGACGCCGAGCTCGCCCACCACGCGCGAGAGCGCCTCGTCGTCGCTGGTGCTCGCGGGGCGGCTGAGCCGTCCGTCGCTCACCACGACGACGGCGCGCGGCCGCTCGCCGGGAGTCTCCGCGATCTCCGCCAGAGCACGCGCGAGGTCGCTCTCACTGGCTCGGCGAGCCGGCGGAGGTCCGTCGCCGAGAGGCACGAGGGTCGAGTCCCCGAAACCGAGGGCCGAAAGCCGGGCCTTTTGATAGCGCGTCCGAAGCTCGGCGAGACTGCGCTCCGCGAGCGCTTTTCGCGGAGTGCCGTCGTCCGAGGGCAGGCCCAAGCGGCGCGACTGGTCCACGAGCACGACGACCTTCGGGCCGACCCACGTGCCGCGTTCGGCCACGCGCACCGGACGAAGAGCCGCGAGCCCGAGCGCCAGACTGGCGACGACGCCGCTACCGACGATCCAGAGACCGAAGCGCTCGCGACGCCCGAGCTCGAGCATCAGCAAGGTGAGGGACAGCCCCACGAACACGAGCACGAAGACGGTCACACCGACCGAGAGGTCTTCGCTCAGTGCCCACGAGCGAGTGCTCATGGACGGCGGCGCGCCCGACGGCGCATCAACCAGGGCGCGTGCACCTGGTCGTCTTTGTAATCCGAGCACAGTACGTACATCGCGAGGTTGACCGCCAAGCGGACCGCCTGTTCGCGTTGCGCGACGCCGCCGGGAGTGACCTCGAGGGCCCAACCGCCCCCACGCGAGCGGGCGAGAGCTCCGAGCAAGTCGTGCTCGAGGAAGATCACCTGCGCGTACTTGCCGCGCACGATGGCCTCGATCTCGGCTGGCCCCTCCACGCGTCCGACCGGACGATCCACGATGTAGTAGCTCTTGAACACCACGTGGGATGCGTCGAGCTTCACGGGTGCGGCATCGGGTAGCACCCGGCGAAGCTCGCGGCGCGCTCCCTTGCCGAACGCGCGCCCGTCGGGCTCGAGATCGTCGACCACGAGCACGCCGCCCATCTTCAGGAACCGCTCGAGTCCGCGGCGTTCGGGGCCCGAGAGCGGCGTGGGGTCACTGGAGCCCGCCCAAACGGCGAACGGCTCGGCCGCGAACGCGGGCTGGTCGAAGCTCACGCTCGAGCTCGCGAGTCTGCCCGGGGCGCTGGTGCGGCGCACGAGCTCGTATGCCCAGCGTGCCGGTGCGGTGGAGCGTTCCGCGTCGATTCGCGCGCCGCCGCTCGAAACGGTCCGGGCGTGGAACGCGCCCGCGTCGCCGAAGGCACCCGCTCGTCGCGGCGCGACGCTCGCGAGCGCGGCGAGTGCGGCGAGCGCTTGGCGACGCGAGATCAACTTTCGCCTCCTCCTCGCCTCAGTCGAAGTCCTCGATGCGCCAGAAGCCAGCTTCCCGCTTGAGCTTCACCGAATGGCCTCCGGGTACCTGCACCTCGGCGCGATCACCGCTCACCTTCACGTCCAACGTCTCTGGCTGCTCGAGGCCGTCGACCAGGGACTTCATGTCGTTCTCCACGGCGCCACGCGACTCGTTGGAGAGAACTCGCAGGACCCCCGCGTAGCTCCGCCGCGCCAGCGCTTGGCGCAGATCGGCGAGGGCCTGCGCCGGCGTGCGCGCGCCGAGGGGCAAGGCGCCGGCGCTGCTCACCTTGAAGCGCCCACCTTCGACCTCGAGGCTCGCTTGCTCGCCATCTGCGTAGCGCACCGTGGCCTGCATCTCGACCTTGGCGTCGCTTTGGGAAACCGCGCGAGCCGTGCGTGTGAGCTCGGTTTTCGACTCGCTCACCATCTTCTGCACGAGCGCCTTGCCGTGGGTGCGCTGGGCGTCTCGACTGAGCATGGCGTACACGCCGTCGGCATCGCCCTTCTCGAGTCGCTCGGTGTATTCCCGGAGCGCCAGCTTCGGGTCGGGGATCCGCTCGCTGGCACAGGCCGCCGACAGGCCGGCGAGGCCGAGCAGGGCGGCGGAGGCGGCGCGGGCGGGTCGAATCGGCATCCGAGGCCCGAGAGCTAGCGAAACATCCGGCGGTTGGCTACCTTTTGCTCCGATGAAAACCGACACACACATGGTCCTGCCCCGTGTGACCGCGTTCCGCCGAGCGCTTTTGCCGGCTTCCGCCGCCCTGTTTCTGGCCCTGGGCTGCGGCGGCGGCCCCGCAAAAAGCGCGAACCCGACTCGCAGTCTCGACGAACGCCGGGCGGTACAAGTCATCGCGCAGGCGTTCCACGACGAGAAGGACGCGCCCGTCCCCGGCCGCTCGATCCAACTCGCCGAAGGCAAGTCCCTCGAGGTGGACGTGATGTCCGACGGGCGGAAGTACGGCGTGGCGTACGTGACACCCAACGAGCGCTCGGCGCTCGGAGCCGCGCTACCGAGCCGCAGCGCCGAAATGGGAGACGCGCTCCAGCTCGTGCACGGGATCGGCGGCGACGCGGAGACGCGCGTGCTCATCCTGCACGACACCGAGTACCGCTACGACGACCAGGTGGGCACCGCTCACGAAGAAACCACCATCACGGCGGAGCGGAAGCTGGCGCGCGACGTGCGCGACTTCCTGGTCCGCGCCCACGCCGAACGCTGGCAGTGAGCGACGCATGAATCAGCCGCGCTCGCTGCTCGCCATCGGCGCCACGACCGTGCTCGTCGGCATCGCGGTCGCCGTCACGCGCGATCCGCTGTTCGGCGGTGCCATCACGGTGCCGTCGCTCGTGCTCCTCATCTACGGGCTGCACCGTTTCGGTCGCAGCGGCGCCGACGAGCCCCTGGAGCTCACGAGCGACGACGGCGAGCACGCGCCCGACGCCTGAGCCGGCACCACCTGGCTCAGGTCTCGGAACGCAGCACGGCGATGGCGACGTCGGTGCCGAGATCAGGCGCGCGGCGCACTGCGAAGCCGAAATCCCGGCCCGTGATCTCGAGCACTCCGGAGTGGACGGCGTCGCCCTGGGCCTTGCCGAGGGGATCCTGGGCCAAGATCGCCTTGGCGTTCACCTCGGGGGAAACCGGGGCCCCGAACGCTTCCTTCTCCACGATCACGTAGACGTAGAGCAGGGGCTCCTTCTGGTTCGGGGAGAGCGCGGTCTTCACGTTGCTCCGCGCCGCGGTCTCCAATCGATAGGCGTAGCCCGACCAAGACCAGCCGGTGAAATAGACTCCCCGCACCTTGCCCTCGACGCTCACGGGAGCGGCCGCTACCCACTGGCCGTCCGCGCCCTTCACCTTCGCGGCCTCGGGCATGCTGCCGCGACCCTCGACGTATTTTCCTTCGAGCGCCGACTTCAGGCTCGGGAAGCTCGCGAACGCGTTCTTCCCGACCATCAAGTCCTGGTCCTGGTCGTTGCGCACCACGACGCCTTGCTCGTCGAGCAGCGCGAAGAAGGTGCTCTTGGCCACGCGCAGGTCCTGGACTTTGCCCCGTGCTTTGTCGAGCGCCTCGCGCACCGCCGGGAGATCGTCCTTCGGGGCTGCTTTGTCGCCAAATAGCTTCTCGAGCTGCTTCGCTCCTTCCGGCAGCCCGGCGCGGATCTCCTGCACGTCGGCCTGGGAGGTTTCGACCAACATCGAGACGTGCTCGCGCGCCTTGCCTTCCGAGAGCTTCTTGTTTCCCTCACACGCCGTCACCGAGAGCGCGAGCCCGAGCACACCGAGGCCGAAGAGCTTCATGTCCGAGCCTTACCAAAGCCGCACGCGCGCTGCACGCGTCAGGCAGCGACCACGAACGCCCTGCCTTCGACCAGCGCGAGGCGTGCGGCCGTGCGTCGAACGTCTTCGCGCGCCCCGCTTCCGGCCACGCTGACGACGATCCGGCGCCTCGCCCCCTGCGGAAGCGCGTCGGGGCGCAGCACCGGTGCACCGAGGATGCGCTGGCCGAGACGACGCGGGTGCAGCTCGAGGATGTGGCTCGGGCGCTTGCCCTCGGCCAGGAGCGCGCGCGCGAGCATGCGCCCGGTGTCGCCGTACCCCCAGAGCACGTAATCGTCGGCGCCGGCCAAGAACCCCCGGGCGAGGTAGTGGGCTTTGCACGCGACCAGGCGCTCGCGACTCGACTCGGGCGCGCGGCGCGTCAGCCGATCCGGCCCGTCGCGCCAGCCGAGCAACTTCTTCGGCACCACGCCGAGCGCTTCGCCCGCTTCCAACATGCGGAGCACCAGATCGTAGTCTTCGTGCCAGGGCGTCTTTCGGTAGCCGTAGCCGAGCAGCAACTCACGACGACAAAGCAACGTCGGGTGCACGATGGGACACTCGACGAAGCGGTCGCGGCGCACGCTCTCCGCGTCCGTGAGGGAGCCGAGCCACGCCTCGTAGGCGCGAAGTCCGTCGCTCATCCCGACACGCGGGAACATCCAAACGTGGGCGCCGACCGCGCCGAGCGTCGGATGGCGGTCGAGATGTTCGACCTGGAGACGGAGGCGATCTTTGTGCGCGAGATCGTCGGCGTCCATGCGCGCGACCAGCTCGCCTCGGCACGCCCGAAGCCCGCGTTGGAGGGCAGCGACGATTCCCGCGTGAGGCTCCGCGATCAGCGTAATCCGGGGGTCGCGACGCGCTGCCTCGGCGGCAACCGCCAGGCTCCCGTCCGGCGAGCCGTCGTCGACCACGATGCACTCGAAGTCGCCATGACTCTGGCAGAGCAGACTCCGGAGCGCCGCGCCGAGCGTGTGCTCCGCGCGGAACACCGGCAGGAGCACGGAGACGCGCGGTTTTCGCACTCAGAGCTCGCCAGCGCGGGCGAGCACGGCTTCGGCGTGACCTTCGACGCGCACCTTGCGCCAAACGTGCCGGACGACGCCTTTGCCGTCGACGAGGAACGTGCTGCGCTCGATCCCCATGTACTCCCGGCCGTAGTTCTTCTTCTTGGTCCACACGCCGAGGGCCTTGGCGAGCGAGTGATCGGCGTCCGAGAGGAGCGCGAAGGGCAGCGAGTACTTCTGGCGAAAGCGCGCGTGGCTCTCGGCCGAATCCGGGCTCACGCCGAACACCGCGAGCTTGGCGCGGCGGAAGGCCGCGAAACCGTCGCGGAAGTCGCATGCTTCTCGCGTACAGCCCGGCGTGTCGTCCTTCGGGTAGAAGTAAAGGACGAACGGCGCGCCCACCAAGCTCTTGCTGGTGACGCGTTTGCCCGCGTCGCTACCGAGCTCGAAGCCCGGGATGCGCTTGCCGAGCCATGCTTCCGCGCCCGCGCCGGATGTCGGCTTGGCCGCGTTTTTCTCCACGGGTTTTCGCGCCGTCTGCTTCGCAGCGGCCTTCGCCGTCGCCGGCCTGGCGGCTCGCTCTGCCACGGGTCGCTGCGGGGCCGGAGTCTTGTGCGGGGATTTCTTGTTTGGTGTCTTTTTCATGTCGCTCGGCGTCCCAAGGTAGTGCAACGACCCGTCGTCCGCGAGTCACCTGCGTCGAGGCCGAGGCGCTGCCCTGCGACGACACGGGTCCGATCCGCTTTGGCCATCGATGGCGTGGTTCTCGGCGGGATTCTCGCTCGGCCCGGGTGGCGGCTCGTGATCCGACCCGGGCAGGATCCGCGCTCAGTCCTCGCGGTCGCCGCCGAACCGGAAGTCGAGCGTATCGAGGAGCGCGTTCCACGCAGCGCGGATGCGGCGAAAGCGCGAGTCGGGATCGATGGCGAGCACCTGCTCCACCCAGGCGTCCACCGCCGGCGGCAGCTCGTCGCGGAGCGCGTGCAGGCTGGGTCTCGGTGCGCTGGTGATGAGCTTCACCTTGTCGCGGATGTTGGGCGCGTCGAACGGAACCCGCCCGCCCAACGCCCGAAACACGATGGCGCCGAACGAGTAGATGTCCATCCGGTGATCGAGAATGCTCGAATCGCCTTTCCACACCTCCGGCGCGATGTAGCTCGGAGAGCCCATGATCATGCCGTCCCGGGTGAGCGGGCGCGCGTTCTTGATCTTCGCCAGCCCGAAATCGATGAGCCGCACGTCGTCGTGGCGCTCGGAGTCGAGCACGTAGATGTTCCCGGGTTTCAGATCGCGGTGAATCACACCGAGTTCGTGGGCCTTTTCCAGCGTCGCCACCACGGGGTCGAGCAACTCCACCAACCGCGAAGTCGTCATCCGCGAGCCTTCGCGCTCCATCTTGGCGAGCACGTCGTCGAGGTCGCTCCCGCGCAGGAGCTCCATCACCAGGCATACGGCCCCGTCGGGGCTCGTCGCCAACCCTCGCACGTGCACGGCCGCAGTGCCCTGGAGTAGGTTCATCACGCGGTGCTCGCGCACCAGTCGCACCGCGTACTCTTCGCTGGCCGCGAACTCGTCCTGGAGCAGCTTCACGGCGACGTTGGGCCCGCCCTGGCGGTCCAGGGCGCGGTACACGACCGAGTGCCCGCCCTTGCCCACCATTTCGGCGAGCACGTAGCGGTCCGAAACGACTTGTCCGATCCGACTGGGCATCCGCGCCTGAGCGAAACCGAACGCTAAATCAACGACCAGCCATCGGGGACAAAAACGCTCGTGAGCGCAGCTTCCGCGGGAAGTGCGTTTCAGAGCAGGTTCGGGCGCCGTCGCCCGGGGGCGTCGGCACTGCCAGCGTCAACGCACGTCGATCACGCGAAGGCTCGTCATCACGAACGCCTCGTCGCCCGGATACCGCCCCCAGACGCTCACCTGGTAGCGACCCGCACCCTGGTGTTTCAGGTCGACGTCGATGGAGAAGCGTTTGCCGGAGAGCTGCACGGGCTTGGGGGTCTTGTAGCCCGCAGGGAAATACACGACGTAGGGCTCGGGCACCGGATACGAGCTCGTCCGATTCAGGTGCGAGGCGCTGAGCGGCTTGGCCGGGTCGATGCGTGCGAGGCCGACTCCGCCGAACTCCGCCGGCGCGTGGACCTCGCCGCTGACGGAGATCTTCTGGCCGACCTTGGCTTCGCGCGGCACTGGATCGTATTCGCCGTATTCATCGACGAACTCCTGGGTCATGCACGGTTGGTCGACGCCCGCCGGTTTCGCCAGACCGATGCCGAGCCTGTTGTGCCACTTCTTCAGGATGTTCTTGCGGTGTCCGTCGTTGGGCGGCACTTCGTGGATGAAGGCGCTCTCGATCTGCTCGAGCTGGTCGGCCGAGAAACGCGGTGCCGGGTCCAGCGCCCGCTCCACTCCGTCGAAGAAGCACGCTGCGTTTTCCTGTACGAAGTGCACGCCACCGGCCTCGGTGTAGCGTTGCTCGGGTACGGAACCGTCGCTCCCCCAGTGGGCGGTGAAGCCGTGGAGCGCCATGTCTTCGACGTGTCGCTGTCCGGACTTCTCGGCGAGCTCGTCGCGCTCCACGGGTTCGAGCCCGGCCTCGGCGCGATCGCGATTCACGAGCGAGACCACGTAGCGTCGGGCCTCCTCCAGCCCGACGGGGCCTGCTGGACGCTCGACCGGCTCGGCCGTGCGAGAACCCTTGGGTGAGCAGGCGGCGAGACTCGTCCCGAGCGCCAAGAGCCAGAACCGGCGTGTCGACACGGCCCGGAGTCTGCCACTGCTCCCGGGCCAAATCACGGGGCGGCTCGGGCCCGCCGATCGCGCACCTTCCGACCCAGGCGCCTCCCCCGAAAGCGACCTCCGACATCCGTCGCCGACGCTCGACCGCCAGCTCCGGGCTTCCAACGCCGGCCTGCGGGCAGCGTCCCGGCGCGCGTGCGCCCACCGCGCGAGAGGGTCGCGTCGGAGGCTTGTGCATCGGTCGCGATGGGTTAGATTCGCGGCCCTCCCATGCTCGACCTCCCCGATCCAGGCCTGTATCGCACCACTCAGCCCTACCCCGGTCACGAAGAGGCGTTCCCTGCGGGCGTGCTCGTGTATCTCGGCCAGCCGCAGAACGGCGGCGTGAAGTTCGTCGTGCGTCCGGGTCAGAACCGACAGAACCGCTGGTTCTGGGGAGATCCCACGACGCCTCTTCGCTCTCCGACCTGGGCGAAGACTTTGAAAGCACTTCCGCCCGAGGGCTTCTACACGCTGCCCGACGCCATCGACCTGGACGGCGGCGGGCGCTGGCTGAAGAACGCCATCGTGCAACTCGGCTACAACGAGCAAGGCCAAGGCATCGTCTTCGTCGCCGAACAGCGCGAGAATTCCGGGGAAAATGCGCTGTTCTTCAGCGATCGCGGCATCCTGGTCTCGGACTCGATGCTCGAGCGCTTGGTGTGGGCGCCGATCCTACCGGTCTCGGGCTCCTCGGAGTGAGCACGAGACGGTGATCCTGCCGCGGGCTTGCTGCGCTCGCGGCGCGTTCGCGTTGGACCGCCACGCGCACGAGAACGGCGTCTCGCCGACTGGGCGCACCATCGCACCGCGACGGACAGGGCGCCCAGCGGACCGGTGTGTGCTATTCTCGGTTCGTGCGACACCGGCGTGCCGACTCGCGGCGCGGACAGTCGTGCTGTTGGCTTCAGGTTGAAGGGAAAAGTCGGATGATCGGACCGCTTCGCTACGCGGCCCACGCAGCTTTGGGTGTGGCTCTCGGGGGTCTTTTGGCGAGCTCGTG
>Ga0268298_10006169_pt1 | contig 10955 bp, 8 predicted proteins | sample WWTPWeurt_MetaG_FD_194462 | JGI IMG/M metagenome (GOLD analysis project Ga0268298, IMG submission 194462) | Activated sludge microbial communities from WWTP in Nijmegen, Gelderland, Netherland - WWTP Weurt | ecosystem: Engineered > WWTP > Aerobic digester > Activated sludge | place: Netherlands... | reverse complement strand
TTTCTTATGACTGTAATCAAGATCTGCAAAGCTCGTTTGGTGTGACATGGCGTATTTATGAAGTCGTCAGAAAAATCTATTATCTCAAACTTCAGGATTTGTTCAGCGTTTCCCTAGATTGGTTGCCCATACTTTTTCGAATCTCTAGAAGAAGCGTGGCCATGAGTGCAATCCAATGTGAAGTTTTTTCTTCAATCGGGCGAGAATCTTGGTCTGTGTGATAGAAAAACTGCATTAGCTCATTGTATGCACGCACCACAGCATCAGTGGCTACAAGCGACAATTTGAATCCTATCTGCCGGTACTCTACAGAAAGCATGCGTGCAATTGCGATTTCATCTTTCTTCTTGTTTTTGTACTTTGGGTCTAGGGAAAATGCAGCTTCGCTTGTTAAAAGCAGAAAGAACGGTTCAAGTAAAGCGTTGTACGTTGCGATTCGGTCCTCTCGTAATTTGTCTTCCAAATCGGTGATGCGCGTTGCTTGAGCTTCTTGTCGCGACTGAGATGCTTGGATTCTATTTTGAATGAGCCATCCAATGCCCCCGAGACAAATAAGCAGAACCGGCGTGACCAGTGTGGCGATTGCGCTGATTGTCTCCAATAAGTCTTTCTCGATGAATGGAGGCATAGTTTGTGCGATTGATGCTGGAGGTCTAACGTAATATATAAGACATTTCGTCCAATAATCCTGTAGGTGATGCCCTATAATTGCTGTTGTGTTGGATTATCATCATGTATTTTATATTAATTAGTAAATCCAATAAGACAAATGTTACAGCCGAAAACGCCAATACTACCGACTAAAAAACTATTCGATCAAGTTCGTGAGAAAATAAGATACAAGCTTATAGTTTAAGCACAGAATAAAGTTATTGCCAGTCTTCCGGATCATTTGTAAAAATCGATCGCCACTGATCTGACACCGATATTTCCATGAAAAAACTCCCTTCCGATATTGTCACCAAGCGGCTTGTCCATCTTCCTAGTCCAACGTATGCGGAAGATCTGCCCGTTAATACCCGCCGCGAAGAAATCAAGCAAGCCATCGAGAATCATCAAGTGGTGATCATTTGCGGAGAAACCGGATCGGGCAAGACTACGCAAATTCCGAAAATCTGCCTGGAACTTCAGCGCGGTGTGCATGGCTTGATCGGGCATACGCAGCCGCGGCGGATTGCGGCGCGGACGGTGGCGGGGCGGATTGCGGCGGAGTTGAACAGTCCGCTGGGGCAGGCGGTCGGGTATAAGGTGCGCTTTTCCGACAAGATTGGCGCGGATAGTTACATCAAACTGATGACCGACGGTATTCTGCTGGCGGAGACGCAGGGCGATCCGCTGTTGCAGGCTTACGATACGCTGATCATCGACGAAGCGCACGAGCGTAGCCTGAATATCGATTTCCTGCTCGGCTACCTCAAGCAATTGCTACCGAAGCGGCCGGATTTGAAGCTGATCGTGACTTCCGCAACCATCGATGCGCAGCGTTTTTCCCGGCATTTCAACGATGCGCCGGTGATCGAGGTGAGCGGCAGGCTTTATCCGGTGGATATTTATTATCACCCGCCGCTTGCGGACGATGATGAAGACGGCGATATGCAGCGCGCCATTATCCATGCGGCCGATGAGTTGATGGCGCTGGGTTCCGGCGATATTCTGGTGTTTCTGCCGGGCGAGCGCGAGATCCGCGAAACCGCCGAAACCTTGCGCAAGCATTCGTTTCACCGTTTTCATTCGAGTATCGAAATCTTGCCGCTATTTGCCCGGTTGTCGGTAGCCGAGCAGGAGCGGGTGTTTCAACCGGACGGCGCGCGCCGCATCGTATTGGCGACCAACGTGGCGGAAACGTCGCTGACCGTGCCGGGGATTCATTATGTGATCGATACCGGCTTGGCGCGCATCAACCGCTACAGCTACCGCAACAAGGTCGAGCAGTTGCTGGTGGAAAAAATCTCGCAGGCGTCGGCCAATCAGCGCGCCGGACGCTGCGGCCGGGTAGCGAATGGGGTGTGCATCCGGTTGTATTCCGAGCTAGATTTTCAGGGACGAGCGGCATTTACCGATCCGGAAATCCTGCGCTCGTCGCTGGCTTCGGTCATTTTGCGCATGAAGTCGCTGAAAATCGGCGATGTCGAGGATTTTCCGTTTCTCGAGCCGCCATCGCCGCGCATGATTGCCGACGGTTATCAGTTGCTGGCGGAACTCGGCGCGGTCGACGATAGCCGCAATTTAACCGACATCGGCTGGCGGCTGGTTAAGTTTCCGATTGATCCCAAGATTGCTCGCATGATTTTGGCGGCAAAGCAGGAAAATTGCCTGCATGAGATATTAATTATTGCTTCCGCCTTGAGTCTGCAAGATCCGCGTGACCGTCCATTCGAACAACAAGCTGCTGCCGATAATGCGCATCGCCGTTTTCAGGATGAACGCTCGGATTTTCTGGCGTATTTGAAATTGTGGGATTTCTTCGACGATTTGCTGAAACACAAAAAATCCGGCAAGAAACTGGTGGCGCAATGCCGTGAGCATTTTCTGTCATACCGCCGCTTGCGCGAATGGCGGGAGATTCATGGGCAGCTGCACGTGCTGATGACCGAGCTGGGTTTTAAACCGAATGAAATACCGGCGGGTTACGATGAGATCCATCGCGCTTTATTGCCCGGCTTGCTCGGCAATATCGGTTTTAAAACCGAGAAGGAAGGAGAATATCTGGGCGCTCGCGGCATCAAGTTCGCGATTTTTCCCGGCTCGGTGTTAAAGAAAGGCAAAGCCAAATGGGTAGTTGCCGCCGAATTGGTCGAGACCAGCAAGCTGTATGCGCGCTGCGCCGCTAAAATTGAACCGCAGTGGCTGGAGCGGATCGCTGCTAATTTGTGCAAGAAACACTATTTTGACCCGCATTGGGAGAAGAAACAGGCGCAAGTGATAGTGTACGAGCGCGTGACGTTGTATGGTCTTGTCATTGTCCAGAAACGGCCGGTTCACTATGGCTCGATCAATCCCAAGGAATCGCGTGAGATTTTCATCCGTTCGGCGCTGGTGGCGGGTGAGTATGTCACGCAAGCGCCTTTTTTTGCGCATAACCAAGCACTGATTGAAGAGATCGAAGCGCTGGAACACAAAGCCCGACGACAGGATGTATTGGTCGATGAGCAGGAAATTTTTGCTTTTTACGATGCTATCGTTCCGGCAAATATAACCAACGGCGCAGGATTTGAAAAATGGCGTAAGCAGGCCGAGCAAAGCGATGCGCATTTGCTCTATCTACAACGCGAATTGCTGATGCGCCATCAAGCCGGTCATATCACCGAAGTGCAGTTCCCGGAAACGATGACGCTGCCGGATGGCAGTGTTTTACCGCTCACATACCGGTTTGATCCCGGTCATGTACTTGATGGCGTGACGGTTTCCGTGCCGTTGCCGCTGCTGAATCGTTTGGATACCAAACAACTGGATTATCTGGTTCCCGGTCTGATCCGTGAAAAAATTACCTGGTATTTAAAAGCGCTACCGAAGCAAATCCGTCGTATTCTCGTGCCATTGCCGGAATCGGTTACCGGATTTCTGGATCTTCAAACCCGCGCCTGGCAGCAAATGTCATTACAGGAGGCGCTGGAAAAATTTATTGTGCAAAAGACTTCATTGACAGTTCCGGCAGAAACCTGGCATATCACTGATATGCCAGCACATTTGCTGATGAATATCCGTGTGCTGGACGATGCCGGGCAAGAGTTGGCCATGAGCCGTAATCTCGCCGAATTGCAAACACAGCTTGGCAAAGCGGCGCAGATGACTTTTGTGAAGCGCGATGCCGGGACCGATGACATTGGCATTGAACGCGATGCCATCACGCAATGGGATTTTGGCGATTTGCCGGTGGAGGTGCCGTTTAAAAGAAACGGGCAACCATTAACCGGTTATCCGGCGCTGATCGATAAAACGGACAACGCCGCTATCCGGCTCTTTGATACGCAGCAGGCTGCGGACAGCGCGATGCGCTTGGGTGTCAGGCGGCTATTGTGTTTGACGCTGAAAGACCAGCTCAAACAAATAGAAAAGAACTTGCCGGGATTAAAGCAGGCCAGCGTGCAGCTGGTAACCCGGATCAATCCGGGCGATCTAAAGCAGGATATGCTCGATGCCATCGTGGATCGCGCGTTGCTGCATGATGATCCGCTACCGCGCACAGCGGCTGAATTTGCCGCACACAGCCAACGGGCAAAAAGCCGCCTACCGGAAGTCACTGTAGCGCTTGCCCGTTTGTTACAGCAGATTGGCAGTGAATATCAGCTCGTGCTGGAACGATTAGCGTCAACACGAAACGATCGCGTCAAATCTGAATTGAATGAGCAGCTTGAAAAGCTGATTTATCCTGGATTTCTCAGTAAAACGGCGTGGCAGCGCTTGCAGCAATTTCCGCGTTATTTGAAAGGCATGGCGTTACGTCTGGAAAAATTACCAGCCAATCCCGAGCGTGACGAGCGAAATAGCGCCGAAATCATGCCACTCTGGCGGCAGTATATGCAACATTGCGAGAAGCATCAGAAAATAAGCCATCAGAATGACAATCTCGATGAGTTCCGCTGGCAGATTGAGGAATTACGTATTTCGCTGTTTGCGCAGGAGTTGAAAACACCGTTTCCGGTATCCGTTAAACGGTTACAGAAGTTGTGGGAAAGTGTGCAAGCATAATCTGCGAAAGCAGGTGGAGGACAGTTCCGAAGCTACCGGAGGGAAAAAGTAGAACGGAACTGTTTTGATCATTGCGAGTGATGTCGATTACTTAGTTTATTTCTAGCGCACACGGCAAGAGCTTGTGCCTTCGATAATAATGAATCCGTCAGCATCTTTGATCTGACCGGTTACTTTTCCACCTTGGATGAAAATAGGGCTGATAGCGACAGCACCCGCTACGATATCACCCTTATCGCTATCGAAATCAAACTCAACTTCGTCGCCCGTACTTGATTTAAGTTCAGCGACGGCTTTATTGTCACCCGATTTGACGACGGCCGAGTAACTGCCTGGTGTCAGGTTCCGTCCATCCACTGAAATTGAAGAGCGGTTTGATTTTTTCTCGCATTTGATGCGAATGCCTGCAGCGTTTGCATCAGCTGCGGATAATGACGTTGCAATAAATATAATGGCTGCGCCTAACAATGTTGAAATTTTTAACATTCTTGTTTTCATTGTGAATTCTCCTTAAATTTGTTTCATGAGGTTTTGTTTTTAACTCATTGAGCCGAGTTATTGCGTGTGATAATTTCCCACACAAAAAGCATTATACGTGGGAAAATTTTCCGCGTAAATAGTTTGTGGGAATTATTCCCATGAAAGAAATTAATTTTCTAAAGGATCGATGATGGCGGCAATTTTTAATAACGGATTGACAAGGTGGCGTAGCGGATTCGCTGCACGTTGTTTGTGTAGCAATGTCAGAGAAAACAGCGCAAACACTGACTACCCAAGCGGTTACTCAGAATTTGAATGTTACGAAACATGAAATGAAAAACGGGAGCCGAGGCTCCCGTTTGAACTAATTGTTGCGAGTATTTTGGAATGGATACATTTAACAAATATCGCCGCTGATTAAAGCGGCAGTCGCATCGGCGATGAAATGAGCTATGAAAATTCTCGTCATAAAAATCAATAGCGGGTAATAATAAGATTACGATCTTTTTGTAACCATCAGATTGTCACTTTATGGATGCTGTAGATCCGGATAAAAACTGTGCGTAATTCGCTCGATATAAGCGACAAGATTTTCTTTGGTTAATGCATGTTCTTTAAGCGGAGATTCAATGGGGCAGCCGCTGATATTGATCAATAATCCGAATGCCGATGCGTCCAATGTCGTCGGCCGGTCGCCAAAGAAATACGGTTTGTGGCCGAGATATGCCGCCAATGCGTCAATATCCTGTTTGCCCAATGCGAATATTTCTTCCGTTTGATGCCTTCCCATGCCATGCCCATGAATCTGCTGTCGAATTTTTTTACGTGTGTGACTTGCTGCGATATCCCGGATGATGGGCGGTAATGCACCGAAGATGGCTTGTTTGTTGACTTGCCAATTTTCATCGGTAAATTGCCAGCGTGAATACAACGCTACCCAAAATAAATGTTCTTCCAGCAAGCGTTGCATGGCAGTGGATATGGCCAATTCTTCAGCGGTCAATGCGGTATCCAAATCGGCATAAGCGGATTTGAGATGCTCGATGATGAAACGGGAATCGCCAAGCTTTCTGCCATTATCTTCGATGTACGGCAGTTTTCCCTTGGGGGCGCGCATCGGTAACGCGGGCTTAATTTCATGTTCGATTCTAGCCATGCGCAAGTAAGTTTCTACTTTGCAGCAGAAAGGACTCAAATTTGGAATGCCCCAAGTGCGTTCAAATTGATACAGTTTCAGCATTTTTTTATCCTCATGTCATCCATATAATAGTCACTTGTGTATTGCAAGTTAATCTATATTATAAGCTTGTTAATTGCAAGTCAATAAAGTACATTAATAGGGTGGAGTCATTTTCAGAGTGAGCAGGTAATTTATGGCTGACGATTTAAACCAGACAGACTTTGAGCGATCGTGCTGTCCTGTAGCGTGTGCGCTCGACAATCTGGGCGATAAATGGACGCTGCTGCTTGTCCGGGATTTGCTGCTGGGTAAAAAGCGCTATCAAGAATTTCTAACATCGCCGGAACAGATCGCCACCAATATATTGGCAGACCGGTTAAAAAAATTGGAAGCCGCTGGAATCATTGTGCAGCATGCCTATCAACAAAAGCCGGTAAGATATGAATACGCGCTGACGCAAAAAGGAGAAGACTTGCGTCCGGTGTTGGAAGCATTGGTTAAATGGGGGATGACCTATTATCCGGGCACCAGGGTGTTCAAATCATATGCGTATCGCTCTGCTGATGCCGAGAAAGATGCATAGGAACTTGTGTTCTATCGATCGTGTTAATCGATCAAAACCCCGCCCTAGTCGGCGGGGTTTTGATAAAAGCAGATCAAATCTGAGGTTCCGGTTTATCCCCGGTGTTCTGAGTTTGCCCGGCTGCAACTTTGTTTTCCAGAATCTGAAGACGAGATTCCAGTCGTGCGACGAGTATTTTTGTTTCGGATGATTCAGCGGGAATTTGCGGCTTAGCAGCCAAGGCATGACTTTCCAAAGCTTCCACCCGGGTTTCCAGCAACTCTGGCAGATTCTCCGTTTCAGGTCCGGCCAGATGGGTGAATTCGACGCTGTCTTCGTACGGTTCGCGTGTGGTTCCGGTTGCTTTAATGATTGCACCGGCAAGCAGTCCGCCAGAAATTGCGATGACCAATGTGATGACGATACCATTGAATTGTGCGATGGCGACATCCGGCACGACCAGGAAAGCACTCAATCCGCCCAGTAACCCTGGCATGCCGTGCAGGTTGTGCACGCCGCAGGTATCGACCAGTTTAAAGCGTGATTCGAGCCTGGGCTGCAGAAAAACGTAACCCAGAACGGAGACGATACCGGCCAGCAAACCGATGCCAAAGGCGCCGGTAGGCGAAACGATATTACACACTGAGCCGATGGCAACACCACCCGCCAGCGCGGCATTCGCCATATCCACCATGGATGTTTTGCCACCGTGCAGTTTGCTGCTGAGGAAATAGGTGGCAATGGTTGCGCCGCATAGTGCCAGCAATGTGTTGGCTACGGTTTGCGGCATGTTTTCCAGCGGCACCAGGGCGGTGGCAAAGCTCGGCCAGAACAACCAAAGTACCATGGAGCCGAGCATCGCGAAGCGATCCGATGTGTGGTCTGATTCAATCGGCTGGCTGCGTTGATAAGCTGTAGTCAGTACCAGCGACATACTCAACCCGAAATAAGCACCGAAGGCATGAATCACGATCGAGCCGGCGGAGTCCTGAAAGCCAGTGGTATAGCCGATGGCATCGTCAAGCACCAGCCATTCGTTGATTAAATAGAGTGGGACCACGAGTAAAGCGAGCAAGGCGTATTGAAAAACGCGCAAACGCCCCAGTACTGCTCCCATTGCGATCAATGCAGTGGCAACCGATAGCTCCGCATACAGGAGTGCATCGAGCGAATGCGGTGAAAGCTGATGGCCGAAAATACCATTGGCGCGGAATAATATATATAAAGGCAAGCCGACAGCGACAACCAAGTAAGTGCCCGTTACAGCACCGAACCCATAGCGGCGTACAAAAACCATTAAAAAGCCGAAACCGATCAGCAGCATGGCAAGAATATGGATGATGTAATTATATTGTGCGACTGTGCGTGCTTCACTTAAGGCTGGCGCAGCTTCTGCGCTGACCCAACTACTGAAACTGAGGAGAAACAGACTTATTGCGCCCGGCAATATCAAGCTAAAGCTTTTTTTCATGTGATTCTTCCTTATTCTAGTGATTTCTCGGGTTAATCCTCGACGAGATCCAGAGGAGGGGTGACATATGATATGTCCCCACACAGAGTGTGAGCTTTAATTCCCCCAAAAACAATAGGGGAAAATAAATTTCTGATTTCTAATGGATATGAATTTATGAGTGAAGAAAGGACAACAGTGTCCGGGAGGAAACACTGAGTTTTGGCAGCTGCAGTTTATTTTCTATTAGCGGAAAATGCTTCGATGCATGCCTGCTTTCAGTGCTTGAATGGCATCTTCGGTAGTGCTGACAATTTGCTGATGCGGGCAAAAGATGTTTTTGGAGAGTTCGCGCTGTGCATAAAATTGACGGACATAATCCAGTTTTTGCCATTCCGATACCCGGGGTTTCGTCCAGGTTTTATCATCGCGCCCGAGCGCATAGAGTTTTCTCTCGCTGGTAGCGCAGCGGATGCCTTCATAGCTGACATTCATAGCGCCCGCCGACGATTTAACCACCAACGTGAAGCGGATAACTTCATCTTGACCGATCCGGATGGAAGTGGTGTCGACCAAATATTGGTTGCTCGTCACGGCACCGGCGTCAAACGCCAGCAGATTCTTCACCTCGGGGTAAGCGGGGAGGTGCGTCATTTGCTCAACCCAGGGTTTGTCACTCTCGAACTCATCCTTAAATGGCGGTTTAGCACAGGCAAGCAGCAGCAAAGCGCAGATCAGCGCAATGAGGATGGGTTTCATGCGGTGGCTAAATCATTCAATAACGAAGCGCGAACATCGGCAGCGACAGGATCGATTGCGGCCTGATAAGCCGGATGATCAACGCCCATGCTTAATGCTGCGTTTTGATGCAGTGCTTGAATCATTGCCGGAGTGAGTTCAAAACGCAGGAAATGGACGGACGATGTTTTTTCACTATTTTCCCGCTCCAGGTCTTCGTCGGCAATGGCAAATACCGGCGCATGTCCGGCAACTTTTACCCACACCTTGTCTTCGATGCCGACCAAGGTCGCCAGTTTGGCGGCTCTGACAACCGGATCGGCGTATTCGATCATCATCGTGGCTTTCCAATTATGGCCATCCGGAATCAGCGGTGTATAAGTTTCCAGTTCATGGATAATTTCCGCTTCCTGGAAAATACGCTCAACGTGCAGCATCTCCTGAATTTGATAGCGGATTGTCAGAGCATCTTCAAAAATCAGCGTGATATTTTCCCCTAGGGGGACCTTGCGTGTTTTCTTGTGCGCCATCATTTGTGCGCGGAAGTCTTTGCGGATTTTGGCATAGGCTTCCAGTGTCAAGAGGTTTTCGCGGGTGAGTGTGGTCGTCATTTGTTTTTCACCTGGTGAAGGAGTGTGGCTGCCGGGTTGATCGTCGCTAACCGCCGGTTTATGAGGGGTATCAGGGTCATAAGCTAGACGAAGTAAAGTGAGCGGATGCAATTTCTGTGCTTTGCTTTCGCCGATACCTTGTTCAATATGGCGCGCGGCAATTGCGCAATCCGAGCTGATGTAATCCGGATTCGAGGCGGCCATTTGCTTGAAAACCGGACGGCCAATTTTCATCGAATCGGCAAAGTGTTCACTTTTAACACCCCAGGTGCCGTCATGACCTGAGCAGCGTTCCACCGTGTTGACGGTGGTGTCCGGAATGAGTTGCAGAATATCGCGGGTCTTTTTCCCGAAGTTTTGCACGCGCTGGTGGCAAGGAATATGGTAAGCCACGTTACCCAGTGGTTTCTTGAAATCCGTCTTAAGTAAATTTTCCTGATTTCTCAGAGCCAAGTATTCAAACGGATCAAACATGGCGGCGGCGACTGCTTGCACTGCTGCGTCATGCGGGAACATGAGCGGTAATTCCTGCTTGTACATCAACGTGCAGGAAGGCACGGCCGAGAGAATGGCGTAGCCGTCTTGCGCCAGTTTCAGCAAGTGTGGAATATTTTCATTTTTGAGCTTTTCCACGGCATCCAGGTCACCCAGTTCCAGCTTCGGCATGCCGCAACAGGCTTCTTTTTCCACTAAACGTGCTGGAATTTCATTATGTTCCAGTATTTTTAGTAAATCGTGGCCGATGCCGGGTTCGTTGTAGTTGACATAGCAGGTGGCGTAAATGGCGACTTTGCCGGGCGTGCGCGCACCGTCTTTAACGGGGAAGGTATCGTTTGGTTTAGCGTTCGCGCGAAATTTATCCGCCGTATATTCAGGCAATTTACGGTCGGCATGAATTCCCAGCGTGCTATCCATGATTTTGCGCACAGCCGGTGTGTTATTCATGGCGTTGACGGCTTGCACCACCACGGGAATCGTCGCCAGCTTGCCCATTAAATCCGTGCTGGACAGCAATTTGTCGCGAAAACCGGCGCCCTGGTTTTTATATTTAACTGCTTTGGCGCGCAGCATCAGATGCGGAAAGTCAATGTTCCATTCATGCGGCGGCACATAGGGGCATTTGGTCATGAAACACATATCGCACAGATAGCAGCGATCGACAACTTCCCAAAACTGTTGTTTATTAACGCTATCCAATTCCCCGCTCGTGCTTTCGTCAATCAGGTCGAACAAACGTGGAAATGC
>Ga0268298_10006167_pt1 | contig 10958 bp, 6 predicted proteins | sample WWTPWeurt_MetaG_FD_194462 | JGI IMG/M metagenome (GOLD analysis project Ga0268298, IMG submission 194462) | Activated sludge microbial communities from WWTP in Nijmegen, Gelderland, Netherland - WWTP Weurt | ecosystem: Engineered > WWTP > Aerobic digester > Activated sludge | place: Netherlands... | reverse complement strand
TTCAGGTTGTTCGTTGACGATGTACACGCTCCACACCGAAGCGTTGTTCCCACCAACGACCACCGGAATCCGTAGCGCTGTTGCCACCCGTTGAACGTCTTGAGCCGCCTTCTCGTCGATGACCACGGCAGCGATTCGCTCTCGGTACACGTCGTTCAACGAGATCAGATGAGAGGTTATCTTGGACTCGACACGCGGAGTGTACTTGTCCCACAGCAAGCCGATATTGAAGCGAGGAGCGGGTACCGTCTTGACCTCACGAACGTTTGGTGGACTCAAGGTCAACTCCAAGAATGTTGGGCATCTTGCCGAGTCGAGCGATCACTCGTTCGCGCATTCGCCGTTGATTGTCAGGATCTTGAAGCGCACGTGACGCTCTCATTATCAAATTGTTTTCTTGTCGAATTGTTTCACGTTCGTTGTAGACAGCGTGTTGAACTTTTCCACTTTTGGACGGCTTGGTAACCGGCTGCGGTTTGAACTCCCGTGACAACAACGAAGGGCCTCGTCTCGACTGAACGAGGTTCTTGAGAGTACGCACCTCAACGTCGCTAAACGGGTTCATTTGCTTCCGTAGCTGCGTAGCGCTGGCAAACGAATAATCCTGTCCCATCCGAGTGTCGTCACCTTCACCACCACTCATCATCTGGTTCTGTTGAGCCAGCACGTCAGGGTCAACCCCGGTTACTCCCTTGATGGCTTCCTTGATCTCCTGGTCCTCTTTAAGGTCCGAGATCAACGAGCCAATGTCGATGTTGGCAGCGGCTGCCCACATCTTCATCGGAATGGGATAGCCTTTCTCGCTCAGCTTTTCCAACACTTCGAACTGGTTCTCACCGTCCTTGGCTTCCAGCGATTTGTGCCATTGGATGGTTGGGATCTCCAGGTTCTTGTGGTTGCTCATGTTGAAGATGAGGTCACGCACTGAGTCCGAACGTCTAGCCTTTGCCGGGTCCTTGTACAACCCTTTTACAACCGCGATCAACGGGAACAGCTTGCTGTCGAACATCTTGTGGGTGATGAACTCACGGTACGCGGCCATGTTCTCCAGGAACACCGACAGAGCTGCCTCGGCGGTCGCGAAGGTGTTATGAACCACCAAACCGTTCGCTACAAACGCGGGCTCTTCCGACGAGTCCATGCAAAGGTCATACACGCGTTCCTTACCCATGGAAGTAATGGAGAGGATAGGCTCGAAGACGTACTCTTGTTGGAAGGTCTCCCAAAAAGTAACCGATGCCCGCTCATGGATAGCAGCTAGATACTCTTTGAACGAGACTGCCTTGCTTGGATTGTTGTACGGCAAACGTACACTCTCGATGAACCTGGCACCGATTTCGTTGGCACTGACTGTTACGATTTCACCGGTGGCTGTCTCGTATTGAGCGCCGTGACGATTGAAACCAACACGCTTCTTGGTTAGAAACTTCTTGTAACGTTCAATGGGCATCGCATGCTTCTTGAACGAACCGCGCATGTTAGGGTCAACTTCCAAGGGTTTGACCAAATACGGCTTGATCTTCCTAATTAGTCGAGCACAGAAGCTGCCGTTAATTTCAATACCTTGCCTCTTGTACGTCGCATAGATGCCGTGCGCGTTCAGCATCACCTGGAATTCTGCCAGAAGCTTCATTGAGGTTGATTTCAAACCAATGCGATGGTTGCGTACTCCACCATCCCCATCTAGCAGGCCGGCTGTGAACGCCATCTGACTTTCACCATCAGCTTCCAGTATTGACCAAGGAATGGTTTTGAAATATGACGCTGCTAACTCCGAGTCACCGCGGAGTTCCTTTGAGGTCAAAAATCCTAGATAACGAAACACTTCAACTAGGGCTACGCTGGTTACTCCGGCAGTCCAACATGGTTTATAAGGAACACCCGTCCGCTCGCTAACTTCTACAGCTCCAGGTTTTCTAGCTCGGATGAAAGGCTTGACACCGAATTGATTGAACACATACTTGGTGAACTTGCGGATAATCCCCATGTCGGTATTATCGAGCATGACAGTACCGTTTTCAAAGTTCGAGTATCCCTCAGCTACAAGAATACCGAGACAATAAGCAAGCTCCGTATTCATAAACTTCGGATACTTGACTTCCTTAGGTGAGTACAGCAAACGACCTACAGGATTGTTTTGCGCGACCCTTGAGTCAAAGTCGTACTTTGGTATATTCAAAGGTAGTTTGGTTTTACGTGTGAGTTCACGGGTATCAAGGCAGAGCATGTCGCCAACCTTGAGTTGATCTTGGCGAACGTACTTCGTCTTGATACCGTCGAACACCAGGAACGGATGGTTGTCGGTGGCTTTCACCGAGTACCCGGACTCCGTCTTCACCTCAAACACTTCACGAACACCGTTGTAGATCCAGTTGGCGGCTTTCGCTCGATTCGTGTACCGGCTCTTCACCGTGACGTCAACAGGATACGGCTGGTTGCGTTCAGCGTCGGCAGGCCCAAATGAATCGACACGTCGGAGTCCCTGGGAGGTCGCAACCAGAGTGTCACCTGTCAAACAAGCGTCACCTGTCAAAAATCCCTCGGAAATACCGAGGGCCCGCAACTTGAGGGGAGTTAATTGTTCAGCAATATCGGTCCATCTCAAAAAATCGCCTCCAGCGCGAAGATCGCTGATCTGGACTCCCTGTCGGGTCACCATCCAAGCTCCCAACGGATCCAATTCGGTGTTTTGACACATATCACGAATGGCCATCAGCTCGGCGGTGGTCGGTTCCCAGGTGTCGTCACCCACCTGAACGTGAGTGGTTGACCTCAATCGTTTCGACACCTCAACCAGCATCCCACGGTACAGTGTCCGTTCCAACAGATAGTACGGAAGGATTCGCTTCAAATACGAAACCGCCCCTCTATCCTGCAATCCCTTCCGAGGAAGGTACAGGGTCTTCAGCGGATCCAGATCAACGTTGCCGTTCAAGAATGCGTTGAGTGTCTTCTGCGGATAGTTGCGTAGAAGGTGTTGAGCGTATTGATTGCCTCCGTCCAGGAACTGTCGGAGCCTCGTGCACGAGTGCATCGTGATGACGGCGTCGACCGTTCGAAACGGTGAGTCAAAGACGGTGCAGGCTTGCCGGTCATGGACCAACACGTCAACGAAGGTGCCGGCCGCCTTGTCGAACACCAACGAACCGATGAAGGCTCCGTCAACCAGATGATCTCGGCTTATCTCGGGCATCATGGTCCGGATGTTCAACCGAGCCAAGGCTTCGGAGAAGACCTCGGCGATCTCTTTCTTCACCCCTCCTAATGTCCAATTCGAGAAGGGAAAGGTTGAGATCATGTCGACGGTGGCACCGGCCACGCTGTCGTAGTAGTAGCAATCCCGGTAGTAATCGATGAGGCTGTCTTCCTGTTGGTCAGGAACGATACCGGACAGAGTACGGGTGTACTGGTTGGAGCCGAACCCCATTATCGAGGTGGGAGTGGCTCCTACTTGATTAGGGAAATAAGCGGTCTCGCGGTGAGCGGCGGTGACCACTTTCGCGTTGACCGCCTTCCCGTCCTGTTGACGATGACGAATTGAGTTGTCAACGACGGTCAAACGTTTATCGGTGAACATTGAGTTCCCTTGTGACAGATGAGTCCATGCCAAGTGACTTCGTAGCGACGTGTTCGTTCAAGCGCTGAACGTGAAGTCCGGAACTCCACCGTTCCGTTGCATCTCAGCTTCGACTTGAGCCAACACCTCGTTGCTCATGGGCGCCACGTACCGATCCGCGTGACAGATGTGAACGGGCTGTCCGGCGGCGAAACTGCGCACCATCGCCGTTTGACAATACGGACAAACCCCTTCCTTGTCGTATCCCAACCGAGCTTTCTCGGTTCGGGGAGCGACAGCCTCGTTACCAGAAGAAACAACGTTCGACATCTTGTCCAACTCGGACAACGTGGATTTCAGGTTCAATTCCATGGTGAGTTTCCTTTTTCAAGCGACGAGCATCATTGCATTAAATTTTGGTTGTTCTTCCAAGAGAACTCTCAAATGAATCTTGAAGAGTGACATGGCAGATATCTCAGATAGTTGGAAGAAAGTAACATCGTTCAGGTAACCATGTTCTTCAGGATCGCTTGTTTGGTGCGAGGCGGAGGCGGAACAACTTTCAAGCGCATTTCTTTGGTCATCAAGCGAGACTGTTTCAATAGCCTAGCTTTGACCTCTTCGATGTCGGGATCGTTCCTATTAGGATCCTTGAAGTTCAGCAGGAACATGCTGATGACTCGATTGTCCGTTACGGTCTTGAAGTACTCGGTACGCACCTGATTCAAATTTACATAGAAGTCGTAAGGAAGGTCAACATCAAGATATTCTCTGGAAACCAACCATTGGTAGGCTACTCGCAGTGTGGAGCGTGGAACCCCTAACTTCTTAAAGTCCAGCGCTGAGTCCCACTCAAAACGTGAACCATCCCACCTAGAATCCAGGGTAGTCCAATAAGACACCAACTTGACCACGGCATCCTTCAAACCTTTGTCTTCAATCAAAGGGTCTTTCTTCAGCTTTTCGATACGTTCAAGAGACGGAGCTCCCAACACAATACGGATACCCAAGTCATTGCGCATTTGACTGATCATATTCTTGATGATGTTTCGATCATCGAACAAGTCTTCAGCGTTGGCCACGGTCACGCGTATTACAGACTGCAACCCTAACTGTCTCCTACGAATGTTGACCCATTCACGAATGTAGTTGTGTTGAAAGACGTTGTCCATTCGAATCAATTGAGATTCGAATTCCCCTTTCGCTTGACTTCCCAATTCAGCCACCTTTACAGAATTCAGAGTAAAGACCCCTTTAGCCTTCGCTCGAACCTCATGGTCCTTGAGATACATCAGGCAACCGTAGCCGTTCGCCTTACCAATCTGCTTCTTCAACAGCAAACCAGTCGTATCCCCGATAGGTAATCCTTTCTTGCGAACCTTACCCCAATCCTTAGTCACAGCAGTATAAGATATCTTATCGTTCCAACACACGGCTCTCACACCTAGGTATCCTTCCATCAAGCCAGTGTGTTTCCCCTCAACGTTGATCTGAGTGGTACAAACAAAGGCAAGAAACGGCCAATACTTGTCCCGATTCTCTATCTTAACGTAATCAGCGTATCCTACCGAGTAAATGCCGATATCCCGCTTCCATACCTTACGTTGTTCCTCCTTCGTGAAGAACTCTACACCCGTAACCTTCTTTACCACCGAGTGAATCATGAAGAAGCTTGAGAGCAGAGCAGCTATAAACGTGTTGCACTCGGTTTCCGATTGTATCTTCTTGAACTCTTCTACTTGCCAAGGTGAATTCTGATATATGTTGTATGAAACGTAAAGCCGCGTCCGTCCACTACTTGACGTCAACTTGACTTTATACGTTTCACCCTGATTAAAATACACTCGGAACGCTATTGAATTTACACTAACTTCTTCCCACTCTAGAGTTTCTCCGCTTTCTAGGCGTCTTGCCTTGAGTATGGTTGCTAATGTAGAGCCATCCAAAACTGCAGAACACTCAGCATCCTCGTACAGACCACTCTTATCAAAGACGGAGAGGAGAAGCATCACCTTGCGGTCAAAGGAGGCTTCAGTCAGGTCTAAGAACACCGTGTTGAAATACTCCGCGTCATCCCTCTTGATCTCCCATCTCCGTTGAAGACGTTTCAACTTGGTGTTGTACTTCGGTTGATACTTCTTGATCAAACGTGACTCAACATGACGTGCTCTGTGCTCAGGCATCAACTTCGAGCGCACGATATCGAGGTTGTCTTTGTTCTGTCTAACGTCATCAACGTGTGAGTGATTCAAGGAAGCGTTCGGTCGACTTGGTAATCCCGACCCTATGTAGACAACCTCTTTGGATTGCTTGTCAACGAGCTTGTACACGAGGTGAGTGTTTGGTTCCGATGTTTCTTGTGACATAGTAAGGACCTCTTAACGAAGTGGGTTTGAGAATGCGTTCATAGCCTAGGAGGTAGGGAACAATGGAGAGGGGATACCAACCGATACCCATTTGGCCAGTTCGGCCTCCGGCCCTACGACCCCTCGTAGCGTCACTCCTGGAGTCACTAAAACACGACGCAATAGAGCCCAAAAGTTCCGACCCCTACATTTGCACCCGGCTCCTTAAATCCCTCAACAAACGTCAATATGCGGAGGGATAACACTCCCTTCAAAATAGTGACGTTTGTTGAACTCGTTAACGCACGATGATCTGACCGGTCGCGTGGTCGAAGTCGAAGCCGCTGCGCCCCGAGACGATGATCTTGTCGGAGAAATCCAATTCCTTGCGATCCTTGGGTTGGAACTTGCTGATGTGCTCCGAGATCTTCTTGTCCCTCACACGGGAAGCTCCTAGTACCACCGTCCGGTACAGATCATCCGTGAACCCATCTCCCTTGGTGATGATTCCCTGGATTTCCCTGACAGTAAGGAACTGCAGATAGAGATGGGAGGCCGGTGAACCGTTCAACTCTTTTCGATAGTTTTGAACAACCTCGATACGCTCAATGGGGAGTTCCAAGGACGGGAGAACGAGGTTACCGGTGTGAACGAAGTCGGAGTCGAAGGTTTTGAAGTCCTTGGGTTTCAAGGTGTACTGTTGACTCATCACGTCGGGATGTTTCTCGGTGATCTTCTGGAGCAGAAGAATGCTGTTCCACCTGTCAGCCACCACGAAATGCACGTTGCATTGTTCGATGAGTGGATAGATCACCTGTTCCATTATCTTGGGAAAGTCGATCTTCCGACCTCCAATGGGCATCACTTCCATGACCGAAGGAACCACCAATCCCTCGCCAGCCACGTACATCAACGCCAGAGCGAAGCTGTTGTTCACGTGTCCAGCGTCCAACGCCAGTATGGAAGGAGGCCAGTTCGCTCGTTCACGTTTGGTGACAAGTTTCCCGAAGATACGCTTCTCTTCACCAGGGATCACGCTGTCATGATACTGAGGGGCCACGGTATGGTGCTGGAATCCTGAGAACAGGCTTTGCACCATTCCCTTGGAATAGATAGAAGACGACAGCGAAGGGGGATTAGCGCCGAAGTCCCGGTCGGCTTTGATGGGGTTCCGCCGGTACATATTCTGAATGAACGGCGAGTCCCTTTGGTACATGGGATTGATATCCCAGGTGGGCATTCGTAGCCCCAGCATGGTCGTCTGACCTGTCGTCTGCGATTCCTTGAAGAGACGACAGATCTTGTCCTTCCACGACGAAGGTGACGACATGTTCAGCATCAACCCCTGCGGGACGTGGTTGATGCCCTTCTTGTAGAGGTTCCACACCTCAACGCGGATAGTAGCCAACGAGTTGGACAGCGAGATGTGGACCTCATCAGCGTTGGCGCGTTCCCTCTCATCATCCTCGTCGTCATCCGAGTCGGTCTTGTTGACATCGAACGGGAAGTGTCCAAGCTCGTCGATACTCGCTATGCAACGGGTGTCACCACGGAGGGTACGCTTCAACGGGCCCATCGGATAGAACTCAAGGTTCAGATGGTTGTACCGCAGGAACTGAGTGGACTGGCGGTAGAGTTCCTTGCCCAGGACGTTACCGTAGTGTTTCAACGCTTGATGGTACTGGTCGTACCATTCCGAGCGCAGAATGATCTCGCTGAAGGGAGTGTAGAGGTTCTTCATCGCTCGGGCGAAGGTCAATCCCACGAAGGTCCCTTGCACCGGGGTGAAGTCCTGTATCCCATCGCATATCGAAGCTAACCGGGGGATCTTGAGGAGACGGTGGACGTGATAGGCGCTTTTCATCGACGCGATGGTCGACTTACCTGACCGCTGCCCGAGGACCATGACGATTTCGTTGTAATCGTTGATCTCTTCGTTGAGCACCAACTTGCTTTTGGTTGCTCCGCAGCTAGGGCACTGTCCATGTCGAAGGAGGGTGACGTGCTCAAGGACTTCTTCGGGTTCGGCATCGACTTCGATAGCCGTTATGTCGTTGTACTCGGGGTCAGAACACCGAGGGCAGTATTCGCCGAAGAACCTGTAGGCAATCCAGAGTTGCCGAGCAAAAGGCATCTTGACCTTGCTGCCTACGGTTTCCTTACAAAACTCGTAGAAGTTCGCAGCAAGCTTTAAATCGGACAGATCAATCGAAACGTCTTGAATCGTGTTCGTGAGAGGATCTCGTGCCTTGCGCATCGCCTCGTACACGAACAACGACTTCTTGTTGTCCTCGTCGAGGTCAACTTCGTCGGCCGCGAACTCCTCGATTTCCTTTTCGCGCTCCAGCTCGACCCCTTTGGGCTTTCCTTTGAGGTCTTTCTCGTCCGGAACCAGCTTCAGGCTGAACAGGTCGATCAGGCTGTCGGCCGCCTTGTAGTTCTTGAAGCGCTCGCAACGGAAGCTCGCGCTTTTGCGTTTGTCGTTGCAGCTCAGGTAATTCGCGCAACGAAGACAGGATTTGCTCAATGACATTCTGGGTTCCTGACGGATGATTCCTCAAGAGGTAGTTCCCTATCAGAAGTTGCGACTCCACGGGGTTCAGATTGGCGATGTTCATGATGAATGACAAGAGTTTGATGTTGATAGAGTCGAGCACCACAGAACGTAGCGCATTGTTGAAGGTATCAGAAGGTACTTCGACGTCCAACGCACGGGAAGCCGCATCAAAGGCATCGATGCTCCCGTTTTGCATGGCAAGGCTAAAAGGTAGCAGTTCCCTAAGGATGAACTCACGTATCTTGGTCTGTCCCTCTTTCATCACCGCTGGGAACTCAGTCTTGAAGCGCTCTTGGACCTCAAGGATGTCCAGGTTTCCAGGAGTTGGTTTCTTCTTGGCCTGTTCCTCGACGAGACGCTTTTGAGCCATCTCCCAGTCGTTGATGAACGGCTTATCCGAAGGCTCACTCGGTAAGGTCGGGGATATATTCTTTATTCTTGGTGCGACGACCTCCTTTACCTTTCTCGTCACCACCTTTCCGAACGTCAGTTTTTGCTTCCAGCTCTTCGGGACTGAGGTCATAGATACGCATCGACGCGTAGTCGACTCCTAAAGTGAAGTTCAGCATCTGTTGATTACGGGCCTTGAACATATCGATGTTCAAGTAGCCTTTCTCGCGAGATTCCTTAGTGGCAACAAACGAAAAGGCGGTTGAACTGTGCTCACCGATTGCCTTGGAGTAGCGTAGCTTTCCTTCATCATTGACCTGAGCGGCCAACGCCATCACCTTGTTGTGAGACTCAGCGTAGATCTTGGCAAACCTTGCAATAGACCCTAACTGTCGCCATTGGTCTTCTCCGTCGGCACCCTTCAATAGCGAGATGTAATCGATGTATGTGATGTCAGCGTTGTAGGAATGGATGGCGGCCATCAACGCCTCAATGGTCATGTCCTCTTGAGGCTTGTAGATCGTTAGACGGCCACCGTTACGCAACACCTTGTTATCGAACCGACGCCATCGTTTGAACGCCTCGTCTTTCTCGTCCGAAGCTAGGCGTTTCAACAGAATCTTGGTGTTCTCGATGCCCGTTATGTTGGCCAGATAACGAGCGAGCATCTCAACATGAGACATCTCAAGAGGAATCACGTTGACCTTGTATCCGGCTGTCGCTTGGTTCTTAGCGAGCTGACCGATTACAGATGAGTTATGAGACACTATTCTATTAGCGTAGTAGGAACAAGGACCAGGCACTGATATATCGAAGACGTCCTTGCGCAGCCCCGTGTCAACAACAGAGACAACTGCTGAGACGCCATCTTTAGTTTTGACCAAATCACCTCGTTGCATGCGTTCAGCAGAACACCACTCTCCGTTCGCCAGCATCAACCTATGAGTACGAGTACACTCAATTCCGCGACCGTTTTCAAAACCTAAGCTAACCGTAAAGTCCTTGGTTCGATACACGTAGGCTACTTCTTTGGGACCTTCAGTGGTATCAACTGTCAGACCTGTGACTTCCTTGTAGTATCCGTCTTCGGGATGAGGCTTCGTCAACGACTCAGCAACCGAATTCCAGATTTCTTCTAGCGTTATTGTTTTCTGTTGAGCTTCCTTCCTCTCTGGTGTGATTTCGTATTGAGGCAACAAGATCTCAGTGGGACCAGCAACACACTTCCCGCTGCCAGTACTTCCGGCTATTGTCACCAGAGACCCTCTGAAAAAACCTCCGTTTCGATCGTCAAATGTCTTGAAGCCCGTTGGGATCACGTTGTCGTTCGTCTCACCGTAGATCAGGTCCTTGACGAGATCGACGGTGTTGCTGTCGCGGCCGATGTGAAAGATGGTCTGGTCTTCGCTGCGACGCTGGCTCATCTTGGCGACCTTGCCTCGCACCGCCTCAAGCACTTCCTCGGGGTCGACCTTCGATTTCTCCAGGGATTGGAGGGTTGACTTGGTAAGATCGTACAGGTTCCGAGTCATGCGATACTTGGCTAGATTAGCCACGATCTGCTCGGACTGCTCAAGGGTCTTGGCTTGACCCTCAGCCATGCTCAGGAATTCTCGGCTATCTTCTGACAACGAGATGTCCTCGCACAGCAGCTTGAACGCTGGAGGCTCGCCTCGACGTTGGATATGCTTGGCTATGCGCTTGAACGCCTCAATAGCCGTGTCATTGTAGAAGTACGAATCATCCAGAGCACCGAACAGGTGACCGGATATGACCCGGTTCCTGGAGCACATCGACCGAAGTGCGATTGCCTCAGTCTTGGTTGAGTATAGGACAGCCATTGGTTATATGACCTCTGCTCGCCTCTTGACGAGAGCACCACTATGGAAAAATATCGAGTTAGTCTTGTAGAACAGCTTTCGAGACATGAACGTGATGGGGTCCTCACCAGCGATCACCACTACCCTTGGGATGTCCGAGTAGGCATCGAGCAGGTCACGCACCTTCTCCAACTTCACTGGACTGCTGTTAGAGGTGATATTGCTAAGAACCATCATGGACAGCTTGGCGTCGGCGTACAGCATGTCATTCTTGAAGTCCGAATACACCC
>Ga0268298_10006163_pt1 | contig 10962 bp, 12 predicted proteins | sample WWTPWeurt_MetaG_FD_194462 | JGI IMG/M metagenome (GOLD analysis project Ga0268298, IMG submission 194462) | Activated sludge microbial communities from WWTP in Nijmegen, Gelderland, Netherland - WWTP Weurt | ecosystem: Engineered > WWTP > Aerobic digester > Activated sludge | place... | reverse complement strand
CCGGCGAAGATCTTCTACAAGAACGAAGGCGTCTCGCCGGCCGGTTCGCACAAGCCGAACTCGGCGGTGCCGCAGGCCTACTACAACCACGCCGCCGGCATCCGCCGCATGACCACCGAGACCGGCGCCGGCCAGTGGGGCTCGTCGCTCGCCTTCGCCGGGCAGATGTTCGGCATCGCGGTGCGCATCTACATGGTCAAGGTCAGCTACCAGCAGAAGCCGTTCCGCCGCTCGCTGATGCAGACCTGGGGCGCGGAAGTCTTCGCCAGCCCGACCGACATGACCGAGGCCGGGCGCAAGGCGCTGGCGCTCGATCCGGACAACCAGGGCTCGCTCGGACTCGCGATCTCGGAAGCCGTGGAAGAGGCTGCCTCGCGTGCCGACACCACCTACGGCCTCGGCTCGGTGCTCAACCATGTACTGCTGCACCAGACCATCATCGGGCTGGAAGCGAAGAAGCAGTTCGAGAAGATCGGCCTCTACCCGGACGTGATCCTCGGCCCCTGCGGTGGCGGTTCGTCGTTCGGCGGCATCGCCTTTCCCTTCCTCGCCGACAAGGCGGCCGGCGACAAGCGCGCGCAGCACCTGCGCTGCGTCGCCGTCGAGCCGACCTCGTGCCCGACGCTGACCAGGGGTCACTACGCCTACGACTTCGGCGACGCCTCCGGCTACACGCCGCTGATGAAGATGTACACGCTCGGCCACGACTTCATGCCGCCCGGCATCCACGCCGGTGGCCTGCGCTACCACGGCGATTCGGCGCTGGTCTCGCAGCTCTACCACGAGCGGCAGATCGAGGCGGTGGCCGTGCCGCAGCTCGCCACCTTCGACGCCGGCGTGCAGTTTGCGCGTGCCGAGGGCATCGTGCCGGCGCCGGAATCCTGCCACGCCATCCGCGCCGCCATCGATGAGGCGCTGAAGTGCAAGGCGACCGGCGAACCGAAGGTGATCCTGTTCAACCTGACCGGCCATGGCCACTTTGACATGGCGGCCTACGACCGCTATTTTTCCGGCCAGCTGGAGGACTACGCCTACCCGGCCGAGGCCATCGCCGCGTCGCTCGAGCATCTGCCGAAATTCTGAGGACTCCTGACTCCATGCGCGTTTTCGTCTTCATTCTCGTTGCGGCCAACCTGGTCTTCCTGGCCTGGACGCAGGGCTATCTCGGCGAGCGTGCGAATCCGGATGCCATCCGCCTGCAGCAGCAACTGGACGCGGACAAGCTGCGCGTCCTGTCGCGCGACGAGCCACCGGCGCCGAAAGCGCCGGAAAGGAAGGTCGAAAAGGTCGTGCCGGTGGAGAAGTGTCTGGCGTGGACGGCGCTCGCCGGCGCCGATGCCGGCCAGCTGGACGCCCTGCTCGCGGACAAGTTCGCCGGACTGCGGCGCGAGCGCCATGTCGTGCCGGAGTTGGGGTCATGGTGGGTGTTCATTCCGCCGCTGCCGAACAAGGCCGAGGCAGACAAGAAGTCCGGGGAGTTGAAGCGCCTCGGTGCACCGGAGTTCTTCGTGATCCAGGACGCCGGGCCGAACCGCTGGGCGATTTCGCTCGGCATCTTCTCCAGCGAGCAGGCGGCGAACGACCGGCTCGAGTCCTTGCGTGAAAAGGGTGTGAAGAGTGCGAAGGTGGCGCGCCGGGGAACGACGCGCCCCGAGCAGGTCTCGTTCGAAGTGACCGGGCCGGAGCCGATGGTCGACGCCGCGCGTGACGCCGTTGCCGCCCAGCTGCCGGACGTGAAGAGCGCCGGCTGCGGCCGCCATTGATGTACGTCGTCGGGCTGACCGGGGGCATCGGCAGCGGCAAGAGCACCGTCGCCGACCTCTTCGTCGCACGCGGCGCGGCACTGGTCGATACCGATGCGCTCGCGCACGAACTGACCGCTCCTGGCGGGGGCGCCATGCCGGCCCTGATGGCGCGCTTCGGCCAGGAGGTCGTGCGGGCCGACGGCGGCCTCGACCGTGCCGTGATGCGCCGCCGCGTCTTTGCCGATCCGCTGGAGAAACAGGCGCTCGAAGCGATCCTGCATCCGCTGATCCGTGCCGAGAGCGATCGCCGTTGCGCGGCAGCGACGGCACCTTACGTGATTCTGGCCGTACCGCTGCTGGTCGAATCCGGCAGCTACCGCGCGCGCTGTGACCGCATCCTCGTCGTCGATTGCGACCCGGAGGTGCAGGTGGCGCGCGTCATGGCCCGCAGCGCCCTGCCGGAGTCCGAGGTGCGCGCCATTATCGCCACCCAGGCGACGCGTGCCGCACGACTGGCCGTGGCGGACGATGTCATCGACAACAGTGGGGCCCCGGCGGCGCTTTCGGGGCTGGTCGATGCCCTGCATCACGTCTACCTCGCCGCCGCCTTGACCAAAGTTAAGGCGAACTGTTGAGATTTCGACGCAAATGGTTCAGAATCCAAGCATTTTCCGGCTTCCGGTTCGGACCTTGGCGTGATTACCTACGAATATCCCTTCAACGAGCGCATCCGCACGCTGCTGCGCCTGGAGGATCTGTTCGACAAGACCGCCCACTTTCTGCTCCATGATGGCGCGCAGGAACACCATGTCGCCCTCGTCACGATGTTCGAAATCCTTGAGGTTGCCGGTCGCGCCGACCTCAAGATGGACCTGATCCAGGAACTCGAGCGCCAGCGTCAGACGCTGCTCGCCTTCCGCAACAACCCTGATATTTCCGAAGAGGCGCTCTCCGGCGCCCTCTATGAAATCGAACAGTCGTCCGCGGCGCTGCTCGGCATGACCGGCAAGATCGGTCAGTACCTGCGCGAGAACGACTGGCTGATGGGGATCAAGAGCCGCGCCGCAATTCCCGGCGGCGTCTGCGAATTCGACCTGCCGTCCTATCACTACTGGCTGCATCAGGATCCCGAGCGGCGGCGCGACGCGGTATCGGCATGGCTGAAGCCGCTGCTGCCACTGCGCGACGGGTTGGCGATCGTGCTGCGCCTGCTGCGCGCGAGCGGTCGTCCGGAACACCAGACGGCGAAATCCGGCGCCTTCCAGATGATGCTGGGCGGCAGCGCGGCGCAGATGGTGCGCGTCTCCCTTCGGCTCGGCGAGCCCTACATTCCTGAAATCAGCGCCAACAAGTACGCGCTGAACATCCGCTTCACCTCTCCCGACGGCGACCTGCGCCCGCGTCCCTGCGATCGCGACGTCGCCTTCGACATGACCTTCTGCAACCTGTAACGGCATTTCAAGACGATTCAGGACGAATCGAAAATCCCATACAAGCCCCGCAAATGCGGGGTTTTTTGTTTCAGGCTGTGCCATAATGATTCACAACAGGGCGCCGGTATTGAGTAGCTACATGAGTAGCTATGGGCTTGGTGAGTAGCTACGGCGCGCTAGCTACTCAGCGGAAGGGGTGAGCATGGGGCAACTGACGGACGTACAGATTCGCAACTGGATCAAGGCCGGTGCAGCAATCGCCAAGGCTGACGGCGACGGACTGACTTTCACCCTGTCGGCAAAGGGGACGGCGGCATGGGTATTGCGCTATCGAGTTCCTGGCGCCAAGTCCCAAAAGGAAATGACGCTAGGCAGATACCCGGATATCACGCTCGGCAAGGCTCGCGAACTGGCAACCGAAGCCCGCGCCAAGGTCCAACAGGGCGCGGACGTGGCACGGGAGAAACAAGCGACGAAGCGCGAGAGCGCATCGGCCTGGACCGTTCGCCAGCTTGCCGACGACTACATGCAGAAATCCGAAGCGCACCTTGCACAAGGGACAATCGACCAGCGGCGCCAGCAACTCGGCGCGCACGTCTTTCCGATCATCGGCAGCCTGGCGGCGAAGGATGTAACCCCCGCCGATGTGGTGACGATAACCGAGCGAGCGGCGGCGAAGTCGCTGCATGTCGCCCGCCTGGTGCTGATCGCCTTGCGCGGCGTCTTTGCTCACGGGGTGGCGCGCCACGTCGTGAAGTCGAATCCCTGCATCGATGTGAAAGCAAAGGCCGTGATCGGTCCGCGCCCGGTGCGCCGTACCCGCCTGATGCTGACCGAACCCGAGCTGCGGGCGATGCTGCCCGCGCTGCCGGATCAAGGGCGGCAAAACGAACTGGCCCTGAAAATCCTGCTCGCAACCTGTACCCGTATCGGCGAGCTGACGCGGGCCGAATGGTCGCACATCGATTTTGAGCGCCGCGAGTGGGCGATCCCCGCCGAGCATGCGAAGAACAAAAAGCGTTTTGTGATCCCGCTGCCTGATGTGGTTGCCGGCTGGTTTGTGGAATTGCAGCAACTCGCCTTCGGGTCGCGCTTTGTCTTGCCGGTACGGTCGCGCCGCGACGAAGGCGACAAGCACATGGAATCCTCAACCCTGAACGTTGCCTGCAATCGCATTCATGCTGCATTGAAGGACAAGGAAACCGGGCGCGAGGCTTGCCGGCGATTCACCCCGCACGATCTGCGCTCCACGGCGCGCAGTCATTTGTCCGCCCTGGGGGTGGATATCATCGTCGCCGAACGCTGCCTGAATCACTCGCTCGGCGGGCTGGTCGCCGTCTATGACCAACACGACTATTTGACCGAGCGCCGCGCCGCACTCGATACCTGGTGCAGCTTCCTGCAAGCCTGCGAACTGGGCAAGGATTGGAACGTCGTGCCGATGCGGAAGGCTGCGGCATGATCGCGGCGAGCCTGAAACCCGACGCCGTTTTCCTTCCACCTCTGCAAAAACAGGTGGGACAACTGGGACAAGTGGGACACTCGCCGGAAAGCCGCACGGTTAAGGGAAACAGCCTGTCCCATTTATGCCTTTGTCACTGGGACGCGACTGGGACAGGTGGGACACTTCGGAATCAGGACGTATCAGAACGGCGCGCCGCTCGCAGCGATTCGGCGCGATCCGACGAAGGGAAAGGCCAATGAACGCGATTGAAACCCTGTCCCGTGCCGAGGCGGTAATCGATCTGCTGCGCGTGAATCTGGCCGGCGATTTCTGCGCCGCGCTGCCGTCGAATGTCGGGCAAACCCTGATTGAAGCCCGGCAGGATTCGGGCGTCGCCGCCTGCGAACTGGTCGCCCACCTGATCCGCGACGCGCGCCGGGAGGTTGTGGCACGTTTTGCCGATGAGGGCGCGGGCGTCCTGCCGGAAGTGCCGCGCGAATCGGAACCTGCCGCCCCCGCCTCGCGCGCGAAGAAGAAAGCGCACAAGAAGTTGAAGCCGCTACGGATGGTTGCGGCGTGAGTGCGCGCCGCGACCTTGCTGAAATCGAGGAGGCCACTGATTGGGCGGGGCTTGTAGCAGATGCGCTAGCAGTGCCGCCACGCCCCAGCCCCTTATATGGTGCGCTTCAAAAATGGTCGCTGCTGTTTCATGTTGTGGAAGGCGGCGCACCCGTGGAGGCGGATTATCCCGAGGCCGTGCGCTTCTTCTTTCAGCGCCTGGCCCTTGCACACTACCCCCCTGAGTTGTGGAAGTGGTTAATCGACTTCAAACGAAAAAAGGGGCGCGCCGTATCCCTTGCTGAAATACCACGCCGGTATCGCGACCTTATCCCGACTTCGAGCCGAGGCCGCCCCCGGTTTGATACGCGCCGATATCGAGAAGCGCGCCGCGCGTGGGAGGTGCTTGTGTTTGGATGGTCGTACGAAACTCGGCACAACATGATTTCTCTTCTTCGCGGGCGCCCTGGCGTTACATCTTGCTTCGGTCTGAATCAGGCGAGTATGCAAGGGGATAGTCCGTCGAATTTGGCTATTGACTTGGTTGCAAAGGATGCAAAGAAGTCCGTTAGCAGGCTAGACCAGATGGGGATTCGCAGCCACAAAAAATGACAAGTGGCTAGTATATATACAGTAGATTTTAGCTAAGGCTAGCGCACATTTCGCCCACTGCATCGCCTGTGATGCAGGGACATTGCCAGCAATGGCAGAAGGGGCGAAATATGGACAGCCATACGACAGCCGGGCCGGCAACCTCAGCCGCGCTCGAAAAAATCCCCCATGCGGCGCGCCGCATGGGTGTCAGCATTTCCCAGTGTTACCGCGAAATCAAGGCACAGCGGCTAGGTCCGCTGGTCAAGCTCGGCGAGCGCGCATCGGCTTTGCCTGCCGAATCCGTTGATCGCTGGATCGCCGCGCGCATCGCCGAGGCAACAAAGGCGGGGGGCAGGAAATGAGCGATCAAGCTGCAATTCCTGCCGAGTGGCGCACGGCTGCCGACGAAACGGCAAAGGCGCTTTCCGTTGCGCGCGCTATCGAGCGCCGGCAATACCCGGAAGGTGAAGCGCCGGCCGGAACACTGGCCGCGCTGATCGTCGCCGTTTCCATCCATCGCGGCGCGCGCGCCATTGCCGAGGCGTGCGAACTATGACCGGCGCCGAACTGGCATTGATTGGTCGCGCACTCCGAATCGCGGCTGAAGAAATCGAGCGCAATTCGCGCTTGGGCGATTCTGCTAACCGCTTTGCTCAAACGCTTCATTTCATCGCTGGCGGCGCAGAGGATCGTCTGACCTGGAAAGGTGAGGGCCGATATATCGAACACTTCCAAGTCTGTGCAGGGCCGGAGTGCAACGATTTCGGCATCGGTGCAGCGGGTTGGCTGGTGTGGCAGTCGCAGGTTGATCCAAACCACGAAATGACGCTGCCGTTGTGCGGTGATTGTGCATCGAAGGCGCGGCGGGATTCAGCATTTATAGCGAAGATTGCGCGGCTGCGAGGCCTGCCGCTGCCGCTTCGATTTACGGACAAGCTGAAATGAGCGCCGCATTCTTCCAAACCGTAGCTGCTGCTGCGCTCGCCCGCTTCGATGCCGTTACCCAGTTCCTGGGTATCGAGGGCGGCAAGAATCAGGGCCGCGAGTATCTGCCGACCAATCCAAAGCGCGCCGACACGAAGCCCGGCAGTTTCACAATCAACCGCGATAGCGGCGCATGGGCTGACTTCGCGACCGGCGACAAAGGCGGCGATCTGGTCGCGCTCGCCGCGTACCTGCTCGGCATCCGTCAGGGCGAAGCGGCCGAAAAACTGGCCGGCTTTCTCGGCATCGAAAATCGCGACGCGCAGAAACGCGCCACAAGCGACGAATGGAGCGCGGCGAAGGGTAAGGCATCGCCCGCCCCTGAAAAATCGCGCGGCGCTGCACGCAATGCGCCGGCCGGCGATGTGTGCATCCTGCCGATACCCGACGAAGCGCCACCCCCGCCGAGCGCGCACCCGAGGCACGGCGCGCCGTCGCTGCGCTGGGTGTATCACACGCAAGACGGTCGCCCCGCCTTCCTGGTTGATCGCTGGGAGGCGAAGGCCGAAGGCGAACGCAAGCAATTCGCCCCGCTGTCGCTGTGGCGTAGCGCTGCCGGCCGTCTGGAATGGCGATACAAGGGACCGCCCGCCCCGCAACCGCTCTACGGCCTGCCGTCGCTCGCGAAGTCCGCGCCCGTGGTTATCGTCGAAGGGGAGAAGGCGGCCGGCGCTGCCGCGCTGCTGCTGCCGGATCATCCTGTCATTTGCTGGCAGGGCGGCGCGCAAGCCGTCGGAAAGGCTGACTTTTCGCCGCTGGCCGGACGCGAGGTTTGGCTGTGGCCTGACAATGACGAAGCCGGCGAGAAGGCAATGCAGGCCGTCGCATCGGCGCTGCATGCAGTCGGCGCGCAGCGTGTCGCCCGCTTTGATCTGGGGCGCTTTTCGGCGACGCCGGGCGAGGCGGACGGCGCTGCGACCTTGAACCCCGGCGAACCCCTGCAAGCCGGCGACGATGCCGCCGACCTGCTCGCCCGCGATTGGACAGCCGCGCATGTCGCCCAGCTGCTGCCGTCGGCATTGATCGAGCTGCCGCGCGCCAGTGCCGACAAGCGCAAGACGAACGAAGCGAAGGGCGGCGCAGCGCACGACGAAGCCCCCGCGCGCCGTTTCGAACTGAACGAGCGCGGCGTCTATTTCCACGCACCCGAGAAGGCGCCCGCCTGGGTTTGCGCCTGGCTGGAAATCGTCGCGCGCGTGCGGAACCCACACGGCGAAGGATGGGGCAAGCTGGTTTCGTTTTCCGATCCTGACCGCAACCAGAAGCGGCGGATCATCGGCGATGCGATGCTGTCGGGCGACGGTATCGAGCTGGAACGCATGCTGCGCGATGCTGGGCTGCACATTGCGCCAGGCGGGCGGCAGTTGCTGCGGCAATACCTGATCGAAGCGACGCCGAAAGCGCGCGCCCGTGTAACGAACCGCACGGGGTGGCATGACAGCGGCGACGGCGATGCGGTTTTTGTTTTGCCTGATCGCGCTATCGGTGCGGGCGAGGAATGGCTGTACGAGAACGAATCGGTATCCGCTGCAACCTTCGCCACGCATGGCACCTTGCGCGGCTGGCAGGAAGGTGTCGCCGCGCTGTGCAGCGGAAATTCCCGTCTGTTGTTCGCCGTGTCGGTTTCCTTTGCCGCACCCCTGCTCTACCTGGTTGGAATGGACGGTGGCGGCTTTCACCTGCGGAGTGATTCAAGCGGCGGCAAGACGACCGCCTTGCGCGTCGCTGCGAGTGCCTGCGGCGGACGCGAGTACCTGCAAAGCTGGCGCGCCACGGACAACGCAACCGAGGCCGTTGCGCTCGCGCACTGCGACGCGCTGCTGCCGATTGATGAGCTTGCACAGGTCGCCCCCGATGTTGCCGGAGAAACCGTCTATCTACTCGCCAATGGCGCAGCGAAGGGGCGGGCGCAACGCACGGGCGGGCTGCGGGCGCGGGCAAGCTGGCGCGTGCTGTTTCTGTCGGCGGGCGAAATCGGCCTAGCTGAACATATGGGCGAGAAGAACCGCAAGCCGCGCGCCGGGCAGGAATTGCGCCTTGCCGAGATTCCCGCCGATGCCGGCAAGGGCTTCGGCATCTTTGAAGAACTGCACGGCTACGCAGGTGGCGCCGAGCTTTCGAAGGCGCTGACCGAGGCCGCGCGGCGCAACTACGGCGGCGCATTCGTGGCGTACCTGGAAAAGCTGGCGAAGCATCAGCACGAAGTCGCCGACACGGTGAAAGAGGCGCAGCGGAAATTCCAGACGGCGCACCTGAGCGAAGGAGCGCACGGGCAGGCGCGCCGTGTTGCTGACCGCTTCGCACTTGTCGGCGCGGCCGGCGAGCTGGCGCAACGCTGGGGCATCGTGCCGTGGCAACCGGGCGAAGCCATGCAGGCGGCGCGCACTTGCTTTGATGCCTGGCTGTCGCGCCGTGGCGGCGAAGGCAATGCGGAGGAACGGGCGGCGCTACAAGCCGTGCGGGAATTCCTGCGGCGTTATGGTGAGTCTGCATTTTCCGATATGGATCGGCCGGCGAACGATACCGAAAAGCATGCGGCGGTACGATCCGACCGGGCCGGCTATCGGCGCCTCGATCCTGTTACCGATGCCGTCGAATACTTCATTTTCGGCGAGGTCTGGCGTACCCGCGTTTGCAAGGGATTCGAAGCGGCAGCCGTGGGGCGCATGCTGGCTGCGCGGGGATTCGTGGAGCGCGGCAGCGAAGCGAAGCGGGAATGGCTGACACGGCACACGATACCGACCGAAGGACGCCCGCGTGTCGTGCATGTCTTGCCGGCGATCTGGGACGATGAGGGCGACGGCGATGCGGATTGATTGGGACGGCATGCTGCAACCGAAGCCCGCGCCAGTTGTGGCGGACAGCAACCCGGCGCCCGATACAGGGGCGAGCGATGCCGCGCCCGTGATCGATGCGGATATTGCCGCTCGCGAGCGCGAGGGCGACGACCGGCGCCGCTGTGTCGAGTGCGGCAACCTGGGGGAGCGTGGCGTATGTCTCGCGGCGCAGCGGCGGGAGTTTGTGGCAGGCCGTGGATATACCCCGATACGGGACATTCTGCGCCGCTGCGAGGGATTCACGCCCCTGCCGAATGATCCAGATCAACGGCACGGGCAAACGAAATGGGCCTGTCTTCTGTACCCGAGCGGCCGAAGCGGTGCGCCGTCGTGATACATCCTGATTCCGAAGTGTCCCACCTGTCCCAGTCGTGTCCCAGTGACAAAGGCATAAACGGGACAGGTTGTTTCCCTTAACCGTGCGGCTTTCCGGCGAGTGTCCCACTTGTCCCAGTTGTCCCACCTGTTTTTGCAGGGGTGGAACCCCGAGCGCATGCGAAACACAACGCGCGGGGAGGGGGCGGGGAGGGTTGATTTCGCGCCGAGGTGGTGCGTCGCTGTTCAGTCTGGCCGGCGACGGCCGGCAGAGATATGAACCGAGCGCCGAAGCGTTGCGGGTCCCATAAAAAAAGACCCAATCAGGGTTATTCGCGCCCCGCTAGGGGGGTAGGTAGTGGCGAATCCCCCAATATGAACAATGAACAATCCGCGATTTTCGAGACTTTTTCAGGGGTGAGTAAATGGCGCATGAAGTAGAGGGCGAAACCTTGGACGAATGGCGGGCAATTCCGCCTGCCGCGCTTCGAACGCGCCGCGCGCAGTTTCTCGCCGAGGCGGACCGCCTGTTTCCCTGGCGACGATGGGAAAGCCGGATCGAGTCGCACTATCCGAAACGTGGGAAAGGGCGCCCGCCTTATCCGCTGCGCCCGCTGCTGCGCCTGTATTTTGTGCGGCAGTGGTTCGCCCTGTCAGACCGGGCGGCGCAAGATGCGGCAACCGATAGCGTTGCGATCCGGGAATTTTTGGGGCTTGGGCTGACCTGGGAGCGGGCCGCGCCGGACGAGACAACGATGCACAACTTTCGCAAGCTGATCGAGCGGCACGGGGTGGCGGGAGAGATCGCCGCCGACGTTGCGGCATGCCTGGCTCGGCAGGGGTGGAAGATGCGGACGGGGGAGATCGCGGAGGCTGGCATTGTTGCCAGATTGGGCGCCTCCCCAGTTGGGGGAAACGGTTAGAATTCACTCCAGCGCCCCCAATCTGAGTAGCTACATGAGTAGCCAAGGAATAATGAAAAGATGAAAACCATTGCCGCACAATCAATTCCGGCGATTTTCGCCGTTTCCTTCTGCAACCTGTAATGGTCA
>Ga0268298_10006162_pt1 | contig 10962 bp, 4 predicted proteins | sample WWTPWeurt_MetaG_FD_194462 | JGI IMG/M metagenome (GOLD analysis project Ga0268298, IMG submission 194462) | Activated sludge microbial communities from WWTP in Nijmegen, Gelderland, Netherland - WWTP Weurt | ecosystem: Engineered > WWTP > Aerobic digester > Activated sludge | place: Netherlands... | reverse complement strand
AACGTTTTAAAGCGGGATCCCGAAGCGCCGGCCGTTCGAGCGGCGCTCGTCGAGGCGTGCCTCGCGGCCGGGCGTTGGGACGCCGCGCTTCAAACCGCCCGGAGCCTGGCCGACGGTTTTCCCGAGAACGTTGAATTCCAAATTCTGCTGGGCCGGGCCTATTTGGCCGCCGGCCAATCGGACAAAGCCCAGGGGGCTTTCGACCGGGCGCTGAAACTGGATCCCGCCAACGTGGACGCGCTCGGATGGGCCACCAGCCAAACCCGGCTCACCAATCCGGCGGTGGCCGCGGGGGCGTTGGAAAAATTCCTCAAAGAGTCGGGGGACGGGGAAGTGGCCGACGCCGTCCGGGACCGGCTGGCCAAGTTGCTGGAGCACGAAGGGAACGCCGCCGGCGCCGAGCGTCATTGGAAGAAGATTTTGGAGTCGGATCCCGGGAACGTCGACGCCTTGCTGGGTTTGGCGGGTCTGTACGACGTCCGGGGCGACACGGCCGCCGCCGTCGCCGGCTACGAGGACTACGTCCTTCGGGTCGCCGATAACCCCGAGGTCAACGCCCGGTTGGGTCAGCTTTATTTTCAGGCGGGGGACATGGATCGGGCCCGTTCGGCTTTTGATCGAGCCGCCCAATCGGGGCCCCGGGACCCGGTCGTGAATTTTTGGCGGGCGTTGGTGGCCCAGGAGGAGGAGCGTTGGGCGGACGCGGCCCAATTCATGGCCCAGGCGGCCCGCGTCGCCCCCCAGACCGGCGTGTTGCTCCGCCTGGCCTCCTACTACCAACGGCTGGGCCGTCCCCGCGACACGGTCAAAACCTTGGCGCGCCTACAAAAGGCCCACCCGGAAAACCCGGATTTCATGCAGTACCTCGGGCAGGCCCAGGAAGACAACGGCCGGCCCCGCCAGGCCATCGCCTGGTACGAGCGGGCCCTCAAAATCGATCCCAAACGCGCCGACGTGCAATTTCGCTTGGCCATGAATTGGGATCGGCTTCACCGCTTCGACAAGGCCCTTCCCGCCCTTCGAAACGCCATCGCCGCGGACCCCCGCCACCATTTGGCCCTGAATTATCTGGGCTACAGCTTGGCCGAACGGGGGGAAAACCTGCCGGAAGCCCTGGACTTGATTCAGCGGGCCGTGGCCCTGGCGCCCGACAACGCCGCCTACCGGGACTCCCTGGGATGGGCCTATTTCCGCCTGGGCCGGTTGGCCGAGGCCGAAACCGCCTTGGCCGCCAGCGTCCATCCCGCCGACGATCCCGCGGTGTGGCTGCATTACGGCGATGTTTTGGAGGCCCGGGACAAGAAGGAGGAATCCATGCGGGCCTGGCAGGAAGGCCTGCTGTTGGACCCGAACAACAAGGATTTGTTGACGCGCCTGGGGGACGAAGGCCGGATCAAAAACGTGGCCCCCCGAACGGCGGCCCGAACGTTGTTGAAACGGGTGGAGGGGAACTTCCGTCAGCTTCGCGGCCTTTCCGGTTTCGTCGAAGTGGACGGGCGTTGGCGCGGGCGCGCGGTGGCCGGGCGGGGGGTCTGGCACTACGCGCGGCCCGGCCTTTTCCGGCTGGAAATTCTGGGGCCCCTCTTCGCGCCGGCGGCCGTGATGGTTCACACGTCCTCCGGCACCCAATGGTATCCGCCGGAACTCGGCGATCCGGCCGTGGACGGCTGGCTGGCCCTTTTGAACCGGGTTCTGTCGGGGGATTGGACCGCCGGGTTCGACGACCCGGCCGTGACCGTCCGATTGGAAGGGGACGACGTGGTTTACGATCGTCCGTCCGGGACCACGATCCTCCGGGCCCGAACCAAGACCCTGTCGGAGGCCCGGGTCCCATCGCCGGAGGGGCCGCTCCGCGTCCGGTTCGAGCGCGTCGTTGAAAAAGAGGGGCTTCGGGTGCCCACGGTCCTTCGCCTGGAATCCGAGGCGGGAAGCCTCACCTTGACCTTCACGCAGATCCTGGTGAACCCGCCCCGGGCGGGCGATTTGTTTTCGTTGCCCGCCGTGCCGTGACCGGATCCCGCGCTTTCCCCGCCCCGGCGAAGATCAACCTGTTTCTCGAAATCGTTCGCCGGCGTCCCGACGGCTATCACACCCTGTCCACTCTTTTTCAGGAAATTTCCCTGGCCGATACCCTGCGGGCCCGTCCGGACCCGTCCGGGGGCCCCCGACTGTTCTGCTCCTTCCCGGGGTTGACCGTCGGCGAAGACAATTTGGTGCTCCGCGCCGCCCGGGCCTACGCGACCGGGGACCCGAAAGCCGTTCCGCTCCGGTTCGATCTGGCGAAGAAAATTCCGCTCGGGGCGGGGCTCGGCGGCGGTTCCAGCGACGCGGCGGCGGCTCTCCGCGCCCAATGGTTTTTTTCCCGGGGCGGCCGTCCCTTTCCGGAAAAGCGCTTTCGCCTCTTGGCTCGCCGCCTCGGGGCCGACGTGCCCTTTTTCCTGCGGGGGGGGCTGGCCGAAGGACGGGGGGTCGGCGAAAAATTGGAATTTCTGTCGCCCCGGCGCCAGGAGGTCCGCCATTTTGTCCTCGTTTATCCCCGGGTGTTTTCCTCCACGCCCGAGGCCTACCGGGCCCTTCGATTTCCGTTGACAAAGCGCCGTTCGGGGCTTAAACTAAAAAGAGCCTTGATCGACGGAGCGCCGCCGCGGCTTTGGGCGCCGGAACTCTTCAATCGGCTCGAAGAAACGGTGCTCCCTCGGCTGCCCGCGGTGGCGAAAGCCCGGCGGGCGCTCGAACAATCGGGCTGTGTGGCCGCCCGAATGTCGGGGTCCGGGTCCTCCGTTTTCGGCGTCGTGGAGACGCCCGCCCAGGGTCGGGCGGTGCTCCGGCGACTGTCCCGCGAGCCCTGGGACCTTTGGTTGGTCCGATCCGTGGATCGTCGCGCGCCGTGAAGCGCCCTTTTTGGACAACGCCGTTGAACGCCGAGGTGACAACATGGAAATCAGCGAGATTCGCGTCACGCTGCGAAACGAGGACAAGCTCAAAGCTTTTGTCACGGTCACCTTCGACAAATGCTTCGCCGTTCGCAACATGAAGATCGTGGAGGGCGACAAGGGCGTGATGCTCTGCATGCCGTCCCGCAAACTCCCCGACGGAACCTTTAAAGACGTGGCCCACCCCATCAACGCGGAGTTCCGGACGTATTTGGAAAAACGGATTTTCATGGCTTACGAGGACGAAGTGAAGCGGGCGCCAGCGGGCGGTCCCGCGTCTCCCCCCAAAGAAGCGTAAAGGAAGAAATTTCGGGCGCCGTCGGCTTCGGCCGGCGGCGCTTTTTTTTTAGAGACGGAGGGAGAGGGAGAGGCGGTGGGTGAGGCCCAAATCCCCCAGAGGGACGAGGGCGTAATCGATCTGCATCGTCTTGAAGCCGAACCCGAGGCCGGTGGAAAGGCCCGTCAGGCCGCCGACGTCGCCGGCCGTGCGGGTGTTGTAGCCGCCCCGGACCGCGAAGGTCCAGCCGCTGGTCGCGGGAAGGTTCCATTCCACCCCGCCCGCCGCGACGGGTTTGTTGTCCCGTCGAAGAATGGCGTCGCCCGTGAGGAGGAACGCCGGGGAGACGCGGACCGCCGCGCCCGCCCGGTAGGTCACCGGCAGGGGGTTCGACGCGTCGTCGAATTTGAGTTTCCCGCCCAGGTTGGCGGCGGTGGCGCCCAGGCGCACGCGATCCCCCAGGAGGGGACCGGTCAGGACCCCGGCGTCGAAGGCCACGGTGTCGGCGGCGTCGGCCAATTCGCTTTTGACGAACCGTCCGGTGAGACCCACCGACAGGACGCCCAAGTTTTGAGCCGCGCCGAGGGCGAAGGCCATGTCCTTGGGAGATAGGCCGCCGGTGGCGGCCCCGGTGTTGTCCCGCCCGGTGACGTCGCCCACGGTTTGAAATTGGAGCGCCCCGCCCACCGCGAGGCCGAGGGGCAGTTTGAGCGCCACGGCCGCGTGCTCAAAATTGATGGATTCCAGGTAGGCCGTGTGGGCCAGCACCACGGAGAGGTGCGGCGTGCGCGCCAGCCCCGCCGGATTCCAGGAAAGCGCCAGGGCGTCGTCCGCCAGCGCGGTGTACGCTTCGCCCAGGGCCAGGGGCCGGGCGCCCATGCCCACTTTGAGGAAATCGGCCGCCGACGTCCCTTTGGCCGACGAGGAAAACCCGCCCGCCCGCAGGCCGACCGTCAGCGTCAAAAGTCCGGCCAGGGCCGCCGCCGACCGGTTTTTCATCGTTGGACCACCACTTTGACCACGTCGTCCTGGCCGGATTTTTCAATTCGCGCCAAGTAGGTCCCGCTCGCCACGGTTTCGCCCGATTCGTTCCGCAGGTCCCAAACGACCTGCCCGCCGCTGTCGGCGTCCAATTCCCGGACTTTTTCCGCGCTCACGGTGTAGATTTGAATCCGGGCCGAGGCGGGGAGGTTGGAAAACGTGATTTGCGTGCGGGCCGGCACCGGGTAAGCCACCCCTTCCGAGACGTTGTTGGAGGGCGCTCGCCCCATGACCTGGACCAGGCTCGTGCAGGCCTGGGCCGCGGTGACCTTGTTGGTCGTCGGGTCCACCCGGGAGGGCAGGGGGATCCAGAAGCCCCGGGCCCCGTCGTAGCGGGCGATGACGAGGGTCGATTCGTCCAGGCCGGCCACGTCCGCGTCGCTGTAAGACAAGGTAATGGAAAATCCGCACACCGGGGGAACGGCCGAAATGTCGGCCCCCACGCCCAGAGGTTTCAGGGTCCCCGCCGGGCCCGAGCCGGGGGGAAAGGTTCCGGGGTCGACCACCGTGAACACCGTGCCGCAGGAGGCCGAGCCCGGCGGGACGATCACGTTGGCCGCGCCGTAGGAAAAGGCGCCCCCGTCGGAACAGACGGAGAACACGTTGGGCACGGTCACCGACGCCTGAACGACGGCGTCGTAGGCGGTGAGCTGTCCCTCCCCGTTTTCCGCGCGCACGCGGAATCGGTAGGTGCCGGTGGCCAACCCGACGGCGATGGCTTCCAGGACCGACCCCGACTGGAATTCCTCAAAGGCCCCCGCGCCAAAGGCTTTCTCGGCCCGGTAGACGGTGCCCGCGGCGTTGCCGTTGGCGTTCCACCGGAGGGTGACGCTTGAAACGTAGACCGTGACCGCGCTCCCGGTCGGCGGGTTCGCCAAAGTGTACGCCACGGGCGAGAGGCTCGAATCGGCGTCGCCCGTGCCGTTGCTCGCCCGGACAAAAGCCCGGCGGGGCGCGTTGGCCGTCGGGAAATTCGTGTCCGTGTAATAGGTCGTGTTCGGGGCGAGGGCGCCGGAGAGGTCCTCGTCCGAGGCGCCGATTCGGGCGAAGAATCGGTAGGACGCTTCGTTCGTGGCGTTGTCCGTCCACCCCCATTGGAGGGACCCCGTCGATCGGTCGATCACGACCGGGGTCGACGGCGCGGCCGGCATCCCCAGGGCCGTCCGGGCCGACACGGCGGCATAGCCCGTGGGGTTTCCGTCGCCGTTCACCGCCCGCACTCGGAAGAAATACGTCGTGTTTTCGGCCAACCCCGTGAACAACCGGGCGGTGGCGGTGCTCGCCAAGGTGGCCCCGTAGGTTTCCACGGACGGGCCGAATTGGGATTCGTAGACCGTGCCCGGCGGGTTGCCGTTGGCCGGCCAGGTCAGCAGAACGGTGCTGACCGTCGGTGCCGCCGCGGGAACGTCCGGTCGCGCGGCGTCGGTGAAATGGGCGAGGGACCCCGAGGCGCCGGTTCCACCGGCGTTGAAGGCTTCCACGTAAACCCGTTGGGATTGGTTGGGCGTCAAACCGGTTTGAAGGAAGGACGCGGTCCCGGCCGGAAGATCCCCCGACAGCGAGGCGTTATCGGTCGTGCGTCGAAGGCGGTAACCGGTTTCGTTGTCGGCGTTGTCGGTCCATCCCCAGGCGATCGACACCGTCGATTCGTCGATCACGAACAGCGTCGGGGCCAAGGGCGCCAGGGGGATGGTGCGGGTCGTCACCACGTTGGAATAAGTCGTGGGCGATCCCGAGGCGTTTTCGGCGCGAACGCGGAAGAAATAAGTGGTGTCCGGGGTGAGCCCGGAAGCCGTGGCGGTCGAGAGGACCGTGGACCCGATTTCGGCGTAGGCCACGCCGTTCAAGGAACGTTCGTAGCGGAACAGCGTGCCCGCCGGGTTTCCGTTGGTCCCCCAGGACAAGGCGACCGTGGTTTGGCCGGCCGCGCCCGACAAGGCGATGGGCGGGTTGGCCGCGGTGTAGAAAAGCCCCGAGGCCGGCGACGACACCGTGCCGCCGTTGTTGAAGGCGCGAACAAGGGTTTGCCGCCCCACGTTCGGGGTCAGACCCGTTTGGGTCCACGTCGTCGTTCCGGCGGGAAGGTCGCCAGACAAGTTCGTCACTCCGGGGGCGTCCATGACCCGATAGCCGTTCTCCCCGCTCACGCTGTCGCTCCAGATCCAGGTCAGGGTCTCTGTCGTGGCGGCCACGGCGGTCGGGGCGGCCAGGGCCCCGGCGGGCGGGGCAAAGGTCGTCCGGGTCGACACGGCGGCGGAATAGGCGGACGGCAACCCGTCGCCGTTTAAGGAGCGGACGCGGAAGAAATAGGTGGTTCCTTCCGTCAGGCCGGAGGCGGTGGCGCTGCTGGCCGCGCCCGAATAAAAATTTACGTACGCCACGCCGTTCAGGGATTGTTCCGCCTCGTAGGCGGTCCCCGCCGGGTTCCCGTTGGCGGCCCAGGTCAGGGAAACCGTCGACGTCCCCGCGGTGGCGACCACCGGCGCGGCGGGGGGATTGGACAATGTGTGGGCCGCGGCCGGAGCCGAGGGGGCCGAGCCCCCGGCGTTAAAGGCTTCCACGTAGAGTTGTTGTGGCGTGTTGACCCCGAGGCTCGTTTGCGTGAAGGAAACGGTGTTCGACGGCAGGTCGCCCGAAACGAACCCGTTGTCGCTGGAGCGCCGCACCCGGTATCCCGCTTCGTTGGAAACGTCCGCCCATCCCCAGGTCAGGGTGCCGGTCGTGCGGGCGATCGCGGCGAAACCCGTCGGGACCGCCGGGGCCAGGGGGATCGTTCGGGTCGTGATCACGTTGGAATAGGCGGTGGTTGTCCCCGCGGTGTTTTCGGCTCGCACCCGGAAGAAATAGGTCGTGTCGGGCGTGAGGCTCGAGGCCAGAACGTTGGTCAAGGTCGTGGTGGCGATTTCCACGTAGGCGACGCCGTTTAGAGAGCGTTCGGCCCGGAACAACGTTCCCGCCGGGTTGGCGCCGGCGGACCAGGCGAAGGCGGCGCTGGTTTGAAAAACCCCGAGAAAGCCTAAGGACGAGGGGGGAACGGCCAGGGAATAGGCCGTGGCCGAGGGCGCCGAGGCGCTGGCGGCGGTCACGTTAAAGGCTTCCACCCGAACCCGGGCGGGGGCGTTGGGGCCCAGCCCGGCGTGGACAAACCCCGTTGAATTGACCGGCAAGTCGCCCGAAAGATTGGCGTTGTCCGAGGAGCGGCGAACACGGAAGCCGTCCTCATTGTCGGCGTTGTCCGTCCAGGACCAGGAAACGCTGTCGGTGGAAAAGGCGACGGCCGCGACCGCCGACGGCGCGTTGGGGGCCAGGGGCGGAATCCAGAGGGTCAGCAAGGCGCCGGGAGCCGAAAAAATTCCTTCCGTGTTCTGGGCGCTCACTTGGAATTCGTAGGTCGTGTTCGGGGTCAGGCCGGGGAAGTCCCGGACGGTTCCCGTCGTTGGGATAAAGGACGGGTCGAACCCGCTTTGGGCGAAGGAGATTTGGTAGGACGTGCCCGCCGGGTTCCCATTGGCCGACCAGGAAAATCGCGCCGTTTGGGGCGCGACGACGGCGACGGTGCTGGCCGTGGGCGCGGCGGCCAGGGTGTAACGGGTGGGGGAGAACCCCGACGCGCTGGAGGCCGTGACATTAAAAGACTCCGCGAAAACCCGCTGGGGCGCGTTGGGCGTGAGGCCCGTCTGAAGCCATTGGGTGCTGTTGGCCGGCAGCGTGCCCACCAGCACCACGGAGTCGGAGGCCCGGCGGACCCGGAACCCGGCCTCGTTGACGGCGAGATCCGTCCACCCCCAAGTGAGGGAGCCGGTGCTTCGGGCGACGACGTCCGGCGCGGAGGGCGCGGCCGGGGGCGCGGGCAGCGTGAGCGTCGATACGGTGGCGTCGAAGGCGGTGTCCACCCCGCCGCCGTTCCGGGCCCGGACGCGGAAAAACCAGGTCGTGTCGGCCGTCAGCGTATTAAAGGAGAAAGAGGTCGCGGTGGTGGTCGAAAAGGAGGCCAGGGCCAACAGGGGAACGCTCGTGGCGCCCTGGAGGCGGTATTCGGTGCCGGCGGGGTTGCCGTTGGCGTTCCAGGCGAGCGTCACCGTGTTGGACGAGCGGAAGGTTACGGCGGTGCCCGTGGGCGGATTGGCCAGCGTGTAGACAACGGTGGAATTGCCGGAGTTCGTGCTGATCGCCGGGTTGAACGCCTGCGCGTAGGCCTGTTGGGGGGCGTTGGGCGTCAGTCCGGTTTGCCGGTAGAAAGTGGTGTTGGCCGCCAGCGAAAGAACGATGGCCCCGTTGTCGGAGGTACGGCGGAGATTGAATCCGGATTCGTTGTAGGAATTGTCGGACCAGTTCCATTGAACGCTCGAAACCCCCAAGGCGGTCGCGGGGAGCATGTTGGGGGCCGCAACGGGGGGGATGGCCCGGGCCCATTGAAGGCCCCAGGCGTCGTCGAAGGTGTCCCCGTTGAATACCGGCGTCTCGGCGTAGTTCTGAAGGGTCCAAAGGCTGTGGCCATCGGCCGGGTCCAGGGCGGTGGCGCTGAAATACCCCCAAGGGTTGGCCCCCGCGCCCAGGGGATGGTAGGCGGCCAGTCCGGGTTTGTAAATTTCCGGTTTTCGAAGAGTGCCGGCCGGGTCGTTGGCGGCGCGGAAGGCGTAACCCGCCGAGGGGAACGTCGTCCCCGAGAAACGGGAGAACCCGATCAGGACATCCTCGACGGAATTAACGGACAGGGACGGGAAGTCGTACATGTTCGCCCCGGTTAAATCTTCCAAAACGCCGGCGTCAAAATCGGCCAAATTGACCGGGTTCCAGTGGTGCCACTGGATGGCGGAACGAACCGGGGAAATGGCGTAAACCGTCTGGGCGGACCACAGGGAGGATCCGTCGAATACGAGGCTCTGAATTTCGCTTTTGGAGGCGGTGATTTTGTCGGTGGTCCCCGATTGGGGGTGGAAAGTGAAACTCGAGGAAATATGAAGGTACGGGGTGACGATGTTGCGGGAGGCGACGGCGCCGACGACCGGTCCCCCTTTGTCGGTCACCTCTCCCAGGCTGTAAAAAATGCCCCCGTCGCCGAATCGGGATTCCAAAAAGTAAAGGTCGTCTTGGGCCGTGTCGCGGTTGGGGACCATCGGCGCGACGGGGTTGTTGGCCACTTTGCCAAACCGGGTCACGGTGGCGGGCGTGACGGAATTGTTGATCAGGTCGTTTTTTTCAAATACGTACAAGTGGCAACCGTCGGCGACTCCCAAGTTGGTGGCCACGAGCGTCAGGGCGATCCAGCGATGACTGAAACCCGTCTGGGTGACGTTGACGCCGATCACGGGGCGAACGGGCGAGGCGGCGTCGACGTTCAGGTTGAAGGCGTATTTTTTCCAGGGGCCGGTGGGATCGTTGGTCTCCGACACGGCCACCATGGCAAAAAATTGGGGCGGCGAGACCCGAATGACGATCCGATTCGAAGTCATTCCCAGGGCCGTGGCGATGTAGCGATGGGTGATGGGATCGAAGTAAACCCGGGGGAAAGCGACGGATCGGCTGTCGGCGGCGGGCAGGGCCGAATCCCAAAAATTCAAGAGAGTCTGGGAGCTGATCGCAACGCCCGATTTCGATTGGACGATCAAGTACCCGTTATCGGACAAAACGAGGTGGTCGGGACCGGCGGTTCCGTGTCCGCTGGGTGGGGAAAACGCGAAGGCGGGGTCGTAAGCGTCCCCCCGGAATTGAACGGCCGGAGCGGGCTCGGCCTGGGCCCGAAGGCCCGCGACGAGGAAGCCCAGTCCCAGGGGGAGGGCGCGCCAAAGGCTGCCAAAACGGTTTTTCAGACGTTGTCCTTTAAAGAGGAAAAGAGAATGAGAAAGAGTCCGGGGTGTCGGTCGGGAAGCGGGGGGATTTTAACACGGAGAGGGGGGGAAGTCAATCGCCGGAACAGCCCGGCCGCGCGCGGGGGGCTTCTTAAAAGATTTTGACGGACCGGACCAGGGCCGTGCCGTTCCCGCCTTCGCCCGAGCGCCCCTTGGCGACCCGGACATACATGCTGCGCACGTGGGACCAATCCAATTCACCGTCCCCGCCGGAACGGGAAAGGTTCTCCACGGCGACTTCGGCGGTGGACCAGGTGGGGGTGCCGGTACCCTTGGACCAGGAGGCGCTGGCGACGGTGCCGTCGGCGTCGACGACGCCGAACTCAATGGCGTTGGTGTTGCCCTCGCCCCGGAAAGTCAGGGTGACGAACCGCGCCCCGTGCAGGTCCGAAGGGGTGTTGAAGGAAACGCGCACCCACCGACCTTCCTCCATTCGGTATCGGATTTCCAGCGCGGGTTGGCCGCCGACCACAATGGTTTCAGCGATAATTTCCGCCGTGGTGTCCGCGTCGATCTTCATGGGCCGGTTGTTGGACAACAGGAGGTAGGGGGAGGCCAGTCGAGGCAAGTCCGCGGGTTTGGCCGACTTTTTCTTTTTTTCCGGTTCGGTTTTTTTCTCCGGCTCGGATTTCTTTTCGGCGCGGGGGGGTTTGGACTTCTCCCGTTTCTCCGGGCGGACGGCCGGTTCCGGTTCGGGTTCGATCGCGCGGGACGGGGTTTCCGCGATGGGGGGCTCCGCCGCCGGCGGGGCCGCCGGCGCGGGCGCCGCCGCGGGAACCTCCGGAGTCGGGGGCGGAACGGCGAGGGGGGGCGGCGCGGGAGGTTCCACGGCCGGGGCCGGGGACGTCGTCACGGTCGGGGG
>Ga0268298_10006161_pt1 | contig 10963 bp, 11 predicted proteins | sample WWTPWeurt_MetaG_FD_194462 | JGI IMG/M metagenome (GOLD analysis project Ga0268298, IMG submission 194462) | Activated sludge microbial communities from WWTP in Nijmegen, Gelderland, Netherland - WWTP Weurt | ecosystem: Engineered > WWTP > Aerobic digester > Activated sludge | place... | reverse complement strand
GGGACTGCAGCTCGGCGGGCATGTCACCGATCTCATCGAGGAAGAGGGTGCCGCCCTCGGCCTGCTCGAAGCGGCCCCGGCGCATGGTCTGGGCACCGGTGAAGGCCCCCCGCTCATGGCCGAACAGTTCGGATTCGAGGAGGTCACGGGGAATCGCGGCCGTATTGATGGCGATGAAGGGCGCGTCCTTGCGCGGGCTGTGACGATGCAGTGCCCGTGCAACCAGCTCCTTCCCGGAGCCGGACTCACCGTTGATCAGCACCGTGGCATGGGACTGGGAGAGTCGCCCGATGGCCCGGAAAACCTCCTGCATGGCAGGCGCCTGGCCAAGAATCTCCGGGACTGCGCTGAGCACTTCCTCGGAACCGACCTGATGGGCGCTCTCTTCGATGGCGCGACGCACCAGCTCCACCGCCTGATCCACATCAAAGGGCTTGGGCAGATACTCGAAGGCTCCCCCCTGAAAGGCCGCCACCGCGCTGTCCAGGTCAGAGTAGGCGGTCATGATGATCACCGGCATGTGCGGAAAGCGCGCCTTGACCTTGGACAGCAGGGTCAGACCCGACTCGCCGGGCATGCGGATGTCGGAGAGCAGCACCCTTGGCGCCTGCGACGTACCCTCCAGCGCCGCGAGCACTTCCCCGGCGGAGCCGAAGCTCTTGTACGGAATCTCCTCCCGCGCCAGGGCCTTCTCCAGCACCCAACGGATCGAGCGGTCGTCATCAACTATCCAGACTGCATTCATGTCATTCACGCGCACAAGTGATTCAGGCAAACAAAAAGGGTTAGCGGACAAATGCACCAAAACAGTGCCTCAGTCAATTCATGATTCCAGATCCCTGGCGATCGGCAGGAAGATCGTGAAACAGGTGCGCCCGGGACGGGACTCCACCTCGATTGCCCCCTGATGCTGTTCGACGAAGCTCTGTGCGAGGGACAAGCCCAGGCCGCTGCCGTTCTCGCGCCCGGACACCAGGGGGTAGAAAATCTTGTCGCGAATGCCTTCCGGTATGCCGGGGCCGTTGTCGATCACCTGCAACTGCAGGGCGAGCTTGAAACGGCGCTTGGCCAGGGTAACTTGCCGAGCCGCCCGGGTGCGCAGCACGATTTCACCGCTGCCGTGCATGGCCTGGGCGGCATTGCGGGCGATGTTCAGGATGGCCTGGATGAGCTGTTCGCGATCTCCGGTGATGTAGGGCAGGCTCGTGTCGTAGTCCCGCTGCACGGTCACCGCCGGGAACTCCGCCAGGATCAGGCGCCTCACCCGTTCAAGGACATCATGGGGGTTGAGCTGGGAGGGCTGCATCATCCGGTGGGAGGTGAGCAGCCGGTTCATCAGGTCCTGCAGACGATCGACCTCGGCGATGATCACCTGGGTGTATTCGCGCAGTTGCGGATCGTCCAGCTCCCGCTCAAGCAACTGGGCCGAACCACGGATGCCCCCCAGGGGATTCTTGATCTCGTGAGCCAGATTGCGGATGAGTTCGCGGCTTGCCTGTTGTTGGTGCGCGAGCTGCTCCTCGCGTGCCACTTTCAGGTGCGCGTCCATCGGACGGAACTCCAGAAGCAGGCGCGCGCTGACCGAATCGACGGGCGTGACGGTGCAGTCAAGCTGCAGGGCCTCCATGCCCGGGCGCGTCACCGTCAGGTTGTGTCCGGTATAGCTCCAGTTGTCCCGCAGAACGTTGTTGAGTGCGCTGGCCAGCCCCGCCGGCTCCCCGAGCAGGCGCCGCAGGGAATAGCCGACGATCTTGCGGCTGCTCGCGGCGAACAGGTTTTCAGCCCCGGGATTGAGATAGCGCACGGTGAGTTCGTCGTCCACCAGCACCACGGCAGATGACAACAGTTCGAGGCCAGCAAAAGGGGAGGTAGGGCTGGGGGATTGGTCGTTTTGCATATGGGCAGACCAATGCAAGAAGCAGACCACTTGCCCGACGATTCACTGAGGCGACGGAGCCCCCCTAACGGAGGTTCGCAATCTCCTTGCGCAGGGCCTCGATGTTGCGTTCGTGGATCTGCAGCTTGTCCTTGTAGGGCTGCAGCCGCTCCAGCGCCTTCTGGTAATTGCGCTCATCGGTACGGATGCTCTCCTGACTCGCCAGGTCCCGCCGGGCCGCATCCAGGGCTTTCTGTTCACTGGCCAGCTCTTCGTCAAGAATGCGGCGCCGATCACTGTCGCGCGCCTTTTGGGTGCCCGTATCGACCCTGGGGAAACCCGCACTGGACGTAGATGCACCATTTTGGGGCGCAGGTGCCGGGCGGGATGCACTCGGTACCGAAGACACCGCCTGATCACGGGCAAGAAGACTGCACCCCCGCCCGGAAGCCTTGCTGTTGGTGTATGTGACGTGGCCAGCCTCATCAACGCACTTGTAGATATCCGCCCACGCCGGGGAAATACACAGCGAGGCAGCCAGCGAAAGGAAAATTCTCGGGTTCATCGTTGGCACAGGTTGGTTCAGAAGCTGGACTAGTTTAGGGGCCGGCCCGGTCAAACACAAACAAGGGCCGAAAACAAAAGGACGGGCCTAAGCCCGTCCCCTTGTAACGCGTTGGCCGGCCAGCACGCTGACCGGCTCCGACCCGAAGATCAGATGGCGTAGTACATCTCGAACTCGACCGGGTGCACTTCGACGCGCAGACGGTTCACTTCATCGTTCTTCAGGGCGATGAAGGAATCGATGAAGTCATTGCTGAACACACCACCACGGGTCAGGAACTCACGATCCTTGTCGAGGGCAGCCAGTGCTTCCTCGAGGCTGGAGCAGACGGTCGGGATGAGCGCGTCTTCTTCCGGCGGCAGATCGTAGAGGTTCTTGTCGGCGGGATCGCCCGGGTGGATCTTGTTCTGGATGCCGTCGAGGCCGGCCATCATCAGCGCGGCAAAGCACAGGTAGGGGTTTGCACCCGGATCCGGGAAACGGGTCTCGATGCGGCGGGCCTTTTCGCTGTTCACGAACGGGATACGGATGGAAGCGGAACGGTTCTTGGCAGAGTAGGCCAGCTTCACCGGTGCTTCGTAGTGCGGGACCAGACGCTTGTAGGAGTTGGTCAGCGGGTTGGTGATGGCGTTCAGGGCCTTGGCGTGCTTGATGATGCCGCCGATGTAGAACAGGGCGGTCTCGGACAGGCCAGCGTAGCCGTTGCCGGCGAACAGGTTCTTGCCGTCCTTCCAGATGGACTGGTGCACGTGCATGCCGGAACCGTTGTCGCCAACGATGGGCTTGGGCATGAAGGTGGCCGTCTTGCCGTACTGGTGGGCAACGTTCTGGACGATGTACTTCAGGATCTGGGTCTGGTCGGCGCGACGCACCAGGGTGTCGAACTTGGTGCCGATTTCGTTCTGGCCGGCAGTGGCGACTTCGTGGTGATGCACTTCGACGGGCACGCCGCAGGCCTCAAGGGCCAGACACATGGCGGCACGCATGTCGTTGAAGGAGTCAACCGGCGGGACGGGGAAATAGCCACCCTTCACGGCGGGACGGTAACCGGTGTTGCCGCCTTCGAACTTGGTGTCGGACGACCAGGCACCTTCTTCGGAGAAAATCTTGTGGTACGCACCGGACATGCCCACTTTCCACTCGACGGAGTCGAAAATGAAGAATTCGGGTTCCGGGCCAAAGTAGGCGGTATCACCAATACCGGAGGACTTCAGGTAAGCCTCGGCACGATTGGCGATGGAGCGGGGATCACGGTCGTAGCCCTTGCCGTCGGCGGGGTCGATCACGTCACAGGACAGAACCAGGGTGGTTTCGTCGAAGAACGGGTCGATGTAGGCGGTGTTGGGATCCGGCATCAGCAGCATGTCGGAAGCCTGGATACCCTTCCAGCCGGCAATCGAAGAACCGTCAAAGGCATGACCGCTTTCAAACTTATCGTCGTCGAACGCGCTCACGGGCACGCCAACGTGCTGTTCCTTGCCCTTGGTGTCGGTAAAACGAAAGTCGACGAATTTGACTTCGTTTTCCTGAACCATCTTCATGACGTCTTGCGGGGTCATATCACTCACTCCTAACGGGTTGAAGCTGCTGCGCAGTGGAAAAAGATAGGGGTTACAACAATAAGTCAGAACGCTTGAAAGCAGGGAGCATGCCAGCTACCAAGTGAAAACAGTTCATTGTGCCACAAGGGCAGGCCACATCGCCCCGAAAAAAACAGGCACCAATACGGTGCATGTTGCACAAAAAAAGCACATAAGTGGTGCAAACTCGACCGGTGCAATGCCGCGATGCCACAGAACGAGGCGTGAAAAGCCACCCTCGGGCGGGCAGACACCCTCCCGCATGCATGGCTTGCGGCCGTGGAGGGCAGCGGTATACTCGCAGGCCCTCCTTCTCATCGGATGCCCGCCATGGGAAAACTCAGTGAAACCCTCGCCCTCGCCCAGGAACGCGCCCGCAGCCTGGGTCTTCCCTACGCCGGCGCCCTGACGCCCCGGGAAGCATGGGATGTGCTCCAGCTGGCACCGGGCTCCAAGCTCGTCGATGTCCGCACCCGTGCGGAATGGGACTGGGTCGGCCGCGTGCCGGGCGCCATCGAGATCGAGTGGATGCTTTATCCGGGCAACGAACCCAACGCCCACTTCCTGGCACACTTCAAGCGTCAGGTCGATCCGGAAGCGCTGGTGATGTTCCTGTGCCGAAGCGGCGCCCGTTCCAACGCCGCGGCCACCCTGGCAGCCGGCTCGGGCTTCACCAATGCCTACAACATCCTGGAAGGCTTCGAAGGCGACAAGGACGCCGGCGGCCACCGCAACAAGGTCGGGGGCTGGCGTCACGCCAACCTGCCGTGGACCCAGGGCTGAACACCACAGGACACCGAGATGCAAGCCGTTCCCATCAGTTTCGACCGCTTCAACACTCTTTCCGACACCGATGCCCACGCGCGCATTCGCGCTGCCCGCGAGCGCCTCGGCGACCGGGCCGTGCTGCTGTGTCACCACTACCAGCGGGCCGACGTCTACCAATACGCCGACCTCACCGGCGACTCCCTCAAGCTGTCGCGTCTGGCGGCCGAAACGGAAGCCGAGTTCATCGTTTTCTGCGGCGTGCACTTCATGGCCGAGGTGGCGGACATCATGTCCAAACCCCACCAGCAGGCCATCCTGCCTGATCTCGCTGCCGGCTGTTCGATGGCCGACATGGCCAACCTGGCCAAGGTGGAACGCTGCTGGCGCGAACTGGCCGAGGTGCTCGAAACCCCGGACGCGTTGATCACCCCGGTCACCTACATCAACTCCGCCGCCGACCTGAAAGCCTTCTGCGGCGAACATGGCGGCATCGTGTGCACCTCCACCAACGCCCCCACCATCCTCGACTGGGCCTTCGCCCAGCGCGAAAAGGTGCTGTTCTTCCCCGACCAGCACCTGGGCCGCTGGACCGGCTTCAAGAAGGGCATTCCGCTGGAAGAAATGGTGGTGTGGGACCCGGACCTGGAATACGGCGGCCTCAGCGTCGAGCAGATCCGCAATGCGAAGATCCTGCTCTGGAAGGGCCACTGCTCGGTGCACCAGATGTTCCAGCCGGCGCACATCATCAAGTTCCGCAACCAGTACCCCGACGGGCTGGTCATCTCCCACCCGGAAAGCGCCCTCGAAGTGTGTCGCCAGTCCGACTACGTGGGCTCCACCGAGTACATCATCAACGTCATCAAGGGTGCAGCGCCCGGTACCCGCTGGCTGGTGGGCACCGAGCTGAACCTGGTGAATCGCCTCGCCGAAGAGGTCAAGGCCGAGGGCAAGATCGTCCAGTTCATGGCGCCCACCGTGTGCATGTGCTCGACCATGCAGCGCATTGACCCCCAGCATCTGGCCTGGACCCTCGAGAACCTGGCCGACGGCAAGGTGGTCAATCGCATCAGTGTGCCTGAGCACGAGGCGACGCTGGCCAAGCTGGCCCTGGAGCGCATGCTGGCGGTTTCCTGAAGCAATCCCCGCAGACACTCAAGACGGCGCCCTGTGGCGCCGTTTTTCATGGGCACACGCATGCAAGGCCGCACGGATAGAGGCAGAATGGGCATGAAGGAGACCCGATGAGCACCCTGCGCATCTGTACCTACAACATCCACAAGGGTTTTTCCCAGTTCAACCGGCGTCTGGCGATCCATGACCTGCGCGACCGTCTGCGCCTGCTGGGGGCCGACGTGGTCTTTCTGCAGGAAGTCCAGGGCCTGCACCTGCACCACGCCCGCCGCCATGTGGACTGGCCGGCGCAGCCCCAGCACGAGTTCCTGGCCCGGGATGTATGGCAGGCGACGGCCTACGGCGGCAACGCCATCTATGACCATGGCCATCACGGCAACGCCATCCTGAGCCGCCATCCGATCCTGACCCAGGCCAACGAGGATGTCTCCGACCACCGCTTCGAGAGCCGCGGCCTGCTTCACTGCGAGATCCATGTGGAGGGCGTGCTCCAGCCGGTGCATTGCGTCTGCGTCCACCTGGGTCTGACCGCGGGTAGCCGGCGCCGCCAGATGGCGTCCCTGGTCCGGCGCCTGGACGCCCTGGCCCCCGATGGTGCGCCCCTCATCATCGCCGGCGACTTCAACGATTGGCGCAACCACGCCGACGACTGCCTGACCGAGCAACTTGGCGTGACCGAGGCCTTCGTGTCGGTCCGCGGCCGGCCGGCGCGCAGTTTTCCCAGCACCCTGCCGGTTCTGCGCCTCGACCGGATCTACGTGCGCGGCTTCTCCGTGGACAAGGCCGAAGTACACTACGGCCAGCCCTGGAGCCGGATCTCCGACCACGCCGCCCTCACGGCCCAGTTGCGCCCCCGCTGAGCTGATGAGTATCGTCTGGTATCCCGCCAACGCCCTGACCCTGCTGGAGAATGGCGCCGAGTTCTTTCCGGCCCTGACCGCAGCCATCGACCTTGCCCGAGCAGAGATCTTTCTCGAGACCTACATCTTCGCCAGCGATGAAACCGGCCAGGAGATCGCCGACGCCCTGCGGCGAGCCGCCCAGCGGGGGGTCACGGTGCGCGTGCTGGTGGACGGCTTCGGCGGCCGCGAGTTTGTCGCCGAGATGATGCAAGGGCTGGTGGATGCCGGCGTGAACGTGCTCATCTACCGCCGGGAAGTCAGCACCCTGTCCCTGCGTCGACGACGCCTGCGCCGACTGCATCGCAAGCTTGCCGTCATCGATGGACGGATCGCTTTTGTCGGTGGCATCAACATTGTCAGCGACTTCGAGGATCCAAGGGTGCCCGCCCCGCGCCAGGACTATGCAGTGCGCATCGAAGGACCCCTTCTCGCCCCCATCCACGGCAGTGTCCGGCGCGTGTGGGAGCTGGTGGCCTGGGCCTCCTTCCGGCGCCGCCTGCGCCTGCTCGGCACGTCGCAGGCCTTTCCACAGCCCTGTGGTGACGTGGAAGCGGCGCTGGTGATCCGCGACAACATCCGTCATCGCCACGACATCGAGAACGCCTACCTGCTCGGCATTGCTTCCGCACGCCGGGACATCCTGCTGGCCAACGCCTACTTCCTGCCCGGCCGGCGCTTCCGCCAGACCCTGCTCGATGCGGCCCGGCGTGGCGTGCGTATCACCCTTCTCATCCAGGGTATCGCCGATCACCCGCTGCAGCAGCGCGCGACCCGCGCCCTTTACGGACAGCTGCTCGACGCCGGCATCCGCATCGTCGAATATCACCGCAGCTACCTGCATGCCAAGGTCGCGGTGATCGACGACCACTGGGCCACCGTCGGCTCCAGCAACATCGACCCCTTCAGCCTGCTGCTGGCCCGCGAGGCCAACGTGGTGGTACGCAATGCCACTTTCGCCAGCGGGCTTCGCACCCGGCTGCAGCAGGCCATCGACATCGGCGGCCACGAAATCCACGCCAACGACTGGCAGCGGGGTTCCCGCCTGCAGCGCCTGATCAACTGGGCGGCCTACGGCCTCGTCCGGCTGATGATCGGCATTGCCGGCTACGGGAACCGGCACTGAGCGCGACAGCCCATAATCCAGCCCTTCACACCCAGACGCCTCCACCCATGTACCCCACCCCCAGCTTCGAAGCCCGCATCTGCCCGCCCGAACAACTCCGGGAACGCATTACCACCCTGCCCCGCCCCCTGGTGTTCACCAACGGCTGCTTCGACATCCTGCATCGCGGCCACGTCACCTACCTGGCCCAGGCCCGCGCCCTCGGTGCCGCCATGGTCGTCGCCCTCAACAGCGACGACTCGGTGCGCCGTCAGGGCAAGGGCGACGACCGCCCCATCAACACCCTGCAGGATCGCCTCGCCGTCATGGCCTCCCTGGGCTGCGTTGACCTGGTCACCTGGTTCGACGAGGACACCCCCATCGCCCGCATCCTCGAATGCCAGCCCGACGTACTGGTCAAGGGTGGCGACTGGGCGCCGGATCGCATCGTCGGTGCCACGGAAACCCTGGCCCGGGGCGGCAGCGTCCATTCCATCCCCTTCGAACACCAGCGCTCCACCACGGCCCTGCTGGAGAAGATCCGCCGGCTCTGACCCCATCCTTTCTGCAGAACGAGATTTGCTCTATAATTTCTGTAGAAAGGTAGACGCCATGACAGCTCTTGCCCGCCCCGTCGCACCCCAGCCAGACGCCGCCGCCGTTCTCGGCAAGGCCGTGGCCCGCGCCGCCGAACGCCTGGGCCTTTCCCGCGCCCTGCTGGCCCAGGTTCTCGGCCTCAGCCCGGCCAGCGTCAGCCGCCTGTGCGCCGGCACCTATCACCTTGACCCGAAACGCAAGGAATGGGATTTCGCCCTGCTCCTGGTGCGCCTCTTCCGGGCCCTCGACTCCATCGTCGGGGACGAAGGCAGCGCCCGCAGATGGCTGGCCAGCGACAATCTGGCCCTCAACGGCCGCCCCGTCGATCTGATCCGCAATACCGAAGGCCTGGTCCGTGTCGTTCATTACCTGGACGCCTCCCGCGCTGTCGTCTGAGGCCCGCCCGTGGCAGGCCTCCGTCTGGCGCATGGTCGAAGCCCAGCACATCGCCGCGACGATGAAGCTGGTGGACAGCCCCGCCGAGCAGGATCTCCTTGAATCCCTGCTCGAAGGCAGCAAGCCCCCCAGCCCGGGCAGCACCGCCGCCCTCGACTACCTGCTCGCCGCCCCCTTCCGCTACACCCCATTGCGGGGCGGCTCGCGCTTCCGGAGTGCCACCGACCCGGGCGTGTTCTACGGTGCAGACACCGCCCTCACCGCCTGCGCCGAGCTCGGCTACTGGCGCTGGCGCTTCCTGCAGGACGCCCCGGCCCTCGAGTACCTTGAGCCCGTCGCCCATACCGCCTTCCGTACGCGCATCGCCACCACCGCCATTGACCTGCGCCAGCCCCCCCTGGCCAAGGATGCGGCGGCCTGGACCCACCCCACCGACTACACCGCCACCCAGGCCCTCGCCCGCCAGGCCCGCGAGGCTGCCATTGGTGCCATCGTGTACGCCTCCGTGCGCTCGCCCTCTGCGGCGTGGTGCGCGGCCGTACTGACACCCTCCGCCTTTGCCCGGAACGCCCCCGACCAGCCCACCCAGACCTGGTGGCTGGCCATCAGGGGAGACGAAATCCACTGGCGGCGGGACAAGGATTCCGTGGTTTTCCATGGGGCGGACTGGCGGCACATCCCGTGAAGGCCCGCCGGCCGATTATTTGAATATTCCGTTTTCGTCTAAAAAATGGCCTGGGTAAGCACTAGAATCAATTAGAGGACCAATAACCACTTTACCGACATGGAGATTCATGATGCGCATTGCCAATAACGTCGCAGAGCTGATCGGCAACACCCCCCTGGTCAAACTCAACCGCCTGGCCCCGGCCAATGGCGCTACCGTGGCTCTCAAGCTGGAGTTCTTCAACCCGGCCCACAGCGTCAAGGACCGCATCGCCGCCGCCATGCTCGACGCCGCCGAGGCCGCCGGCAAGATCGGCCCCGACACCGTCATCCTCGAGCCCACCTCCGGCAACACCGGCATCGGCCTGGCCATGGTGTGCGCCGCCCGCGGCTACAAGTGCGCCTTCGTGATGCCCGAAACCATGAGCCGCGAGCGCAAGCTGCTCCTCAAGGCCTACGGCGCCGACCTGATCCTCACCCCCGGCCCCGAAGGCATGCCCGGCGCCGTGAAGAAGGCCGAGGAGCTGGCCGCCGCCGACCCGCGCTACTTCATCCCCCAGCAGTTCGAGAACCCCGCCAACCCGGCCATCCACCGCAAGACCACGGCCGAGGAGATCTGGGCCGACACCGACGGCCAGGTGGACATCTTCGTCTCCGGCGTGGGCACCGGCGGCACCGTCACCGGCGTGGGCGAAGTGCTCAAGGAACGCAAGCCCGGAGTGAAGGTGGTGGCCGTGGAGCCCGCCGCCAGCCCCATCCTCTCCGGCGGCCAGCGTGGCCCCCACCCCATCCAGGGCATCGGCGCGGGCTTCGTGCCGGGCATCCTCAACACCCAGGTCTACGACGAGGTCGTGCAGGTACCCAACGATGCGGCCCTCGACACCGCCCGCCGCCTGGCCACCGAGGAAGGCCTGCTGGTGGGCATCTCCTCCGGCGCCGCCGTGTGGGCCGCCCTGCAGGTGGCCGAACGCCCCGAAAATGCCGGCAAGCTGGTGGTGGTGATCATCCCGTCCTTCGGCGAGCGCTACCTGTCCACCGTGCTCTTCCAGCACCTGGAAGTCTGACATCCTGATGCCCTTCGACTTCAGCACCGCGCCGGATCGCACCGGCTCCGACAGCATCAAGTGGCGCCGCTACGCCGGCCGTGACGTGATCCCCATGTGGGTGGCCGACATGGACTTTTCCGCGCCCCCGGCGGTGCTGGACGCCCTCCATGCACGCATCGACCATGGCGTTTTCGGCTACGCCGACCCCTGGCCCTCGGTGCTCGAGGCGGTGGTCGAAGGCATCGCCCGGGACCACGCCTGGCGCATCCAGCCCGAGTGGCTGGTGTGGCTGCCAGGGGTGGTTACCGGCTTCAACGTGGCAGTGCGGGCCGTT